>Ga0187865_1002893_pt1 | contig 15131 bp, 14 predicted proteins | sample June2016WEW_11_1_2_FD_132989 | JGI IMG/M metagenome (GOLD analysis project Ga0187865, IMG submission 132989) | Peatland microbial communities from SPRUCE experiment site at the Marcell Experimental Forest, Minnesota, USA - June2016WEW_11_100 | ecosystem: Environmental > Terrestrial > Soil >...
GATTCCGCGTGAGATTTCCAGAGCCTTGGTCCTCAACCTCTCTGGCGAAAAAAACGGTGCTTCGGCACTGCACAGGATCAGTTTGTCCTTGACAGAGCCTTCACTCTTATCGAGGGGCACCCGTCTTCAGAAGAAGCGGGTGACGCCCTCTTCCAGCACGACCACTTTGTCTTTCACGCCGGCCTTCAGCGCTTCTCGCTCCAGCAACTGAAGGGGCTCTTCGATGGGCTCGTGCGACAGGCGGAAGGTTCCATAGTGCATGGGCACCATCCAGCGAGACTTCAGATCCAGAAAGGCCTGGGTGGCGTCGGCGGGGCTGGTGTGCACGTTGCGGAATTGCGGCGGATTGTAGGCGCCGATGGGGAGCAACGCCAGTTCGGGCGACAAGCGGCGTCCAATTTCGCGAAAGCCGGCGAAATAGGCGGTGTCTCCGGCGTGGTACACGGAATGTTTGCCGCTGCGCAGCACGTAGCCGCCGTAGCCGCGGTGCGAATCCTTGAGGATGCGCGCTCCCCAATGGCGCGAGGGGACGTGGGTGATGTCGAGCGCGCCGTGGCGATAGGTGTTCCACCACTCCAGTTCGACGATTTGTTCGAAGCCCAGATCGGAAACCAGATCGAATAAATGATGCGGGACGACCAGCGTGGGCGCGGTTCCGGTTTGGCGGCGGGTTTGGCGCGCGATGGTGCGCAGCGACTGGCGATGCAGGTGATCGAAGTGCGCGTGCGTCACCAGGACGACATCCATCGGAGGCAGGTCGCGCAGGTTCAATCCCGGCTGACGCAGGCGCTTTAGAACGAAGAGCCAGCGCGCGAAGTTGGGATCGATGACGACGTTTTGTCCGCCGATTTGCAGGAAGAAACTGGAATGTCCGATGAAGGTGACGCCGAGTTCGCCGTTTGCAACCAGTTTGGCTTTGTGGGTCTTGCCAGTGCGAGGTGTGACCGCGGAATGCCGCACCAGGCGCGTGAACTGACGGGCTCGCTTGCGCAGAGCGGAATTTTTGAATGAGGACTTTAACATCGATTCGCCAACATTGATTTCCCCAGTATGATTCGGCCAGTCCGCTGGAAAACGCGGACTATCGCTACATTATCGGCTTTGCTTGCTCAAGCCGCTAGTAGATTTAGATGCTCCGCGGACGGCATCGACGCACGGGCGGCGGGATTTGTTCAGGTCGTTGTTTGTTGGGTGGTTGATTTTTCCACTGCAAACAATCTTGATTTCCTTGACCGTTACTTTGCTGGTCATATTTATAATCTAAAGTTTAGACGAAATACGTTTGGAGGAATCAAAGCCGATGCGCGTCGCTTTTCTTGGCATGGGAATTATGGGACGGTCGATGGCCGCCAACCTGGTCAAAGCCGGACACGAGGTCGCAGTTTGGAATCGGAGTGGCGGCAAGGACGTGGAAGGCGCGCGCAGCGCGGCTTCTCCCGCGGATGCGGCGCGGGGCGCGGAAGTGGTGTGGATGTGCGTCTCCGACACCAAGGCGGTCGAGGACGTGCTGTTTGGTGCGGGCGGCGTAGAGCAGGTTCTGGCCGCGGGCATGACGATTGCGGACTCGAGCACGATTTCGCCCTCCGCCACGCGACGGTTTGCGGAGCGCGTAAAGGCGCGTGGCGTTGACTGGGTGGACGCTCCGATGACCGGCTCGAAGATTGCCGCCGAGGCGGGGAGCCTGATTTTTATGGTAGGCGGCGACGAAGCCGCGCTGGCTCGCTTGCAGCCGCTTTTTCAGGCGATGGGGAAGCAGGTGTTCCACATGGGCGAAACCAGCAAAGGACAGGCCACGAAGCTGGTCATGAATTTGCAGATTGCGCTCATCTATGAAGGATTCGCCGAAGCGCTCACGCTTGCCGCCAAGCTGGGCGTGGACGTGGCAAAGCTGTTGCCGCTGGTGCAGGCTTCCATGGTGCGTTCTGGAGTCGTGGACTACAAAGCTCCGTTCATTCTGAAGCGCGACTTCTCGCCCAATTTTCCGCTGCGGCTGATGCTGAAAGACATTCGCCTGGCGCTCGATGCCGCCAAGGAATCGCGGGTGCGCCTGCCTGGGCTCGAAGCGGTGGAAGAGGTGTACGACGTCGCGGCCGAGGAAGGGCAGCAGGATCTGGACTACGCCGCGACACTCACGCTGCTGGAGAAGTGGGCGGGGGTGGAAGTGAAGGCTGCATCGAAGTAGAGGAAGGCGTCTTATCGCAGGTTTCAAGGTTGCAAGGTTTCATAGTTTCAGCGCGGGTTCACTGAAACTCTGAGATTTTGGCACTTTGAAACCTGATCCACTACAAGTTTCTTGACTTTCGCCGTTCTTGAGTGTGGTGGTTTGCAAAGAGGGCCCCAATCTGCTGCAGCGAGGGCGCAATGCACGATCGTTTGGCCGGGTTCGTTCTTCTTCTCTCGTCGATCTTTTTCTCCTCGATTTTTTTCTTCGCCACCCCTCTTCACGCCGCCGAAATCCGGGGTAAGGTGGTCAGCGTTGCTGGCGGAGAACCGCTGGCGCGCGTGCAGGTCGCGGTGCTTGAAGCGCAACGGGAAGCAATTACCACTAACGACGGCAGCTTCGTCATTCAGGGACTGACTCCTGGCCACTACACTCTGCGCCTGAACGCGGTGGGGTACCGGCTTATCACGGTTGAGTTCTCGCTGGCAGCCGACGAAGCGGTCAAGGAATTCGACATCACGCTCGTGCCCGATAACTTCCGCCGCACGGAAAAAGTCGAAGTGAAAGGAGACATTTTTCAGGGGCCGGATTCGCCAGCGATCAACGAGCTCAACCTGACCAGTTCGGAGTTACGCGAGACTTCGACGGTTGTGGCCGACGATCCTTTCCGCTCGATTCAGACATTGCCGGGAGTTTCCGCGGCCGGCGGTAACGATTTCTTCGCTCAATTGTCGGTAATGGGCGCGGCCTACGATAACATCAGCATTTACGTCGATGGCATCCTGGTGCCTTCACCCTTCCACGGCATTAACGTCGTCGATGGCGCGACTCTGAGCATTTTCACCAGCGAGACGATTGAGGACATCAAGCTGCTCCCGGCAGCCTATCCGGAAAAATATGGCGACTCGGTCGGGGCAGCCCTGGACATGCAGACTCGCGATGGCAGCCGAACGGCGCCGATCTTCCGGGCCTCCATTGGCCTCGCGGACACGGATCTGCTCGGGGAAGGGCAATTGGGGAAGTCGAAAAAAGGTTCGTGGATAGCTTCCGCCCGCAAGAGCTATCTGGGCTACCTCTTCCGTAACCGTTTGAAGGACACCTCTGATGACGTATCGTTCTACGACGGGAACCTGAAACTTACTTACGATTTGCGGCCCAACCAGACTGTGAGTTTCTACGGTGTGGGTGGGCACACGCTCTACGAACTGGTTAATCCGTCCTACACTCCCACGCCGAATGACATCCAGCGCGCGACCAATGATTTCATGATGGGTCGTGTGGGCTGGCGCTGGACGGTGAATCCGCACCTGCTGGTCGAAACGCGTGCGGCGTACTTGCAGACGCCTTCCGCCTGGTGGAATGCCTCTCAGCAACCGCTGGAGAACGATCACCATGCGGAGTGGGTCGCGGGAAGCAGCGTAGTGTGGAGTTGGCAAAAAGACCATGTGCTTGAGGGCGGATGGATGGCGCGCCGTGTGGCTAACGCGACTTCCGGAACATCCTTCGATAACAACGGCGTTGCTCACTACTTCGCTCAAAGCGAGCTGGGGTGGAAAAATGACGGATATGTTCAGGAAGCATCCAGCTTCTTCGGCAACCGGCTTCATCTGGCCGGTGGACTGCGCATGGACACTGCCGAACGGTTCGATATCCATCCCGTCTCTCCCCAGCTTTCAGCCTCTTTGCAGGTTGCTTCTGCAACGCAGTTGCAGTTTGGGGTTGGGCGTTACAACCAGTTCGATTTTCCGCCGAACCCTCCTCTGCAACTTCTTAACGGTTGCGTGTTCGACTATGAATTCTTACAGACCGCAAACCACTACACGGCGGGCCTGGAGCAGCGTATCGGGGAAAGCACGCGCGTCAAGGTTTTGTTGTTTGATCGACAGAACGTTGATTCCTATGCCCAGAGCGCCACTGCGAGTTGCGTACCGCGCATCTTGCCCCAGGGTTTCATCAACACTGAGCGCGACTACTCGCGCGGGGCGCAGATCATCCTCCAGAGCCGAACCGCCAATCGACTATCCGGCTGGATCGGCTACACGCTGACCTATGCCCGAGAGAGTTTGTTCGCGAATACCAATCTTGGACAGTTTCAGGGTCCATACTTCTCCACGTTGAATGACCAGCGCCACACGCTGAACGTTTTCGCCAGTTACCGGCTCAGTCCGACCGTGCACGTTAGTGGAAAATGGCTGTTCGGGTCCGGATTTCCAATTCCTACCAGCGCCGGCAAGGTGAATACTCTCGGTGACTACGAGCGGCTCGATGTGCGCGCGGAGAAGGATTGGGCATTCACTCGCTGGAAGCTGGCCCTGTACGGAGAGGTGCTCAACCTGACCAACCACGATAATCGCCGGTATTTCTACACTTCATTTACAAGTAATCCCAACGGAACGTCGTATACCGTCGTGACCGGGCAGGGGCTGCCGATCACGCCGACGGCGGGCGTGGCATTTGAGTTCTGAGGACTCGACTACTTCTTCGCCAGCGAGCGGATGTAGTTCACCATGTTCCAGATGTCACCATCCTTGGCGCGGTCGCCTTCGGGGGGCATGTCGCCCTTGCCATTCCGGGTAACGTAGAACAGTTCGCCATCGGTGCGGTTTTTCAACGCGTCCGGATTGGTGAAATCGGTGACGTTCTTCATGTCCGACGCCATGTCGCCCTTGCCATCGCCGTCTTTTCCATGACACATCGCGCAGTCGTAGCCGTACAGCTTCTTGCCCTTGGCGAGCGACTCCGGGGTCGGCTTGACGGGATTTACCCTGGCGGCAGCTTCGGGGGGAACCTTGTTTTCAGGGGCGGGTGCTTTTGCGGGGGGCTGATCCTTCTGCGCCCATAACGCGAACACAAAAAAGAGCAATGTGAGAAGGATCAGTGGAGCTTTCTTCAGTACTTCTCTTTTCGACAATTTCTTTTTCAACACCCACCTCCGGTTCGGGAGCACGGTTGAACTGCTAACGATACTCCACGACACGGGAACGTGCACGAAAAGGTTGCAGGTTATGAACCGGGTGCGAGGAATCACGCATGACACCGCAACGCTGACTCCCCGTTTGCGTGGGGCGTAATGGTCTCTTCGCCTGGAACGGATTACGCCCGTAACTCCTTTAGCCAGCGAGGATTACAGAAGTATTACACAGTAGTTCGCGCGCTCTTGATATTGTCTAGGCAAGCCTCAGTGGGACGGGTGTGGGGAGATAAAACAATGAGCCAGACAATGCGCGAGACGATGAGCGAAGCTACGAGCCAGGCAATGAGCGCAACCGGAGAAGGCACCAATCGTAGAGAACGGGCGACCCGCGACGGTTTTAACTGGGGCACGGCGATTGCCATGGGCCTGTTTCATGTGGGCGCAATTGCGGCGCTATTTTTCTTTACCTGGCCGGCATTTTTTGTCGCCATTTTCTTGTGGTGGGTTTCGGGCAGCCTCGGGATCGGGATGAGCTATCACCGGCTGCTGACGCATCGGGGATACAAGACGCCGAAGTGGGTGGAATATTTTCTGACGTGGTGCGCTACTTTGGCGCTTGAAGGCGGGCCGATTTTCTGGGTGGCAACGCACCGGATTCATCATCAGTTTTCCGACGAGCCCGGCGATCCGCACTCGCCGATCGACGGCAAGTGGTGGTCGCACATGGGGTGGATCCTGATGGGTAAGTCGATGCATCACGACACCACGACCCTGGGCCGTTATGTCCCCGACCTGACCAACGACAAAGTTCACGTCTGGCTGACCAAGTATCACTACACGGGAAACATTATTCTGGGCGTCATTCTTTATGCCATCGGCGGATGGCCGTGGCTGCTGTGGGGAGTGTTCGCGCGCGTCGTGGTCGGACTGCATGCCACCTGGATGGTGAACTCGGTCACACACCTGTGGGGCTCGCGGCGCTTTGCGACCAAGGATTTCTCCACCAATAACTTTCTGGTGGCCTTTCTCACCTTTGGCGAAGGCTGGCACAACAATCATCATGCGCATCCGGTTTCGGCGCGCCACGGCATGACGTGGTACGAAATCGACATGAACTGGTACGGCATCTGGGCGCTGAATCAACTGGGACTGGCGCGGCACGTGTACAAGGTCGCGCTCGATAACCTGCCGCCCAAGCCGGCCCTGATTCGGGATGAGAAGGCGGCTGCGGTGATGGTGGCGGCTGCGGGCAACGACTAGAACGGCATTCACCGCAAAGTGCGCGGAGAGCGCCGAGAAAACTGGGGGAAGTTAACCCCCGGTTTTTTCTTTTTCTATCATTCCTCTGCGAACTCTGCGTCCTCTGCGGTTGAACGTATTTCCCGTTAGAATCTCCTTGTGCGGATCATCAGCCGGCAGAAAACGATTTATTTTTTCATCACGCTGGGCGTTTGCCTGATTGCGGCGGCCGTCGCACTCAACGTCAGCTGGATCATCCTGTACTGGCGCGAAGGTCTGAAGCTTTTTTTCGGCGGCATTCTTTTTCTGGTCATCATCGCGGGGCTGGTCCTCAATACGATTTTTCTGGTCCGGGAAATTCGCCGCAACGAGCAGCACGACAGCTTCATCAACGCGGTCACCCATGAATTGAAGACGCCGATCGCGTCCATCCGGCTCTACCTTCAAACCTTGCAGAGACGCGAAGTGGGAGAAGCGCAGCGGCGCCAGTTCTACGAGTTAATGCTGCACGATACCGAGCGCCTGCTGCGCACCGTGGAACAGGTATTGAAAGCGGGTGAGGCGGCACATAAGAAAGGCCCGCCGCAGCGCTTGCCGGTGGAATTCAACGCGCTGGTGCGCGAGTGCATGGAACTGGCGCGAGTGCGCCATCATTTGCAGGCCGCGGATCTCGACTACCGCGAGTCTTTGTCTTCATCTCCGCAGAACGCCGGCGGAGCGTGCGTGCTGGGCGATCCGGAGGAGTTGCGAACCGCGGTTTTGAACCTGCTGGACAATGCGGTGAAGTACTCACCGGATGGCGTGCACATCTCGGTGGAGTTGGAGGCTCCCGATGAAAAGCGGGTGGTGCTGCGGGTGCGCGATCGCGGGGTGGGGATTCCGGAGCAGGAGTTGAAACGCATCTTCAAGCGGTTTTACCGGGTGACGCAGCGCTCGCTTTCGCAAGTAAAGGGCACCGGGCTGGGATTGTTCATCGTGCGGTCGATCGCGCGCAAGCACGGTGGCCGGGTGTTCGCGCAGAGCGAAGGCGCAGGAAAGGGAACGACCGTAACCCTGGAATTGCCGCGGAGGCTAGCATGAGCCGGGTGCTGGTGGTGGAGGACGAGGCGCACCTGGCGCAGGGCTTGCGCTTCAACCTGCAAGCCGAAGGACACGCGGTGGAAGTTGCGGCGGACGGCGAGACGGCGCTGGAGAGGCTGGTCGAAAAAAGAGAACGCTTCGACGTGGTGGTTCTCGACGTGATGCTTCCGGGGAAGAGCGGCTTTGATGTCGCGGCCGTGCTGCGCGAGAAGAAGAACTATGTGCCGATTCTGATGCTGACCGCGCGCGGGCGTCCGGAAGATGTGCTGGAGGGATTCGCGTCGGGGGCGGATGATTATCTGCCGAAGCCGTTCGAGCTGGCGATTCTGATCGCGCGGCTGGAGAGCCTGCTGCGGCGCAGTGTGTGGATGAAGGACGCCGAGCCGGCGGGCGCTGCGAAGACGCGGCCGGCGCCCGTGGGCGAGCGGAAAGCTGGCGGCGATACATTCAGTTTTTGCGGCAAGGCGATTGACTTCGAGGAACTGGAACTGCGCACGCTGGGAAATACGATCCATCTGACGGTGATGGAGGCGGAGTTTCTCCGATATCTGGTGCGCAGCGCGGGCCGCGTGGTTTCGCGCAAGGCGATTTTGGAAGATGTGTGGGGATTGCACGAAGACACCGATACGCGCGCCATCGATAATTTTGTGGTGCGGCTGCGGCGGTACATTGAAGAGGATCCATCGCAGCCGAAGCATTTGCAAACGGTGCGGGGAGTGGGGTATCGGTTTGTGGCGGAGCCGGAATAGGGCGGTCGTTGGTCGTCAGTCGCTGGTCGTTGGCAAAACCTTTCGTCGTTCGCTGGTCGTCGTTCGCAAAATCGTGCGAACCAGGCCTACCAAAGCTTCTTCATAACTGCAAAGAAGCCAACCCATCGTTTTCAGTGCTGTTTGGCTGAGGGGTTTTGCTAACGACCAGCGACCAACGACCAACGACTGGTGTTAGTGCTGTTTGGCTGAGGAGCTGGCGGCCAGTTCGCGAAAGAGGCCGAGCAACGCGGCTGCGGCTTTTTGATCGGAGAGGTTGGCGAGCGCGACCGTGGCGGTGAAGTGGGGCGAGGTGGAGTTGAAGCGGACGCCGACGAAATCCGTGTCGCGCCAGGAGGCCAGCGCGTTCACCACCGGGCTGAGTTCGACGGGCCAGTCCTCCTTGGTGGTGAGAATGACGGGGCCGGGGCGGGTGATGGTCCAGGCGCGAGTGCCGGTCGAGTTTTTTGACCCCGGGCCTTTCGCCCCCGAGCTCTTTGCTCCGGTGTGGCCCGACCAGCGGTGACGGATGACATCGAGATGGAAGCCTGGGGGGAATCCCATGTTGGCTTCGAAGGTGAGCGTTTCCTGCTGCTGGCGCCAGCGGCTCAGAGCCCACTGCAGCGGGAGCGGGCGCGGCAACAGGCGAATGGTGAGACGGGCGTCCTCAAACCAGCGCGAGGAAAGATGAAGAGTGGCTTTCAGCCGGGAGCTGCTGGCCTGCCATCGCAGATCCACGATGCGGCCTTTTCCGAGGCATGCCGCCTGGACCCATTGCAGCACGTCGGCTGCCCGCCTGCGGTTGTAACGGACAAACCAGGCGTACCAGAGGCAAGAGAGCGCGAGCGCTGCGATCACGTCGATGAGAATGAAACGCGCCACGGTGCTGCTGCCTCTGCTGAGAAATCGTACTGCTTATAGATGCAACCGCGCAAGGGGGAGAAAAGGAAAAAAAGACTGCAGACGGTTGCGGAAAGTCGATATCGATTCCCCGCCCCTAAAGGGGCTTGTGATTTCCCGTAGAGACGGGGCAAGCCCCGTCTCTACAGGCGGAAGAGTTTGCGGCATCGCTAAGGCGATACCCTGATACGAAACGCGAGTTTTTCCGCGGCCCGCTAGACGGCTGCCCAGTCTTTCCCGCCATTCACCCGCTACAATGGCGGCGTGTTGTTTCGCATCCGACAATTCGAGAAAGCCGATTTTGACACGCTGTGGCGGATTGACCAGGCGTGCTTCGATCCGCAGTTGGCGTACTCGCGATCGGAAATGGCCTTCTACATGCGCCGGCCGGGGTCGTTTACTCTGGTGGCCGAAGCGGAAGGCGGTGAGGTTCGGGGCAACGGCCGCGCTCCGGCGGGGACTCCGGGTTTCGTCATTTCGGGTGTCAACATTCTAGGTTTCATCGTGGCGGAAACTCGGCGGAAGAGTGGGCACATCATTACCATCGATGTGGTCGCGGAGGCGCGGCGAGCGGGCGTCGGCGCGGCTTTGCTGCGGGCTGCGGAAGATCAATTGCTGCGGGCGGGTGCGCGCGCGGTGGCGCTGGAGACGCCGGTGACTAACGCAGCCGCAATCCGCTTCTACAAGCAGAAAGGGTATTTCGTGGAAAAGACGGTTGCCGGATACTATTCCGGTCAGATGGACGCTCTGGTCATGACGAAAGAACTGGCGCGGTCGCCGGTAGGATGATTTGCCAGTCCCTAATGTCGTGTGCCATAAATTCGCGACATAAGTATGGATGTCATCTTGAGCGAAGCGAAGGATGACGACATCAGGATCAGGGGCCGGCAATCAGAAAAACCGGATTCTGCGGCGGGTTCTGCTGGCTCGGCAGAATCGGCGGGCGCGAACCGACTGGGGCCGGTATATTCACGATATAGGCGTCGCTCGAGGTATCGACGATGTTGACATTACCTCCATCGCAACTGGACAGATAGGCACGGGTACTGTCGCCGCCGGCAGCCATCATAATTCGGAAGCGCGGGGCTCGCTGGGACTGTGACGCCGAGCAGAATGCGTCGTACGCCGTAAATCCGGGTATCGCAGTCGAGGTCTTAATCGTCTTGCTCACGGCGTCGATCACGGTTACTTGCGGGCAGATATTATCGGACGCGTCTTCGTAGTAAGTTCCGACGTAGGCTCGGCTGCTATCCGGCAAGGCGGCCACGTCAACGGTGTTCAAGGTCGTGGTCGCGGTCGTCGAACAGGGGTCCTGCGCGCCACGACGGGCTGGCGGGATCGCTGTAATCGGGATGGAGGCTATGGTTGACGGCGCCGGCTGAGACACATCCACGATCGCCACCTGACTGCCCCCGGGAACATAAAGCCGGTTCAGGTTCCCGTCGTAGACCATTTTTGTTGCGCCGGGCACACTGATCGTCGTCTCGGTGAGCGTGTCAGGGCCGGCGGTCGAGGTGGTATCGAGCCAGGCAAGAGTGCCGGTCGCCTCCAGCGCGTACACCCGCTGGCTGTCGGAGCGGGCCGACAACCAGATGGGCGGCGAAGTGAAAGTACCGCTGATCGATCTCGACGACCGGTCGATGGTGTTGAAGGCGCTGACCGTGCCGTCACCCTGGTTCGCCACGTAGAGCTTCTGGGTATTCGGCGTCTCCGCCATGGCGACCGGGTTGTTCCCCACCGGAATGGTGGCCACAATGCTGTTACTGGAGGTGTTGACCACGGCGATCGAAGGAACAACGGTACTGGTGACGGGGTCCAGGTAACTCGGCATCAAGACGTAGGCCTGGCTCGATTCGGTGGTAGCCACGAAGTTCGGCGCCGAATTCGGCGGCAGACTGATGGTGGTGGCGCTGGAGATGAGGATGCTGTTGAAGCTCAGCTTGGTAAGCGAATCCGCCACGGCGCCGGTCACGGAATGGTTTACGACCAGGAACTGGCTGGCGGTTTGCTGCACGGCATGAACCGGAGCAAGGCCCACGTTGGCGACGCTCACGTCCGTGTCGCCGGAGACATCGATCACCATGGCGCTGCCGGGCACGACGGTTCCGTTATCGTTGATCGATACCACCGTGTGGGCCGCCGCCGGGTTGGGAAACGTTGGAGGATTCGGGATGATAATCGGGCGGAAGGTTTCGCCGCACCCGCTACAGATCACATAAAGAAACAGCACGAACCCCAGCCAGCGAAACCTCTTCATTCAAACTCCGTAGTAAAAGTTAGTCTTGCGCGGAAACCGATATTGTATCGGGAACCCGGTCGCGAGGGGAAATCAGACGGTGCTTAGCCCGCGATTTCTTTCCGCCGCTTGGATGAGAAGCGGGTAGAGGCGAGTTTGGTTGCCGGGACGGGGTTCGGGTCGCAATATTTGAGAAATCTACTGTAGAGACGCGGCTTGCCGCGTCTGCGACTGACACCGAAGACGGAACGCTGCATTTGGGTCGGGGCACGCAGGAGACGCGGCAAGCCGCGTCTCTACAAGATCGGAATCCAGCCAGGCGTTCAGATGCCAGAACGCCGCCAAGCGTACAGAAGTGTAGCCTAAATGAGTGTGGGTTGCTGCCGCCAGATTACGGGGCGAATCCAAAGGTCAAGCACTACATGGCGCGGTCCGCTGCCGCCGGACACCGAATATAGTGTTATCGAACGCGGCTCCTGCATTCCCGCCGTCAGCTCTCAGCTGTCAGCTGTCAGTTGTCAGAGACGTGAGATTCTACCGATAGCTGAAAGCTGATAGCCGAAAGCTGCCTCAACGATGCTGAACGCTTTTCTAGTACATAGCTGGGCGTCGTCCCCGGAGCGGCTGGCTATCGCTGCGGCGGTAACGCTGGGCTTCGCGGTGTTGGCTCGCGCCCTGCGCGGAGTCGATCGATCCGGGGCTCCCGCTGGCGGTCTCGCCTGTTTCCTGCTTTTTGCCAGCGCCGGCCCAACGGCTTTCGCCACGCTGGCAGCGCTGTTCGTGATGACCTGGATATCCACTCGCCTGGGATACCGCCGTAAGCTGGCGCTCGGGCTCGCCGAGCGCCGGGAAGGCCGGAGTGCGTGGCAAGTCCTGGCCAATCTGGCCGTGGCTGCCCTCGCCTCGGTTGTTTTCAGCGCCACCGGAAATCGGGTTTGGTTGATCGCGATGCTGGCCGCCCTGGCCGAAGCAGTGACTGACACGGTGGCCAGCGAAATCGGGCAATACCGCGGCCCGGACGCGCGACTGATCACGACCTGGGAACGCGTCCCGGCAGGCACCGACGGCGGCATCACCATTCCCGGAAGCATCGCCGGCATGGCAGCCGGCCTGGTGATGGCGGCGGTCGCAACGACGGGCGGGATGCTTCTTCAGTCCCAGCTCTGGATTCCGGTGGCTGCGGGATTCGCCGGGATGCTCTTCGACAGCCTGCTCGGCGCCACCCTGCAGCGACGCGGCTGGATCAGCAACCAGGCGGTGAATTTCTTCGCCACGCTGGCCGCGGCGGCGCTAGCGTATGCCATCGCGATACTGGCCTAACTCCACACTGTCATCCTGAGCGAAGCGAAGGATCTCGTGCATGGCGAATTCAAATGCACAGGTCCTTCGCTTCGCTCCGGATGACAATCCAAACTATGTCGCGAATTTACGGGACACGACATTAGCCTCCGTGCGGATTACGTGCGCTGCTTGACGCGGTCGAGCAGCATGAAGATGAAAACGCCCAGGACGGCATTCGCCACGCCCGACCAAAATTCGTGCGGCCAGCTCCACGCCATGCGCAACCCGACCAGGCCGCGGGAAATCATGAAGTAAACAACCTCGTGCACCGCGTAGAAGAAAATCGTAAGCAGGAAACGAGCGCCGGCATGTTCCACGTCCAGCTTGATCCCCAGCGAGGACGCGCCGAATCCCACCACCGTCTTCGAAATTCCGTAGAGCCCGATGGGATGATGGGTCAACGCGTCTTGCAGAATGCCGATCACGCTGCCCGTGAGCAGGCCCGTCAGCGGACTGCGCCGCGCGGTCGCGAAACCGATCGTGACCAGCAGCGGAAGATCGAAGATCGAGAAAAAAGGAAAGCGCAGCGGCAGCCACGCCTGCAGAAAAACGGCGGTCAGCGGAATCAGAACCGTCGCCGGAATACTGAAACGGTAAACCTCAACCTGCGCTCCCGATGTGTAAGTAATGGCCACGTTAGTGCGGAGTATCCTGCACGGTGGATTGCGGTTTGGGTTCGGCCGCTGCCTTCACGGGCTCGGGGGAAACTTTCATAGCAGGGGTTCCGGCGGCGGCTCCCGAAGAAGAAGACGCGGAGCTCGCCGTTTTTCGCGCAGCCGGCGCGCCGCTGCTGGCGAAGGCTTCTGGGAGCACGGTTTTTGGCTTGGCATCCGAGCTTGTACTCGAGGGCGCGGCAGGGCCCGGCACGGCACCTTTCTCGGCATTTTCCGGCTTGGAAGGAACGGTCGGCAGGCGCTCGGCCAGGATATCGACGGCGCGCGCCGCGCCCGTCTGGTCGGGCTGGGCCTGCCTCTCATCAATCTTCGTTACCACGAGCACTTCTTCCAGCTTGTTGAGATTGGCCGCGGGACGCACGCGAATGTTGAGAAAGAGCTCACTGCCCGGCGCGACCTTCGTCACCCTGCCCACCAGCAGGCCCTTGGGGAAAACGCCATCTCCACCACTGGTAAGAACCAGTTCTCCGGCGGGCACGGTCTCGTCGCTCATCACTTTTTCGAGCACCACTTCGCCGACGGAGGTTCCCTTCAGAATGCCCTGCAGCCGCGATTTCTCGAGGATCGCCCCTACCCCGCTGCTTTGATCGTTAATCAGGAGCACCAGCGACGTCGAGGGGTACACGCGCAGCACCTTGCCCACGATGCCGTCCGCGGTGATGACCGCCATGTCGGGCTTGATGCCGGCGCTTTCGCCTTTGTCGATGTAGAGCGAGCGCGACTGCTCGCTGCCACTCGATCCGATGACCTGCGCCGCCATGGTCGCGGAGATGAACTGTTCCTTGAAAGCCAGCAACGCCTGCAGACGCCGCGCCTGATCGGCGTCCTGGCTCATCCGCACCTGCTCCAGACTCATGCGCTCAATCTGCTGCTTGAGGCTGCGGTTTTCGGCTCGCACTCCGCGCAGGTAGAAGTAGTTGTGCCAGACGTTACCCGTGGAGGTTTGCACCCACACCAGCGCCTTTTCCAGAGGAGTCACCGCTCCCACCGCCCAGACGCGGATCAGGCGCGTCGGTTCGCTGTCGCTCGTCCGCTTGACCTGCACGGCCAAGCCGAGTACCTGGGCGAATAACACTCCCATCAGCACGATCAGATTGCGGTAGCGTCCGAGGACGTCCATAACAGCAGGTCTCAGGTTTCAGTTGTCAGGTCTCAGGGAACCCGTCATCCTGAGATTGTAATAAGCGAGGGATCTGCGTTTGCCAGCTCGCAGCTCGTCGCTCGCAGCTCGCGGCTCTATTCGATCGAAATCTTGCGCAGCAGCTTGAAGTCGGAGAGCATCTTGCCGGTGCCCAGCACCACGCTGCAGAGCGGATCGTCGGCGATCGAAACCGGCAACCCCGTTTCCTCGCGGATGCGCTTGTCGAGGTTCTTGACCAGCGCGCCGCCGCCGGTCAGCACGATGCCGCGGTCGCTGATGTCGGCGGAGAGTTCCGGCGGCGTCCGTTCGAGCGCGACGCGGATCGCGTTCATGATGGTCGAAACGCATTCGCTCAGCGATTCGCGGATTTCGCTATCGTCCACCGTGATCGTTTTGGGCACGCCTTCGATCAGGTTGCGGCCTTTGATTTCCATGGTCAGCGGCTTGTCCAGCGGATAGGCGGAACCAATTTCCATCTTGATCTGCTCGGCGGTGCGCTCGCCCACCAGCAGGTTATATTTCCGCTTCAGGTAGTTCATGATGGCCTCGTCCATCTGGTTGCCGGCCATGCGCACCGAACGCGAATACACGATGCCGCTGAGCGAAATCACCGCAATGTCGGTGGTGCCGCCGCCAATGTCAACCACCATGTTGCCGCTCGGTTCGGTAATCGGAAGCCCCGCTCCAATGGCCGCCACC
>Ga0187865_1002895_pt1 | contig 15130 bp, 13 predicted proteins | sample June2016WEW_11_1_2_FD_132989 | JGI IMG/M metagenome (GOLD analysis project Ga0187865, IMG submission 132989) | Peatland microbial communities from SPRUCE experiment site at the Marcell Experimental Forest, Minnesota, USA - June2016WEW_11_100 | ecosystem: Environmental > Terrestrial > Soil >...
AGAATTGCTTGAATCCCGCCGATGGCGGGACTGGATTCCGGGTCGCGCTTTGCTTGCCCGGAATGACGCTTTCCTCCTTGGCCGATGATTTTGCAATAGTCTCAAATATCAATTTCATTAAAATCATTCATTTGGTTCCATAAATCCGTATTTATCTACGGCTATCCGCGGCCAAAAAATTCTTTTCGTCTTACCTTCCAAGATAAATCACGATTCCGGAGAGGCCCGCACAGAAGGCCGTCCAGAGATAGTCTCTCTTCCGGATTTGAAAAGAGCTCAGGATGCGCACTTCTCCCCGATACCCTCGGGCCACCATGGCGTGGTGGACCTGGACGCTCAACTGCATGGACCATTTAAAGAGCGCTCCCACCTGCCCGGCAACCCAGCGTTGCTCAGCAACGGTTTTTCCGGCCCGAAGGGTTCGGCTTTTTTTGGCCAGGCACATCTCCTGAACGGTCTGGGAAAGAAGCATCAGGTAGCGCAGCGTCATACCCAGGGTCTGGACATAAATTTGAGGAACCCCCAAAGAGCGGAGGGCCTTCAACAGCGAAGCCCAGGAAGTGGTCAGGACCAGGAGAAGGACGAAGGATAGAGAGGTGGCTACCCGGCCCACCAGAAGAAGGGCTGCGGAAATTCCTTGCCTGGTCAGGGAGATGTTCTGAGGGATGTAGTAAGGGCCTATTTGATGGGCCTTGTCCAGAGAGTATAAAGTAAAAACAGGCTCTCCCGGAGTGAACAGGTTCAACGTAGCGGGGAGGGCGATGATTCCCACAAAAAATAGCAGGACCAGCCATATTCGTTTGAGGAAAAAAGGAATCTTAATCTTCGAGAGAGAGGCCAGAATCAAGGTCAATCCATAGAGGCCATAAAGCCAGGGGATGGAGTGAATGAGGCTGGTACAAACGATCAACGTTAAGACCCCTAACAGCTTCATCCGCGCGTCCAGCCCCTGGAGGATCCCCGGCTTATAAACGAAGATTTCCGAGAAGACAAACCCCTCCAGAAGCCCGGCCATGGCCTTCAACGTGCGGTCCAGGAAATGAAGGAGGATCTTTTTTTGCTCCAGCCAGGGGATGGGTTCGTAAACCAATCCGACCCTGGTTTGGAACCAAGTAGGCAGCTTCAACATAAATTATTCACCGCAGAGCATCCCGCGAAACGCGGGAAGAGCGCCGAGAAAGATTTACTCCGTCAATTCATTCCAGAGGTTTCATTGTACTGCAGAAAGCTGGAAAGATAAACATGAATCAAAGCAGAGCAGGAGGGTTGAGAAGAAAGGGCGACCTGCGGGGTCGGTTTTACACTATGGTGAGCGGCCTAGATAAGTTGGCAGGCAATTGAATTGTCATTGCGAACGAAGGGAAGCAATGTCGCCTTTCATGGGATTTCCATCCCGCGTTTCGCGGGACTCCTCGCAATGACTCCCTTATTTGGTCGTTCACTATAGTAGGAATGAAAAATAGTGGAAGGCCCAAATAAGAAACCCCGGAGGTTTCCCCCCGGGGGCTTTTAGTTTCCAGGCTCTGCCGGATTAGAAGGCGTAGACGAGCTTGGTGTTGAGGCCATAAGAAGTCTGTGCCTTGCTTACTTGGCCGTTGGACTGGACCTGGTCGAACATATCGCTCGGGAAGAAGCCGTAAAGGCCGATGTTATAGTCGAAGTTCTGGTAAATCCTCAGGGTGGTGATCAGGTTGAGCTCCGAGCCGACATAGCTCTTATCCACATCCTGGCGAGCGCCGACGGGGGTGTTTACCGTTTTCAGACCGTAAAGTCTGGTGGTCGGGCTAATACCGTTTCCGGGAGTTCCTTTATCGGTGTCCCCGATGTACAGGAAGTTCAGGTTCATCCGGACCCAGGTTAACGGGCTGTACTCAACGTTAGCCCGGCCGTACCAGAAGCCTGCGTAGGCCCCTTGCCTATTATGGTAGTACCCCATCTGGGCGGCGTTCATCCACATGAATACGGTACGGTCGTTTCCGAAGTTGGACGTAGTTTCGGAAGAGGTGGGCATCTCAAACAGGGTGATCTTGTCGGGTTTATCCGCATTCTGACCTGAGGCGTAGAAGCCTTCCAGGCCCGCGAGCAGTCCGGGGCCGATTCTGTATGAGGCAGCCACCTCGGCGGCATAGCCCTGGTAGGTGCTGTCCCCCTGGACGGGCGATGCGAGTGCCGATCCTGATACGGTGGTCGTGGTGAATTGCCTCTTACCGCCGTTGTAGATGGCATCTCCGCTGAAGCTCCAGTTACCCGGACGGAATCCACCACCCGCCCCGACATACCAGGGATTGTCGTTCCACTTATTGGTTGGCGGAGTGGCTACGGTGTTGACAACAGGAACGGTTATCCCACTTGTAGTGGTTACGTTGATCGGGGCAAAAGACGGTATACCAAACTGTCCGGTGTACAGGTCATTCTTGTATGCGCCCCAGGCAGCGAGGCTGAACAGCGGCTGGGTCATATCCCAGGTTAAGGCGTAGGTGTCATTGACCCCGTAGGTGCCCCGGTTATTGTCGTTCTGCCTCCACCAGACGCCCCTGATTCTGTGGGGGGCGAAGTTGGCGGTCACGATGATGCCCGCCGCATCGTTGTTCATAAACATGCGCCCGCCGACCTCGAAGAACTGGATGCCTGCACTGATGCTTACCGGGGTGTTGGGGATGGTGAAATCCACGTAAGCATGCTTGACCTCCAGCTGAACCGAGTCACTCCGGTAAACGCCTATATGATTGGATCCAACTGAGTAGGCGGCAGTTCCCCCGTTGATGGAGCTACTGTTGTTCCCGGAGTTTCCGAAGCCGGCCAGCTCGCCATAATCCTGGCTGTCCGCCTCAAAGCCGAGGACTGCGCGGACGGTCTTGGGGTCGCCGTACTGCAGGTAGAAACGATATCGCTCGGCAATTTCTTTCCAGTTTACATCCCGGCCAGGAGCACGGGATGTAAGGTCATATGTCCATGGCGCCCCGGTGTTGAAATCAGGTCTTTTCTCCCAGATGGTCTGGATCTCGATGTGACCATAGGATTGGAACTTCATTTCGCGCGCACGTTCCCATCCAGTAGGAGACGTGACCGCTACGCTGGGAAGCACATCCCTTTTTGCTGGTGCGTTTTCTTCCCCTGGGAAGCTTAACCTCTGTGCCATGGAAGGAACTGCCCAGGCCATCACCAGAATCGCTGCCCCGAATAGAACTAAATACTTCTTCATTCTTTAACCTCCTTTTCGCTTGATACTGAATTCTGAATTGCTGGATTTCTCTCTCATCAACGATCAAACCCAAGTTACCGCTCCCCTCCTCACCCCCTTCCCTTGGAGTTTCTGCGCCAAAAGGACATTTCTCCGTCCCAAAATACTGATTCTTGAAAATCTTGTCAACAGAAAAATTTCGGAAAGCTGGAGACGGCCCATTTTTGGTCATTGCGAGCGAAGCCAAGCAATCTCGCTTTTATGATATTTCATTGAGATTGCCATCCCGCGTTTCGCGTCCCGCCTTGGCGGGATCGCAATGACTTACTTGTTATTCATTGCATCCGGGTCACCAGCAACGCGCTGTTGCCTCCCCCTGAGAAAATAGATTCACCCGGGAGGATGACGGCCACGACCAGTTGAGTTCCAGGAGCACCGTCGAGATTCTGGACTTGGAAGTCCGCCAGATATCCGGGGATCTCCGGGGACTTCCACGTCTCCGCCAACATGGCCCCGTTCCAAGTCAGAACCTGCACCTCTCCCCCGCTGAAGGACGTTGTGCGCTTAAGTAAGTTGCCAAGACTGGAAATGTTTCGGAGAATGAAAACTTCATTTCCCCGGGCAATCACTCGCACATTCACAAAAGCCATTTCGTCCCCTGTATCAGGACCAATCGACCCAGGCATGGGCTGGATCCGGAAAGCATTGTCAGTGCCGTAATTGGCACTGCTTCTCCACACCATTTTCCCCCTTGCGTCGAGGACTTTCAGCCGTAAGTCGGAATCAATGAAGGCGTAAAAGATCTTGCCCTCATATACGAACGAGGTAAAACCATAAAGACTGAAGACCATGGAAGGTTGAATTTTGCGGACGTCTTTGTATTCCTTCCCGTTCCAACCCATCATGTAAATCGGTCCCTCAAAGCCCGCCTGGAGCCCTTTCTTCTGCCCCAATAAAACCGCCTCTTTTTCTCCCCAACTCACAACGCTCAGGAACCAGTCAAGGTTAGATGCCACCACCCGATAATCTCCGTCTTTGTAGGCCACCACGAAGGAGCTTAACCTTCTCTGGCTATACGCTGTTCGATCTCCCTCCATATTGGTAACAAAGATCCGGGCCTTTCCATCTTTGTTGATGTCCCCCGCATCGATGGCCAGATACTCAGCGACCCTGTTTCCGCTGAGCTTTTTAAGGAGTTTGAATTCATTCTCCCAGCGGTAAATCCACAGGTTTTTTTCATCAATCAGGGCCACCTCGTTCCTTCCGTCCCCATCGAAATCTGCAATGGCCATCCCTTTCACTTTGAAGGGAAAGGAGTTACTCTGCCAGATCCCGCTGGCCATCGCCCCCTTCTCAGTTCTTGCCGGGGTCATGGGCTTGAAACCTGGCGGCGGAGCCGGGGAAGCTGCCGGCGGAGCCGGAGCACCTGGCGGTGGGGCTGGAATCATCGCCATGGATCTGGGCGCCTCAGCGGGTTTTGGCGCCACCGCGGCCTGCTCCACCGGAGGGGTCAGGGGATATCCCAGGATCTTTTCATCTACCTTCCTGGCTAAATCGTCCACCCGGCCCACGACCTCCTCCATCTTCTTGGATTGAACAAAGAGAGAAGAGCCGGATTTCTCGTCCTTTACCTCCACCACTTTCAAATCGAGACTGGCGCTGTCCCCCAGCTTGGTCAGGCTGCCATAAACCACGAAATCAGCTTCCAACTGCTGGCCGATTTTTCTGGCTTGCTCTGTGTCGATTTCTCCGGGATTCTGAGCGAGAACCTTCTTTACGGCTGACTTCTCCAAGACTTCCACTCGACCCTGGAGCTCGACCCGTGAGGTGAGCATATCGACCAGCCCCTCTTGCATATACCCCAAATTTTCAGAGCTGTGGATCGTCACGGGAAGGATGGCCACCTTGAAGGGGGTCTTCCCCTTCAAGGGAGCCTGGGAATCTTTGGAACTCTGAGCCCAACCCCATGACACAAAAAGGAAGGCTGCTCCTAAAAATATTAACAATTTCAAAGAGCTTATCCTTCCCCTTCCATGAGGGAAGGAGAGCTTAATACACGCAAATTTTAGAAAGGATGTATTTTCCAAGACCAAAATCAACCCACTTATTTTGTTAAGAGTTAGCAAATTTAATGCCACTGCAAAAAATCCAAGGACTCTTGGCTGGCTTAAAAAATCTTTCTTTTCCAATCAAAGTCATGAAAACGCTGTTGTTACAAATGATTGAAATCCAAAAGAAAGTAGGGAACAGGGGAAAAATACTTGTAAATTCTTTTTCCAATTCGTCTTTCCCGGAGTCTTTTCCTGCACTTCCTCTTTCCTTTGCTCAGTCAACCCCCTTTTCTTGTATCAAAAAGACCACAGCCAGCTTCCCACTGGTTGTTAATTCTGCAACAAAATTAAAAGGAAGCCATAGGCGATAGACAATAGACTAGAAAAATAATATTTACGATAACCCATTGCCTCTTGCCTACAGCCTGTATTCACATAATTTTAAACTCCTTGCCCGGCAGCCGCACACTTAGGACCGGACATGGGGCTCTGCGCACCACCTTTTCTGCCGTGCTTCCGAAGAGTACATGGTCAAGGCCGGTTCGGCCGTGAGTTCCAACAACAATCAAGTCCACTTCTTTTTCTTTGGCCGTGCGAAGAATCTCCAGAAATGGAGTCCCATGAACGACCAGGCATTCATATTTCTTCAACCCTTGAAGATCCTTCTCCCGCAAGGTCTGCATCTCTTTTCCCACAGCTTCAGAGATGTTTTTGTTGAACTTATCCATGGCATCAAAGGAGATCTCGGCATACATTCCCAGGGGGTAACTTGGCTGCTGAATGACATGAAGGATGTAGAGCATGGCATCGTATTTTTGAGCAAAAGAAAGGGCGTAGGTCAGGGCGTATTTAGAATTCTCCGAGAAATCAGTCGCGAAAAGAATTTTACTGATATCGGCCATGATCTCTCCTCCTTTGATGGCAACGGCTTCATAAAACCTCTTCGGGTACGGGACAGATCAGGAAGGAATCTAAAGCGCTTTCGACCCCACCGATGAATTAGGATGAAATTTTACTCATAATTCATAATTTGTCAAGAGATAAAATAGGGGGGGGCGAAAATTTTTCCGCGTAAACCTACACGGCCTATAGGCTCTTCAAATCCAGCGGAGGGCAAAGTTGCCGCTCTCCACCGAAATCGGCCCGTCCATTGTGGAATTTGGATTGGGGATGTCGGGATTCTATTATTTTCCCTTTTCCCGAAACCGTCATTTAATCGGAGAATAGATAAGAAATTTTTCATCTTTACAATTTTTTATAAAATCAATATACTTTTTTTGCCATGAAGCTGCTCATTGCCGAAAAGGAAGTTCAAAGAAAGGTTAGCAGACTGGCCAGGAAAATTTCCCGAGATTTTGCCGGAAGAGAAGTACTTCTGGTCGGGATTTTAAAAGGGGCCTTCATTTTCATGGCTGATCTGGCCCGTAGGATGACAACTCCCGTGAAGGTGGACTTTGTACGCCTGGCCAGTTACGGGGCGGGAACTCAATCTTCCGGGAGGGTAAAAGTTACCAAGGACTTGGAAATCTCCCTGAGGGGTAAAGACGTCCTCATCGTGGAGGACATCATCGACACGGGGGTTTCCCTGAATTACCTTTTCCACCGCCTCCAGGCGCGTAGGCCCCGTTCCCTTAAGACGGTTACCCTCCTGGATAAACCCGAGCGGAGGAAAGTAGATTTCCAGGCCGACTATATAGGGTTTACCATCGGAAATCATTTCGTGGTAGGATACGGATTGGACTGTAACGAAGAGTATCGGAATCTTCCCGAAATCTATGTGGTAAAATAGCTTTCAGCGTTCAGCATTCAGCGCCCAGCTAAAACCAAATTCTTAAAAATTTATAGCTGATAGCTGAAAGCTGACGGCTGATTCCCGAAGGCTCACTTATGACCATCACCTGTCCTGTATGTTTGACCAAATTTCGTCTGGATGAAGAGCGTATCCCGGAAGGGGGGGCTAAGGCTCGCTGTTCCAAATGCCGGCATGTGTTCCAGGTCCAAAAGCTGGTACCCCCCGAAGAATCATTTTTCTCCCAGGGAGAATCTTCAGCTGAATTCGAGGAATCAGAGAAATACGAGGAACCCCCCTCGAGGCGTTTTCTCTGGCGGAAATGGGCGATCCCCGCCTTGCTTATAATCGTAGTGGCAGCGGGTTTGATCTTTTCTTTGGGGATAGGAAGGAAGGGAGGAGCGCCGTTTTCTGCGGTAGGGCAGTACCTGTCTGACAAAGCCACGGCCTTTAAAAAAGTCTCCCTCTCTCTTCCTGTTTTCAAAAAATATTTCGGAATGGGCGATCAATCCGACGGTTTCATTTCCCTGGAAAAAGTAAGAGGGTATTATCTAGAAAATACCAACCTCAGCAAGGTTTTTGTAATCGAGGGAGAGGCGGTCAACCATTGGAAGGAATCCCGGTCCTTCATCAAAGTCAAGGGGGTCCTTCTGGACTCCAAGGGGAATAAGGTCCGGGAGGAGGAAGCTTACTGCGGAAACATCCTTTCCGAAAAGGACCTGAAGGAAATGTCCCGGGGAGCGATTGAAAAGAGCCTCTCTTCCCAGTTTGGAATATCTTTCTCCAATGTAAACATCCTTCCCAACAAAAGTGTCCCCTTTATGATTGTTTTTCTGGACCTCCCGCCCGAAGGACCACCAAGCAAGTCCGTCCAGGAGCCTGGCGGAAAGCCCGGGGAAGTCCCGTCCCCCCTTTCCGATTTTACCGTGGAGGTAACCAGTTCGCAGAAGGGCTCTAAGTGAGAAGAACCCGTTTCTCCTCGCCCAGCTTCAAAGGGGGAATTCTAAAAAGAATACAGGTAAACCTCCCGTTTCCCATGTTGGTGGAAAATCTCGAAGTGATCCTGGAGATGGGATTGCAGCCTGAACTCTATTTCAACGGTCATACCCTGGATCACCTCTCCCTGCAGGAAGTGGAAAGGACCTCCCGAGCGATCAACGGAAAAAATATTCCTGTCACCTTCCATGGACCCTTTATGGACCTCAACCCGGGGGCGGTGGACGAGAAAGCGCGGGAAATCACGATTTTTCGTTTTAATCAGATTCTGGATTTGGTTCCCTATTTTCATCCCCGGGCGATCGTCTTCCATCCCGGCTATGATCGCTGGCGTTATGATGGCGATGTGGACCTCTGGCTGGAAAATAGCTTACTCACCTGGGAGCCCCTGATCAAGAGAGCAGCAACCCTCTCCGCGAGAATTGCCCTGGAAAATGTCTTTGATGAAAATCCAACGCCTTTAAAGAGACTTCTGGATGCGGTCAATTCTCCCCTGCTGGGGTACTGCATGGATGCGGGACACGGCCATCTTTTTTCCGAAGTTCCCCTCGTGGAATGGATCGAGGTTCTTGGCCCTCGCCTTATGGAAGTCCATCTCCACGATAACCATCGTCAGGCTGACGAACACCTTCCCCTCGGCTGGGGAAACATAGATTTCCCGGCTATCTTCTCCCGGATTCAAGGGAAAAAATTGCATCCCCTCTATACGATTGAGCCCCACGAAATTGACCAGCTCGTGCCCACCCTGCAGGCCCTGGAAAAGTACCTCCAGTAGTATTTCACCGCAGAGATCGCAGAGGCCGCAGAGAAAAATGAGAATATCAATTTCCAAATCCTAAATACATTCCAAACCCCAACTCCAGAACTTCTGAGTTTGGGACATTGGATTCTGAATTTGGGGGACGGTTTGAGATTGGCTGCTTGGAATTGAAATCTTTAATTTGTCTCTGCGTCTTCAGCGTGCTCTGCGGTGAACGATTTCTTCCAGGATGGCGGCGGTTAGGAGGGGAAACATAATTTCATGATGCCCGGTAAAGTGGAAGCCTTTCCCCCCTTCCAGCGTGGGCCGGCGAACCACGTTGGTCAGCGGGCGATAATGGGGGATAAAATCCAGGTTCACGGTGGTGAAATTTTTAACCCTATACCCCTGGTTGCGCACAAGGGTCAAGGCCTTGAGGAAGACTTCGGGAAGAATCACTGCCGATCCGAGGTTTATATAAACTCCGCCCTGGAGGCGGGAAATCATCGCCGCGAAGAGGAGAAAGTCCCTGTGGGTTCCCTCGCCGATGGCTGCCCCCTGGCTTTCCGGGTGCATATGGATGATGTCGGTACCTACGGCCACGTGCACGGTTACCGGGATTCCCATTCGAACTCCGGCGGCGGTTAGGCTCATTCTCCGAAAAGGCAATCTGGCTCTCCAGATCATTTCCCCGACCGAACGGCCGATGCCCCATCCTGTCTCCCGGCCCCGGTTGATCGCCTCATTGATCATTCTTCCGGTTTCCTCCGCCATGCCGAAGGCCCCCTGCCCCATTTCGGACGCTACATCTTCTGAGGTCTTTCCCGCGAAGGCGATCTCGAAGTCATGGATGATTCCCGCCCCGTTCATCGCCACGCCCTGCAGAATTTTTTTCTCCATCAGGTGAAGGATCAGAGGACCCAGTCCCACCTTAATCGGATGCGCTCCCATCCCCAGGATTACGGGTTTTTCATGACGATGGGCCTTGGCAATGCGCCCGACCACTTCTTTAAAATCTCTGGCGGCGAGGAAGTTAGGTAGGGAGGTGAGGAATTTTTTGAAGGAAGACCGGGGCAAAAGGGGACGGGCAAAATCCTCCACTTTTACCAGACTCTTCCTCTGGGCGAGAGGATAGGTTTTCACGCCGTCGAGGCTCAAGGGCTGCAGACTTTTTTTCATGCCAATATCACAGAAAATTTAACCGCAGAGAACGCAGAGCCCACAGAGAAGTTTCAGGATAAAATTTATTTTCTCCGCATTCTCTGCGGGCTCTGCGGTGAATAGAATTTTTAGGTTGGCTGCTGAAAAAGCATCCGATCCACCATCTCGCAAAGGACATGGCCGATGGTAATGTGCACCTCCTGAATCCGCGGGGTGACCTGGGAATTCACCACGATCGCCAAGTCTACGATCTTGGCTAACTCTCCCCCATCCATTCCCGTCAGTCCCACCGTTTTCAACCCGATTTCTCTGGCCACTTTCATGGCTTTAATGACGTTGGGGGCGGACCCGCTGGTGGATATGCCGATAGCCACATCTCCTTCTTTTCCCAGGGCTTTGACCTGCTTGGAAAAAGAATCGACGTACCCATAATCATTACTAATGCTGGTAAGGATCGAGGTATCCGTGGTCAGGGCGATAGCCGGAAGGGGAGGCCGCTCGATGAGAAAGCGATTGATGAATTCCGCGGCAATATGCTGGGCATCGGCTGCACTTCCCCCGTTGCCAAAGAGGAGAACTTTATTGCCGGCCTTAAAGGCGTTCACGACGATCTTCACCATCTGATTGAGTAGCTCGGCGTTCTGCCGGATGAAACGCAGTTTAAGGTCAGCGCTCTCCTGGAAAATCTGGAAGATTTCCTCCTTCACAGACCCATCCCTTTGACGTAGGGGCGGGGTAACCCCGCCCCCACTGCATTCGGAATTGAACGCTTGGCACCCGCAACGTCTAACGCGTTACTCGTAGTGCCTGGGTGAATAATCTCATCCACCCTTTTTTGCATCCGCCGCAGGAAATCCGGGTCAGCCGGGGCTATTTTCCCTAGACTTCCATCTAACGTCTCCCGGGGGTTGAAGTTCTGCAGGCTAAAGCGCGGGGTTCCCCGAACGCGACGGGCGAGGGCATAGACCTCCTCTTCCTCGAGGAGGGTGGGGACGAAGGTGGTACGGAATTCATAGCCGACCTTCCCCGGGAGGAGAATCTCGATGCTGGCCTGAATCTTTTCCATTTGCTCTTCCCCTATGGGCACCCCGGTGATGGCCGCATAGCGGTCGGCCCTCAAAGGACCCTTCAGGTCCATGGCTACATAGTCAATCAGACCCTCTTCGATGAGTTTCTCCAGGACCTCAGGGTGGGTCCCGTTGGTGTCCAGCTTGATGGGCAGGGGTTCCCCGGAGAGGGTGAAATCTTTGGCTGACTTTAGTTCCCGGATGAGTGGGGGGAGCGAGGAGTGAAGAGAGGGTTCTCCTCCAGTCAGACAGACCCCATCGATCCATCCCTTGCGTTTTTGCAGCCCCGCAAGAATGACCTCCCAGGGGAAGTTCGAGTACTTCTCCGGCCGGAGGACGAGGTCGTGGTTATGACAATAGCGGCAGCGAAAGTTGCAGGAGGGAAGAAAAAGAACAGAAGATATTTTCCCGGGCCAGTCCGAGAAAGAAGTCTCAAGAAATCCTTTAATCGGGTAGTCCATAAGCAGCTTTTAGCGTTCCAATCTCAGGGTTTAGGAACGGGTAGGGGCAGGGTCACCCTGCCGCTACTGCGGATCGCTGATTGCCGATTGCGGTCAGATAATTCTTGATGCGAACCGCGCCGGCAATGGAAGAGGAATCATCCAGGACCAGGATGGGAAGCTGGGTCTCGGCAACGGTCACCAGCTCGTGCCAAGCCAGATGGGCTAAGGAGTCAGGGTTGTCAGGACTCAATACCTCTTCCTTGACTCCCAGTTTTTTCAAGTCCACGCTCTTCTTTACGTACTCACACTTCTCACAACCTACTTTGGTAAAGAGGGTCAATTCCTCCACCTCCCTTTATGATTTATTGGGACGCAGATTTCCGCAGATGAAGAACACCGAAATAAAAATTCATGGCCAAGGAAAAATCAAAAGGGATGAAAAACCTTGAATCTTCTTTGCCATCTGGGTCCAGATTTTATCCTGAAAATCTGCGTTTATCTGCGGCCTACAAGACTAAATTGGCCGAACTGGCCTGCCCGCGCCATTTGGATACTTCGCCGTCGGTTTGGGAATCTGCCGGGCCGCCGGCCGAGAAATATCCTCCGCTGCGGTACCGGTCCCGGAGTTCCCCCAGCTTACCCTTGTTCCAACTGGAAACCTTGGTGAAATAACCGGTGATGCGGGTGATGCCTTCTACCTCCGTGGAGCCGCAGTAAGAGCAGTGATCGCTCAGTCCGCGGGAGGTTTGCCCGCAGGCCGTGCAGGTCGTAAATTCCGGGGAGAAAGCGATCTGGTCATTCTGGGAGTGACGGAATACTTTGATCACAAAGTTGGCCAAAGATTCGCCGGAGGGCCGGCTCTCTCCCAGCCAGATGTGGGTTAAGGATCCAGCCTCGATGAGCGGATGGAAGAGGCCTTCTTTCCGTACCCGATCGATGGGATTTAGAACCGACCCCACGTTCAGGTATGTGGAGTTGGTGTAATACACCTCCCCCCGGGAAATATCCCCTTTTACGACGTGGCCCGAACGGGGCGAGAAGTCCCTTAAATCCAGTTTCGCGAAACGGTAAGCGGTGCTCTCTGCCGGGGTTTGTTCCAGAACGAAGCGCATATTATACTTCTGGCTCATCTTATCAGCCAGGAGCTTCATGTAGGCGATCACCTTCAGGCCGAACTTCAGGACCTCGTCAGATTCGTGCAGCTGTTTTCCCCGGTGCACCTGGATCATCTCATTCAAGCCCACCATCCCGATCAGAAAAGTGGCCCGGTGCATGCGCAGGTAAGGCTGGCCGTCCTTTTTCATGGTCAAAAGGGCAAGGGGCCCATGATCTCCCAGCGCCAGGAGACGTTCGAGAAAATCCTTCTTCTCCAGGTGGGCCTTCACGGCCTTGGCGAACGTTTCGTTAATCTTGGCAAAGAGCTTGGTATCATCCCCGCCGCACTGGTAGGCGATCCGCGGGAGGTTAAGGGTCACGTTCTGGAGAGCGCAATAGCGCATGCGCCAAGGATATAGGGCATCCTCCAGGTCCGATTTCTCGAGCTTAAAGCTCAGCCGACAGCATTCCGACACCTTGGCCGTATTCCCGCGGTCAAAGACGAAATACGTGTTTCCCCTCTCTGCCGACACGTCACAGATGTGATGTAAAAAGTCCATATGACCGGGGGTCTGGAAGAACTTTTCGGTGATATGTACCAGGGGCTTGGGGAAGAAGAACGGACGGCCCACGCCATCCCCGTCCCGGTAGACGTCGAAGAGAGCCCACACAAAACGCTGAGCCTGGTCCAGGTATTCTCCGTAGGTTTTTCCCGTGAATTCTCCGTTCGGCCCGATGGCCACGACATTCTCGAAGTGTTTGGGGATTTCCCAGTAGAGGTTGATGTCGGTGAAGATCGCTTGCCCGCCCCGGGCTACGGCTTGCTGGGAGAATTCGTAGATGAGCATCTGGGCCAGCTGTTTCACGTCTCGATCACTCAGGCCTTCCAGGTAGGGGGCAAAGAAGAGGTTGACCGCGTCCCAACCGATGGCCCCGGCAAAATTGCTCTGAAGGGCGGCAGCAAATTTGACCATGTGGGCCAGGAGCACTTCGGGATGCTTGGCTGGCTTGGCCATAGACAGAGAATTGGGCAGGTTGAGCCCGAACTTTTTGATGTACTCCAGGGATTGCCCCGAGCAGTAAGGACGGTCGATAAACCCTAGGTCGTGGAGATGCAAATCTCCGCGCATATGGGCGTCGCCGATCTCCTGGGAGAAGACGTTGAGCAGGGCGTATTCTTTTTTGATCCGTTCCGCGAGGGTTAGGTTAGTGGCTTCCGGTCCATGGGGGACGTTGGCATTTTCCCGGTTGGGGTGAAGAATGAGCTGATCCACGTCATAGAGGGGAACGCCCAGGCGGGTATGCATTTTACGGGCCTCCTCCAGGCCGTATTCGATGAGCTTGGCGTCTACCAATTCCCGGACCAGGGGAGCGGTAACCAGAGAAATTTTGGAAGCGATGATCTGTTCCTCTACTTCCCGGCTGATTCGCTCGGCCGTGTCCCGGTCGATCGTTGTCTCCCGGAGCAGCGCATCCACGATTCGCTGCCGATTCCAGTCAGAAAGGGTTTCGCTGGAAGTCCGGACGAAGAGGGCCATATCCGTGGTTTCATTCTCCATCCTTCCAAATTCAGAGGAGCCATTCGAGGGGAAAGTCTGCCTGCTTTCGCCGCCATTCCCTCCCTTAGCTTTCTTCGAAGGTTCTTCCTTTTCAGCCCCGCCCTGCGCCTGAGGATCAATCAAATTCATGCCTGCCCTCCTTTTAAAGGAGCATATCTAGTAGAGCATTAAATAATTCCTACTAAATATTGATTTTTAAGGAATTAAAAAACAACCAGACTTGAAGCCTCAAAAATCTATGAGGCTTGTTCATTTGGGGAAATATATTGTATTAGAAGAATTATTAACCACTATATATAGTGCTTGTCAAGAAAAAAATTGGGAACACCCGGAAAATTCTTACAAGGGTGGAAGAATAAAGGAAAAAATCCTCCTCCCCAATCCCACCATTGGCAGTATCAGGGAGGAGGATAAAGGGGACTTTAGGAGATTAACGGAGGCTCTGCGCGATCTTGACGGTCATGTCTCCCAACACGTTCGTATAACTTCCCAGTTCATTGTCATACCAGCCGTAAACCACGGCTTGGGTGACGGGGATTTAGAGTAGACTGGCACCGCATTCTTTGGGCAGAGACTGAGCTGGAATCCCCGGAATTTTGGAGAGGTCGAGCCGGATCGGGGCCGTTCGAGTGTGAGTCTCCGCACCCTCGATGATGGCTGCAGCCCGGGGGTTTCCGATGATATCCGAGGATACATTTTGCCTATCGCTATAAAGAAGATAATCTTTCATGTAGGTCTCAGAGGCTTTCTGGTAAACCTGGTTGATTACCTCCCGCTTGATCGGACGTTTCAAACTCTCATCCTCCAGAGTTACAACCAGGACAATCAAAGATCCCGTGCTGGTGGGAATGCGGACCGACTCGGCGAGGAACCCAATCCGCTTCATCTCCGGGATCACCAGGGCCAAAGCTTTGGCCGCTCCCGTTGAGGTCAGGATGATGTTGTTCATGATGGACCGGTTCTTGCGCAAGTCTTTGGATTTGGCATCGGGCAGACGATCCAGCACTTCCTGCGACCCCGTGGCCGCATGGACGGTGACCATCGAGGCA
>Ga0187865_1002903_pt1 | contig 15102 bp, 10 predicted proteins | sample June2016WEW_11_1_2_FD_132989 | JGI IMG/M metagenome (GOLD analysis project Ga0187865, IMG submission 132989) | Peatland microbial communities from SPRUCE experiment site at the Marcell Experimental Forest, Minnesota, USA - June2016WEW_11_100 | ecosystem: Environmental > Terrestrial > Soil >...
GTCGCGAGCGCGCAATTCCTTACTTTTGTCGCTCCTATGGCCTCAGGAACCGTCGCAAGCCCCTGAAGCAAGACGACCGGACGCTGCGGCGCCACAAGCGGCGATGGAGCGCGGAACGCACTTTTGCTTGGTTCCAGAAATTCCGTCAACGGGTGGTAGGCTACGATCTCTCGCTGAGCGTCTACGAGGGCCACTTTCGTAACGCCTACTTCAGGATCGTCTTGCGGAGCTGCTCACATAGCTTCTACTGTCTCCACATCCTCATCAACCCTGCCCAGGTTTTGCTCATGCATTTTGATGGCTTAACGTTGCGCATCGTGCACGAGCACTGAGCGAGTACCACATTCCATGTTTTATGTCGAGAATTGTCCAGCTTTTATTCGGGAATGCGAAAATTAGGAAGGGGTCACGGGAATCGGAGCGGCAAGGCTTGAAAGGCTGTGGCTCTCAGCTCCGGTCGGCGCCGCCTACCTGAGGTTTCCGAACTGCTGTCCAGGAATTATCCAGGAGTGCCATTAGCATGTCATCTGTCCGGTTCAACTAGCACGCGATCCGTCCGCTGGAGGCGGCGGGGAGATGAGGCATTCTGTGGTGAGGAGGCAGGATGCCAAAATACTCAACGGTCGCCTGGGAGCGGGCGATGAAAATCTAAGAGGTGATATTGCGGGCGATGGCGAAGAAGATCACGTCATGCCAGGCGGCGGAGATTATCGGGATCTCGGACCGCAGCATGCGGCGCTGGCGGCAGCGTTACGAGGAGCACGGCTACGACGGGCTGTTCGACCGGCGGCGGGGGAAGCCGGGCCCGAAGCAAGTCCCCCTGGCACGGACGGAAGAAGTGCTGCGGTTATATCAGGAGAAGTACGCGGGACTTCACGTTGTGGCGGTCGACGCGGGGCTCCGCATTGTTGCGCTCTGCTTCGTTCTCCCCCTTTACGAAAAAACCAACAAGACCTTTGCGCTCATGCCCAGAACTACTCCCATCCGAGAAAGGCATTTCATGGAGCGGGAGCTTCCAACTCCAATATAACCAGACCAACGGCCGCCACCGGGAATTTCATGGGAGAGCCTGGTTGCTCGTAGGCTGTATAAAACAATGCGAACTTGTCGTTCGATTCCGGAATGAGACCGAGAGGCGTGCGCACCCTGGAAGGCCACCCCGCCTTTCCTTTAGGTTGGATGAAGAGGTGCTGTCCTTGCCCCCAATGAATTCCATCCGGTGAAAAGGTGTAGCCCACGGCATTGGGAAAGTTGACGTCGGTATCATAGACGGCAACATAGGTATGATCTTTTTGCCTTGTCACGACCGGATTTTCCATGAAAACCTTCTCGATGTTTAGAGGATTCAAGCTGGAACACCTCTGCCATGGACCGGCCAAGGTGGGTGCCGATGCCAAACCAACTTGCCAGGATGAAATAGGGATTGTCTCGGTGTGAGCGCTGCCGTAAAAGGCGTACCACTTGTTCTCGACTTGATACGGGAAAACAGAATCTACTCCTTGTAGTCCCTCCCAGGCGTCGGAGTCTTCCCCAGGCTGTAAAACGATTCCAGCGTCTCTGTAGGGTCCATCAATGCCCTCCTGTCCCTTTACCGTGGAGATAGCCCGCCAAATCCGCCCATCGTGGTTTCGGAGGAATTGTGTTTTTGAATCGGGCTTCGATCGATACGCCACATAGAATAGGTCCCAATGATCTTCCTTTTCGTCATAGACGGGCATGGGAGCCCATAGCGCCGCACGGGGATCTTTCCCCGTAAAGTCACCACTCGAAGTGAATAGCGTTGAAACCCTTTCCCAATGCATACGATCCTTGCTGGCCCAGTGTGCCAGTTTCATCTGCACCCAAAAGGGGTCCCCCACCATTTCGGAAGTAAACAAGTGATATGTGTCGCCTTGTCTCAGAACCCGACCGCCTTCAAAGCCGTACTTGTTCCCCTGAGCATTCGGAGAGCGGATCGTTAGGACTGGGTCTTGAAATTGCCTGATGATTTTCAATACCGGCGGCCGGGATGATGCTCTGGAAATTGCCTCGGGTGACGGCGCTCTCGACATAGGATTTCGGTCGGTCTTGTCTTGTGCTCCCTGCGGAATAACCCCAGCGAGAAAGACAACCAGAGCTAGGAGACAAACCTTTTCATTGCTCATGAAGTTCCCCTTTATTGACATTCGCACAATTTAGCTAGGTCGAGAGTCCCGACAGCTTTCAGAAGGCTGCGATGACTCGTGGCCGTCGGCAAATGCGCTTCAACACGCGCCGGGCTCGCCCGTTCAACTCCCGCCAGTCCTTCGGACAGATATTGGGCAATTCATGCTGCTTCCAAGAGCCCCGCCGGTATCCGGTCGGAATGCCTACTCCGTACTTTGTTCCACGCCGGTCACTCTGAGGGCATTCAAATGCCGCAGTTTTCCACTTTCCTTACAAGACGCCAACCCTGGGGACCATGTGCTGTATACCGCGCGTGCACAGATTGAACTCGCGGGCAAAGTAAATATCCCCCGGCAAAGCCGGGGGCTTTACGGTTGCTGGCCCCTCAAAGGGGCCTGATCGCAACCGATCAGAGGCAAAGGCCAAAACCTCGTGAAACACCGGCCTGGACGTTGCATCGCAATCGCAAAAATGGTGAAGCACACTGCCGGATATGTCAAACTTCTTCTGCCTCCCCGGCAGAGCCGGGGGATCTCCCCACGGATTAGAAAATGCGATCCCGTCCGGCAGAAAGCAGGCAGAAAGCCAAGCTATCGCTCCGAAGTCCCTAGTCCCGACCCGCTCTCCGGAGGCTTTACATTCAGGGCGCCGGCGACCAGGCCGCGGGAATCGTTTACAGTGACTTTCTTGGACTCGCCCGGATCCAACCAGAAGTAGTTGTCATCAATGGTAAAAGAGTCCAGGTGACCAGGTCGCAGTACGTGCGCCGCCACGGCGGGAAGGCTGCCGGTGTTTGCCAGGATCACCGTGTTGCCCTCGACCTGCAGGCTCAATTTCGTCTCGGGCAGATTGAACAGCGAGTCTTTGGCGTGCTCGAAATTCGACCAGTAAAAGGACCGCTGAGCGAGCGAGTTATTTCGCCGAACGCCCACCACGGTCAGCATAGGCGATGTGTCGGTCTCATCCGCGCTCAGCTTCAGGGTCCCAACCTGCCGAACGCGATCGATGGAATCTGATCCGCGATAGGACTCGCTCCTGATGGTCCGAAGTTGCGAATCGTATACGCGCACCGCAACCTCCCAAGCCGAACCCTGCAAGGCGTCCGTATCGTCCAAGAGAAACACGGGAATCTCGACGCTTGTCCGGTTCAGGTTAATCGAAGGAAACAAAGCGCATCCCAGCAGGGGCGAAAAGGCGTCCCGCACAATGTAGTGGGCGATCTTCGGCGCCCCATACCAATCTACGGTGGACCAAGCTGCGGCTGGGTAGTTGTCGTTGATCTTATAGTACAAGGCACCCGCAGAGTGGGGCCAATTCGTGCGGGCCCGTTCGAGGGTGTGGCGTAGCGCTGTGGCTTGCGCGAGTTGCGTGGCCGTGATGAAGCGCTCCATGGTGGCACCTTGCGTGAAGTAACCCGCCTGTTTCGCGAGCCGGGCCATATCATCTGCAGTGTTGAAGATGGGTGTGTGATGCGCGAACGTACCATCGGGAGGCGCGGGCCAGAGGTCCCTCTCGTTTTCGGGCAGATAGCGACGTACTGATTCCATTACGGGCAGACTCGCGAGCCCGAACTCCCCGAAGAACACGCTGGTGGTATTGAGGTTATCATCCAAGTGCGCGTACCCCCACCAGGCGTCATACCTATGGTCGCTGCCGCCCCAGGGTTCGCCGCGATGGAACATACGGGTTCCGTCGAGTTCGATGCTATAGCGACCCATCATGTCAATTGCAGGGCCGAACGGGCGCGGGGATTCATTCCCGCCCGCATACATCACCAGCGCGGGATGATTGCGGATGCGCAAGGTGTTGAGCCGGACGGTCTCTTCCAGCATGTCATAAGGCTGATCGTTGTGGCTGTCCCAAGCCGTCGGCCACTCCTGCATGACCATGATACCTTTGCGGTCACAGAGATCATAAAAGTCGTCCGTTTCGGGCATGCCTGAGCCCCAGGCGCGAAGAAATTGCACGTGTTGCTGGGCGGCCAGGCTGAGGAATCGGTCATAGCGCCCTCGCGAGAAATCCATCGAGGAATCCATCGTGCACCAGTTGGATCCCTTGACGAACATCGGACGGCCGTTGATCACGAAAGTCCAATTGTAATGATCCGGCCGCGGGCCGTCGGCCTGCGGAAACATCTCCACGGTCCGGATGCCAAAAGTCAGTTGCGTGGTGTCCGACCGCGCACCAGCCGCAGGAATGAATGAGAGCCTCAGCCGGTACAGGTTTGGATCGCCAATATCATTGGGCCACCAGAGCCTCGGCGAGGGAATAGTAAACCGCAACCGCTCCCGCCGGGCAGCGGTTGACGAGGAGACCGAGTACGTGAAGTTGATGGGCGTACCCTGGAAATTATCGGGCTCGATGGTTCCCATCAGCTTACCGGACCATCCGGCGGTCGTTCCCTGCAGATCCACGCTCAGTTCCATCAGCCCCCGCTGGGCGTCAGCCGTGGCCACGAATGGATGCATTAACCGGACTGGCGGTGTGTCCTCAATTCGAACCGAGCGCCAGATGCCCAGCGCGGGGATGGAGGAGTAATGCCAGCCCCAGACGTTGTTGAAGACCACCGTATGGCGCCAATCGGAGTTGGACCACAACTCCTTCTTGCCGGGCGCCGGGTCGATCTTGACAATCAAGGTGTTACTATCGCGGAGCAAAGTCGCGACCGGGAATTCCGGGCCGCCAAACATGCCTTCATGGCTGCCGAGCAGCGTTCCGTTCAGCCACACCGTGCAACGGATGGCGCAGCCGTCAAATACCAGGCGCTCGCCGGCCGTCCCGCGAGGCCTTGCAAAAGTCCGCTTGAACCACCATGTTTCAAAGCTCTTGTCGTGCGCAATTTTGTCGTTGCGGCCGAACTTGGGGTCTGGGATCTTTCCCGCCGCGGTGAGAGCGCCGTGCACGCTACCCGGTACTTGCGCCGGGATGGCTTCCGGCCAGGAGCCAGTCAGGCGCTCCTGCTCTTGGCCTGCCTCAGCCATCTGCCACTCACCATCGAGAGACAACACCACCGAGGTGGGAGGATGCTGCACCATGTCGGCGCGCAGTTCGACCGTTGCTGGCGAGCCGGACAGCGGCGAAGCGCCCGCCTGGTAGCTTTGGCGCTCGTAATCGTCGAGCGCCAACCGCCGCACGATACGTGCTGAATTGGAGTTGGCCGATAGGTCGGGGACTCCCTGCGCTGTTCCGGCGTCCATATTCCACAGCCCCAGAGTCGCGGCATCGGGTTTCGAGGCAGATCCGGGAATTGCCGACACAAGGCGCAGGCCTCGGGAAATGCGCACCTCATCGATGAGACCCGAGCAGCCGGGAGGGTCCGAGTAGGGCCCCGTTTCTGGTGCAACGGTCACGGCGCGGCCGATCCAGAGGCCGCCGCCGTTCTCGCCTTTCCGGTCCGCACGCCTTACGCCCTGGGTCGCGACCGCCGCGCCATCAATGAACAGGCGTACAGTGGCGCCGTCGAACGTCATGGCTACGTAATGCCACTGATTGTCCACGATATTGCGTTCCGCCATAGTCAACGCCGGCGTATAGCCGGGCAGATAAGCGCTGAAGTAGCCGCTGCCGGAGAATGTGAAGATCTCCCAATGCCGGGGTGCCTCCCGGCGCTCGCTCGAAACCAAGATGTTGGGTTGCCGGTCACTGCGCAGCTTGACCCAACAGTCAACGGTAAACGGCGGCTGACTGTAGTCCGGTCGGTCCGCAATCGAAAGCACGCCGAATTGCGCGTTCAGCGCCGTGCCAAACCGTCCCGGGGAATAGTAGTGGGTGGCGGGCCAGATCTGTGAGCCTACCAGAAGGATACTGAAGAATGCTTGCAGGACTGCTCTCATGGGTCACCTCTCTTTGCATCTCTTGCGCGGCGGCAGACGGCCCAGCGCCGCTCATCATTTCCAGAAACGCTCGATTTCCTCCAGCGTGCGGCCCTTTGTTTCAGGCATGATCTTCCAGACGAAGAAGAACTGCGGCACCAGGACCGCCGCAAAAATAAAGAAACTGCCCGGCACTCCGAGGCTGTCGCGCACGATGGGAAACATCTGGTTGTAAACGCAGTCCGTTACCCAAACCGCTAGCGTGGCAATCGCCATCGCGCGGCCGCGGATGCGTGTGGGAAAGATTTCCGACATCACCACCCACTTGATGGGCCCCATGGAAAAAGCGAAGCAGGCGACGAACAGGCACATCATGCCCACAAGTAGCGGACCTTCGGTGCGCCCGGAGTGGAACAGGACTCCGATGGTGGTCAGAGCGGCAAACGCGCCGGCATTACCGACGAAAAGCAGCGGCCTGCGGCCCGCGATATCCATTAACCAGATTGCGATCACCGTGAATATAACGTTCACGAGCCCAATCGAGACAAAGCCGCCGAGCGCCGAGCCGAGCGAAAAACCCGCTTTCTCCAGGATTCCGGGCCCGTAGTACAGAACCACGGTGATGCCGCTGAGTTCCGAGACGATCGCCAGGAACAGAGCTACAAACAACGCCTTGCGGAGTCCGGGCGCAAACAACTGGGCCAGAGAGCCCGTTCCTTCCGCAGTCGCATCCTGGATTTCTTTCATCTCACTTTCGGCAACAGCGGGCCCACCGATCTTCCTCAGGACCCGCATCGCATCGGCGGTGCGCCCGACCTTCGTCAGCCAGCGGGGAGTCTCTGGAATCGCGAAGCAAAGGACCGCGAAAACCATGGCAGGGAATACCCCCATCCCGAACATGCCGCGCCAAACTTGATCGACTACCAACCAATGGTAGAGGCCCGATCTGTGGGTTCCGGCGGCACGCGACGCCAGATGCTGGAGCCACGCATTAGATAAGAGCACCAGGCAGATGCCGATGGTGACAGCGAATTGAAACAGGGTCACCATGCGCCCCCGGAGACGTGGTAAGGAGACCTCCGAGATGTACAGCGGGGAGACCATGGACGCGAGACCGACTCCCACTCCGACCAGCAGCCTGGACCAGATGAGCGCGTCGATATTCCACGCCAGGGCGCATCCGATACTGCAGATTGCAAAAAGGAAGCCGGATACGAGAAGAACAATCTTTCGGCCGAATCGGTCGCTGAGCGTGCCTGCCACTCCTGCCCCTATGGCGCATCCGACCAGGGCTGAACTGACAAGCCAACCCTCCATGGCCGGACTGAGCGCGAACTGCGCCTTCAAGGGAGCGAGCGCACCCGAGATGACAACCGTGCCAAAGCCGAACAGCAGGCCGCCGAGCGCGGAGACGATGGCTAGGAACGTCAGGTATATCAAGCCCTGCCCATCTGCTTTCTGGCGGCTCGCGGGGCTGATTGCCAGGTCGGACATATAGGCTCCTGAAAACGGAATCAATCGCCGGCCGTCGAGGCGGGAAGCCGGCGCGTAGCAGAGCGATACACCTTGCCCTCAATTCCCAAGAGCGAGGCTACGTGCAGGAGTTCGCGTTCCCAATCACCGTAGCAGCCATGGATGTGGTTGCAGGGATAACTGGCCAGGAACTCGTCGGCCGGGCACTCCAGCCGTGCAAAAGCGATCGGCCATTCGGGCGTGCACGTTGCGCCCTTCGCCAGAGCTACGTCGCGCGGAAACTCCACAAATTCTCCGGGCACGATGGCCATCCAATACCGGCCATTTTGCCGCGCCAGCCGCGCCAGCGTGACTTTGCCGGGAGCCGCGAAATGATGCACCGAGGCGCCGCCTGCCGGATAATAGGAAACCTCCGGGTACAGCGTCACCTGTTTGAGATTGACCGCAGGATCTTCCGAGCCGCCGGCGAAGTACGTCGCGTGGGTGCCCGAGTTGGACAGATACCAAACGTCGTCCTCAGAGTCGTAATGCCGCACGTCGGCAAACAACACGGGCTTGCGACTGATAAACTTGAAGATCTGCATGGTGAGCGCGCCGTCCATGTCTGCTTCAGTGGCAGCCACGATCGGCTCGTGCGGGCCATCCCAGTCATACGGATCGTTCAGAAAGGCTTCGGCCACGTCCAGCGTGACGAAATAGTCCGTGAGGTCGCCGTGAGCCTTGGTTCCGACAAAATCGAGCCTCCGCTCCGAGATGATTTGCCGGTAAGCGTAATACGAACGGATCTGGAGCTTCAGCTTTTCCGGTGTGAGGACCTTCCCGTCATACTTGATCTCGCGGACGTGCTTTTCGAGCCAGCCGAGGGCGGCCTCGACGCGACGGCTATCGGCGCGTTTGGCGTATTCCACGACGTCGTGCTGTTCGATATGCTCCACATCGACCCCGAAGATCTTCTGCCATTCATCAAGGTTCGCCACCGCCGTGTACATGCCCAGCGCACGCCCGCCAAAAAGGCCGTAGGTCTGCCCGCGCAGACGCGAGAGTGCGCCGGCGGCGTTGATATAACACATGACGCTCGCCAGCACGGCCGGATCCTGGATTTTTCCCCAGATCCGAATGTGCGGCCGGCCGAGTTGTTGTAGCGCACCGGAGGCGGCCAGCATGCCCACCATGCCGGGTTCAGACGGATGCAGGTTGCAGAACAGCAGGTAGGGCCCCGGTGCGAATGCCGTGGCAATCGCCGAGAGGTGCGGAAAGCACCAAATGGCATAATTCAGGATCGTCAGATCGCATCCCGTTTCCAAGAGGTGCCGCGCTTCGATCTGTGCGAGCTGCTGGTTCCAGATGATCTCGCGCCCCGGCACGACTTCCACTTGGCCCGTGCCTTCGAGCGCTCGGGCAAGATTATCCTGATATGTCTGATTGACCGGCAGCAGCTCCTTGTGGATATACTCGCGGCCGTCTGACAACGTCAGGATGCCTACCTTCAACTTATTCATTTTAAGTCTCCTTTGAGGCCTGCGCGGTTTTCGCCGTGCGGTGATAGTACTTGATCTCCAGATCTTTGAGGAATTGCAGGCCTTCGGAAAGCAACTCATCGCTCGACGTGCTCAGCTTGCGCCAGATACAGGTGGCCGCGGCCATGGCGCCGGAAACCTCGCTGAAGGACTCCATCCCGACCATGCCGCTGTAACCGGCGTCGGCCAGTGCCCGATAGAGACCATCCCAATCCACGCGCCCCGTTCCGGGCGTTCCGCGATGGCTTTCGCTCAAGTGGTAATGGCACAGGTACGGCGCCGCCTTCCTGGTGGGCTCATAAAAATCCGCCTCCTCGATGTTCATGTGATACGCATCGAGGTGAATGGATACGTTCGGCTCGCCGATCAACTCCTTTAACCGGAGCGCCTGATCGCAAGTGTTCACAAGGAAGCTTTCATAACGGTTGATGGGTTCGATGCCGACAGTCACGCCTAGTTCCGCAGCATAGCGCGCGGCCTGCCTGAGCGCGCTGGCGGCCCGCTCCCAGTATTCTTCGCCCGGAAGGGAGGCGATCCGGCGGCCGATCGCGGAATAGGTGACGCCGGTGAATACAGTAGCGCCCATGTCCGCAGTTGCCCGGATGCACCCAAGCAAGTACTCGACCCCCCGCCGGCGGGTGGCTTCGTCTTCGCCGGTAGGATCGTCAGCTTCGGAGCACGCCGTAGATGTGCACAGGCCGATACCAACATCCGCCGCACGCTTGCGAATCGCTTTGGCATCCACCAACCCCAGTTCCATCAAGGGGACCTCGATAACATCAAAACCCAGACGTCGAGCACGATCGATCAGATCCAGCGTCTGATTGCTCCAGCTTGACGTCCAGGCATAAGCATGTACCGCATACTTGAGCTTCTGCATGTTCATACCCTCGAATCAATGTGTGGCAGCGGCCACGGATTTAAGTTTGTCAACAAGGGCAACCGCGTTTCGGCAGTTGTCCCGGATCTGGTTCCAGCGCTTGGCGGCAATGTCGTCGGCTGTGGCAATCCATGTTCCACCCACGGCGACAACCGCTTTCAGCGCGAGATACTCGCTGAGGTTAGCCTGATTGATGCCCCCGGTCGGGATGAAGCGCACGCCGGTGTGCAGATAGGGCGCCGCGATGCTCTTCAGCATGGGGACGCCGCCCGCCGCGCCGGCAGGGAAGAACTTCAAGAACTTCACTCCCCGGCTGAGCGCGCTTTCGATGTCGGTGGGAGTCATCACGCCGGGCGAAAACGGGAACTTCAATTCGAGTGCCCGGCCAACGATGGCAGGGTTAAAACCCGGCGCTACGCCGAATGTGGCTCCGCATTCGACGGCACGCATCAGGTTACCGGCTGTCAGGATCGTTCCCGCGCCGACAAGTATTTCGGGGCGCTCCCGGGCGATCCGTTCGATGACAGCAGCGGCCGCTTCGGTACGGAACGTGATTTCCGGAGCCGGCAACCCACCTTCAGCCAGCGCATCGGCGAGGGGCAGCGCCGCCGCAACGTCCTCGATGGCTATCACTGGAATAATGCGCAACGCGGCGATTCGTTCGTAGACTCTCTCCATGAATCAACTCCTATAGTTCTACTTCTGTGGCTGGGCACCGGCGACTGGGGCTCTGCATGCTGGGCCAGAAACCACTCCGCGGACAACGCGCTGCAGGAGCGCCGGGGTGCAGATTCGTCCTGCGATGTCGGCTAAGCGCTCGAACATGAGGTCGTCAATGTTCACTTTCAGGACCTGGGCAATCACTTGAGTCCAGCCGTGCAGAAAATACAACCAGCCGTCCTCGACGGTGAGATGGCGGCTCTCGGCTTGCGCGAGGGCCTGGTGTAAAAAGTCCAGTTCGCCTCGGTAGTTCAGTTCCCATGCAATGCCATCTTCCGGAAACACGCCGCTGTCGGTGATCGGGGAGCCAGGTGAGTCCTTGCCCATCCCTGTAGCATTGATCACCAGCGAAGCGGGCGGCATCTGAGCCATATGCCGGTCGTTGGCTTCAGGGTTGCTATTACAATAGTATTCGAACTGAATATCTGTATTTAAGCCAGCAATCATGGACTCCAAATGCTGGAGGCGTCCTGGTGAACGGTTCACGATCACGATACGTTTGGGGCGATCGCCGCGATTGGGCTTGTGGGCGAAATGGAGAATGATAGCCGTGGTTGAACCGCCGGCGCCCAAGCATAGAACATGGCCGCCGTTTACGCGGAAGTAGTCCTCGCCTAGCAAGGAGTCCAGGCTCAGCCCGGCGGAGATGGGGTCCTTCGCATGCCCTTCCAGCGCCGATCCATTCTTAGAAATGCTGGAAACCTCGCCGCAGGTGACCGCATATGGATCCGCATAGTCGAACATATCGCGCGCCGCTTCGAACAAGTTGATTTTGTGACTAGTGACCAAGGCGCCGAGCGAAAGAGGGTCGTACTTGATCTGTGCCACGGCGGTCCGGTATTTCTCCGGATCATCGTGGAGCTTGAAATCCATGCCTTCCATGACCACGTCGGGGTGGCCGAGTTCCTGCATCCAGAGTGGAAAGACCTTCATAATGGATGAATTGGCCGTCGTCACGCCGATGAAATACATGGTCGGGAGGGTCTTTTTGCTGATACTGTACACGGGAGCGGGCGCCTTGGGAAGAATGCGATGTTCCGGTTGCGAGCCGGCCAGAACGGCGAGGCAGGCCCGCAAGGCTCCCCAGCCCATCGCGTCCATAGCGCCGTCCGTGTGGGAAGCGCAGTGCGGGGTGGTGATGATCTGGGCAAGTCCGAAAAACGGATGACCGGCCGGCGGCGGTTCCTCGGCATAAACATCCACGGCGGCTCCGGCGATGTGGCCCGCTCGTACCGCCTCGGCCAGGGCCACTTCATCCACCAACTCACCCCGCGCAGTGTTTATCAGGTAGGAACCCGGTTTCATGCGCGCCAGAAAACCCGCATTCACCATGTGCCGCGTCTCCGGAAGCACCGGAACGTGCAGAGATACGAAATCCGATTGGGCCAAGACCTCCTCGGCAGTCCTAAATTCCACGCCCAAAGAGCGCGCAGCTTCCTCATCTGGACGCGGGTCGTACATCACCACGCGGCAGTTCCAGCCTTGCAAGCGCCGGGCGACTTCTTTGCCGATCGAGCCAAAACCGAGCAACCCAATGGTCTTCCCTTGAATGGTCAACCCTCTCGTGCGCGGCCACCCCCCGCCCCGAACCTCGAGAGCACTTTGCAAAACCGACCGGCCCAGCGAAAGCATCAGGGCGATCGTCAGTTCAGCAACCGAGACAGAGTTTGCATCCGGCGTATTAGCAACCACGATAGAGCGTTCGTGGGCCGCCGTGAGATCGACGTTGTCGACCCCCACTCCATAGCGTGCGATAACCTTCAGCCTGTCCGCATGCTCAAGGGCCGCACGGTCGATGGTGTCCAAGCCCGCGATGTAACCGTCGATACCCGGCAGCAATTCCTGCAATTCCGCGGAGGTGAGCGGTCGGCCCAGTTGGTTGTAAATCACCTCGCCGACGGCCGCCTGGAGCTCTGTCCGCAGGCGCGGGTCGTTCTTGCCGTACGTGGTCGGCGTTACCAGAACGTGGTAGGATTTCAAGTCTCGCATTGGTTTCACCTCGCGACAGGCGCCGACCAGCGCGGATTGTCCACCACTTCAACGCAGCCATTTCGCTGGATCACTATTTTTCGAAAGCCGCGCTGTTCGATGGCGGCGTAATCGTGCCCTGCATGGCCTGGATAGGCAAAGAAGGTGGCGAGGTCGTCGATCCCGGTGTTGATTGACCGGTGTGCCCAGCCGGGCGGAGCGTACACGATGCGCCCGGGGGAGAATTCCTCTGCGGCCCAGTCGCCCTCTTCATTTTCCATCAGCAAGAGCCCGCAGCCGCGCAGGCAATAATAGATCTCGGCGGTCTCCCGCACGGCATGGTAGTGACCCTTGGTCATAAAGAATTCGTTTCCGACCCGACCCGGGTGGACGATCGAGATGCCGTGGAGTAATTCGCCCGCGACTTCCGGCCGCCGCTTCTCGTACACCTCGTAAATGAGCGGATCGGACGGAACCATCTGTTCGTAGGCCTGTTGAGCATTGAATTGACCCTGCAACGCGGACAACCGCCGTTGCAGGTGGGTATCAAAACACCTCAGCAGGTCAGGGCTGAGGCCCAGTTCAAAGGCGAACGGGCGCGAACCGGCGGGAACACCGCAACCGACGCCCTGCGTCGAGCACCTATTCTTCATCAGACCCCCTTTCTTTCCGAGCTTCGAAGTGGGCAAGGGGCTCCAGGACGACCTTCAAACCATTTCGGTCCCGTGCCGCCTGGAAACCAGCTATGACGTCACGAAGCGGGAACCGCCCACTGATGAGCGGGGTCAAATCAATTTCACCGGAAGCCACCATATTGGCGGCCCAACGGCAATCCGCGGTGCTGCAGCCGGTCGTGCCGGTCACGACCAACTCCCTGTAGTGGACCAGGTTGGCGTCGAGCGCGATCAACGGCTGCTCCTTCGGCAGCCCGGCAAAGAAAATGATCCGCCCGCCCACGGCTGCCGCGCGCACGGCATTCTCGAGCGCCGCGGGGGCGGCGGTGGCGACGATGACCACGTCGGCGCCCACGCCGCTGCTCTCACTCAGCACGGCATCTACCAGCTCCTCACGGCCGATATCGATGACGCGGTCGGCGCCAAGTGCGTACGCTGTCGCGATTCGTTGGGTGGATTGCTCACTCATCAGCACGCGGCGGGCGTCGCGACGTCGAGCTAGCAACAGGTGCATGATACCGATCGGACCTGCTCCCTGAATGAGCACGACATCGCCTTTACCCACGGACACCGCCTCCTGGCCGTGCAGCACGCAGGAGAACGGCTCGGCGAGCGCCATGCCGGCCGGATCGACGGCGGAGTCTACCCCGATCACGTTGCCCTGCTCGATGGCCGGCTCGGTTATCCGCATGTACTCGGCGAACGCTCCATCGATGGTGATCCCGAACGCGTCATAATCTGGGCAAAGGTTGTTTTTCCCTACCCGGCACGACCGGCACCTTCCACAGCCGATGTTAGGCGCGATGAAGACGCGTTGTCCGGCATGGTAGCCGCGCACGTTGCGGCCGACTTCCGCCAACCTGCCCACGACCTCATGTCCAGGAACGCGTACCGTCCCGGGGCTGTACTTGCGATGGCTACCCTGGAAAATTCGCAGGTCCGTGGCACAGATGCTGGCAGCCTCGACGCGCAGGAGCATCTCGTCTGGAGCGACGGAGGGAATCTCTCGTTCCTCCACCCGCAGGTCTTTAGATCCGTGATAGACCGCAGCCAGCATGTTCAACGTCCTGCAACGGTGCGAGCTTCCAGTACCTCTCGCATTGCTACCGGCCGGTGTTCCAAAAAGGACTTGGTCGCCGCCAATACCCCAGCGACTGCCCAGCGCCCGTCGGCACCGGTCGCGCGAGGGCGCGCTCCGGTCCGGACGCAATCCAGGAAATGCCGCAATTCCGCGACGTAAGCGTCGGCGAATCGCTGAGGCCACGTGCGGTAAATGGGCGCGATAAGTCCCTGGTCGCGATTGTTACAGATGACCACGGCTTGGCTGCGCAGATCCCCGATTTGCAAAATGCCGCGTTCGCCGACAATCTCGACGCGCGCGTCGTATCCGTAGTCGCACGGGCAAACGCCGGTGATGCAGCCGAGTGCACCGTTCTCCAATCGAACTTGCACCAGAGCGGTGTCGTAGAAATGTGGAGTATCGACACCGTGCGCGGCACCCTTGGAGTTCGAAACCTCCGCATAAACCCGTTCCGGGTCTGCCCCGGCGAACCAGCGGAGAGTGTCCCAATCATGGCTATTCACCTCGGCCAGCATTCCGAGGGAGGTGCGAAAGTCCCGAGCCCAGACGGGCGGGAGGCCAGGTCCATGCGTCAGAGACTTAATCAGAATGGGACGACCGATCTCACCCGCCTTGACTCGTGCCCAGGCGGTCTCGAACTCCGGATCATAGCGCCGCATGAATCCGATCTGAAGGGCTACGCCGGCCCGCTCGCAGGCGACGATCATCTCGTCGCACGCGGCGAGATCCAGCGCCATGGGCTTCTCGCACAGCACGTGTTTTCCGTGCCTTGCGGCAAGCACAGCCAGGTCCTTGTGGGTGAAAGTGGGGGTGGTGATTACCACGGCATCGA
>Ga0187865_1002912_pt1 | contig 15038 bp, 11 predicted proteins | sample June2016WEW_11_1_2_FD_132989 | JGI IMG/M metagenome (GOLD analysis project Ga0187865, IMG submission 132989) | Peatland microbial communities from SPRUCE experiment site at the Marcell Experimental Forest, Minnesota, USA - June2016WEW_11_100 | ecosystem: Environmental > Terrestrial > Soil >...
AGCGTCACTCTTTTCGAAAAAACCCAGATTTTACAGGCATTATCGAGGGAAGAAGTCAAAGAGCCAGTAGCAGAGAACTGCATACAACTGAATCTATTCAACTAACGTTGGGACAGTAGTGATATTATATATGTATGCAGGGTCTGTAAACTCGTGTTCGCGTCGACCGGACGACCTTGCTCTCCCTCCGGCAAAATCGCTTTACTTCTGCGCCTTAAAAATCAGGTCGTTGTAAGTCTTGTTGAAATCCGCTTGCATGAATTTCGTATTCCACTTTGCGACGAACGAGTGTCCCTGTCCCTCAACAGAGTAATCAATCGTGTAGCTGTGAGGAAAGACTAGGCCGCTTTCATCTTTAAAATCATCAAACTTCTCCACAAGCACGTAAATGGATTCCGGCATCACCTGGAAAGCATCACCAGATGCAGAACTGGTGGGGATCCCAGGATACGCGTTTCCTTTCATATCAGTGACCGTCACATCCGACGGCCGCGTACCTGTGCTGGGATCAGTCGGCTGCTGCCTGACAGACTGATCCCCTTCCTTGATTCGGACTTCATATTTCGTTCGCACGTGATGAAACGTTTTCGGATCGAAATACATTCGGACTTTCAGGTCTCTCAAGGCCGGCTTAGGCTGGTATTCGATTTCATAGAGCCGCTGGCCGTCAACGGTGGTTTCCTTGAGTTTCATGTCGGCCTTTTTACTCGAATCCAGGAATGGCCAATTTCCCGATAGCGTGCCCCCCATTAATCCCGCTTTGAGTAAACCATTATATCGAAAGATGAAGTCTGCCAGCGGGGATCTTTGGCCGGGGCTGATGTAGCCCACCGATACGTCTTTTCCATCATAAGCAAAGTAGTCTTGAGGATAGTTGACATCGGAAAACCTATTAACGATACTCAGCTTTTGTCCTGCCGATACAAGCATAGATTTGCCGGACAGGCTTCCGGTACCACCCTGAATAAAGTCGAGTGAGGTCGTACCGACAAATGCCCGCGATTTTATCCCTGACAGGAGCGAAGGATTGCCGATGGATTTGAGGTGCTCGGCAATCACCTTTTCGGCCGTAAGATCCTGATCGCCGGCAAATATGTTTTTGGACTGAGCAAAGCTCAGAAAAAGGCACAAAACCATTGCGAAGGCAAAGTATTTTATCTTTGACACAATTTCCTCCAACCGCTGGTTAATCAGTTAAAAAGCAGAAATGATTTTTTGCGACGAACACATCTGATTTGCCGCGTGCGGTTCAAATTTTTTAAATGCCGATTCAACCTATGAGAGCGCACACTCTCATGGTCAGTTTAGCTGCTAAATAGTGCTTAGGAAATCTAGTTCGCCTCAATACACGGATACGACGAGCCTGGCTGCATGTTACGGATTGCCCAGTGACAAGTCAACCTGATTTTCCCATGCATCCCGCAGCATGGAACCCCAGATGAAAACGGTTATCTTGATCCGATTCTAAAAAATGCGGTCCCTCACATCGCATGCCGAAAAGCGCTGCTCTCATACCTTAAACAGATGAACCTCTTGCAGATAGGAGTAACACGCAGCGCACCTCGACGTTCCGGGTTGGATGTTCATATTGACCGCAGCCTTAAAAAAAACAATAATCGTCAAAATCGGAAGGGAATGGCTGAGAGCCTGCCGTTGAAGGTAACGCTGGGTTTTCCATTCTGGAGAGTAACTCGCGTATTGCATATTGCTCGTGTAGGCGGCCGAAACATGGCGGTTGCATTGGTGCCAGAGTCCATGATTCCAGGCGCGGGTAATTTTGCCATTGCCCAATTTGCAGCCGAGCTTTTGCAGCCTGAGGCTGCAGTCTGCAAAATTGCTTCATCTGCCCTGCTGCGCATCTGCGCCAGAGGCGGCCTTGCCCAGAGGCAGGATTCTTTTTAGCATGGGCCAGGAGAGATTACGAGACCGGCATAGGAGGCACAAGCATGAGTGCGGAAGAGTTCCAGGGAGAGAAGCGGGCGGCGCCTGGCCGCGTTCTTTTGATAAAAAGTTGCCCCAATGATCCTACCTCCAAACAAGTCAACCATCCGCTGGGCTTGATGAGCATAGCCGCGTATCTCAGAGAAAAATACGGTTACGAGGTGAGAATTGAGGACATTCGAGTAAGCCGAAACGACCGTTTCGGTTTGGAATCGGCGATTCGTGCTTTTAACCCGGATGTCGTAGGCATCAGCGCGTTGACCTTTGAATCCAATGCTATTTATTGGATTGCCGAAACCGTCAAGCGGGTGAATGCGAGCACCCCCGTGCTATTAGGAGGGCCCCACGCGACCGCCTATCAAGAAAAAGCTCTGGATATAGCCGGAATCGATTATGTTGTGATTGGTGAGGGAGAGATAGTGGCCGGTCAACTAATCGAGAGTCTGTTAAATAAGCGCGATATTTCCGGAATTAAGGGAGTCGTCTATAAAAAAGATAATCAAATTGTATTTAACGGCAGGGGAGATTTTATCCAGGATATTAATGAATTGCCCATGCCCGCGTACGATCTGATTCCCATCGAAGCATATGGGAAATATCAGCGCATGAGCCGTACAGGGTCGGGGGTATTCATGTGCCTTTTCTCCTCGCGCGGCTGTCCCTATCATTGCGTGTACTGTCATAATATTTTTGGCAAGGTGTTCCGCTGCCGCAGCGCGGAAAGTTTTGTTAACGAAATCAGCCACCTTTACCATACGTATAACGTTCGCGAATTTGAGATCCTGGATGACATCTTTAATCTGGATCGGGCCCGCCTGCTCGACTTCTGCGATCGCATTATCCAGAGCGGGATGAAGATTTCCATCACCTTTCCAAACGGATTGCGGGGCGACTTATTGGACGAGCAGCAGTTGCTAAAACTTCGACAGGCCGGCACCACCTTCATCGCCTTTGCGGTCGAAACCGGATCGCCGCGTTTGCAGAAGGTGATTAAAAAGAATATTCAACTGGATAAAATAAAAAGAAACATCGAAATCGCGCACTCCCTCAGGATCCATCCACACGGATTTTTCATGATCGGTTTCCCCGGCGAGACATCGGAGGAGATGAAGATGACGGTTGACTTTATATTCTCTTCCAAGCTCCACAGCCTCGGTCTTTTTGTGGTCACGCCTTACGAGGGGACGGAGCTGGGCGAGATCGCCAGGCAAATGGGCAGAATCCCGGTGAACGATTTTTGCATGGGCTATCATACAAAGGAATTCGTCAATTTGACGGATGTACCTGCGAAGAAAGTAAACCGGATACGCCGGAACGCGCTGGTCAGGTTTTATCTGAATCCGTTTCGGATGTTTTTCTTTGCCAGAGACTTTCCCAGCAAGTGGGAACTAGTCAAGCTCGTGTGCGTGTTCTTCAGGCGGATGCGATGGCGGTCCTAGGAGCCTGTCCCATCCAAAACCTGTCGTTTCAGGTACAAGAGTGCATTGACAGGACGGGCCAATCCTAATTAGATTCCATATCCGATTTCATTTTGAATCGAATCTGTCTTATTTCGCGGTTATTCAATGCGCATTCTGTTCATATACAAGGATGTCAAGCTGAACGCGCCTTTTGGGATTTTCTCCCTCTCGGCTGTCTTGCGCGCGGCAGGGCATGAAACCGGCCTGGCATTAGCTGAACGCAGGAGGTTCCTTGCCGGAGTTCGGGATTTCAACCCTGATGTCCTTGCATACTCCGTAACTACGGGATTCCATCGCTTTTACCTGGACATCAACCGCCAGCTCCGGGCCGAACTCGCACGGGATGGGAAGCGGGTTCTGAGCCTTTTCGGCGGGCCCCACGCCACCTTTTTCCCGGAAATGATTGAAGCGGAAGGTGTCGACGTTGTTTGCCGTGGCGAAGGGGAAGATGCAATTGTGGATCTCGCGAACGCGCTTGGTCGCGGCGACGATTACAGCCGCATCGAGAACCTCTGGGTAAAAAACGACGCCGGGATGACCAAGAATGATATGCGCCCGCTCATCGACAATCTCGATCGCCTTCCATTCCCCGATCGTGATCTTCTTTACGACCAGGATCGCTTCATGCGCGATTCGCCAATGAAAATATTCTTCCCGAATAGAGGCTGTCCCTACCTGTGTACGTATTGCTTCAATCACAAATATAACGAGCTCTACCGCGGCAAGGGAGAGATCATCCGGTACAGATCGGTCGACAACCTCCTCGCAGAGATCGCGCAAGTCCGCTCAAGATGGTCGCTGAAGTTCATCTTTTTCCTTTCTGATAATTTCATACTGGATCGAGAGTGGGTCGGTGAATTCGCGGAGCGTTACCGGAGAGAAATAAATCTTCCGTTCAGCTGCAACGTACGGGCCAATCTCGTTGATGAGAAAGTGGCTTCTGACCTGAAGAAGGCCGGCTGTATCTCTGTAATCTTCGGCGTGGAGTCAGGGGATGAACGCCTGAGAAACGATGTTCTGAAACGGCGAATGTCCGATGAAGTGATCCTTCGCGCCGGAAGCCTGCTGCGCGCCCAAGGCATTCGGCTCTATACTCAGAACATACTGGCCCTTCCGGGAGAGACATTCCAGCAGGCTCTTTTAACGCTGGACCTCAACCAGCGATTGCGGCCATCGTTTGCCTGGGCTTCGATTTTTCAGCCCTATCCATCGAACGAATTGACCGAATATGCCATACAAAGCGGCTATTTCGACGGCAATTCTGACAAGGTCGACTACACTTTCCACGGTCGCTCGGTCATGAATTTTTCGAGCCGCCGGGAGCGCCGCATGTTCACCAACTTTCATAGACTTTTCGGAATTATGGTTGAATGGCCATCTCTCGGCAAATATGCGCGGATGCTTTGTGCGCTGCCGCTGACGCCTGTTTACTCCATACTTTATAAATTGTGGTATGGCTATACCAATCGTTACCGCATCTATCCCCACCCGCTGTCGATGCGGGAGTCCCTGATGGGCTTTATTCGCTTCTTCAGAAAGGACACCTCGTAGGGCGTCTTTCGGCAGACAGGGGCATTGTCCGGTCTTGGATAAACAAACTCTTTTTAAAATTGAAACGATGAAAAACAAGGGAAAGAAGAATAGAAGGAAAAATCAGATCGTCATACCGGAAAATCCAGCCCCTGCGCCCTCTATACTGGAAAGGCAACCGCGAATCGTCATTCTCGGAATGATCCTTTTCATAACCGCCGTTGTTTATTCAAATTCTCTGCGGAATGGTTTTGTTCAATGGGACGACGACGTGCATGTCTTTAACAACAGCGATGTGAAGCACCTCGATATCCAATCCATTCATAACTTTTTTAAGGCCGGTTATCTCAAGATGTACCAGCCGGTGACGATGATCAGTTATGCATTGGATTATAAGATAGGCAAACTGAATCCTTTCATTTATCACTGCACAAATCTTGTTTTTCACCTGCTGAACGTCGCACTTGTTTTCTATCTCATTTTGCTGCTGACCAGGAAGGTTGAGATCGCGGCCATCGCCGCCGTATTTTTCGGCATTCATCCTCTCCATGTTGAATCGGTAGCCTGGATATCCGAACGAAAGGATCTGCTTTATTCCTTCTTCTACCTGAGCTCCCTGATTGCATACATCTTCTATTGCAATAAGAGCCGGCGGCTCAGATATTATGTTCTTGCAATTCTGTGCTTCCTTTTGTCTCTATGTTCCAAATCCGCAGCCGTTACCCTCCCTATAATTCTTCTTCTGGTTGATTATTATCTGGGCAAAAGGCTGACAGTTAAAAATAGTCTCGATAAAATTCCTTTTTTCTCTTTATCGATACTTTTCGGCATGATTTCACTCCTGTCGCAGCGCATCATCGGAACCGGTCTGGATTATGTGACCGGCTATACAATTCTGGACCGGCTTTTTATAGGTTCCTATTCGTTTGCATTTTATATCATTAAATCGGTAGTGCCGTTCGGCCTGTCTGCCCTACACCCCTTGCCTTTTAAATCGAGGGGCCTTTTGCCGATCCAATATTATTTTTCAATTCTGTTCTTCATCGGATTGGCCGGATTAATTATCAGGGCATATAAATCAAAACTGAATGAAACTGTTAAAAAAGATGTCATGTTTGGTTTATTGTTTTTCACTTTCACCATAGCCTTGATTCTTTTCATACCGGTCGGCCAGGCGGTGGTTGCAGAAAGATATACTTATATCCCCTATATCGGATTGTTCATGATCGCCGGGAGGCTCTATGTCTTCTTCCAACAAAGATCATTTCCTTCTTTTCCAAAACTTAAGTATTGCTATGCAACAGCCATTGGGGTCGCAATGGTCTTTTTTGCTTGTTCAGCTTACGGAAGAAACGCTGTTTGGAAGGACACGCTCAGCCTGTTTTCCGATGTAATTAAAAAGAATCCGGAAGCCGGTTTGGCATATAACAACAGAGGAAACGTGCGGAAGGAGCAAAATGATTTTAAAGGCGCCATGGAGGATTATAACAAAGCGATTGAATTAAAATACGATGACGCTTATGACAACCGCGGGATCCTGAGGAATAGAACAGGAGATTATAAAAACGCGATCGAGGATTTTGATAGAGCATTGACCATCAGATCGGATAAAGAACAAGTCTACTACAACAGAGGCAATGCCAAGCTAAACTTGGGAGATTTCAAGGGGGCGGAGGAGGATTTCGGCAAAGCAATAGAAATCAATCCCCAGTACTTAAACGCTTACAACAACCGTGGCTATGTCCGGTACGAAAAACTTTCAGATTATAAGGGGGCGATCAAGGATTTTGATATCGCCGCCAGGTTGGATCCGACCGCGCCTGATATATACATCAATCGGGGGAATGCAAAGTTGCGCTCGGGTGATTTGGCAGGCGCATTGCCAGACTATGATAAAGCCTTGCTGATTATGCCCGACTATCCTCAGGCTTATCTTAATAAAGGAATTGTTTTTCTGAAACTGGGCGATCCCGGAAATGCCTGTCTGAACTGGAACCGGGCAGCAATGTTGGGATCGAGGCCCGCGGCAGCACTGATGAAACCCTATTGCAGGTAAAGCACACGAAGTTCATGAACAACGGGTTTTAGAAGCCGGAGCGCCGGCGCTCCCGGTGAGATGAGGAGACCATGATGCCGGAGGCAGACACGGACCTGGAGCGGCTCTATAGAAAGCGGTTTGATCCGAACGAGGAGTATCGCCGCGCTGTTTGGAGCGTCCTGGTATCGAAATTCTTCTCACGTTTTTTCGCTCCGGGTGGCACTATCCTTGACCTCGGCTGCGGGTACGGCGAGTTCATCAACGCAGTCCAGGCAAAGGGCCGCCTCGCCATGGACGTGAATCCAGCGGCCAAGAACAAATTATCCGCCGATGTACAGTTCTTTCTCCAGGACAGTTCGGAACATTGGCAGGGAATCCCGGAAAATTCGCTCGACACTGTATTTGCCAGCAACTTTTTCGAGCACTTGCCGGACAAGGCGGCTGTTATCGGCACGTTGCGCGAAGTGCGCCGCTGTCTGAAGCCTGAAGGTCGTTTGATCGCGCTGGGTCCCAACATGAAACGACTCGGCGGCCGTTACTGGGATTTCTGGGATCATCATGTTCCACTCACCGAGAATTCCTTGTCTGAGGTTTTAGGTGCGGAGGGATTTTCGATCGATCTCTGCATCGGCCACTTCCTGCCGTTTACCATGTCGTACGGGCGGCGCTATCCTCTTCTTTTCGTGAGACTCTATCTGGCCCTGCCCTTTTTATGGCAGCTGTTCGGTCGCCAGTTTCTTATTGTAGCCCGCAAATAAGGAACGCGGCCCCTCCTAATACTCGGACAGGCTCCTGGATCGTCCCGGAATTTGCTCTGCCCGGAGAGAAGGCACAGGTGCGCTCGCACGAATCAAACTGGAAAGGTCGCAAGCGGGTATGATAGAACACGGCGCATGCAAAAGACTGATTTAGAGGTTATGCACCAATCGGCGCGTAGGGAAATGGTTTTGCTGACCCTGGGCACGCTGGTGCTTTGTGGGCTCTGCTTTTGGAAGGCCTACCACATGGATGACCCGCTCGTGGTGTGGACGGCGCAACAAATCGCGGCGCACCCGGCGGATTTCTATGGGTTCAATGCGAACTGGTACGGTTTTTATGCGCCGATGACGCAGGTGTATCTGAATCCGCCGGGCGCGGCATATTACGCGGCCATCTTTGGTGCGCTCCTGCGCTGGAGCGAGCCGGTCATGCATGGGGCCGTGGCGCTGATGGGGGTGGCGCTTGTTCTGGGAGTGTATTTCCTCGCGCGGCAACTAGGCGGGAACCCGCTGGCAGCAGCCGGCCTTGCACTTGTTTCGCCAGGCGTCCTGGTATCCATGACGACGGTCATGACCGACCTGCTGATGTCGGCGCTGTGGATGTGGGCGGTTGTGCTGTGGATCCGCGGGTTGGACGAGCGGCGTCCAACTGCGAATCTGGCTTCGGCATTACTGATCGGGCTTGCAGCGCTGACGAAATATTTCGCGATCAGCCTGGCGCCGCTGTTACTGGTATATACGCTTCTATCGGGGCGGAAGAGCTGGCGCCGCGCGGTGTGGCTGGTGGTTCCCGTGGTAATGGTCGGGTTGTTCGATTTATACACGCGGCGGCTTTATGGCGTGGGACTCTTCCTTCAGTCGTTTGGAGCGGTAAAGGGATATCACGAACAGTACACGGTGGATGCAGGGCGAAAGATCCTGACGGCTCTGACATTCCTCGGCGCCGGTGCGGCGCCGGCATTGTTTATTGCGCCCTGGCTCTGGGGGCGTCGCGGACGAATTGCTTTGTGCGCAGGGGGAGTGGGAGTCGCTGGACTCACCTTGATTTTAGCGCAGAGCGGTTGGCAGGCGGGCGAGCCGCTAACCGTGTATTCGTGGTGGTTCTGGCCGCAATATGGACTATGGATGTTGGCGGGAATGAACATTATTGCCCTTGCGTTGGCGGATCTTTGGGACCGGCGCGACCGCGATTCCGTGCTTCTGGCGCTCTGGCTCGGCGGAACAATATTTTTCGGCGTGTTTCTGTATCATTTCGTGAATATCCGGGTGATCCTGCCGGCGTTGCCGGTCGTAGCGCTGCTGTGTACGCGTCGGATTTCCGCTCAGAAGCAAATTGGCACTCCGGTGTCGAGCCGGGCAATATGGTCGGCATCGGCTGCCGCGTTGATATTGAGCCTGTGTGTTCTGCATGCGGATATGACGCTGGCTAACTCGGCGCGGACTGCAGCCGAACATATAGCGCCTGAAAAACGCGTCGGGCGCACATGGTTTTCAGGACATTGGGGATTTCAGTACTACATGGAAAAACGCGGCGCGAAACCCCTCGACGTAAGGCACCCGGATTTCCGGCTGGGGGACGCCGTGGTTACGCCGGTGAATGCAAGCAACCGCATCCTGACCCGGCCACATGTGGCCACTATGGACGAGAGTTTTGAGATTCCCGTCTGCAGCTGGCTCACAACGATGCGAGCGGAATGCGGCGCCGGTTTTTACGCGGACCTCTGGGGGCCGCTGCCGTTTGTATTTGGCCCTGTGCCGGCCGAGCGGTATGACGTCACGGTACTGGGCCGCCGATAGCAAGCATGAATCTAACCGCCTGTAACAGTTGAATGGATAGCGTCAGGAAACAAAGATCCAGAGCGCTGAAAGTGCGACATAGCACAGCCCGGGGCGCAAGCCCTGGGCTTGGCTGCGTCGCGCCTCCGGCGCTACAGAGGAATTGATTGAGCCGCTATCAATTCAACTGTTACAGTCCACTAGCCTCGGATTTACGCGGATTTTGCGGATCCGTGCCCATTGGCGTAAATCCGCGGCTCTATTTCATCCGAAGGAATGAGAGATGCGCGTCCTGATTACAGGTGGAGCAGGCTTTGTGGGATCCAGGATCGCTCTAAATCTTGCGGAATCCAATGGCACCCAGGTGACCGTGCTTGACAATCTCAAACGCAGGGGATCTGAGCTCAACATTCCCTTGCTTTGCAAGGCTGGAATCGAATTTGTACACGGAGATGTTCGTGTGCCCAGCGACCTGGATGCTCTGCCTCATAATTTCGATTTGATGATTGAAGCCTCCGCCGAGCCCAGCGTTGCTGCAGGACAAACCGGCTCTGCAGCATACGTGATCGCGACCAACCTGGACGGCGCAGTCAATTGCCTGGAATTTGCAAAGAAAAGAGCCGGACGTTTTCTTTTTCTATCCACGTCTCGCGTTTATTCCATCGCCTCATTACGTGCGATAAAGCTGGAGGAAACCCCCACCCGTTTCGAAATTGCCCGGGATCAAAGCTTGCCAGGGGTTTCAGTGGATGGAATCCGTGAAAACTTTTCTACCAGCCACGCTCGCTCATTTTATGGAACCACGAAGCTGGCAGCGGAGATGTTGATTCAGGAGTACGTGGAGAGCTATGGGCTGGAAGCCCTGATCAATCGCTGCAGCGTTATTGCCGGCCCCGGGCAATTCGGCAAGCCGGATCAGGGAGTGTTTACAATGTGGGTCGCCTGCCATTATTTTGGGATTCCCCTGAAATACACCGGGTTCGGCGGCGTCGGCAAACAGGTCCGTGATCTGCTGCATCCGGCGGACCTCGTAAGCCTGGTTCGGAAGCAACTGGAACATGGCCGTCCTTGGGGAGGCCAGATCTTTAATGTAGGTGGGGGAAGGGCTATTTCGGCTTCAATGCGTGAAATGACGGATGCCTGCCGCAATATCGTCGGAAGGGAAGTGCCGGCCGAAGGAATAGACGAAACGGCTTCCTACGATATCCCCATCTATTTGACGGATTATGCTAAAGTGTCCGCATCTTTTGCGTGGATTCCACGCAAAAGCATCAGGGATATCATATCCGAAACGGCCCTTTGGATTCGGGCGCACGAGCAGGCTTTGAAGCCGTTGTTTTTTGGGCCTGTCTGATCAGATGTGCAGTTACGGGATGCCTCTGCTTGATCTGCGGACATGACGGCAAGCAGATTCCCGATAACATACGTTCCATGTGACTAATCCACGCCTTCCGGCATTTTTTCAGGCAGCCGCGGACCCGGAGAGGTTTACAATACCTGCGGAGACAGATTTCGAAATGGCTCGAGCTTAGAAGCGATGAACGGGATTGAGTCCCTTTCCAATTTTCGGGTCAGCAACTCCATATGGATCGGGCCCGCCCTGTTATTGTATCTTGTGGATATCCGGCGTGGGCAAGTTTGCACGCCGGTATCCTCTGTAAGAATATAGGTACTCGTTGGACGGCATGCCGGGACAAATTATTAAAGCCGCAACCTTCAGGTCCGGACGCGGAGAAACGTGAAACTTTCTGTCGTCATACCTGCACACAACGAGGCCGGATCCATTGCCTCGACCGCACAAGAGCTCGTTGCCGAGTTGAATCGGCAAGGAATCGACCATGAAATCCTGGTAGTCAATGACCACTCGACCGACCATACCGAAGCCGTGCTTCAAGAATTGGCTTCGTCTATTCCAACTCTTCGCTACTTGAATAATTCGCATCCTAACGGCTTGGGCTTAGCCGTGCACAAAGGTTTGGAATGCTTCTTAGGAGATGCGGTTGCTCTGTATATGGCAGACGGATCGGACGATCCCAGGGATTTGGTCCGCTTTTTCAGGACCATGCAATCCGACAATGCGGATTGCGTCTTCGGCACCAGGTTTTCAAAAGAGTCAAAAGTCGTCGGCTATCCCCTGTTGAAGCTGGTTCTGAACCGGATTGCAAACAGCTTCATAAGGCTTTTGTTCGGACTGCGTTACAATGATATGACGAACGCGTTCAAATTGTATCGCCGGCATGTGATCCAGGGCCTGCAGCCGATTCTGAGCCATCATTATAATCTGACGGTTGAACTGCCCTTGAAAGCCATCGTTCGCGGTTACAGCTACTCCGTGGTGCCCAACAGTTGGACCGATCGGAAACAGGGGGTCTCGAAGCTTAAAATTAAGGAGATGGGATCCCGGTACGTATTTATCATTCTTTACTGCTTCATCGAGAGATGGCTCTCCAAAGGGGACTACCACCGCAGAGTTCAGCCGCAGTCAGACGGAGAACACAATCCTCCTGTATAAACGAAAAATAAAACGGCTCGTTGCGCAGCAGGTGAATCCAACTCTGTGATGCTCCTGCAACTCACGTTCTTCAACGCGCACTACGACTCCTATTGGTCAGCGGAAAACAGAGGAGCAAAACCAACCCTCCAATGCATAATACGTCTTATCGCGGTCTTGAAAGGATATCATTGAGATGCTGGCGTACTTGTGCGTCATAGGGATTGAGCCGTAATGCTGTTTGATACTCTACGATTGCCCTATCGAATTGGCCTTGAGATGCGTATGTAATACCAAGATTATAATGAGCTTCTATGAGACCTGGATTTAATCGTAATGCTGTTTGATATTCTGCAATTGCCCTATCGAATTGGCCTTGAGATAAGTATGCAGCACCAAGGTCATTATGAACCTCTGCGAAATCTTGACGTAGTCGTAATGTTGCTTGATATTCTGCAATTGCCCTATCGAATTGGCCTTGAGATGCGTATGCAAGACCAAGATTATAATGAGCCATTGCATAATCGGGCTTGAGCCGTAATGCTGTTTGATATTCTGCAATTGCTCTATCGAATTGGCCTTGAGATACGTATGCAAAACCAAGATTATTATGAACCTCTGCGAAATCTTGAGTTAGTGGTACTGTTGTTTGATATTCTGCAATTGCCCTATCGAATTGGCCTTTAGATGCGTATGCAAGACCAAGATTATAATGAGCCATTGCATAATCGGGCTTGAGCCGTAATGCTGTTTGATATTCTGCAATTGCCCTATCCAATAGGCCTTGAGATGCGCATGCAAGACCCAAATCATTATGAGCCTCTGCACTATCGGGTGACTTCTTGACAGTATCTGCCCAAAGAGCAAGGTCATCCTTCCAGATATTATTCCTAGTTATTGTTCCGATAGTATATAACCCCAATATTATTATAACGACTATCGGGATGCTCTTAACTGCCCGCGGCAGTCTATCCCGCAACCATGAAACAAGCACGGCAATAAGAAGCACGTAACCAACAGAGGGCAGGTAAAGATATCTCTCGGCGAACGTGCTTTCACCCAGCGCCCGAATGTAAAGGACTGGGAGTAGTGGAACCGTAATAAACACAAGTCCGAGAAAAACCACCCTGTTTTTCTTCACACTGATACACATGAAAACTACAAATACCGTGGTTCCGACAAGAGATAACAATCCTTTCAAACCAAACATTGTCAAAATCGGGTGAAATTTATAAAACACACTGAGATTAACAGGAAACAAGAGTTTTTGGAGATATTGGATAAATAGAGGAAATATGTTGATTGCACATTGATAGGCGTTTAACTCGGCGTGCCTCTGCTGTGGTGCAAACCGTCCAAGAGCATGCGTGCGTAGTGCCAGGTAAATCGTCCCGATCATTAGAAAAGGAGCATATCGTTTTGCATAAACTAGAGGAGAAGCTTGTCTCCTTGCAAAGACAAAGTCATAGGCCAAAAGGATAGCCGGCAGCGTGAGAGCAGGTTCTTTTAAAAACACTGCAAGGGCAAAAGATATTACAGAGAAGCTATAGCTGCACATCTTTTTGTCCTCTGATCCGACATAAAGATGGAACGATAAGAGGTAGAAGGACGTAAATGCCACATCCATTAATCCGGCGCACCATGTTACCGCCTCGGTATGGATAGGATGCGAGGCAAAAAGCAAGGCGGCTATAAACGGAGGGGAAAGGTATGCCAGGGACATTGTGACGCTTTCCTCATTCAGCAATCTCCGTATCGTCAGAAACACAATCACTGAAGTGCCACAATGAAAGAGGATATTGACCAGATGAAACCCCCAGGGGTTCAGACCGAAGACATGATAAATGAACTTATAAACGATGTACATCAAGGGCCTGAAGTAGCTACTTTTAGGAAATATCGGTGTTATATTCCCTGTAAGCATCATTGATTTATCATCATATACGAAAGCGCCGGAAAGGGCGTTCCAATATACGACGAATGAAACAAACAATAAGATTAAAATTTGGATAAACGTAATCATTGAAGTCGTCTTTTGCAGGCTGCTTTGTGATGGTGACCCCTGCGAGGGTTTTAGTTCCGGTCCATAACCTTCCCTGGCTTTTTTTAGCTTCATTGGTTGAACTCTCTTCTTCCTTGAAGGCTTGCCCATGGGCATCATCATAACATACGGGGGAACAGTTGCCGCAGCTGAAAGAAGATGCTGGAAAATCATCCTTCGGCCCGCAATTTTCCCCGCCATACTGATTGATCCTTTCGAATTTTAATCGATAGGAAATAACTCGCCAAACGTGTATAAATGACGAGGAGGAAATCGATGCGCGGAACGGACGAACCGCAGGAATGGATGTTCAGTTATATCTCAGCGGAGAAGCGAGTTTCCAAAGATCATCCATTGATTCATCGATACACCACCGATCTGAAGGGGAGGGAACTCCGCTCCGGGTTCGCTTACGGAGTCACCAGTCTTCCCCCCAGAAAAGCACCACCCGCAAGGGTTCTCGATCTGAACCGCAATCACTGGTCGATTGAAAACAGGGTGCATTGGGTCCGCGATGTCACCTTCGACGAGGATCAATCCCGGGTTCGCAAGCATTCTGGACCTCAGGTCATGGCAAGCTTGCGCAATCTCACGATCAGGGGATTGCGCATCGCGGGAGTAAACAACATTGCCCAGGGCATCCGAGGCTGCTCGTGGAACAAAAACCGAGCCCTTCGGCTTATCGGTCTCGCTAGGTTGTAAGCTTTATTTCTTGGCCCTGCATCCCCTGCACTTATCCGTCCGTTCTTCCAGCCAAAGAGCAGAATCATTTTTGAAAATCGCCCATTCAACCCCGATTCCGAAATTGGGAATATTTGAAATAGGTCCTTGTTCTTCATATTCAATAAATTAACCCTGGAAAATCCAATTTCGCCGAAGGTGGATTTTGTGCCGCACCTTCGGCGCTCGATTCATGGATCAATCCTTACCCCGGCCTTACGGCCGGGGCTATTTTCTGTCGCCTCTTCGAGGCTCCACATCGGATGAACCATGAGTCCTGATC
>Ga0187865_1002920_pt1 | contig 15019 bp, 13 predicted proteins | sample June2016WEW_11_1_2_FD_132989 | JGI IMG/M metagenome (GOLD analysis project Ga0187865, IMG submission 132989) | Peatland microbial communities from SPRUCE experiment site at the Marcell Experimental Forest, Minnesota, USA - June2016WEW_11_100 | ecosystem: Environmental > Terrestrial > Soil >...
TGCCGGATGAACCAGGAAAAGGGGATGGTGACCCAAATCCACTATGGCGCACTCCGGAATGTCAATGAATACCTGTATAAGAAATGGGGCGCCGATGTGGGGGGAGATATTGCCCTGGAGGATGTGAACATCGTCGGGAACCTGACCCCGCTGCTTTCCAGATTTTTCAGCGGGAAAGATCCCCAACAGTCCCACCTCGTCTTATATGCCATGAACCAGAACTTTGCCCATGTGAATATCATGCTGGAGAGAGCCTTCCCCAACGTACATGCCGGGTTTCCCTGGTGGCACAATGACACCCCCTACGTGATGGAGCATTACCTGCTCCACGCCGCCGGGGCCTCCCTGCTCACCTCCAGCGGGGGACCGGTCTGCGATGGGAGAAAAGTCCTGTCCGAAGGCAGCCGCTTTGAAGTCTTCGACCGGGTGATCTGCAGGGCGGTTGGCAAACTGGTCTCTGACGGACAGGTTTCCAGGACAGGGGGGATCCGGCTGGTGACAGCCTTGATGTTTGAGAATCAGGCGAGGCTCTTCCGGTTGCAATGAAAGAGATCTGTTGCCTAACCTTATTCTCCCTCACTCTTTCTCATCACCGAAAGCTTCGGCCGTTCATCGACAATCAGCTGGAAAACGTCCGGCCGGGCGTAATGGCCTACCACGTCAAAGTCAAGCTTGCCCCGGGCAACTTCTCCCAGGTCGAGGTCGGCAAATAATATACCCTCCTGGTTAAATAATGGACCGGCCAAAACTTCCCCCAAAGGAGAAATAATAGCACTACCGCCGCGGCATAAGATTTCCGGTTGGCTGGCCAATTCTTCAACCCCATCCAAATCAGACGGATACATGTCCTTGGTCACAAACTGGTTACAGCCTAATACGAAACAGCGCCCTTCACAGGCAATATGGCGAAGCGTTGATTGCCAGGTATCCCGGGCATCCGCGGTTGGGGCGAGGTAGATTTCAACCCCTTTGCTGTACATGGTCATCCGAGCGAGAGGCATGTAGTTCTCCCAGCAAATCAGGCCTCCGATTTTGCCCAGGGCAGTTTCAAAAACAGGGAGGGTACTCCCGTCTCCTTCCCCCCATATGTAACGCTCACCGGCAGTGGGTTTAAGTTTCCGATGTTTGCCCATCAGCCGCCCGTCGGGGCTGAAATAGAGGAGGGTGCAATAAAGTGTTCCCCCGCTGGATTGACTGTCGCGCTCGATGACGCCTATGGCCAGGTAGGCGTCGGCTTGCTGGACGGCTGCTCCCAGAGCCTCCGTGGCCGGCCCCGGGACCTCGATGGAATTTTCCCAATAGCGCTGCCAGGTTCTACGCCCCTCCGGGCTGCGACTGCCGACTACAATCCCAAAGCTGAGCCCCCGGGGATAGGCAGGGATAAAGGCCTCGGGAAAGAGGATTAACTTGGCATTTTGGGTCGCTGCTTCTGCGGTTAGGAGACAGGCTTTCTCCACCGTGGCCTCCCAGTTGAATAAGACCGGAGCCGCCTGGACAACCGCAACTTTTGCCGAAGAAATTTTTTCGGACATCTTTTTCTCACATTCAGGTACAGGAATTTTTTGCAACATGCCAGATCACTCCGACCATTATAGAGAAAACCCCGCCCAATTGCTATCCCCTCGATCATCCCTCTTCCCGGATTCCACTTTCTTGAAACAGGTTAGCCAAAAAAGGAAATACAATCAAAGGAACAAAATCTTAAAGACATTTTTTGCCACCGAGGCCACAGAGAAATTTAAGTTCAAAAAGCAAAAGGAAAGGGATAAGGCTCGAGGAATCCGTCTGAGGGTGTGGGGTTAAATTCTTTCCGTATTGTGCTCTTATGACTCTGTGACCTCTGTGTCCTCTGTGGCAAAACGATTTCACTTTTTTGAATTCCACGGGGGCAAACTAAGAATTAATTTTGATTCGAAAAATGACGATATATGAAATGAAATGCGATTCAATGTGCGACAAAGCCGCAACCAAAAGAAACCATTAACTTTTAGCCAGTAGCTGAAGCTACTAACATTTTTTCTTTAATAATATTTCGGAAAATGAACGTTAGTAGCGTATAAGACCGTTGTGGATGATTGATTGTGCTGACCTGGATTTTGAATCCAAGGTTAGGAGGCGGTGGGAAATGGATTCTAAGAAAGAGGAAGAGGTCAGGAAGCGGAGAGCTAAGCCGAGCCACGGCCACCTTAATATTTATCAAAAGTTGGTTCTTTTGGGGGGAATCCTTACTCTATTTTTGATTATCGGGATAAGCCCCGGAATGGTTTCAATGCTAGCGGTGGGGGTTATCGGCGCAACCCTGTTGATTTTCTTTTCGCTTAAATACCGTTCGCAAAAGAAAGAAACAGGGAAGAAAGTTGATTTAAGTGATAAACCCCCCGATTCGGAAGAAAAAGCGGTTGAGCAGCAGGAGGTACTCCCGGAGGTGGAGGAAAAGCCCGTGAAACTGGAGGAGATGTTCCCTGACGAGAATAAAGTGGGCGACTCCGAAGAGAAATTCCATGAGGAACTCGAAAAAGTAGGCAAACCACGACCGATATTCCCCGAAGAACAGGGAAAGGTGGTCGTCCGTCAGGATTTCCCTGTTGAGGAGAAAGCCGCCGACATAGAGAAATGGCTTTTGAAATTAGAGGAAAAGGCGGTGGATGTGCGGGAATTGCTTCTAAGTTTAGAGGATAAAGCGGTCCATCTCGAGGAAGCGCTCCTGAAGTTGGAGGAGAAAGCGGCCCACTTAGAAGAAATAGTCCTTAAGCCGGGAGAAAAAATAGACATGCAGATGCTTCTCTCCCAAGATGATTCTTTCCGAATTGGAGGAAAGGCTTGTGGCTCTCCGGATGAGGACTATACTAATTCACCCCCCACATAGGGAAAGAACCTGCTGAAGGTCTCTGCATACTTATATTGATTATTTCCCGAACATCTGCGAGCATGGTTTCCTCTCATCCTTGCTCTTTCCGTGTAGTAATCAATCAAATGCCTCTGGGCCTTAAAAACCTGCATGGCGGCTACTTTCTGCTCGTAGGTTTCGGTGATATCGATCATGACTTCCGGTTTGAAGTTGCAGATCTCGGTTTGATGGGGTTCGAACCCGAAGATCCTTGCCTGTTTTGCCGTCGGATAGCCCTCGATTTTCACTCCGTTGGAAATTGAAAGGACGCTCGATTCAAACACGAAGCGCGAGACCCCTTCATGATCAGGGTTAAACGCATCCTGGGGGCCCTGGGTTATGATATGGTGAGGTTTCACTTGTCTGATCTTGCGAACCATTCTGTCCATGCGTTCCTGGATAAATTCCATAAAATAATCGTCGTAATCCCAGATCTCCAGGTTTTCGACGCCAAGATGTATTCTCGCGGCCTCAATCTCACTCCGCCGGATTTTTTTTACATTGTCCGTGGTTTGACCTTCCACATTCCAAAGGTCATTGGATTCGCCTCTAACGCCATAGCTTAAAATGACGAGCGCAACATTCGCACCATACTTCACATATTTCGCGATGGTGCCCCCGGCCCTCCAGACAAAGTCTGCTGCGTGGGCGCTTACAACCAACAGATTCACGTTTTGGTCAATCATAACTTCGCGCCTCCTGGCAATATTCAATCTTAGCCTTCCGCAAGTCACCCCACCCCGGTTCGATTTCCTAGCAGGGTGCTGAAACCTCTTGTCTGTCACTCCCTCGAAAGCGGGAGTCCAGAAAGCATTTAGGAAGCTGGATGCCCGCTTCCGTGGGAATGAGATTATAGGAGGGGAAAAGGTTTTTTCAGCCCCCTGCTAATGGATATGTATAATTTTGGCGCCGTCAAAACCATTAAATCTTGTTGAGGAAGCGATGCTATAGGCTCCGATATTCTCTGTGTACAGGTAATCTCCAATTTTTAAATTTCCGGGAATTTGTACCGATAAGGATATCTTGTCAAAACTGTCGCAGGTAGGTCCGACAACAGCACAAACCTCTTTTTTCCCGCGCCGGAATGAATTAAAATTGGGGACCCAATGATCATAAACGACCCCCGAGAAGGTATGATAGACCCCATCATTCATATAGTAAAAAATCTTTCCGTCTCTCCTGGCTTTTCCTATTATTTCGGTTATCAACACCGCAGCACTGGCAACCATGAATCTTCCCGGTTCGGCGATAATCTCGATATCTTGCGGAAAAAGACGCTGGCATTCGGCATTTATTAATTGGGCAAGCTTTTCGAATTTAGGAACCTGCGCGTCGTAGGGTACCGGAAATCCTCCCCCTATATCTACTATGTTAAGATGATACCCCTTTTTCCTGGCATCATGGAAAATATCGGCCGTGATGGCTAAGGCGGAGGTATAATTATCGAAATTAGTGCATTGGCTTCCGACATGAAAGCTTAGTCCTTCAACCACCAATCCCGCATCAAAGGCGTCGCGTATCAGATTATTTGCGTCTCCCGGCTCTGCTCCAAATTTTGAGCTCATCTCGACCTGCGAGCCGGTATCCGGAACTTTTAACCTCAAAACCAACCCGGCCGTATCACAATGTTCTTTTATTTTCATCAGCTCATCCCGGTTGTCGTAAGTGACCAGGGGCCGGTATCTTTTTATCTTCCGTAATGTCTCCCTGTCCTTTATCGTGTTTGAGAAAATAATCTTGTCCCAAATAAAAAAATCTTTGTCCTTTTCTTCAAAATGTTTTAGGTATTCGTAAATCTGCATAAACTCATTATAAGAAGCGACATCGAAACTCGAACCTTCATTGAACAAGGTTTTGATTATTTCCGGATTCGAATTCGCTTTTACCGCGTAATAGCATTGAACCCGTGGCAGATTTTTTTTGAAAATCCGATAACTCTTCTTGATTTTGTTATGGTCCAGTATGAATAAAGGGGTCCCGTGCTGTTCTATGAAGGCGAGAAGTTTGCTTTTCATTTCAATTTTCCCTTTTTAAGCGGATAGCTTTTTAATGAGCTTTTTCAGTTGTTCCACTTCTCGATTATTTTCAAGGTAGGACTTCACCAGCTTTTTATGCAGTTCCGGCCCCCGGGGATACAATTTTTTTTGCTTTTTCGGTCGGGTGGTCCGCTTAACATAGGCAACCATCAGGGGAAAGGCCACAGTCACGTCGAGATAAGCCGTGACGGTCTCTTCCAATTTCGCAGGATCGATCTTGCCCCAGCTTGCTGCTTCGCTTGGCGGGGCTCCTGATAATCCTCCCGTGTCCGGCCTGGCATCGGTTATATTGATATCATAATCCTGACCTACCTCAGGGATCATGAGGACTTCCTGAATTTGCGGCTCCGTCTGGAGCATGAAATTTTTGGGGCTCCCGCCGCCGATCAGGATGACGCCTGTTTTCCCATGTTCATACCGCTTGGCGTTTAATATGATCGCAGTCGAATCATTGACATCAATGCTCGGGTTTATTTTCAGCTTGAATAAATGCCGCAGCCCTGCTGCTTCGGCTAAAAGTTCTAAACCGGCTACATTCATCCCAATAGTTGAATCTCCCGGGGACGATGTAAAAACAGGTATCCCTTTTCTGTAGGCCGCGGCAATGATACTTACCTCTCCCAAATGATTTTTTTCTTCGTAGTCATTCATGACTTTTCCCAGGCGATGATAAAATTCCCGGGTTCCCATTTCTTTCTGAAATTCGGGCCGTACCAGGATTCTTCTTAATCTTCTGTCCGTTTCCATTAAAACATCTTCATAATCGAAGAGGATGTCGTAAATTCTGGTTACGCCTTTTTTCCTCAAATCGGCGTCGTCAACGACATGGGTGCCTCGATGCATCGGCAGATTGAATGCAAAATGCAGATCGTGATACATATTCGCGCCCGTCGCGCTTATCCAATCGACAAAACCGTGATTCATCAGAGGAATGACTGCGGAAGGTCCCAATCCGGCCGGGGTCAATGCACCTGCCAGGCTTAATCCCACGGTAACATCCTTCTGAGAATACCTGTCTCTCAACAAATGACAGGCTGCTCTCAATCTTCCGCCATTATAGGCGTCCATGTTGTCTATTAATTTTACTATATCGGTATGTCCAGAAATCGGCTCAGGAAGAATTCTTTTCCCGGCGAGATAATTCTTTTTACCTGGACACTCTGATTTTTTGTTTTTCATCTTTCTTCCTTCCCATAGATTGGAGAGATCTTCTGGATAAATAACGAAACTGACTTAGTTTCTGGTCGCCCAGGACACCATCGCCTTCGATGTTTTAGGCTATCATAACAAAAAGACTTTTGTCACGCAATCTGAGCTTCTTGTTGTTGCGGCTTCGACTCAAGCCCCCTTTCATCCCGGTCTCCCAGGGCCCCTCGACGAGTTTTGGGTTTGAAGTGAATTATGAACGTGCTAAAATGTTCCTGGTTGCCCTACCGAACACGAATTCTCGGAAAGGAGGAACAAGCGATGGAGGGGAGCATTTATAACATTATTGAGATTGTGGGGACAAGCAAGAATTCTTGGGAAGAAGCCGCCCGAAATGCTGTGGAAACTGCCGGCAAAAGCCTTGAAGACCTGAGGGTGGCCGAAGTGGTCAAGCTGGACATGACCATCGACAAAAACAAGGTTACTTCCTTCCGGGCCAGAGTCAATATTTCCTTCAAGTACCACCCGGAGAAATAGGTCTTTGCCTAACCTTTCCAGCCTACTGGAGATTCATTTGAGGGTGCGGTATTAAAGCTGGATTTGAGCTCCGAGCTCAACTACACTGTTGGCAGGCAAACCGAAATAGGCCGCCGGAGTTCCAGCATTTCTCGACATAAAGGCAAAGAGCGCCTTACGCCGGTGGGTCATTTTTGAATCGCCCGAAGTGATAAGCGTCACTCTCCCCAGGTAGTAAGTCGTCTCTGCCTCATTGAAGGGAAGTCCGTTTTCTGAAGCCAGCTTCAGGATCTCCGGCACTCTGGGCGTCTGCAGGTAACCGTTGTAAGCCACGACCCGATAGAATCCCTGTCCCAAATACTCGACCTTCACCCTATCTTTAGCCGATACGCTTGCAACGTTGGTCGAAATGATCGAAAGGAGCACCACATTCCCGTTGCTTTTTAAAGGGCGATGGGCTAAAAAGAAGCTAATTTTTTCGCCAGGAGAGCCGGCAAGGCGGAAAGGGAATGGAACCGGAGAGAGATAAAAGGGAAGCTCAGATCATTACCATCGACGGGCCGGCGGGAGCGGGGAAGAGCACGGTAAGCAAGCTGCTGGCCCGGAGGTTGAACTATTTTTACCTGGATACCGGGGCCATGTACCGGGCTGTTGCGCTTCGGGCTCAGAGGGAAGGCGTCGATCCTAACGATGAAGGGGCGCTGGAAAAGCTCTGCCAGAGATTGGAAATCTCTTTCCAGGAAGACAGGGAAGGGCAACGAGTCCTCTGCCAGGGAGAGGACGTCACCGAAAGAATTCGCGATCCGGAAATCGGATGGCTGGCCTCGACGGTCTCCATGAAACGCCCTGTTCGGGAAGCCCTGGTTCGTATGCAACGTAAAATTGGCTCCTGGGGGAAAATCGTAGCTGAAGGACGGGATACGGGGACCGTGGTTTTCCCCCGGGCGAAATATAAATTCTTCCTGAGCGCGGACCCGCAGGAGAGAGCCCGAAGGAGGTGCCGGGAATTGGCGGCCAGGGGATTGGCAGCTAACCTCAAGGAGATCGAAAGGGAGATGAAAGAGAGGGATGAACAAGATTCATCCCGCCAATTGGCCCCCCTTCGCCCGGCGGCAGATGCCCGAGCGATCAACTCTACAGGGTTGACGCCGGAAGAAGTAGTAGAACGGATGCTGGAAATCATAAGAGAAGATTTGCCCCTTTGAAGAATGAGGGAAAGACCGGGCATCAATATTTTGACACCGGTGCTTACACTATTTCACTTGTGGTTGTGGTTTTTTTTCGATATGATATAATCCAAAATATAATAGTGGTGGGGGGTATTTGAATGTCTGAAAACGAGGCGGAGTTTTTAGCCCAGAAAACGGAGGATCGTCCTCCAACCGAAGCAGCGGAAGAGCCCAGCGAGAGTAAGGCAAGACCCGAAGAGGGGGAAAGCTTCAAGGAGCTTTACGAGGAGAGCCTGCAAGAGGTAGCGGAGGGAGAAGTCGTCCATGGACGGGTCATCCACGTGGGACCGGAGTTCGTGACCGTGGATGTAGGTTTCAAATCCGAAGGCCAGGTTCCCTTGAGGGAGTTTCGCCAGAAAGATGGCACCCTTTTGGTCAACGTGGGTGACGAGATTGACGTCCTAATTGAGCGTAGGGAATCGGAAATCGGGCTGGTTACGCTCTCCAAAGAGAAAGCGGATAAATATAAATTCTGGGATGAGATCAGTCGCGCCTGGAATGAGGATCAGGTGATCGAAGGAAAAATTGTCTCCCGCATTAAGGGGGGCCTCAACGTAGATATAGGGATTCTCGCCTTTTTGCCGGGCTCCCAGGTAGATATCCGCCCGATCCGCAATCTGGAAAAGCTGATCGGCCAAACTTTCAAGTTTAAGATCATCAAACTCAACCGCCGACGGGGGAATGTGGTCCTTTCTCGACGGATTCTTCTGGAGAAAGAGCGGGATGCCCTGCGGCAGAAGACCCTGGAGGTCCTGGAAGAGGGGAAGATCGTCGAAGGGGTGGTGAAGAACATCACGGATTATGGAGCCTTCATCGATCTGGGGGGAATCGATGGGCTGATGCATATTACCGATATGTCCTGGGGAAGGATCAATCATCCCTCCGATGTTCTCACGGTAGGGGCCAAGATCAAGGTTAAAGTTCTACAGTTTGACCGGGAGCATCAACGGGTCTCTCTGGGGCTCAAGCAGACTATGGCCGATCCCTGGGAGAATGTTGCCGGGAGATTTCCTGTGGGGACCCGGGTGAAGGGAACGGTCACTTCCATCACCGATTACGGGGCCTTTATCCAATTGGCGGAAGGGGTCGAAGGTCTGGTTCACATTTCGGAGATGGCCTGGACCAAGCGGGTCAGGCATCCCTCCAAGGTTCTTTCCGTGGGGGATGAGGTTGAGGTCATGATTCTAGATGTGGACCAAAACCAGAAGCGCATCTCTCTGGGTCTGAAGCAGACCACCCCCAACCCGTGGGATACCATTGCCGAGCGCTATCCGGTAGGGACCAAGATTCAGGGACGGATCAAGAACATTACCGACTTTGGTATTTTCATCGGGATTGACGAAGGGATCGATGGATTGGTCCACATCTCGGATATTTCCTGGACCCAGCGCCTGAAACATCCCTCCGAGATGTATCGCAAAGGACAGGAAGTCCAGGCTATCATCCTGAATATTGATAAGGAAAACCAGCGTTTCTCCCTGGGTATCAAGCAAATCCAAAAGAACCCCTGGGAAGACGCCCACCACCGGTTCAAAGTCGGCCAGTTGGTGAAAGGAAAGGTAACCAATGTTACCAAATTCGGAGCCTTTATAGAACTGGAGCCGGGGATCGAGGGACTGGTGCACATTTCCGAACTCAGCAACCAGAGGGTAGAGAAAGCCGACGAGGTGGTCAAGAACGGAGACGAAATCCAGGCTGTAGTCATCAATGTAGAACCCAAGAAGCACAAAATTGGCCTAAGCATCAAAGATATAGACCGATACCAAGCCCAACGTGCTCGAAAGGAACCAACTGCCGCGTCCTATGAAGATGATACTTCCGATTTCGGCCGAATGCTAAAAGAAGGACTGGAGAAAAGGGCCCGGGAAGCGAACAATAGCCAGGAGCCTTAATCCGCCGATGAAGAAAAACCCTGTGCTACTGGGGCTTATGGTTTTCGGGGTGCTGCTCTCCCTCTTTTTGGTCAGCATCTGGGCCTTGTCCTACTTTTCCAACCGGGAAGAAAGCCTCTGGGGCGGGGAAAAGGTCGCCATCATCGAGATTCGGGGGGTCATCATCGATCCCCAGCCCGTCGTCGAAAAGCTGGTCAAACTCCGCAAAAATGAAAAAGTGAAAGCGATCGTGCTGCGCATCGACTCCCCCGGGGGTGCGGTAGGACCGGCCCAGGAGATCTACGCGGAGGTGAGGAAAGCGCAGAAGGAGAAGAAAGTACTGGTCTCCGTGGGTTCGGTCGCTGCCTCGGGGGGATACTACATTGCTTGTGGGGCCGACAAAATCATGGCTAATCCCGGCTCCATCACCGGGTCCATCGGCGTGATCGTGGAGAGTCTAAACGTCGAAGAACTCCTTAATAAGCTCGGCCTGAAATCCGTGGTGGTGAAAAGCGGCAAAGTGAAGGATATGGGCTCTCCTTTTCGCCCCATGACCGATGAAGAGAAGAAACTACTCCAGGGCGTGCTCGACAGCGTTCACGAACAGTTCATCCGGGCCGTGGCCGAGGGAAGGAACCTTCCTCTGGAGAAGGTTCGGGAACTGGCGGACGGGAGGATCTTTTCGGGCGAGCAAGCCAGGGCCCTGGGTTTGGTGGATGAACTGGGCAACTTCGAAGACGCCATCGCGCTGGCGGCCAAGCTGGCCGGCATCAAAGGGGAGCCAGAGGTCATCTACCCGGAGAAAAAAAGGTTTTCCATCCTCGACCTTCTCTTACAGGAGACGGCCAGCAAAATCCTGGAGGGTTTGCGAGAAAATTCTTCCCTGAATTTCTGGTATTACGGGCCCAGCAGGTAAATTATCCCTTTTCATGTCCACTCCTAGATTTGCTTCCTTAGATGTCGGATCCAACACGGTGCGGCTTCTGACCGCCGAAAGACTATCTTCCCGCGACTTCCGGCCCTTGCGGGTGGAAAGAATCATCACCCGTTTGGGAGGAGGTTTTTCCGGGGCCGGGGAACTGAGGGAGTCCTCCATGGAGAGGACGGTTGAAGCGATCCGCAACTTGGTCGATCTTGCAAAGAAGGATGGGGTAAAGGAAATCTTTGCCGTTGGGACCGGGGTTATGAGGGAAGCCAAGAACCGGAAAGATTTTTTGGAGAGGGTGGAGCGGCGGACCGGAATCTCCCTTCGGCTTCTCTCCGGGGTGGAAGAAGCCCATTTGATGCTTCAGGGCGTTCTCTGGTCGTTGAAAGACAAGAGGCTGCCCCGATTGGTCACGGATGTGGGGGGGTGGTCTACGGAAATCGTGTGGGTGGAAGGAGAGGTGCCCCGGGAAACGGTCAGCTTAGGCTTAGGGGTGGTGGCTTTGACCGAGAGATTTTTAAAAGCCGCCCCCCCTTTGGCCCGGGAACTGGAAGAGCTGGAAACTCATAGCCGGAATCTCGTCCGAGAAATCCGTGAACAATGGGAAAACGCGGGGAAGAGCGTCCGAGACCTGCAATCCAATCTTATTGGGACTGCCGGAACCGCTACCACGCTGGCAGCCATCCATCTGGGCCTACCCACCTACGACCCGCAAAAGGTCAACGGCCATTTGATCTCCCTTCACGACCTGAAAGATATCTACGACCTTCTCCGTTCCCTTCCCCTAAGAGAGCGGCAGAAAGTTCCCGGATTGGAGAGGGGGAGGGAAGACCTGATTGTCGCCGGGGCAGTGATTTTTTTAAACCTCCTGGAGGTCTTCGATTTGACCGCTCTTGAAGTGATCGATTCCGGTTTGCTGGAGGGGGTGCTTCTGGAGGGAATAAGACAATTGCGGATTGGCGATTGCGGAATGCGGATTGAAGGATGAGGTGGGGCAAAGATAGAGAGAATAATACAATCCGCAATCCCCAAATGATGTCCACAAATGATGTCCTTGACAACCGGTCCACGCCATAATAGATTATTTTATAATCTCTTCCTTAACCACGAGGAATCCGATGATTTCTGAAAAAGTTTCCGAAAGTCTTACTTTTGATGACGTCCTTCTGGTCCCCGCAGAATCTTCCATCCTGCCCCGGGACGTAGAAGTTTCTACCCTCCTCACCCGAGCCGTCCGCCTGAACGTTCCCCTCCTGAGTTCCGCCATGGACACGGTTACCGAAGCCCAGATGGCCATCGCCATGGCCCGAGAAGGGGGGATCGGAATTATCCATCGCAACATGTCCATCAGCGCCCAGGCTGCGGAAGTAGACAAGGTAAAGAAATCCGAGAGCGGAATGATCGTCGATCCCATCACCATGGACCCAGACCAGAGAATCTATGAAGCCCTGGAGGTTATGAAAAAATACCGCATCTCCGGGGTTCCGATCACCCGGGGGGGAAAGCTGGTGGGGATTCTGACCAACCGGGATTTGCGGTTCGAAACCCAGCTGGACCAGGCCATTTCTGCAGTTATGACCAAAGAGAATCTGGTGACCGCACCCGTCGGGATCACCCTGGAAGAATCGAAGCGCTTGCTCCATAAAAACCGGATCGAAAAACTCCTGGTGGTGGACGAGCAGAATAATCTAAAAGGACTGATCACCATCAAGGACATCGAGAAGACGATTAAATACCCTAATTCCTGCAAAGATCAAATGGGACGGTTGCGGGTGGGGGCTGCCGTGGGAGTGTCTGCCGACCGAGAGGCGCGGATCGAAGCTCTGCTCAAAGCCGGTGCCGATGTCATCGTTATCGATACGGCCCACGGCCATTCGCAGAATGTCGTCGCGGCCATCCGCAACACCAAGCGGGTTTTCCCGGATTGCCAGCTCATTGCCGGGAATGTGGCCACGGCCGAAGGCACAGAAGCTTTGATCCAGGCAGGAGCTGATGCCATCAAGATCGGAGTAGGCCCGGGGTCCATTTGCACGACCCGAGTCGTTGCGGGGGTGGGCGTCCCCCAGATCAGCGCCATCCTAGAGAGCGCCCGGGTAGCGCAAAAGCACGGACTCCCAATCATCTCGGACGGAGGAATCTAGTTTTCCGGGGACATTACCAAGGCCCTGGCTGCGGGTGCCGATTCGATCATGATCGGAAGCCTTTTTGCCGGAACGGATGAGAGCCCGGGGGAGATGGTTCTCTACCAGGGGCGAAGCTATAAAATGTACCGGGGCATGGGGTCCATCGAGGCCATGAAGAGCGGCAGTAAAGACCGCTACGGACAGGATGACATAGAATCGGAGATCAAACTCGTTCCCGAAGGCATTGAAGGGCGGGTCCCTTACAAAGGCCCCCTCTCCTCGAGCATTTACCAGCTCTTAGGCGGACTGCGAGCCGGGATGGGTTACCTGGGGTGCCGGAACCTGAAAGAGCTGAGGGAAAAAAGCCGGTTTACCCGTATCACCTCTGCCGGGTTGCGGGAAGGCCATGTGCATGACGTGATCATTACCAAGGAGGCCCCCAATTACAGCTTGAGTGACATAAACCCCTGGAAGGAGCCCTGAGGGAGGTGAAGGCAAAGGATTTCCAAGGCCGGATTTTAATCCTGGACTACGGGTCCCAATATACCCAGTTGATTGCCAGACGAGTGCGGGAGTGCCACGTGTACTGCGAGATTCACCCGTTTAACCTGAGTCTGGAAGCCATCCGGGATTTCCAACCCAAGGGGATCATTCTCTCTGGCGGCCCCTCCAGCGTGTATGAGAAAAACGCCCCGCTGAACCCGCCAGAGATCTTCCGGATGGGCATTCCCACGCTGGGCATCTGCTACGGGATGCAGCTCATGACCCATGTTTTGGGAGGGAAGGTCGCCCGCTCCAACAAACGGGAATACGGCCGCAGCGAGCTCTTCATCGACAACCCCCAGGATCTTTTCGCCGGGCTGAACCAGGGGACCCCCATTCAAGTATGGATGAGCCATGGAGACAGGATTGAAGTCCCCCCCCCGGGCTTTCAAGCCATCGCTCATTCTTCAAACTCCCCGGTGGCGGCTATGAAGAATGAGGACCTCCAGACCTACGGGGTCCAGTTTCACCCCGAAGTCGTCCACACCCCGCGGGGAAAAGAAATTCTGCAGAACTTCCTCTTCCGCATCTGTCAGTGCCCGGCTGATTGGACCATGGAATCTTTCGCGGTCAAGACGGTCCAATCCCTGAAGGAAGAGATCGGAAAAGAACGGGTTCTTTGCGCCCTGAGCGGCGGGGTGGATTCCTCTGTGGTTGCGGTTCTCCTCCACCGGGCTGTCGGAAAACAGCTGACCAGTATCTTCGTGGACAACGGGCTTTTACGCAAAGAGGAGGCCCGAAAAGTGCAAGAGCTCTTTGGCTGGAACCTGGGGTTGAACTTGAGGGTGGTGGATGCAGGGGATCTCTTCTTGGAGAAGCTGTCCGGGGTGATGGACCCGGAGCAAAAACGGAAGATCATCGGGAATGAATTTATTTACCTCTTCGAACGGGAAGCGCAGAAGATCGGGGGAGCGGGCTATCTGGCTCAGGGAACGCTCTATCCCGATGTGATCGAGTCGGTATCTTTCCGGGGGCCATCGGCCAAGATCAAAAGCCATCACAATGTGGGCGGCCTGCCCGAGCGGATGCATCTCAAACTCGTCGAGCCTTTAAAAGAACTCTTCAAGGATGAGGTGCGCGCCGTAGGGCGGGAGGTGGGACTTCCCCAGGAGCTCATCGAGCGCCAGCCTTTTCCGGGCCCAGGGCTGGCGGTACGGACGCTGGGGGCGGTAAGCCGGGAAGATCTGGCCATCCTCCGGGAAGCGGATGCCATCGTCGAGGAAGAGATGCGGCGCACCGGCTGGTACACCCGGGTCTGGCAGTCTTTTGCGGTCCTGCTGCCCGTTTGTACGGTCGGGGTCATGGGCGATGAGCGTACGTACGAGCGGGTTGTGGTCCTGAGAGTGGTCCATAGCATGGACGGCATGACCGCAGATTGGGTGCCCCTGCCGCCAGAGGTGCTGGGGACCCTCTCCAACCGGATCATCAATGAAGTCAGGGGAGTGAACCGGGTAGTTTACGATATTTCCTCCAAGCCGCCCAGCACGATCGAGTGGGAATAAGCTGAAGGCTAAAGGCTGAAGGCTGAAGGGTTAACACCCTTTACCTTACTAAGGGGTCCATAACAGGATAGACATCGTCGATAAGATGGCCTGACCGTTTGGAACCCTTGGACTGGACTCCGGCTTTCGCCGGAGAGACGAATTTGAAGTATCATCCCTTTTCGTCATTCCGGCGAAAGCCGGAATCCAGTGGTATGAAAGAAGAGTTTGATGTCTACACAATTACGGCCTTGTTAATAAA
>Ga0187865_1002955_pt1 | contig 14852 bp, 10 predicted proteins | sample June2016WEW_11_1_2_FD_132989 | JGI IMG/M metagenome (GOLD analysis project Ga0187865, IMG submission 132989) | Peatland microbial communities from SPRUCE experiment site at the Marcell Experimental Forest, Minnesota, USA - June2016WEW_11_100 | ecosystem: Environmental > Terrestrial > Soil >...
ACTTCAATAATTCGTGACTATTTCCGAATTTCTAGAGGCGCCTGATTGAGCATAAACGAGATACACATCGGGAAGCCCTCTTTTGGGCCAAATCCTACAATTGTCGTGTGGAAGTTGGGCTAGCCCGCGGAATAGCTGCCGACACGCCGGGCACGTCGGGATCTTACGCTTTCCATTCGGCCAGTTCGAATAGATCTTCCCCGGAGGTCCTCCGTTCCTTTGTCCGGTCGCACAGATGAGCCCGCTTCATTGCAAGCCGAAGGCATTCCCTCTATCCGCCGTCGCGCATTGCCCACGGGTTGAGATCGAGGAGCGCCATGATTCTACCGTATTGCGTTAAACGCGGTGCGGTAGTATCCTGGATCTGTGATCCGGTCGTTCCGGGACAAGGAAACCGAGAAGGTTTTCCAGCGCGAGTTCAGCCGGAAGTTTCAGCGCATTGCCGCGGTGGCAAAGCGAAAGCTCGATCAAATTCATGCGGCGGCGGCCATTTCCGATTTAAGAGCGATTCCGGGAAATCGGCTGGAGACCCTCGCCGGTGATCGGGCGGGGCAGCGCAGTATTCGGGTCAACGACCAGTGGCGGATCTGCTTCCGCTGGGTCGAACCCGATGCCCTCGGAGTTGAGATAGTGGACTATCATTGAGGGACGCGAATTATGGCCAAGACAGCCAAGATCATGCCTCCGATCCATCCGGGTGAAACCTTGCGGGAGGACTTTCTGAAACCGCTTGGTCTGACAGCCAATCGGCTTGCGATGGAGTTGCTGGTACCGGTGACCCGGGTCAATGACATCGCTCGCGGTAAGCGTGCCATCACGGCAGACACCGCGCTCCGCCTCGCCCGTTACTTCGGGACCACGCCCCAGTTCTGGATGAATCTTCAGGCGAATTACGATCTCGAAACGGCCCAGGACGTGCGCGGCCCGGAGATCGCCGGCCGGATCAGGCCGCACCAAGCGGCCTGAGTGGGTTCATCGCTTATCTTGGGCATGCTTCAACGGCCAAGTATCAGGGCGCGGAACTCGTCGACTAGCCGATCCTCCTGGTTCGGATCGGCGTTCGCAAGATTCTCCTTCAATCTCTTGAAGAATTCGCGCTTTCGATCCTCCTGACTCACAAGGCCCAGGCGGACCAGCGCGGCAATCGCCTTGCTCATACTCGTGTCGACCGTCTCGGCGTACTGTTCCACTTGGTCGGCGATCATGGGCGGAAGAGCGACGCTATACCGTGGTTCGGTTTTGCCCTGGCGGCCTGCCTTGAATGTGCGCCGGCCGCGCTTCGATGTAGTTGCTTCCGACCGAGGCATATATAGTCAGAATGCCTCAAGTTGCATCACGATTGCAAGTCGGAGGTATTCCGGTCTGTCGGCTTGAGCGGCGTGTCGCTTTCGTGCGGTGGGTGGTCGTGTCCTACCGGGTCTCTGGGTTCGCCGCCCAAAATCACCGTCATGCTAAACTGGAATTCTCAACGCGGAGAGGTGGCAGAGTGGTCGATCGCGCCCGCCTCGAAAGCGGGAGTACCTTTACGGGTACCGGGAGTTCGAATCTCCCCCTCTCCGCCAGTTCTCGCCCTGCATTCGCGCCGCCAGCCGCCGGTGCCTCGCCAGAACCGGGTCGAGCGAAATGGTTCTCAGCTCGCCCGCCTCCACTACCACGCGGCCTTCCACTACCAGCGTGCTCACACGCGTGGGAGCGCACAACAAGAGGGCGGAAACGGCATCGCCGGCGCCGCTGTAACCTACATCCCGCAAGTCGAAGAGCGCTACATCGCCACGCTTGCCGGCTTCCAGGCTTCCGATGTCCTCCCGGCCCAGGCAACGGGCGCCTTCCACCGTGGCCATGCGCAGAGTGTCCGCCACGTTGAGCGCGGCAGCGCCGTGGATCAAGCGGTGCAACAACAGGGCCTGGCGGGCTTCGGCCAGCATGTGAGAACTATCATTCGAGGCGCTGCCATCCACTCCCAGTCCTACCGGGCAGCCGGCGCGGCGCAGAGCCAGCACGGGGGCGCTGCCCGATCCCAAGCGCATGTTCGAGCTGGGACAATGGGCGATCCCCACGCCGGCGCGGCCCAGACGCGCCACTTCACTGCGGTTGAAATAGACTCCGTGCGCCAGCCAGGTGTTGGCATTGAGCCAGCCGGCATCTTCCAGAAGATCGAGGGGGCGCTTTCCAAAGCGGTTCAGGCAGTACGCTTCTTCGTCGCGAGTCTCGGCCAGATGGGTATGCAGCCGGACGTTGTAACGGCCGGCCAGGGCGGCGGTCGCGCGCATCAGCTCCGGGGACACGGAAAAGGGGGAGCACGGCGCCAGCGCGATCCGCAGCATGGAACCCGGCGCGGGGTCGTGATACTGGCGGATCAACCGCTCGGAATCGGCCAGGATCCGACTTTCGCCCTGCACCACCGAATCGGGCGGCAGTCCGCCTTTGCTTTGGCCCACGCTCATGCTTCCGCGAGTGGGATGGAAACGAATGCCGATGCGGCGGGCGGCTTCGATTTCCGCATCGATCAGCCGGCTGTGGCCGCGCGGGAAAAGGTAGTGGTGATCGGTGGTGGTGGTGCAGCCCGAGAGCAGCAGCTCGGCCATTCCCGCCAGCGCCGCCACATGCACGGATTCTTCGTCGAGGCGCGCCCACAGCGGATAGAGCGTCCGCAGCCAATCGAACAGCTCGGCATCGGCCGCCGCGGGGCAGGCGCGCGTCAGCGTCTGGTAGAGATGATGGTGGGTGTTCACCATCCCCGGCACGGCCACCGCATAGCGCCCGCTGATGGTGCGGTCCACGCGCGGCAGTTTGGCCGGCCGCGTTCCAACCTGCCGGATCTCTCCATCTTCAATGTAAAGGTGCGCGCCGCGGAGGACGGTGTTCTCCGGGTCCATCAGAACCAGGGTGTGGATATCGCGGATGAGCAACGAGCGCGGCATTCAGGTAATCAACTCCTGCCTGCGTAGAATATCGGGCAAGCCATCTCCATCCGGCGCAATGTCGAATGGTTGTGTCACCGCGGACCGCGCGGACTGGACATCCTTCAAGCCATTCCCCGTGATCACCGCCACCACGCTGGCGCGGCGTCCGACCGTGCCCTCCGCCACCGCCCGGCGCAGGCCGGCGACAGCCGTGGCGGCCGCGGGTTCGGCGAAAATGCCGGTCAGCCGGCCGGTGTAGCGCATGGCCTCGAGAATCTCCTCGTCGCTTACATTGAGCATGACGCCGCCGGATTCCGCCACCGCCAGCACGGCCTTCTTCCAGTTCCTGGGGACGCCCACCGCGATGCTGTCGGCGAGCGTTCGAGGCTCGATGGGCCGCATCGGTTCACCGGTGCGAAATGCCGTGGTGATGGGGGCGGCGCCTTCCGCCTGCACGCCCAACATGCGGGGGGTGCGCTCCGTCAGCCCCAGGATCTTCATCTCCCGAAAAGCCTTCCAGACCCCGGCGATGGTGCAGCCGTCTCCCACCGAAACCGCCACCCAATCGGGCGGCTGCCAACCGAGTTGCTCGCCGATTTCGAGGCCCACGGTCTTCTTGCCTTCCACCAGGTACGGGTTGATGCCGGAATTGCGGTTGTACCAGCCCCACCGCTCGCAGGCCTGCTGGCACAACTGGAAGGCCTGCTCGTAGCTGCCGCGCACGCGAAAAACCGTCGCGCCGAAAATCGACAACTGCGTGACCTTGGGCTCCGGCGCGCGTTCCGGCACGAAGATGACGCTGCGCATCCCCATGGAGGCCGCCATGCCCGCGCATGACGACGCCGCATTCCCGGTGCTGGCGCAGGCAATGATCCTGCGGCGCTTTTCCCGAGCCTTGACCACGCCCACGGAGCTGGCGCGGTCCTTCAGCGAGCCGGTGGCATTGCGGCCATCGTCCTTCAGATAGAGAGCGCGCACGCCGAGGTGGCGGGCCAGGGGCGCGGCCGGGGTCAGCGGCGTCCACCCCACCGAGAGAGCCGGCAGTGCGGCATCCGCGCCGATGGGCAGCAGCTCGCGGTATCTCCAGTGCGACTGCTCCAAGCGCCCGGCCAGCCGGCGGCGAGTCAGGCGGCGGGCGATGGCCGGGTAGTCGAACTCCACGTCGAGAATCCCCGCGATGCCGCACCGCGGGCAGGTATAGGGCACGCGCGTCGAATGAACCGTCCCACAGAATACGCACTTGAGGCCGGTGACGAAGTTCACGCTTCAAGAGTATCATTCCGCCCGGCGCGGGTTGCCGGCGGCCCCCATGCTACCCTCGAATTCTATGGCCCACGATAACTTCAACCTCGCGGCGGCGGCGCGCCAGGAAATGATCGACCACGGCTTTGCGCCGGATTTTCCGCCCGAAGCCGAACGCCAGCTCGAAACCATTCGCCTCCAGCCCGATGGCGGCTTGCGCGACCTGACTTCGCTGCTGTGGTCTTCCATCGATAACGACGACTCGCGCGACCTCGATCAAATCGAGTGGGCCGAGCGGGTGCCCGGCGGCATTCGCGTCCTGGTGGGGGTCGCCGACGTCGATTCGGCGGTCGCCAAGGCCACTCCCATCGATAGCCACGCGGCGCGGGAAACCACCACGGTTTACGCCGGCGTGCGCACTTTCCCCATGTTGCCCGAGCGGCTCTCCACCGACCTCACCTCGCTCTCCGAAAACCAGGACCGTGCGGGTATTGTGATCGAAATGGTGGTGGCCGCGGACGGCTCCATCGCCTCCAACAGCGTCTACCGGGCGCTGCTGCGCAACCGCGCGCAACTGACGTACAGCGCCGTCGGCCCCTGGCTCGAAGGCACGGCCGCCCCGCCGCCGAAAGTCGCGGCTTCCGCGGATCTCCAAGCGCAGCTCAAGCTGCAGGACGAAGCCGCCCAGGCGCTGCGCGAAGACCGCCACCGGCTGGGCGCGCTCACTTTCGACCGCCTGGAAGCGCAGCCGGTCTTCTCCGCCGGCGTGGTGGTGGATATCACCGCTCGCGGCCACAATCGCGCCGCGCAACTGATCGAAGACTTCATGATCGGCGCCAACGAGGTGATGGCCCGCACGCTGCGCGGCGCCGGCGTTTCCTCCATCCGCCGTGTGGTGAAAGCTCCCGAACGTTGGCCGCGCATCGTGGAACTGGCGGCGCAATACGGCGAGAAGCTGCCCGCGGCCCCAGATCCCGGGGCGCTGAACGCGTTCCTGGTGCGGCGCAAACAGGCCGATGCCGTGCACTACCCCGATATTTCGCTGGCGGTCCTCAAACTGATGGGCCCCGGCGAGTACGTATTGATGCGCCCCGGCGACCCCGAGCAGGGCCACTTCGGCCTGGCGGCCCACGATTACACGCACTCGACCGCCCCCAATCGCAGGTTCGCGGACCTGGTCACTCAGCGCTTGTTGAAGGCGCTGGCGGCCAAGGTTCAGGCGCCCTACTCGGACAGTGAGTTGGATTCCATCGCGAGCAACTGCACCCTGATGGAGGACAACGCGCGGAAAGTCGAGCGCGCCATGGAGAAGCGCATGGCCGCTGTGGCGCTCCACCCTCGCGTGGGCCAGTCCTTCTCCGCGGTGGTCACGGGCGTGACCCCCAAAGGCGTGTTCGTCCGGGTGTTCGATCCTCCGGTGGAGGGCCGGCTGATGCGTGGCGAGCACGGCCTGGATGTGGGCGACCGCCTGCGCGTCACGCTGCTCAGCACCGACCCGCAGCGCGGCTTCATCGATTTTGGGCGGTCGTAGCGCCGGCCCTACGGCACCAGCACCATCGGCGCCCGCCAGAAGGCGAACTTTTGCGCGGTCGGGTCGAGCACGCTCACTTGGCACGTGTACCGGCCGGGCTGCAGCTTGGCCATGGGCACGCTGAACCTCACGGGCAGCGCCTTGGACTTGGCGTTCAAGCCTTCGGTCACCTGCAGCGGGGCGGTCTCGAAAGCCTTCGTCTTGCCGCGATAAAAACTCACGGTCGCCACCAGGGGCTGGGTGGTCTCGGCGGTGGGCTCGTAGGCTTCCAGGTAGATGTACATGTCCTGGTCCTTCTTGAACACGCGCGTTACGCTGGGAACCAGCTTCACGCCGTCCTGAACCAGCGGGTCGGAAGTGAGCAGCCTGCGGTCCCTTTCGGCGGTGGCGACGGCCGCATCCAGTTTCTGGCGCTGGTTGCTCAACACTACCGAGCTGATCGGCAGGAACCTCGGTTCGGTGGTCAGGTCGGGGATGGTGAACTTGGTTTCGAACGTCCCCATCTTGCCGGTTTCGTTGTCGCGCGCCAGGAACTTCAGGGTGTAGGCTCCCGGAGCCAGCGTGAACCCGGTGTCGTATTGCAGCGTGCGTTTGGACAACTGGCTGGCGGTTTCGTCCTTCAACTTGACTTCGATGTAGTCGCGGACGTTGCCGGCGATAGCGCCCTTGGCGTCCTTCACCTGGCCGATGAAATCGAGGCGCGTGCTCTCGGAGCCGCCGTGCTTGGCGAGCTCGATATCGCTGCCCGGAATCTTCACGGCCACGGGGACGAAATAGCTGGTGCGCGCCAGGCGGAAGTAATCCACCTCCATGGCGATCGAGAGGTCCGTGATGGGATCGCCCAGCAGCAGCGCCTCGGCAAGCTGGCGCTCGCGGTCCGAGGAGTTGAACTGCTTGAACTCTTTGGAAGCGAAGTAGCCGGTGCGGTAATCCAGCGGTTTTCCCAGCTTGGATGCCATGGCGGGATTCAGTTGTATCTTGATGCGGCGGTAATGCCCGTCGAGCGTCTCATTGGTGCTGTAGTAACCAACGATGTAGTAGCTGGAGATGTCCTTCTGCGCCTGCACGATGCCCAGCCCCAGGTCGTTGTTGTCGAGCAGCGCCTTGCCGCCCGTGTCGGCGGCCAGCGTGTACAGCGTCTCCTGCTGTCCCTGGAAGCTACTCTGGGCCGACCGCGAGGAGCTGCCGGAATACATACCCTGACCGCCCGGCGACCCCTTGGTGGCATCGCCCAGCGGAGCTTGCGCTACCAGGCCGCGCGCGTCGATGGGATAGAACGCCACGTTGCTGCGGATGGCGGCATTGATGGTGGCGCGCAACTGCGCCTCGTTGTCCAGGCCGGTCTTGGCCATGCCGCTGGCGAAATACACCAGGGCTTTCTTTTCGGACAGAGAGCCCAGCATCCGCACCGCCGTTTCCAGCGCGGCCAGTTGGCGGTCGGTGTTGAAAATGTTGAACTCGGTGTCGTCCGCGGTGTAGGCGGCGCCGGTGTCTTCCGAGCTGTCGTCGCTGGTGGCGCCGGCGATGTCCGTGCCTTCGCCGATGGACAGGTTCTTGATGTCCTTGGCCAGAAGGTCGCGGTCGTCGGTGAAGTCCTCGAGCACCTTGAGGTCGGTCGAGAACGTCATAATGGCCATCAGGTCCGAGGGCGTCATCTGGCCCTGCATGAACTTCAAAGCGGCGTTCTGAGACCGCATCTGGTCCTGGATGGGCATTCCCGTCAGATCGAAGAACATCACCAGCAGGCGGCGGTCCTTGTACTTGATCTCGCCCGGCTTGGCGGGCGCGATTTGGGTAGCCACCACCGGTTTGACCACGTTGGCTTCCAGCGCCTTGGCCAGCGTGGCGGGGGTGGGCGCGGGTGCGGGTTTGGGCGCCTCCTTCTTGGGTTCGGGCTTGGGCGCGGGCGCCGGGACCGGCGCGGGCGCGGGGTGCCCTTCGGGCCCCGCCGTATCTTCCAACTCCTGGTATTCGAAGACCTTGATGGCCTGCGCCTTGCCGTCTTCCGTCACGGTGAAATCGGCCGGCTTCAAGCCTTTGATGGGGTTGCCATCCTTGTCCTTGGCCGATAGGTTGACGACCACCAACTGGGTGGTGGCTTCAAACTTGAAGCCGCCTCTGGGGGCATTCTGCGCGGGCTGATTCGGCGCGGCCCCATTCGGTTTGGGCGCAGCCGCCGGCCGGGGCGGATTCTGCGCCGAGACCAGCAGCAGCGCGGTGAGAAATGTGAGAACAGTGGCTCGCATAGTTTAGAACCTGAATCGAAGATTGGCGGTCAGTTTACGCATGGCGGAGGCCGCCGTCGGCAGCCCGAACGTGGAGTTATTGATGGTGGTGCCCCAACCGGTAATGGTCGGGTGGTTGAGGGCATTGGTGGCATCGAAGCGGAGGTCGATGCTGCGCCGCTCCCCAATCCGGAACACGCGGCTCAAGGAACCATTGAGTGAGAACACGATCGGCCCCGGAATGGTGTTCCGGCCGGCATCGCCCCACAGACCGGCGGCCGGGGCGGCGAAGGCGCTGATGTTGAAGCCATCGCCGGGAGTCGCGGGGGATAGCGGCAGGCCGGTGGCGTCCGCCCGGACGCTGCCCGTGATTCCGGTTCCAGTGGTGGTGGCGCGATTGCCGCCAGTGATGGCGGTGAGGGGCGAACCGGTGCGCAGCGAGATGCTGTTCTGGAACGTCCAGTCCTTAAGCAACGCGCCTTTAGTGCCGTTCACCAGGGTCCCGCCGCGCGTGCCCACGGCCGTGCTGTACTGCCATTGCGCGTTCAGCGTGTGCCGCGCATCGAACGACGAAAGTCCGCGCTCGGCCGTCAGCAGTTGCCAGTTCTGCGCCACCACCGCGCCGCCCCCCGTCGAGGCATCGTCGATGGATTTCGAAAAACTGTAGGTCGCGTTGGCAGAAATCCCGCTGCGGAACCGCCGCTGCAACTGGAAGTCCACCGCGTTCATCTCGGAATTGCCGTTGGACTGCTCGTAAATGTAGCCCGCGGGGCCGGTGGCGATCACCCGCGATCCGGGCGGCAGGGAGTTCGGCAGAAACTGCTGATCGAGCCGCGTGCCCTTGGTGCGGCGCAGCGTGATGGTCCCCACCAAGGCATGCCCCAGGTCGTTTTGAACCGAGAGCTGCCAGATCATCGGGTAGCCGATGCGATAGTTGGGGTCGATAGCACGGGTATTGGTGACGGTATTCTGCGGGAAGACGAAACCGTTCTGCAGCGTCAGTGGGTTGGCAGAGGAGGAAGCCACCGACAATGTCTGGGCGAACGGCGGTTGCGCCGCCAGGTTATTGGCGATGGTGCCGTAAACCGAGGTGTTGTAGTAAATACCGAATCCGCCGCGAACCACCGTGGAATGCTTGGGGAAAGGCCGCCACGCGAACCCGATGCGCGGCGCAATATTGCGCTTGTCGGGATTTACCAGCGACGCGGGATACGATGTGCCCGAGAGCTTACCGGTCTGACCGGGCAAGACCTGCGCGATGGTCGTGAAGCCGGACGCGATATCCAGGTTGACGATGCGGTTGTACAGCTCGGTGATGGGCGCGGTGTAGTCCCAGCGAAGTCCCATGTTGAGACTCAGCTTGGTGCTGATGCGCCAGTCGTCGGTCATGTAGACGTCGTACCAGTTGGTGCGGAAATACTTGTCGGGGTTGCCATACTGCAACGAGGCGGTGTCCGGCCGGCCCAGCAGGAAATCGGCGAAATCGAAGCCGGTTCCGGCGGCGGCCACACCGTTGATCATCTGGCTGGTGGTCTGACCCGTGAAGGTGAAGGCTCCGCGGGCGTTGGCGTCGGACAGAGGATTGATCTGCTGCCGCCGGAAATCGGCGCCGAAGGTGAAGTTGTGGGTGTTGTGTACGAAGATGAGGCTCTCGCCCACAGCGCTGGTCTGGTTGCGGCTGATAGTGGCGGCGCCATCGGAGAGCCCGTTGATGCCGCTGGTAAACGAAAGGTTGGGCGGTCCCCAATTGATGGGCGCGGTGGAGGCGCCCGTAATACCAAGTTCTCCCTCCACGTTCTCCTTGTTCGAGAAGAATGGCGTCGAGAGGTTGCGAGACCGGCTGAAGGTATAACGCAGGTTGCTGATCAAGTGGGTGTTGATGGTATGCGTCCACCCGATATTGGCGTTCATACTGCGGCTGGTCCCGGTGTCGGCGAAGCCGAAAAGGTTGTGCGACGTGGTGTTGCCGCCCTGGTAACCCATGCCGCCCGAAAGCCGGTCTTTCTTGGTCACCGATATGTTCATCACCCGCGCATTGATGTTATCGGAGTTGTTCAAACTCGTGATGGGGGCCGAGTAGTTGCGAGTGAAACCGGATGTGTTGGGCAGCGGATAGTACTTCGCCAGGGCCAGTGCCGCGGCGTTGATGCGGTTGGCCGGAATCAGGTTATTGGGGAAGGGCAGACCGCTCAGGGGATCGTAGACGGTGACCGGCCCTTGCGCGATAGCCTGCGAAAAATCTCCCGAGCGCTCCGCCAGGGTGGGCATGGTGCCTACCTGGCTGGTGCCGTTGCGGCTTCGCCTCAACTGATAGTTGATGGTGAACATTCCGTTGTTGCCCTTGAGCAGCTTGGGAATTTTCAGAGGGCCGCCAAACATGACGCTGGCGCTCGAGGCGGCATAGGCCGGCTTCGCCACCTGCTGGCCGTTCAAGGAGTAAGTCTGCGCATCCCAGACGGAGTTATCCAGAGTGAAGCTGGCATTGCCGTTGTACTGCATCTGGCGGTTTCTGCGCGCATTGCCGAAAGCCGCTACGTTGCCCCGGCCGCCGCCCGGACCGCCGCGTCCGCCTGACCCACCGCGGCCACCGCCGGCAAAGCCGCCGCCCCGGCCGCCGAAACCGCCGGCAAAACCGCCACCACCGGGACCGCCGCCACCGGGACCGCCCATTCCGCGACCGCCGCCCGCACCGCCCGCTCCGGGAGCGCCGCCGGGGTTATCGCCGCCGGGCCCAGAGGGCACCCCGCCCACGCCGCCGGGTCCGCCCATACCCATCATGCCGGGCCCGCCGGGCCCAAGGGCACCCCCCATGCCGCCGGGTCCGCCGAACCAGTCGTTCTGTTGGGGCGCGTTCAGGCCGGCGCTGACGCTGCCGTTCACCAGCAACGAGTCGGCGGCGCTCTGGTTGAGATCGGCCGAGGCCAGTTCGTTGCCCATTCCGTTTTCCGCTCCAGAGGCCGCGCCGCCCTCTGATGCGTTCACATCCACACGCTGGTATCCGGCCATGGCCTGAGCCAGCGATGGACGGCCCCCATTGGCCGTTCCTCTCGCGGGGGTCTGATTGTTGCGCGCCTGCGCCTTGGCGGCTGGCGCTGCTTTCGGTGTGGTGCTGGCCGCAGCCGCGGGTGCGGCTGGCGCAGCCGTCGCAGGCACCGGCGTGGTTGGGGCCGGCGCCACGGGAGCAGTCGGCGCGCCGGCAAGATTGGCGCCCGGCGGGAGAAGTTTCAGGTCCCAGTCGGCGGGGGGGGCATCGGACGCAATCCCCACATCCCGGGTGAGCCTGGCGAAACCCATCATCTCCACTTCGATGGTCCATGTGCCATCGGCCAGCTCGGGGAACGAATACGCGCCCTGGTCGTCGGTGGTGGTGACCATCTTCTTGTCGCCTTGCGTGGCGGTGATGGTAACGCCGGGGATGGGTAATCCTCCGGACTTGACAGCTCCGTGGTGCTCCGCGGCCATCAGGCCGCTCACGGCAAGCCAGGCGGCCATGAGGCGCCCGAGATGTTTGGAAAGGGGATTCGCAGCCATGTAGTTACAATATCAAGGCGATAGGGGGCCAAGGAATGTTACCGCCCGGCCCGGCGTCCGGTGGCAAAACACCCCGAAAAAAGTGGAACTCTCAGGTATGTTAACGTCGCATTTAAGGATTCACCATGACTTCATCCCGTTTGCCGCTTCTCGCGCTGGCAGCGCTCGTCTGCTATCCGGCCGTGGCCCTCGACCGGCCAGGCACCACCTTCAAAATCTTCCAGTTTCCGCCCAACATGATCCCGCGTATCGACGGGAACGCCGACGACTGGGCCATGGTGCCCGAGGATTACGCCATTGGCATCGACCAGCTTGTGGACGATTCCGGCAAGTTTAAAGCACCCGATAAGAAGAACCTGGACGTCAAGGTCAAGGTTGGGTGGGTCAAGGGTCTCAACCGCCTGTACTTTTTATATGAGGCCTACGACAATTACTGGGACTTCTCGCATCCCGACCTGCACAACGATACCTTTGAACTGGTGGTGGACGGGGACCTTTCCGGCGGGCCGCTGATCCCGCAGTTCCAGCCCACCAAGGAACTCGATCAGTGGGACGCGCACTTTTCCATGCACGGCGTACACGCGCAGAACTACCACATCATGACGCCGGCCGTGGGCAAGGACTGGACGCTGGCGTGGGGCTGCAACTCCTATGTGAAGGACCTTCCCTACGCCAACGCCGCATACAACTACAACTTCAAGCCGGGTGAGGCCGGGAAGCTCATTCTGGAATTCTGGATCACACCGTTCGACTACGCCGGTTGCGAAGGCCCCCAGCGGGCCGTGGAATCGGTGCTCACCGAGAACAAGCTCATCGGCCTCGCCTGGGCGGTGCTGGATTACGACGACGTCAATAGCGACGCGCATACGTTCTGGAATCTTTCGCGCAAGCACACCATGTACGGGAAGGCCGACGAGCTGGTGGCATTCAGGCTGATGCCGCTGGAGCCGCAGTTCCAGAAAGCCATCGAAGCGCAATGGTCGTTTAAGGTATTGGACATGAACCGGCGGCTGGTGGCGTTCGAGGACCTGTCGGTGGGCCAGATTACGTCCTGGAAATGGGATTTCGGCGACGGAACGGTTTCTACCGAGCAGCACCCCATTCACGCGTATCAAAAGGCAGGACAGTTCGTTGTGGTGCTGAACGTAGAGGGGCCGGCGGGCAGCTCGCGAAGGTCGAAGATCTGGGACGTGGTGGTGCGGTGAAGCGGTTTCGAGCTGTTGTCTTACTACTTGCTGGCGGAGTAGCAGCAGCTCAGATTCCCAACCCGGGCGGCGAGTTGAATCAGCTCCTCGCGCAAGAGACCGGCGGCCGTTTTCGGCTGATTTTCGAGTTCCGTGTGCGTGAGGAATCGCGCACGGGCAACAACTTCGGGCTGGGCAAGGATCTCGATAACCCTCTCGTTCGCACCCGCATCGGCGCGCAGTTCGATGCGGCGGACTGGTTCCGCATCTCGGCCACCGGCCAGGACGCGCGTGCGCCGGAATATGGCGGCGTGGCCCCCGCCACCGCGCGCGATTCCATGGACCTGTATGAGGGCTACCTGGAGTTTTTCGCCAGGCGCAAGACCGGGTTCGGCGCTCTTTTTGGCCGGCAGGTGATCGCCCTCGGAGAAGGCCGCGGCCGCTTGATCGGCGATTCGCAATGGACTAACACCTCGCGCAGCTATGACACCGCGCGCCTCTATTACCGCTTGCCGGGCGCGCGCCTCGAGGCGCTCATGGTCTCCGTCGTGAAGATCAAGGCGGACCGGTTCAATGTCCCCGATCTGGGCGACCGGGTTTGGGGCACATATAACACCTTCACCAAGATCATCCCCAAGGGGACAGTGAATCTTTACTTACTCCGTCACGACCAGAACCGGCCAGGTGGTTTCACAGGAGTTGGCCGCCTGGGCACTAACACCCTGGGCGGCCGCGCCGAGGGGCCTCTGCCGGCGTCGTTGAAGTACAGCCTCGAGACGGCCATCCAAGACGGGAAAACAGGCCTGGTTGAGCATCGCGGATTTGCGTGGGTCAGCGGCGTTTCCCGCCGGGTTCAACTGGTGAGACCACTCGATTTGGCAGTGGAATACAAGTATGCGTCCGGCAGCCGGAACGCCGCCACGCGCGACAATACGTTCGACCAGCTTTACGCGTCCAACCACGACAGGTTTGGCCGCGCCGACCTGTTCGGCTGGCGCAACATACACAATGTGCGATCTCTGGACACGCTGCATGTCACGAAACCGGTGGCCATCAGCGTGATGTATAACGACTGGTGGCTGGCCAGCCCGGCCGATGCGCTCTATAACAGCTCCGGCGCGGCCATCGTACGCTCCGCGAAAGGCAACGCTGGAACCCACGTCGGCCAGGAGGCCGATGTATTTGGAACATACCAGGCCTCCGGGTGGACGTTTGGAGCGGGATTGGCGCATGTCTTCGCCGGCGAGTTCGTGCGCGCCACCACGCCCGGAGTCAACACCCGCTATCTTTACGTCTTCCAGAGCTACACATTCTGAGGTGGGGCAGGCGGCGCCGCGTGCCGACCTTCTGAACCGGTGCTGACATCAGGTGGAACGATGGGCCTTGCCGGCAATCCGTTCGATCCGGATGCGCACCACGGCTGTTCGGGAGGCCGAAGTGGCGATGGCCTTTTCCGCCTCGGGCGTCAGCGCCCCGCAGAAGCGAACGGCCAGAAGCTCCAGCCCCCGTCGTTTCTCCGTGGAATCCGTCACCACAGCCGCCCGCCCGAATACCACGGCGCTCTCATACAGGGTGGACAGGCTAGCCGGCAACACCCTGGCGTCCGCCACCGCGCAGAAGGAGACTCGCTCTTCATGGGCGATGTTCTCCAGTTTGTGCCCCTCCACGGCGCTGTGAATGTAGAGCACGTCCCCGGCGAGCACGTGGTTCACGGGGACGGCATAAGGCCATCCGTCGGCGCCCACGGTGGCCAACACGCCGTGCTCCGCCCGCGCCAGAATCTCCCGGGCCTGGTCCTCTCTAAGCGCCCTGTCGCTTCGCCGTATGTCCCGCAACTCATGAACAGGTTAGCAGGGTTCTCTACGAACTCCGACCCGCGGCTCTACTCGAGGCGGCTTTCAAAGCCGCGACCGTCAGTACCTGCCGAGTTGAATTCGTGCCGGCGCTGGCGGAATATTCCCGGCGCCATGCGGCAAATGAGCCACTGACGGGCGCTTGGATGCACTCTGAAATTGCCTCCCACTTTCCTCTGCCCCCGGTTTTTCACGATTCTCCGCCCTCTCTGCGCCCTCAGGTTTTGACTTGATTTTCTTGTTCTCTTCTCCTGCGAAGTCTCTGCGTCTCCGCGGTCGTGAGAAAAAATCAATCATTTCTCTTGACTAGCGATAACGCTAGTGTTATCATCGTTTCATGGGTTACCTCTCCAAAGTCCAACTCATCCAACGCGCCAACCAGA
>Ga0187865_1002958_pt1 | contig 14847 bp, 18 predicted proteins | sample June2016WEW_11_1_2_FD_132989 | JGI IMG/M metagenome (GOLD analysis project Ga0187865, IMG submission 132989) | Peatland microbial communities from SPRUCE experiment site at the Marcell Experimental Forest, Minnesota, USA - June2016WEW_11_100 | ecosystem: Environmental > Terrestrial > Soil >...
CATCAGAGGCTTCAGCCGCTTCGTTGCCTCCACGACTGCCCTGATTGCTACCGGCTGGAGCGAAAGTTGCCGGACGGGATTCGCTCCCGTTGAAAAACAGCGCCTTTTCACGGCGCACTATTGCTGCCACCTACGAGTCAGTAACTTTCAGTTTGGAATTGAAGTGAGGATTACCGCTTGGAGTCAGCTTTTTCGGGAGAGACTCAACTTATGATCTTATCATGATCAAAAGCATTTTAAATCTCTTAATGGCCTTCAGGGCATGAGGTTCATTTGCAGGCATAATGATCGTTTCACCTTCCTTCGGGTTGTATGTTTTTCCGGATATATGAATTTCTGCTTCTCCATCTAAAATATAAACGAGAGCGTCGAAAGGGGCTGTATGTTCGCTTAGCCCCTGCCCTTCATAAAAGGCAAAGACGGTCACAGTGCCTGTCTTTTTACCGACAATTTCCCGGCTGACAATTGAACCTTCTTGATAACTGACTGAATCCCGTAAATGAAATACCTGTGAAGCATGTGCTTCAGCCGCACCAGGTTTCTTTTCAGTTGTCATTTCCATTCTCCTTTCCATGTAATTGAATGGTTTGCATTCAATAGATCATATTGATGCTCTTTGACTTATGTCAGAGACATTGGTACTATTCAACACAATAATTGCTACCTGATTATAACTTTTGCCATAAATGTACCAATGAATAAATAAAACTAAAAGGAGGTATCTGTTATGTTTGTGGTTATCATAAACTTCCCGCCGATCAAAGAAGGCAAGGACGCTGAGTTTCGGGAGTGGTTTGCCTGGTCCAATGAAGTATTTGCTAAGCAGGAGGGCCTTATCAAAAGGCGGCTGTTGAAACCCTTAAAAGAAGGCAACTACGCCGCTGTTGTAGAACACGATAATTATGAATCATTTATGGCTTTGCACAACAGTGCTATTCATGAAGAAGCAGGCAAGCGGGTTAAACAGTTGTTTGAAGGTTTACCGACTCCTCATTTTTACGAAGTGATTCTTGGGTGACCTGGCAATTAAAACCCGCCAAAATCTTTTTTAAGGTTTCATATTGATATCCGTAGATAAGATCAGGAGAGGAGGAGGTTATGAATCCAATTGGTCCGATGATGTGGGAGCACAGATTGATTGAAAAGATATTACGGTTATTTGATGGTGAAATCAGGAAAATTAATGAAAGCAATAGAATCGATACGGTGTTTATAGATACAGCTGTCGACTTCATCCGCACCTATGCGGATCGGACCCATCATGGCAAGGAGGAAGAGATTCTTTTCCGCGATCTTGCCAAGAAGCAACTTTCGCCGGAGCATGCGCGAATTATGAGTGAACTGGTGGAAGAGCATAAACACTCAAGAAAAACGGTCGGCAAGTTGGTGAAAGCTAAAGAAAGATACATCAAGGGAGAAGACACGCTGCAGGAGGTCATTGCCTATCTGAAAGAACTGGCTCAATTCTATCCGCTGCATATCAAAAAGGAAGACAAAAACTTTTTCTATCCCTGCATGAATTATTTTACCAAAGAAGAACAGGATAAAATGCTCAGCGAATTCTATGAGTTTGACAGGAATATGATCCATGAAAAATATCGGCAGGTTGTTGAAAAATTGACAGGATAGTGTCAAGGATTAAATTCATCACACATAATGCGCCAACTCTGGTAAATATCTTCGCCTGGGGAAGTCAGAAAAAATCATGATATTCACTTGAAATTTTCCATGAACTGACCATAATTGAAAAGCAACATTTCAGGAAGAACGAACAATGAGTCTATTATCTCCTCCACAGATATGAAACCAACAGTCTGATAAAGCTCTTTGCCAATGGCGATGCGCGCACTGCCAGCTCAGTTTGTGGGTATCCATTTCGAAGCTTATCAAAGGCTTGCTTGAGATGCCTCCGATCATGGGTGCTTTTATAACCATAAACTCCTCGTAAATAGGTTGCTTCCGGCGCCGTGTAACTTTTAGGATGCTCAGAGATAATAACATCCAGTTCTTGGATGGCCTGATCAAGTTGAGAGAGGTCAAAATATGTTTTCCCAATACCAAATAGTAATAAAGGGATCATCTCTTCGGCAGGTATAAAGCCAACAGCCCGATAGTGCTCTTTACCGCTGGTGTCGAGCAATATAAAAGTAGGGGCTCCTTGCACATTGAAATCCGTGGATAACGGTATTGCGTCAGAGAGTACACGTAAGGAAATGAAATTTTGTGTAATGAACTCTGTTACATTTTTATCAGGATACGTATCCGCATCCATCTGTTCACAGTAGATTCAGCCGGGTCTGAAGAAATAGAGCAATATCAGTTTCTTTTCATTCTGTGCTTTTGATAACGCTGCATCTATATCAGTTTCCCACTTTATCGTGCTTTCCATAATGTACCACTCTCTGTTTAATATAACGAGCTGCCTTCTTAGTTTGTAACACATTTTGAGTTAGAGTTCTGCAATTTTCTGGTGATTACCAAGTGAAGTGTAGTACGGATTGTCTGAATCAGAAAATCAACAGCACAGGAAGGCAGCCGCAGGCTGCACGCACGGGGAATAAGCTGCCAAGCGTTTCCACATTCCATCCCGTCATGTTCAAGACCTTATCATTAAAAAAGTAAAAGGCAAGTCTCGAGCGAGCAATGAAAAAATGAAATGAGCCGGTTATTGTCTCCAAGTCCTCAACGCTGCAGCATGAATAGTATTGAGGATTATGGGTTGAAATATTCATTAAAGGCAGAGCCATTTGGCACTGCCTTTTTTACAACTATGTCAACTTCTTTATTACTTACACTTTTATACTTGCTCGATTCCGAAAATCCTCTCTGATGTTAATATTTGCTCAATATTTCATTGTTCCCGTAAACTTTAAATTAGGAATGAAAAACCCTGAGATGATAACACAGCTAATGATCACAGCCCAGATGATGTACTTGAGCATCTTGCCGGAATCCAACTTTGTCTCAATCTTCATGCCCGAAAATATAAAACCGAGCAGAAGAAATACAATGATGACAATGGCGCCATGAGTTGTCCAGTGATGCCCAAGAGCCGCCTTCATGGCACTCATGACGGAGTCATTTTTCTCCTTAACGATCAGGATGACGGCATTCAACAGACTTGTTACGACCAATGACAGACCAAAACCTGCGGTATACTTTTCCATTGGTATGTTCTTCATAGCTGCTACCTCCCGATAAGTCCCATGGTGACGCCTTTGCTGATGATCCCGCCGGCGCCTTCCATTAAAAGTCCAAATAAAACTATCAGCGCAGAAACGCCAAGGACCAGAGATCGTTTCGGCTTCTCCGTGAGCGGAACATTCCCGTAGACAACGATCGGTAAGTACATAGAGAGCAGCAACATCGCAAAAAAGATATGCTCCTTAACTTCCATGAAAAAGTTATGGGCCCACGGCCATTGACCTGCTTTTATGATATCCCTGTCATGGCCGTAATAAACAACGTACCAGTATCCCCCTATAAGATAAGCGAGGACAATCAGTACAGCAACGGCCAGGCTTAATTTCTTTAGTCTCTCAATATTCCCCTTATTGACATTCAAGACATCAACAAACAGCGCGACAGCAAACATGATGCCCAGGACACCCAATGCTACATGAGTCATCATTACTCCTTGGATAAACATAATCTCCCTCCTTCCGGAAAACTTAATGTTGAATACTTTTCTTTGTTAAGTATTAAACTTTGCGGATATGTTTCCATCATTGTTTGTCACCTTCCTTCGGGCCGAAGGTAAACTGATAGGCAATGTAAAAGTTGTAATAGTTTGGACCATAAATATCCTGACCTACGGAGAGCAGCAGGTGGTGATTGTCGGTGAAGTTTATGATGGCCCCTACCGTGTACCCCTTGCTTTCATCGATGTCGGCCTTGCTTGACGTCTTGTAGTAGAGTTCAGCTCCCAAGGCCAGCTTCTTGTTGATCTCCCGCTGCAAGAGCCATCCGAACTGCCAGTAGTCCCTGTTATCCAAGCCCGACGTGAACCAGTACCCTCCGCCCCCATAGGTGGTCCACGATCCCCAGCTCTTCTGCAGCCACAGCGGCAGGAAAACCTGGGTTTTCCCATTGCCCAACCCTCTTGAGACATCACCGGTTGGTATCTCGATGAGTGGGAATGTTGCCACCTGAGGAACATACTTCGATTCCTGGATGAAACGGCACTTCATGCCGAACTCCGTATCTCCGTAGCCATACTGCGAAGCCTCTCCTTCCGGCTTCACGTATTGAAGGGGAGCGATTAAATGGACCTGGAGATTCGGAACGAGCCCGTAGTTGACTTCAACATGGGGCAATGTGGCAGATACCTGGTCCCGATCTTTGCTGTATTGTGTAGCGAGATATAATTCCCAATGCCTGTATTCAACTGTTTCCGGATCATCTGTCTTGAACGGCGGACCGGCCAGAGCTGGCTTTGGCAAAGAGGCAAGAGCAAGAGAGAGCGCCGCGACAATGAATATATTGATTCTTCTCATTAGACCTCCTTTCCGATTTTAAAGGCCTCTCCCACACACTTTCCCACGCCATAATAGGATTGTATCTCAGGGCACAAAATTTGATGGATGATTAAAACACAAAACCCCGTCCTCTTTTAAGTAACGGGGTTTCAATAGTCAGTCCATGGCACCCTCACACAATGTTAGGGGGTTTATGAATTTTAATCTCTGACTTTATATATGTTTTTTGAATATCACGATCCCCATTTGAAATCTACAATGAAAATCAAAAATGGCAGTTCGTGGACTATATGAAGTATAATACTATACAGGAAAAGCCGCAAATAATTTTCCCGTGGTCCGTCGGTGGTCATTCTTGCGCTCTTTACCTACTTATCCACACGCTTCAGAACAATAGATATTGAAGAGTACGGGTATCAACGAATAAATAATGCAGGGTAATCTCTGGCTCTGCATTTTCTGGCCTTGACTGATTATCTCAACTCAGAAAATCATTGCACTCAATCGGAAAAATACCTTATATTAATCTCAAGAAAGCGTATAAGAGTTAACAGCTTGGGTGCCGAATAAATGATCGGGCAAGCTTTACAAATACTCTACGGCGTGTCCACGAAATGCAGCTACGTAATAGCCGCTCAACGAAAGCAACCATGAAACATATTTCTTCTGTCCTTGAAGTGGCCCGAGTATTTCTGAAGCTGGGCCTGACTTCTTTTGGCGGTCCGATTGCTCATCTTGGATATTTTCGCGAAGAGTTTGTCAACAGACGCAAATGGCTGGATGAGAAAGCTTTTGCAGATATTGTGGCATTATGTCAGTTCCTGCCGGGACCTGCAAGCAGTCAGGTGGGTATCGCCATAGGCAACTTGCGGGCGGGATTCTGGGGTGGCCTTTCATCATGGTTGGGTTTCACCATACCCTCTGCAGTAGCATTGATTCTATTCGGCTACGGCACCGGTATTATGGAGAGCGGTGCAAGTGCAGGCTGGCTTCATGGACTCAAAGTGGTTGCAGTTGCCGTTGTGGCCCAAGCAGTGTGGAACATGGCGATCAGCCTGTGTCCTGATAGACCCCGCCAGACCATTGCCCTCCTAGCAACGCTCATGGTCATTTTATGGCACTCCTCTCTCAGCCAAATAGCCGTTATCGTAATCGCCGGAATCGCAGGGTGGAAATTTCTGCATTCAGAGCGCAGTACCACCGTGTCACAAACACCTGCTCTGTCGGTAAGAAGCCATCCCGTAGCGGTGGGGTTACTTATCCTCTTTTTCGTTTTGATGGCTGTCCTGCCTCTTCTGGCAAGCCTCTTTCCGGGATCACCTCTGGCTGTGATTGCGAGTTTCTACCGGGTTGGCTCGCTGGTATTCGGTGGCGGCCATGTTGTCTTGCCCTTGCTTCAGGCCGAAGTAGTCCCACCAGGCTGGGTGACCAACGATGCCTTTCTTGCCGGCTATGGGGCCGCACAGGCAGTACCGGGCCCCCTGTTCACCTTTGCCGCCTATCTCGGGACAGTCATGTCCCCGCAGCCGCACGGCTGGATTGGGGGCATGCTTTGCCTAGCAGCAATATATCTGCCCTCGTTTCTCCTCTTAATGGGGGCGCTACCTTTCTGGGAGACACTGCGTGCCCAGGCCAGCGTGCAATCCGTCCTGAAGGGTGTCAATGCTTCGGTGGTTGGCCTGCTCCTTGCGGCACTCTATGATCCACTGTGGACGAGCGCCATCCTATCAGTAAAAGACTTTGCACTCGCACTGATATGCTTCGGGTTACTCGCAGTTTGGAAAGTTCCGCCGTGGGTGATTGTCATTTTCTCAGCCCTTGTGTCGTTCCTCATGAGCTAAAAAAAGGGGTCGGTATTTATCAGCTGCTCAAAGATTACCGATTGCAATGTTGCATTAAGAATGGAAATTCAGAAAACAACATTACAAGGAAGAAAGCCGGATTCTATATGAACAGAAGATGAACTGTCCCACCTTTGCATGTTTCTACCCGTTATCAATGAACTAATCCCGTTATTGGAACTTGCGACTTATTTGATATCTTGTTCGTAGCACCATATCATCTGCCCCCTTCCTTACGGTATATGAGAACGCATGGCGGTCAGCCATTGGAGAGCAGCGTAGATCTTGCTTGACTTGCCGTCTCGGGCTTAATTTATCCTGATTAACTTTTTCCTTTATTCTTGACATGCAAGTTACTTATCCATAATAATACGTCTGCAAACAGGGTCTTCTTTATCACAAACCGGATAAAATACTAATGGAGGTGCGGTATGGTTCAGAGTTCCCGGGAACAGAGGAAAAAGAAGGTGATAGAGGTGCTTAACAAGGCACGGTCAATGGAATTGCAGGCTATCCATCAATATATGAATCAGCACTATAACTTGGCTGACATGGACTACGGTGATCTGGCAGCTAAGCTAAAACTCATCGCCATCGATGAGATGCGCCATGCAGAGATGTTTGCCGAACGGATCAAAGAACTCACCGGAGAACCAACGGCCGATCTGGCTGGTAAGGTGGAGAAAGGCCAGAAGGTCGAGGTCATCTTTCCCTTTGATGCGCATCTGGAAGACGACACTATGGATATCTATAACCAGTTTCTGCTGGTATGCAGGGAAAATGGCGACAGCACCAGTATTAAGCTTTTTGAGACCATTGTCGACGAAGAGCAGATACATTTTAACTATTTTGACAACGTTAGCGATCATATCAAAAAGCTCGGCGCTTCATATCTCTCCCAGATCGCCGGAACCCCGGCCGATACCGGACCGCCTTCCAAAGGCTTTGTTACCGGCCAAGCCTAAAAATAGGGACAGACATTTTAATTTAATAATGAGAGTGCTGTCCTTATTTTTTAATAAAATTAAGTCAAGGTCAAAGTGTATGAACCTTTTTATGATTCATCAGGGAAAAAGCAAACACGACGGCAGGAGCGGACACGTTTTCTCTCCTTTGAGAAAATCAGACCACCCATAATAGAACGACATTCTATTTGTTAAGAAGAATCTGAAATGGCACAGCAAAAAAAGTTTGCGGAGCAACCTCTTCAAAGAATGAGGGGCTGACGGCTGGGTGACACGGACTGATAAGACTTTGGCTGGGCTTTCGTGACAATGCCCCCCTCTATTATCAGTCAAAACATCGGTTCTAATGGCTCAACATTACCGCCTGTAAGGTCGTATTGATAGGTTGATTTAGAAAAACGACAAGGAAGTACTGCCCAGGCATTGCTGTGACCCAAGAATATCGCCGGCATGGTTTTTCTCATATCTAATTCTCCGCATCGGCTTCCTCAATCCTTTTTATCCAAGCACCACTTGATCCCGCCACGACAGGCAATTACGAGAAAAACGAAGCAGTACAGAACGGCCAGCTCGCCTTGGTTTATTGCCGGAAAGAGCATCGGTCCCATCTGGAACTTCCAGTGGAACTGAAAATAAGCGACAGCCATCATGCCGCTGCAGAGAAAGGCCGCCAGGCGGGTTTGAAACCCCAGCAGCACCGCGAGCCCTCCGAACAGTTCGATGATCCCGCCGATCCATAGCTGGGACCCCACCGGCGGTTGCATCTCGGTAAGGACGCCCAGGATTTTCTGGGCGCCGTGGAAAGAAAGCATTAATCCTGTCACGATACGCAGCAACGCGTAAGCGCAGTCCGCGTACTTTGCAAGCCATTTCATATTCATAGGTGCACCCTCCTATCAATGAATTTCGATATTTCCGCCTGCTCTGCTCCTTTATCTAAAATATTTTGTAAGCCATATTACAAAATAGCCCAAGGCTGATCAAAATGACAATTACTCCAACAAGAAAAATAACAGCCCATTTTACCCCTTCTTTCATCTGTTGTTTTTACGATCTCCTTTTTCAGGTTTTTTTCAGGCACCATCCAGACCACCTTCTTCTTTTTCTCTAAACCAAGTCGCAGGATCAATCATATATTGCTCTGTGTCTCTGAGTGATACGTAGTGTTCGTGTTCAATATTGGCAAGAAGACCAAAAAATGCCTTTTCTTTCAAGTCGTCAACTTCATCACGAAGCTTTGCATAATACTCCGTGCCCTTAGCCTCAAATTCGATGGCCGTCTGAATGGCCTTCAGGTCATCGGCATCCCCCTTAGATTTCTTAGGATCATTTTTTGCTGCCTTCTTCAGAAGGTTTTTCACGACTGTATTTTTCACTTTGAGGGGGACGGTTTCAGGCCATTTCTTGGCTTTTTCCCAATTCTCGTGAAGCTGCTTCAATCTTTCGTAGTGCTCCAGTTCTTCACCGGCTATTTGCTTAAACATAACTTTACCAACTGGATTCTTGGTTCTCTGCGCATTCGTGAGATAAAACTTATGTTCCTTCATTTCATTATTGAGTGCAACCTGTAGCGCATTTAATCGTTCTTTCATAATTTTCCTCCTAAATGATATTTAATGTTTCTCAACTAGCATGACAGTATTAAAAGACCATAAAATGGGCTTCATATTTTAGGCGGATCGTTCTCTCGCTGGCCCGCGCAGGAACAGGAAGACGATTGAGAAGGGGAACCCATCCCTGAGGGAAAGACAAAGCGAACGGCCCGTTCGTAGAGCAAATAGTCCCATGCCCAGTTGATGAGGACCATTATCCGGTTACGGAAACCAATAAGATTGAAAAGATGAATGACGAGCCAGAGGACCCAGGCAAGGAAACCGGTGTAGGTCCTTGAGCCGATGGCCACTCCGGCAGTGTTGCGGCCGATGGTAATCATCGAGCCACGATCATGGTAATGAAAAGGCTTTGGCAATGTCTCATCCACTTGTCGCAAGATGTTTTGTGCCGCTGAAATGCCTGATTGAATAGCGACCTGGGCAACCATAGGTAACACACTGTCATTCTCGCTGATGTTAGCCAAATCTCCAACCACGTAAATGTTCGGATGACCAGGCAACTGCAATGTCGCGAGGACAGGAACACGTCCGTCCCGGTTTGTCGGCAGGCCCGACATGGCAGCAACCGGCTCCCCTTTTACACCTGCTGTCCATACAATAGTCCGTGTGGGAATTTTATCCTGGTCGCTTAAGCTCACCGCATCTGCGGTAACTTCCACAACTTTGGCTCCTAATCTTACGTCCACATCCATCTCCCTGAGCCTCTCTATCGTGTAGATCCGCACGGCCTCAGGCATATTGGCTACCAGCCTTTCCGACGCTTCTAAAAGAATTATACGGACGGCATGGAAATCAATCATCCGATAGTCTTGGACAAGAGAACCGTGGACAAGTTCGCTCAGTGCGCCGGCATACTCAACCCCCGTGGCGCCGCCGCCCACAATGACAAATGTCAGAAGGCCTTTACGTATATTCTCGTCTGTTTCCCGCACGGCCCTCTCAAAACAGCAGATGATGTGGTTTTTTAGGAACACGGCTTCTTCAAGAGTTTTCAAAAAATAAGCGTGGTTCTCTACACCCGGCATGCCGAATGAATGAGTAATGCTTCCAGTGGCCAGGATCAGGTAATCATAGGAAATCGATTCACCATCGGTTTCCAGAATTCGGTTCTGATAATCAATCCGCCGGACATGAGCCAAAGCAAAGTCAACGTTGGGAAAGCGCCAGAAGATGCTGCGTATGGGGTATGCGATGTCCTCCGCTTCCAATTCCGCTGCAGCCACTTGATAAAGGAGAGCCAGGAAGGTGTGATAGTTATTACGATCGACAACGAGAACATCGACAGGTTGCTTCGCCAGGCTCCGGGCGGCCCATAGTCCACCGAACCCTGCGCCGATAATTACCACTCTCGGGTTTCCGCTCTGCTTCATCTTTGCTCTTCGAAAGTTGATTTTATGACTGCTCGGTCAACTTAAAAAATCCCTCGTCTATTTTATTCCTATTGCATTCATACTACACTCAATTTGCCTTGATTTCCAATAGTAATGTTATACGGATGGGCTGCAGATTTGCAGTTGAAATGAATAAGTGAGGCAGGGCCCATCCCTGACCCTGCCTTATGTTTTTATCATCGGATCTCACTGTTAACTTCTAGGCCCCTTGCTTATCGCATTCAGTCAAACGAGACAAGCAATACTCGAGCGGATTAACTGAACTTCGCACCATCTTTTATTAGTATATCTCGGATATACTCGCCCTTTATCGACCGTGGACTAACTTTTTCTTTGACTGCCACCGCAGCAGCATGACCTACAGCATGTCCGGCAGCGAAGCATTGAGCTGTCACACGGGCCGACGCCATTGCCGCATGTTCAGCAGACAAACAACGACCAGCAACAAGCAAGGACTCTCCATGCTCCGGTACGTAAGCTGAATATGGAATTTCGTAATAGTCATTAATGAGCCATACCAGTTTTGGCTTATCGCCCTTATGGATTTCGATAGGCCAAGGCGATTGGACTACACCATCTTTGCGTTTCTTTCCCGTTTCAACATCTTGGTCACGCAGTTTTCCAAGGCCTTCAATCTGGCGAGTTTGTCTTACACCGACCTGTACACCGGTATCGACTAGATAGCTGTTTTGGCAGCCGGCGTAATAGTCTTTGAGGAATCGTGCGTATTCTCGTACTTGTATTCTACCTTGAATTTCCGCTTCCGTAATGTCTTCAACATAAATGGGATTCAGTTCTCGTCCATCGCGCCCGATTAGTCGTGTCGCATTACAGAGTATCTCTCCTGGGCGCGGCGTCGGGAATAAGAATATCTTGGATCTTGGCAGAAAATACTTCTTGCTCTGGTTGAGATTCGTGATGAGATTCTGTACCTCTTCACTCACGATCGTATCTTCCCCGAGTTTAGCGAGAAATTCTTTCATATTGACGTTGGTGATTCTAAAAAACATCGTCGGGTTTTGTACAACACCATTCATCCCCATAAAGGTTTTGAATCCAGACATCGCTGTAACGTCAGCATCCCCGCTGGCGTCAATTGTTACCTTGGCGCGTACACTCAGCTTACCCTGTTTTGTGTAAGCGATAACCCCAGCGACTCGGTCCTTACCCTCAATCAGTACATCTGTAACTGTCGAATGGTATAGTATTTTAACTCCCGATTTTTGGAGAAGATCATCGGCTGCATCTCGCCATACTGCGGGGTCATGCACTAGCACGAATGTTTTACCGTATCGGACAGGAGGTGTTAACCCACCTTTCGATTCCATCACCTTGATGAAATCATCTAGAAACCCATAAACCAGCTTTTCTGGTTTTGATTTAGAATCGTTAGAGGCTAAGTAAGCTCCACATATCGTTCCGGACATGCCGGCAACAGCTGCCCCACCGCAGAAACCATACTTTTCCAAGAGAATAACCTTTAATCCCTGGCGAGCTGCCGTTGAGGCGGCTGCTACGCCTGCTGGTCCTCCGCCGACGACCAAAACATCAGTTTGCATCTCAAGGGGTTTTCTTTTGTCTGTGACAAGCCCCGTCTTTTTTTTACCTGACGCCGCTAGAGCATCGGAGAATCCTGCAGGGACGAGCATTGCACCACCGGCGCCGATCACTGCCGTTTTAATCAGATCACGACGTGAAATTGCCATTTTTGTATACTCCTTTCTTTAATATGATTGAAAATCAAAAAAAGTGTCATTCATGGCTCAAATCGTTTTGCTTGGCTTGATCACCTCCTTCCAAATGACATGTAGCATTCGAAACAAAAAAAACCCCCTCTTTTTAGAAAGCAGGGTTTCCGTAGATGGTCCATGTTACCCTCGAATCGGGGTGAAGGGTCTGATACTCTTATGTCAACTGCAATTTAACAAATTTTCTATCACGATATACAATAGAAATCTACAGTGAAAACGAAAGACCGCGAATGAACACTTTCAGGAAGGATTCCGCGTAAAAAGGGTGCCAATAATTTTCCAATGATCAATCGATGGCAGAATGCTGACTAAAAATTTGGTGAAGTCTGCTGGGATGGGTCTCTTAAGAAAAGTTGTACAAATAAATCAGTCCAGGGAGTTAACGAAATCGATGATTTTCTTGAGGGAGGTCCCTGGGCCAAATACCTCCGAGATCCCGGCTGCCTTCAGCAGGGGAATATCCTCGGGTGGCACAGTTCCCCCGAAGATTACTTTTATATCATCCGCGCCCGCCCTTTTGAGAATCTGGACAACCTCAGGGGCTAGAATCATGTGGTTGCCAGAGAGGGAACTTAAGCCGATGATATCTACACTCTCCTGAATGGCGGCCTTTACGATTCCTTCAGGCATCTGATTGCCTATATAAATCACCTCCATTCCCGCGTCCCTCAAAGCCCTTGCCACCACGATGCTACCTCTCCAGTGGGCATCCATGCCGAGGCGGGCTACAAGAATCCTTTTTCTTTTACTCATCGTCTGTTCTCCTGGAAAGTTGCCTAACTACTTAGAAGAGGGGTGGGTGCCATATCCCATAAAATGTCTTCAGAGTCTTTGATATTTCTCCCTCCGTAATGTGCGTTTTCACGACGCCTACAATGACCTCCATAAGGTTTCCATCTCGCTCGCAACAACTGGTAATAGCATCTAGGGCCTTCGCAGCTTCCATGGAATTTCTGTTTTTCCTGTTTCTTTTCAGTTTCTCTTCCTGGATATGCAGCGTTTCCGGGCCCTTGAAGAGGTCTATGGGAAGGACTTCATCTTCGATCTTAAAACAATTTACCCCGACTATGGGCATCTCGCCGGATTCAATGTCAACCTGATACTGATAAGCAGCAGATGCTATTTCATTATGAATCCATCCCTTCTCGACTGCCTTGACAATACCGCCCATGCCGTCAATCTCCGAGATAATTCTTTCGACCTCGACCTCCATTTTATTGGTCAGAAATTCTACAAAATATGATCCGCCTAATGGATCAACCGTATTGGTGACACCTGTTTCCATCTGCAGGATTTGCTGCGTGCGCAGCGCCGTCAATGACGAAAGCTCCGTGGGTGTGCACAGCGCCTCGTCGTAAGCATCAACATGCACAGACTGGGCTCCACCCAGTACGGCAGACAGGGCGTGGTAGGCAGCCCTGGCAATGTTGTTCAAAGGTTGCTGGGCAGTAAGAGCTACACCGGCTGTTTGCACGTGAAACCGGAACATCAGGGAGCGAGGATCAGTTGCGCCGAAGCGCGCCTTCATGATTCGGTGATAGACTCTTCGCGCAGCCCTGTACTTTGCGATTTCCTCAAAGAGATCATTGTGCGCGGAGAGGAAATAGCTGAGCCTGGGAGCGAAGCTGTCAATATCGAGGCCACGCCGGATCAGTTCCTCGCAACAGGCGATGGCACAGGAGATGACAAATGCGACTTCCTGGGGCGCCGTGCATCCGGCTTCCCGGTAATTGTAGCCGGCAAAGCTGATAGGATTCCACCGCGGTACATGTTGTGTGCAGAATTCAATGGCATCACAGCTCAACTTGAAGGAAGCCTTTGGCGGCAGGACGCTCGGGGCGGTTGTAATAGCTGTCTCCATCAGGAAGTCGTTCTGGCTCGTCCCCGTCAATACGTTCAAGGACAATCCTCTTCGCTCGGCGTTGGCAAAATACATCGACTGAATCGAGATATTACAGATAGGTTGACATGTGACCAGTGACACGCTGACCTTGTCGATCGCAATCCCGTCAAATAAGACTCGCATGTCCTCGATTGTGTCAATGGCAACGCCACCGCGGCCTACGTCGGCGTATACCTCCGGATCATTGCTGTCGTAGCCCCGCAAGGTCGGATAATCAAAGACGCCGTTGATCCCCGTCGCCCCCTGTTGAAGAAGAAATTTATAGCGCTTGTTCGTCTCTTCAGGCGGACCAAACCCCGCAAGTTGTCGCTGCGTCCAGACGCGTCCCCGGTACATGGTTGGGTGAACGCCGCGGATATACGGTTCGCAACCGGGGAATCCGAGATCTTTGAGATAGTCAATATTTGCTATATCGAGAGGTGTGTAAAGCGGTTGTATGGCAATTCCGGAGAGGGTCTGAAAATAGGGCTTGCGCTCTTTCTGAGAGCCGTAGATATCAGTATGCCACTTCTTGAAATCCTTTTTAAGCCTTGCAGCAGTCTTTTGGTCATTAATTTTCTGTTTCATGCCGTGGCTCCCCCTTACAGCTTCAGACCCTTTTTTTATTTTGACATTCGATATTTGTTTGAATTCACTTTATTGTTTTTTTTAAGTTCTATTACATTATTATTTTAGCGTCAACAATTGATACTTAAAGGATTATGTATTAAATGAAAACAAAGAAGATATTGAATACCGGTTGAAAGAAAGTATGCCAGTCAAAATTACCACACGCTTGCCTTCAGGAAGATAGTCACATTCTTCATATACAGAGAATTGACCATCAAGACTTTGCACGTTTCATCCGGTATTCATGAAAAAGTTCAGAAGACCGTGCATACGCATTATTTGAAGTTGTGTTTCCA
>Ga0187865_1002970_pt1 | contig 14814 bp, 14 predicted proteins | sample June2016WEW_11_1_2_FD_132989 | JGI IMG/M metagenome (GOLD analysis project Ga0187865, IMG submission 132989) | Peatland microbial communities from SPRUCE experiment site at the Marcell Experimental Forest, Minnesota, USA - June2016WEW_11_100 | ecosystem: Environmental > Terrestrial > Soil >...
CCAAGCTTTCAGGGTTTTGCGCTCCTCTTCTGTTATGGACAATTTTTCGGCTGAGTTCCACATGAACCCATACATAACACGAAACTGGATAATTGTAAAGATATTATTGTAACACTACACTAGCCGAGCGGATAATCATCCCTTCTTTTTTTGTGAACCCTGTTTTTTCCCCGTGACCCGGTCGACAAACTGGGCAGCCAGGCCCGTGTACTTGGCCGGGTCGAGTAGGCCGTCCAGTTGCTTCTCGGTCAGGTGCTGGTTCACCCGTTCATCCCTGAGCAGAAGCTTCTTAAGGGGAATCCGTTTTTCGAAGGCTTTCATGCAAAGCTCATAAACGACCTCGTGGGCCGCCTGCCGGCCTATCTTCTCGCCGAGGGCCAGCATCACGTTTTCACTCAGCAAAAGGCCATGGAGCGCATCGAGGTTCCGGGTCATGTTTTCCGGATAGACCACGAGGCCCGAAAGGACTTTATTCGTCCAGAAGAGCATTCCGCCCAGAAGACAGCAGGTATCGGGGAGGAAGGCCCACTCGGCCATCCAGCCGCGCTGGTCCCGTTCATTCTCCGCGATCATGTCCGCCAGAGCCGGAGCGACCTGCTTCTGCAGCAATTTGCTGACCGCAATGACCCCCTCACACATCATTGGGTTACGCTTGTGGGGCATGGTGCTGGAGCCCACCTTCCCCATATGGAAGGGTTCTTCTACCTCAGCCACTTCCGTGCGCTGCAGGCCGACGATCTCGTTGGCAATTTTAGCCAGGGTGGAGCCGATCATGGCGTAAACGCAGACCAACTCCGCCATCGTATCCCGGGCGGTGTGCCAGGCGATCTCCGGTATCGTCAGCTTTAAGTCCGCAAACATCAATTCCTGCAGCTTGAAGCCGGGATCACCGATGGACGCCAGGGTACCCACGGCTCCAGCGAACTGCCCCTGGAAAACACGGGGAGACATTTCCTCGATCCGCTCCAGGTGTCGTTTGATTTCTGCCACCCAGACTCCCACTTTGTACCCGAAGGTGATGGGCAGGGCATGCTGGCCGTGCGTCCGGCCGGCCTCGACGGTGTTCTTGTAGCGCTGGGCGATATCGGCAAGCAGGCGGTGGGTCTCGATCAAATCCCGAACGACCGCTGCGTTAGCCTCCCTGAGTTGAAGAACCGCCCCCGTATCCATGATGTCCTGGGTCGTAGCCCCCCAGTGGATGTACTCACCCGCAAGAGGGTCACAGACTTTTTGAAAGCAGCGGATCAACGGCATAATCGGGTGGTGGGTATGGAACAGCTGCCGTTTCATCTCCGCCATATCAATCAGCTCCACTCTGGCCTTCCGGGTAATCTCCTCGGCATAACTCTTCGGAATGATTCCCAGCTTTGCTTCGGCCCGGGCGAGGGCGGCTTCTACGTCCAGCCACTTTTGGATCGTGGTTTCATCGCTGAAGATCTTCCTCATTTCTTCCGTGCTGAACAGGTCCCCGAACAGGGGACTGTCGATCATGGTTGCCATTCTCGTTCCCTCCTCAGTAAAGATTTATGAATTTCCACCAGGGGATCCCCACAATGAACATGATCGCTACATTCATAGTGGTGACAGCCAGGTTCAAGCGATAGAAAGCCGGGCGTTCATAGTATCCCTGGCTGAAATAGATGGGCCCGGGCCCGCCGCCGTATTCCGTCAGGCCCCACATCAAGTTCGTGAATATGCCAAAACAGATGGCCACCATCATCGGCGGAGCTCCGGCAGCGACTGCGGCGGCAATGAAGGGGGCATATACCGCCGCTGTATGCCCGCTCGCAGTGGCGAAAGCATAATGGATGTAGATGTAAAACAGGCCGAGGGCCACGAAGGTAGCCAGCCAAGGCCATCCGGCAAAAGCCCCACTGAGCTGAGCGGTTAGCCACTTGATAAACCCGAGGTCCGAGAGCCCGTTGGCCAGGCTGATAATGGCGCCGAACCAGATCAGCGTATCCCAGGCGGCATGCTCGCGAAGCACGTCCTTCCAGCTCACCACTCCAGAAAGGAATAACAAACCTACCCCCCCGAGGGCAACCGTCGTGGCGCTCAGCCTGGTGTAGAAACTCGTACCCCAGCCTGCCAGGGCCAGAATAAATATAACCGTCAGGGCCCACTCCTTTCCGTTCATCGGCCCCATCTCTCGCAAGTTCTTCTCGCCCATCTCCCGGACTTCTGCAGTGCGCTTCATCTCGGGCTTAATTAGCCAAAAGAGAAGAAGAGGTGTGGCCACGAAGCAAATCAACCCTGGAACCAATGCGGCCAGCGCCCAACCCCCCCAGGTAATTTCCAATTTTAAGGTCTTTTTGGCCAGCTCGGCGCACAGGGGATTGGCGGCCATGCCCGTCAGGAACATCGCCCCGGTAACTGTGGCATATAAAAAGCAAGTCATGATGAGAAAGTTTCCAATCTTCTTGCCCGTGGGCCCCGGCTCCGACCCCATCGCGGTGTTGATGGAACGTACAATGGGAAAGATGACCCCCCCGGCGCGGGCCGTGACGGACGGCATGGCCGGGGCCATGATTAAGTCGCTGACCCCCAGAGCATAGGCGATCCCTAAGCTGCTTCCCCCCAGCCAGGAAATTAATTTGTAGGCGATTCGTCGCCCCAGCCCCGTCTTCACAAATCCGATGGATATAATGTAAGCGCAGAAGATCAACCAGACCGTGCCGTTGGCAAAGCCAGACAGGGCTTTGGCTTCGCTCAAAACCCCGGTGAAAACAGTCAAGACCACCCCCAGGATCATAACGGCGCCCGAGGGCAAGGGTTGCAGGAGAATACCAAGGATGGTTGCCGCGAAGATCGCGAACATCTTCCAGGCTTGTAAGGACAATCCAGCAGGCGGCGGTGCAATCCAAATGATCCCGAGAACCACCAGCGGAATCAGGGCGGAAAAAATCTTTTGTGTCCTGGAGCGAGCTTCACCGTTGGCCATAGGAATTCCTCCTTTTTGTAGGCTGCACCGCGAGGCGCTGGAATCAAACTGAGTTACAGGATATTTTGATCCTGCAATTCAGGCTGTACCTTGCGTAGGTCGTTAGTTTGCGGACGACGCTTCGTGCCTTCAGATACCGATAGCTGAGATCCCCGGACTTTAATTTAAGGCCACCAGAATAGTTACAACATAGGCGCCAAAAAGGCAAGACTTCCCATGAATCAAAATCCATAGGAAGAGGTCCAAAAGAGTTCCCTGATGATTTTCTTGACCAGATAAGGTAAGATACAATATCGAGGGAGACTTATGATTCGATTCATTTTCCACTCCCGGAGAGGAGTTGACTTCCTCCCCAGCTTTTGAGGAGAGATGGATGTTCGGCATAGGTACCATAGAACTGCTTATTATTGTTATCATCGCCTTCTTCATTTTCGGGGGAAGGAAGATCCCTGAGATCAGTCGTGGATTTGGGGTGGCCCTTCGGAATTTCAAGAAGGGTCTTCACGAGCCCGATGCGATCGATGTGACTCCCCCAAAAGGTCCTCCGTCGGAAAAAGAAAATCCTCCCGAAAAACGGCAATAAATTGAACCACGGAATGGAGAGTGTTGGCTAAGGTGAAGATTTCGGTCGTTAAAAACATCCTGGAGGCCAACCAGCGCATAGCAGATGAAAACCGACTGCAATTTTCTCAGAATCGGGTCCTGGTCATTAACCTCATGAGTTCTCCCGGAGCCGGCAAGACTTCTCTCCTGGAAAAAACGATCCAGTCCCTGAAAAATGATTTCCGCGTCGGGGTAGTCGAGGGGGATATCCAGTCCACCTACGACGCCGAACGGATCGGCCAGACCGGAGCGCCTGTCGTTCAGATCAACACCGGAGGGGCCTGCCATCTGGACAGCAATATGGTCCAGGAAGCCCTGAGAAATCTGGACGTCTCCAAGCTCGACCTTCTTTTCATCGAGAACGTGGGGAACCTTGTCTGCCCGGCCGAGTTCAACCTGGGTGAGGATTTCAAGGCCATGATCCTGAGTGTAGCCGAGGGCGATGATAAACCTTTGAAATATCCTCTCATGTTTCATGAGTCCAAAATCCTCCTCATCAACAAGATTGACCTCTTGCCTTTTTGCGAATGTAACCCGGACCTGATCGAAGAGAGAGCCCGAAAGATCAACCCGGGCCTGGTCATATTCCGAATCTCCTGCCGGACCGGAGAAGGGTTGGATCGCTGGACCGATTGGCTGGGAGAGCAGATCAGACAGCGAAGGTGAAGAGAGTTATGAGGGAATCGTTGCAGGTAAACAAAAAAGCCGCTGTTAAAGCGGCTTTTTTATTTCTGGTGCCGAAGGCGGGACTCGAACCCGCATGAGCGTAGCTCGCCACCCCCTCAAGATGGTGTGTCTACCAGATTCCACCACTTCGGCATGAATTTGTCCCCTTCCCTCTCCCGGATATCACTTACTCGGGGGTTGCGCGGGCACAGGCTGAGAAGGAGCGATCGGGATTCCCTTCTCCACGGGTGTAGGCGGCGGTGCGGGAGCTGTTCTCTTCGGCTGCGATTCTCTTACGACCGATGCCCCGGTTCGATGGCTATACATGTAAGCCAAACCGATGGAAGTAATCATAAATATGATTGCCACTCCGGTAGTGATCTTGGTCAAAAAGCCACCCGGACCCGCTGATCCGAAGAGAGTCTGGCTGGACCCTCCGCCGAACGCAGCTCCGATATCCGCTCCTTTCCCCGTCTGGAGCAGGACGATCAAAATCAGGAATAAACAGACCAAAATATGAACAATGGCTATGGCTAAAGACATACTTATGAGGCCTCCTACCTTTGATTTTTTATTTTATATCATATCAAATCCCAAAAGGCTACCTCTTTTTATTGCCAGCCTTAACGACAGGAGCGACCCTAATGGTTATCGCCAGGCCCAGGAGCAAGGTAAACTTTTTTCTTTGCGAATGCGAGGCAATAGACTTTTGGAGAGTTCTGGGTTGGCCGATTTGCCGGCGACTCCTCGATCAGATTCCAGCAATCTAAAAAGGATAGTTGGGCCAGCTTGCCTGCTTAATTTTCCTTGCCCCAGGCACCCAATTTTGTTAATATATCGTCTAATTTCTGCCCATTTGAGCGAAAGTTTTCTGTGCGGGTTGTCAAGAAAGGAGTCGGAGAATGATTTTCGATTTCATCCTGGGTATCTTCTCCAATGACCTGGCCATTGACCTGGGGACTGCGACTACACTGGTCTATGTGAAAGGGAAGGGGATCGTCCTCTGCGAGCCGTCCGTTGTGGCTGTACGCAAGGATTCAAAAGGGGGGCGCAAGATCTTGGCCGTAGGGAAAGAAGCCAAGAAGATGCTGGGCCGCACCCCGGGGAACATCGTGGCGATACGGCCGATGAAAGACGGGGTGATTGCCGATTTTGAAATCACCGAGTCCATGCTCCGTTACTTCATCTCCCAAGTCCATAAAGGACGAACGCTCGTGAGACCCAGAATCATTATTTCTGTCCCGTCGGGAATCACGGAGGTCGAAAAACGGGCGGTGCGAGAATCCGCTCAGTCTGCCGGCGCCCGGGAGGTCTATCTGATTGAGGAGCCCATGGCCGCAGCCATCGGAGCCGGCCTTCCAGTCAATGAACCATCGGGAAATATGATTGTGGACATCGGGGGAGGGACTTGCGAAGTGGCGGTGATTTCCCTGGCCGGGATTGTTTACAGTCAGTCTGTCCGGGTGGGCGGGGACAAGATGGACGAAGCCATCACCAATTTTGTCAAACGCAAATATAACCTTTTGATCGGGGAGCGGACCGCAGAGATTATCAAGATCCAGATCGGTACGGCCCATCCGGGTGACGAAGTCCGAACCATGGAAATCAAAGGGCGGGACCTGGTTGCTGGCAACCCCAAGGTCCTGCAGGTGAATTCCGAAGAGGTCCGGGAGGCTTTAGCCGAGCCGATCAATGCCATCCTGGAAGCCGTGAAGACAACCCTGGAGAGAACTCCTCCCGAGCTGGCGGCCGACATCGTAGACAAAGGCATCGTATTAGCCGGAGGGGGCTCCCTTCTTAGAAACCTTGACGTCCTGATTCGAGAGGAGACCGGTCTTCCGGTAACCATCACCGAGGATCCCCTCTCGGCCGTGGTCTTGGGATCGGGAAAGGCTCTGGACGAACTCAATCTTCTCAAAGAGGTGATGATCAAGAGCTGATCGCTCTATCCGGGAAAATAAACCATACGTTCAGTCGGGCCGATGTTTGATCTACTGAAACGCTTTCGTCTTTTTTTCACCGCACTCTTCTTTCTCCTTTTAGCCCTTCTCCTCCTTACTCTGCATGCCAGGGAAGAACGGGAGACATCGCGGGTGGAGAAGGTCCTCATGCAAGTTTCTTTTCCCCTTCAGCAAGGAGCCCGGAAGACCTTCCTCTGGTTCAAAGAAGTGGGTGAGGATTATATTTTTCTTTCGCGAGTTCAAGAGGAAAATAAGGATCTCAAGCGGATCATCAGTGCTCTGCGGGAAGAGAACAACCGTCTGCGGGAGGCCCTCCTGACCGATGAGCGCCTCAAGAAACTCCAAAGCTGGCAATCCGAGCATCCCTATTCCAGTCAGGTGGCTCAGGTTTATGCCCGGGGGCCCTCCAGCTGGTTTAAAACCGTCCTGATCAACAAAGGGGAAGATGATGGAGTCACCAAGGACATGGCCGTGGCTACGTCCGAAGGGGTGGTCGGGCGGGTCATTGAGGTCTCTGCGGATACGGCCAAAGTGCTCCTGATCATCGATACCAACAGTGCCGTCGACGTCATCCTCCAGCGTACCCGGGCCCAGGGGATTCTGGAGGGAAAGATCGAAGAGGCCTGCATTCTCAAATATGTTCAAAAAAACGAAGAGGTTCAAGCGGGGGACAAGGTTATTACTTCCGGCCTGGGAGGAATTTTCCCCAAGGGTTTAGTCGTGGGGACGGTGACGAACGTGGATCGCAAACGCCCCGGTATCTTCCAGTATATTGAGGTGGCCCCCGCAGTGGATCTGTCCAAGTTAGAAGAGGTCCTGATCCTGAGGGAAGAGAAAAGGCGATGAAAATTCGTAAAATCCAACCCCAAGACCGGGCCGGAATGAAAGCCCTCCTCAACGCTCAAGAACATTTTAAGCCCGAGGAGATTAAAATCGCCCTCGAGCTGATTGATATTGTCCTCAACCATCCGATTCAGGAAGACTACATCATCCGTATCGCTGAGGGGCCCGCCGGAGAGATCCTGGGATATATATGCCACGGGAAAGCCCCGCTTACCGATGCCGCCTATGATATCTACTGGATTGTCGTCCATCCCGCATTCTGGAACCAGGGGTTGGGGTCCTCCCTGCTCCGCCAGGCAGAGGCGGATCTGAGACGGCGCCGCGCCCGGCTTCTCCTCATCGAGACTTCTTCCAAACCACCTTATGAGGCCCCGAGAGCTTTCTACCGGAAGCATGGGTACCAGGAACAGGCCCGAATTTTGGACTATTACGCTGTTGGAGATCACAAGCTCATCTTCGGGAAGACCTTCTGGCCATGAGAAGATTAGGTTCAAGGTTCGGGTGGAAGGTTTCAGTGGCCAGATTTCGTTGCCCAATATCGGAAACCTTTCTGCCCAGCTTATATAGTTTATAACCCGAAACCTGCAACCTGAGACTTGATTGGGCAGAAGATAAAATTTTCCTATCATCCAGATAAAGAGGTATTCTTGAATTTCCCATCGATGGCCGGGATGGTCAAGTTATTAGAGAAACTCCGCAATCGGGGCGGATCTCCGTTCCTCCAGCGTCCCCTGGGACTCCAGACCCGGATCACCCTTCTGTTTACGATTGTTGTGGTCAGTGTCCTGGTCGTCTTCTCCTATCTCGAATTTCGTCTGACCGGGCATTCCCAGCGAGAGCTATGGCGGGAGAGGACAATCTATGTAACGCGGGAGCTCGACGCCAAGGTTTACAGTATGAAGGATCTGGAGAACACCGCCTTTTTAGAGGAAGAAATCGGCAACTGGATGTATGCCCGTCCCTCGATCAAATCCATCGATTTTTTTGTTTTCCAGAAGAACAGCTATAAAGTAGTGGCCTCCAGCTGGGAAGGAAAAGATCTGGAGATCAGTTACCAGAGCCTGGATTCTCTGAAGCGAGATATGGTCCTTTCTACCCTGAAAAGCAAGGATCATGAATCCTATTGGGAAATCCTGGCCCCTCTCCATGTGGGGCGGAAGGTCGTCGGAGGGGTTCGCATCCTGACCTCTCTGGAGGAAGTGGAAACCTTTTTAGCCAATAAACGGAGCCGGACCATCCTCTTTACACTCATCAGTGTTGCAGCCCTCATCTTTATCCTCACCATATTTTTCAGCCGGGCGATCAACCGCCCCATTCAGCAGTTGGTTCGGGCCATGTCGGAGGCCGAAGAAGGGAGATTGAACGTAGCGGTTTCTGTCGAGTCCAGAGATGAGCTGGGTCTTTTGGCCGTTCACTTCAACCGGATGCTCTCCCGGATCAGCCAATTCAACGAGGAGCTGACGCTGAGAGTAGAGGCGGCCACCCGGGAGTTGGCCCAGCGGAACGAAGAATTGCGTTTGGCCAATGAGTCCCTCTTCCAGGCCCAGCGCCAACTGGTCCAGTCGGAAAAACTCTCTGCTCTGGGGCATGTAGCCGCCACCATGGCCCACGAAGTCGGAACCCCTCTCAATTCCATCTCCGGTTACATCCAGCTTATGCTAACCGAAGGGACGGGCTCCGATTTAATGACCAAGCGCTTGAAGATCATTGAGTCCCAACTCGATCGTCTTACCCAGACCATTCGCAACTTGCTCCATTCTACCCGGCAGCCGGAGCCTCAACTGAAGGCCCTCGACATCAACCAGCTCCTGGAGAACATCTTGATCCTCACCCAGCCGGGGATGTCCATGAGGGGCATCACCCTGGTCCGGCAGTTGAATGCTTCGGCCCCTCCGATATCCGGAGACCCGGGGCTTCTCCAGCAAGTTTTCCTCAACCTGGTAACCAACGCCCTGGATGCGATGCCTCAGGGGGGGGTCCTGACGATTTCCACCGCCTCCGAGGCAGCCTCCAGTCAAAATGGCCAATTCGTCGAGGTTGCGGTCATGGACACAGGGACCGGCATGTCCACGGAAGTGAGGCGAAAGGCGCTAGAACCCTTCTTCACCACCAAAGAGCCGGGAAAGGGCGCAGGTCTAGGATTGAGCATTTGTGAAGAGATTATTCGAAGCCATCATGGGAAGATGGAGATTGAAAGTCAGGAAGGAAAAGGCTCGACCATTCGCGTTCAGCTTCCCATTATCTCTCCCGAGGTCCATTAAACATGCCCTCTCAGGTCCGCCTACTCGTCGTGGATGATGATGAAATCACCTGCAACCTTCTGGAAGAAGTTCTATCCAAAGAAGGCTATGTGGTGCACAAGGCCCTGAACGGCCGGGAAGCCATCGAAAAGGGAGAACACAGGCCTTATGACGTCGTGCTTACAGATATCAGAATGCTGGATGTGGACGGCATGGAGGTTCTCCGGGCTTACCGGCATAGGAATCCGGAGACGATCATCATTATGATGACCGCTTTTGGGTCCATCGAGACGGCGATCCGGGCCATTAAAGAGGGAGCTTATGATTATGTGAGTAAACCCTTTAAGCTCGACGAAATCAAGCTGACCATCCAGCGGGCTCTGGAACAGAGACGTCTTTTGGAGGAAAACCTCCACTACCGCCAGGAGCTCATTACCAAATATAAACTCGAGAATATTGTGGGCCGCAGCCCTCAGATGCTCCAGGTTTACAAGACCATCGCTCGCGTGGCCGAAAGCCGTTCCACGATTTTGATCATCGGGGAGAGCGGCACGGGGAAAGAACTCGTCGCCCGGGCCATCCATTTCAACAGCCCCCGGGCATCCAGGCCTTTTGTGGCCGTGGATTGTAGCTCCCTGGCCGAGACCCTTCTGGAAAGCGAACTCTTCGGCCACGTTCGGGGAGCCTTTACCGGCGCAGTTACGAGTAAAAAGGGCCTGTTCGAAGAAGCGGACAGCGGGACCTGCTTTCTCGATGAAATTGGCGACATCAGCCTGACAATGCAGGCCAAGCTTTTAAGGGTTCTCCAGGAACATGAAATCAGGCGGGTGGGGGGCACGGAAACCACCAAGATTGACGTCCGCATCGTTGCGGCCACCAACAAAAACTTGGATGAACTGGTAACCGAAAAGAAATTTCGCGAGGACCTTTTCTACCGTCTCAATGTAGTTTCCATGCACCTTCCACCCCTTCGAGACAGATCGGAAGACCTTCCCCTGCTGGCCGACCATTTTTTAAGAAAATATGCGGCCGACAATCAAAAACCCGTTTGCCGCATATCCCCCGAAGCCATGGATCTTATGACTCGCTATCGGTGGCCGGGAAATGTCCGGGAATTAGAAAATGTCATCGAACGAACGGCCACCCTTTCCGGCTCTAACCTCATTCTGCCCGAGGACCTCCCCCGACGGCTGCAAGTGGAGCCCACTCAACTCAGTATAAGCTCACTTCCTTCCCGCATCCCTCTTTCGGAATTAGAGAAGCTCTATATCCAGAAGGTGTTAGAAGAAACAGGGGGGAACAAGAAAAAAGCTGCAGACATACTTGGTATCGACCGCCGAACCCTTTACCGGATGGCTACCCGCCTTGGACTCACCATTAAACGCTGACGTGACATTCTGCCCCACAAAGCAATAGCGCCACAGATTAGTAATACTTTAATATTGTTTGCTTTTTTGTTAACTCATAAAAAAATGGGGCACATTTGTTTCAAAATCTAAGAACCAAAACCATTTTCGAAGCAAAAAACTATCCCGAAAATCGTATTTAACATATTGATATTTAATAATAAATTAATAATTACCAGGATTGTAAATTTTTTCTGGTATCCTTCTTGCTTATACATGGGTGGGTTTAATTACTTGTGTTTGAAGTAAAATGAAATTAAATCGTTTCCAAGTTTCTTCGGCTTTTTGGGCATGCTTTATCATTTTCCTGCTCACTGCAGGATGCAGCAGTCTAAAATCTGAGAATGAGCAATTAAAGGAAGAGATCACAGACATTAATGCTGAGAATGGGAAATTGAGGAGAGAACTGAATACCCTGAAAACTGAAAATTCCAAGATGCATGTTCGGATGGCTCAGTTACATCTGGAAATTTCAGCACTTCATAATGAAATACAGAATATGCAAAAAGACCTGGAACTGTTCAAAACCCAACTCAAAGAGGGAGACAAGAAGAACAGAAAGACTTAAAGCAGAGAATGATTAGAATATCAGCTTCCCTTTCCTTAGGGGTGGGGAGTTAGGGGATCTTAAAGAAAAGGAGGTGAAATGAAGATGAAGAAAATAATTACTCTGTTCGTGTCCTTGTTGTTCGCTATGTCCGTGCTCGTGGTTGCGGGTTGTGCCAAGAAAGAGGAGCCAGCCAAACCCGCTGCTGAGGCGGTCAAGCCTGCTGAACCGGCCAAGCCCGCTGAGCCAGAGAAGAAGGTTGAGGAGAAGACAACGACAACCTCTACCACAACGACGACCACTGAGGCCGCCAAGCCACCGGAAAAGAAGTAAGAAGGTAAGTGGATCAATAATTTCGTTGCGTAAAATAATCTTAGAGGAAGGGAGGTGAAAAAGATGAAAAGGATGCTGATTATTATGGTGGCTCTCCTAGCCATGGTAGCCTTCGCCAGCGGTGTCATGGCTCAGGCCCCGGCAGCGCCCGCCCCTGCGGCGGCCCCTGCGCCCGCAGCGGAGAAGCCGAAAATGGACAAGCCCAAAGAGGCCAAAGCCATGAAATTTGGCGGGACAGTAGCCGCTTATGAGGCTGGCAAGATGATCAAAATTAAGGGAGCGAAGGATAAAGAGATGGCCTTTGATGTTACCGGCGATACCAAGATGAAAGGGGAAGTCAAAGAAGGCGCCAAAGTTACCGTAATGTACAAGAAAGACGGTGATAAAATGATGGCCACTTCCATCTCCGTAACTCCTCCGCCCAAGAAGAAAGCAGCTCCGAAGGCGATGTAAGAAGTGAATCGCAAAAAATCCTTCCTTGCGCTTAAAAAGAGGCATAACGTCACGTTAAGGGTTATGCCTCTTTTCTTGTTATCTCTCTTTCTGCCCGCGAAATTTATTTAGTGGTCTTCTTATAAAAAATCTTGACAAAATTTTGAGCCCTATGCTAAAAGCCTTGAATGAATCATCATTCATTCAGGAGTCAAGATTTCGCGCTTTTTGACTAACACAATTCGATTAATCGAAAGGACATGGTGATGAGAAGCAAAAAAATTAAAAAAGTCCAAATCTTAAGTGCTGTCGCCTGCGTGTTCTGCCTGTTTTTAGCAACACCTCTTCTGGCCAGCGAAGCAGAGCTGGAAATCCCCGTCCTCAATGATGCCCAAAACACCCTTCTCATGGTGGGTTTTTTAATATGTATCCTGGGGATGGCTTTTGGGGCCTACGAATATGTAAAGGTGAAAGGTTTCCCGGCCCACAAATCCATGCTGGATGTGGCCAATGTGATCTTCCAGACCTGTAAAACCTACCTGATTCAGCAAGGAAAGCTCCTCATCCTCCTGGAGATCTTTATCGGCGTGTGTATCGCTTACTACTTTGGCTTCCTGCAGCATATGGACGCGGGCGGGGTTATCCTTATCCTTATCTGGTCGGTAGTGGGAATCCTGGGCTCCTACAGCGTGGCCTGGTTTGGAATCCGCATGAACACCCTGGCCAACTCCCGCATGGCTTTCGCCTCTCTGGAAGGGAAACCGCTTAAATTACTAGACATCCCCCTGCGGGCCGGGATGAGCATCGGCGTCCTTCTGGTTTGCGTTGAGCTCATCATGATGCTCATTATTTTGGTGTTCATGCCGAGAAATTATGCCGGGGCCTGCTTTATCGGGTTTGCCATCGGTGAATCTCTAGGCGCAAGCGCCCTCAGGATATGCGGCGGAATCTTTACCAAGATTGCGGACATCGGCTCCGACTTGATGAAGATCGTCTTCAATATCAAAGAAGATGACCCGAGAAACCCGGGCGTGATTGCCGACTGCACCGGGGATAACGCCGGAGATAGCGTAGGCCCGACTGCCGACGGTTTTGAAACCTACGGGGTGACGGGCGTGGCGCTTATCAGCTTCATCGTTCTGGGGGTTTTCCAACAGTACCGGGCCGAGCTGATTACCTGGATCTTTGTCATGAGAATTCTGATGATCATCACTTCGATCGTCGCTTTTCAGTTCAACAAGGCCATCACCACCGCCAGGTTCGCGGGCAAAGAAAAGATTGATTTTGAGATTTCTCTGACCATGCTGGTCTGGTTCACCTCTATTCTTTCCATCATCGTAACCTTTGCCGTCAGCTACTGGCAGATTGGGCATCTGCCCAATAACCTATGGTTCTACTTATCCATCATTATTAGCTGTGGGACCATTGCTGCGGCCCTCATCCCGGAATTGGTGAAAGTTTTCACCAGCTCTAAATCAATACATTGTCGAGAAGCCGTGACCTCTGCGAGGGAAGGGGGGGCATCCCTGGACATCCTTTCGGGTTTTGTGGCTGGAAATTTCGGCGCCTTCTGGTTGGGGATGGCCATTTTCATCTTAATGTCTGTCGCCTATTTCGCCAGCTTAAACGGCCTGGACAAATTCATGGAATACTCCTCCATCTTTGCCTTCGGGCTGGTGGCCTTCGGGTTCCTGGGGATGGGGCCGGTTACCATTGCCGTGGACAGTTATGGGCCGGTTACTGACAATGCCCAGTCGATTTATGAGCTGTCTTTGATTGAATCCATACCCAATGTGGAGGCCGAGATCCAGAGCCAATTCGGTTTCAAGCCCAATTTCGACAACGCCAAACATTATCTGGAAGAAAATGACAGTTGCGGCAACACCTTTAAAGCCACGGCCAAACCGGTATTGATCGGGACCGCGGTGGTGGGGGCTACCACCATGATCTTCTCCCTCATCCTGCTTCTGCGCAAGACCCTGGGGATCCAGCCGGAGACCATTTTGAACCTGCTGAACCCCTTCACCCTCCTGGGGTTCCTGTGCGGAGGCTCGGTCATTTACTGGTTTACCGGAGCTTCCACCCAGGCAGTTACCACCGGCGCTTACCGGGCGGTTCAGTATATCAAAAAGAATATCAAATTGGATGACACCACCACCCTGAGCGCATCCACGGAAACCTCCAAGGAAGTGGTGAAAATTTGCACCCAGTATGCCCAGAAGGGGATGTTCAATATTTTCATCGCCATTTTCTGCTTTGCTCTGGGTTTTGCCTTCTTTTCCGCCCCCGGGGCGACCAATACCCCCGCAGCCTTCTTTATCAGCTATTTGATCTCTATCGCCGTCTTTGGACTGTTCCAGGCGATTTTTATGGCCAATGCGGGAGGCTGCTGGGATAATGCCAAAAAAGTGGTAGAGGTGGATTTGAAGGAGAAAGGAACGCCCCTCCATGCGGCGACAGTTATCGGGGATACCGTGGGCGACCCCTTCAAGGACACCTCCTCCGTGGCCTTGAACCCCATCATTAAATTCACGACTCTCTTTGGTCTCCTGGCTATGGAAATTGCCATCTCCCCCATGATGAAAGGGATTTCTCACTATGTAGGGGTTGTGTTTTTTCTTATCGCGTTGATCTTTGTGGCGCGGTCTTTCTACGGGATGCGCATCCCCAAAGACTAAACGAGGATTTCTGCAATGCGCCCCCGAGGGGTTCCGATGAAGCCTCTCGGGGGTTCCTTTTCGGGGGCCGCTATCTTATCTTCCACACATTTTAATTTCCTTAAGGTAAACCCCCGGCTCTGCCGGGGGACTCACAGCGTTCGACATTTCCGGGAATATTCCGA
>Ga0187865_1002971_pt1 | contig 14805 bp, 13 predicted proteins | sample June2016WEW_11_1_2_FD_132989 | JGI IMG/M metagenome (GOLD analysis project Ga0187865, IMG submission 132989) | Peatland microbial communities from SPRUCE experiment site at the Marcell Experimental Forest, Minnesota, USA - June2016WEW_11_100 | ecosystem: Environmental > Terrestrial > Soil >...
AAATGAACCAAGGTAGTAATTTCAGGGCTTTTTGAGTCAAAAATACTCCTGTAAGTTGTTGAATCTTGGTTCGAGAAAATGCTCGGATTACTAACTTGAGTCATTTTTCCGCAGCCTGTGAAGCCGTGCCCTTCCCAGAGCGATTTATGAGATAGCTTTCTCGATTATTTTGAAACGGAGAAAAGAGCGGAAAGAAGAGCAGAATTGGTTTGCGATGGCCAGCCCCTGAAGGGGCATCTGACCGCGAACACTTGCGGCATCGCTAAAGCGATGCCCTGATACCAAGCCCAAAGTTTTTCCGCGGCCTGCCAAGAGCTAAAATCGTGAGACATTGATTACTAGAGGCCAAAAGCTAAAAGCAAAAAGCCGAGAACTGATAGCGGACGGCTGAGAGCTGACAGCCCCACCGCCTACGCCCGGCTCTTCTTCGTCGCCGTGGCCGCCTTCGCCTTCACCGTCTCCCACGGACGCTTCGGACGCTCAACCTCGGGCTGGTCGCGGTCTTTGATGCGATCGTACTGATACGAATCGCTGACGGTTCCGAGCGACTCGTTGTAGAGGCTGGGCAGCGCCAGCGCTTCTTTCATTTCCTCGGAGAACTGCTGCAGCGCTTTCAGGTGGTCGGCCGTCGCCGGCACTTCGGTCTTCGTCGTCTTCATAAACTGCTGATAGCCGCGATTGATCAGCTTCGAGATTTCGCTGCCGATCAGGTATCCCGGATACGCGAAAATTTTCGCGCCGTCGTCGTCCCTCTTCTGGATCGCCGCCGAGCAGTTGTACTTCTTCAGGAACACGCGGGTTTGCGCGCCCGGAGCTTCAATCAGGTCAAAGCCATGATCGCGCAGCCAACTGACTGCGTCTTCGTAGGTTCGTTGTTCGACTTTCGCTGCCATTTTATAAACTCAATTCTCGCGCATCCGGTTAGATGCGGCTTTCACGGATTCGATGGAACCAAAACTGTCCACGGCGAATCTAATGATGTTGGAATCCACTGACGCTAGTATAGATATACCTTTTTGAGATTACGGGCACATTACTCTAGTCATAAAGGCATCACACGCTAATGACTCCACCAGCTTCCGGCTCCGCGCCATCGCCTTTGCCTTACGAGGCTAAAGCCGCGTCTGGTAAGGGCGGAGAAGCGCTCCTCGCGCGCATCGGCAACACGCCCTTGTTGCCGCTCGACGCCCTCACTGGCGATCTTCCCCACGTAAAACTCTTGGGCAAGGCCGAATGGTATAACCCCGGCGGATCCGTCAAAGATCGCGCCGCCGCCCGCATTGTCGCCGAAGCGCGCCGCGCCGGCAAACTCGCTCCCGGAAAGATTCTGCTCGATTCCACCAGCGGCAACACCGGCATCGCCTACGCCATGCTTGGCGCCGCTCTCGGATTTCCCGTCACGCTCTGCGTGCCGGAGAATGTTTCTCCCGAGCGAAAGCGCATTCTACAGGCATACGGCGCAAATATCATCTACACCGACCCCGCCGAAGGTTCCGACGGCGCCCTCAAGATCGCGCGTCAGTATGCCGAGCGCCATCCCGATCTTTATTTCTATGCCGATCAGTATTCGAACGACGCCAACTGGCGCGCGCATTACGAAACCACCGCGAACGAAATCTGGCAGCAAACCCAAGGACGTATCACGCACTTCGTCGCCATGCTCGGCACCACCGGAACCTTCGTCGGCGCCACGCGTCGTCTGAAAGAGTTGAACCCGAAGATCCGCTGCATTTCGCTGCAACCGGACTCCGCCTTCCACGGCATCGAAGGCGCGAAACACTTGCCCTCGGCAATTGTGCCGCGTATTTACGATTCGTCGCTCGCCGACCAAAATCTGGAGATCGCAACCGAAGACGCGCACGCCATGGCCCGCCGCCTGGCGCGCGACCAGGGACTGCTCGTCGGAGTCTCCGCCGCCGCCGCCGTGGTTGGCAGCCTGCGAGTCATTGGTCATCTAAAATCGGAGCGTCTGAATCCCGAGCGCCTGAAAATGGATCAACGCGCCACCGTCGTCACCATCCTCTGCGACTCTGGCGAAAAATACTTAAGCGAGAGATTCTGGCATGAGGAATGATTGCAGACGTCAGAGGTCAGATTGCAGAAGTGAAGCTGCCGCTCGCAGCCACCTCTGCAATCTGACCTCTGACCTCTGACCCTTATCGATGCTCAAGCTCTCTCAATCCGCCTACGTCTCTCTTCGTCAACACGGAGAGGAAACCTATCCCCACGAGTGCTGCGGCGTGCTGCTCGGGCGCTTTGACGACGACGGCGCGAAGACCGTTTCGCGCATCGCGCGCTGCGGCAACACGCGCGCGGACTCGCCCCACAACCGCTACAATATCGATCCCAGGGATCTTATCCGCATTCAGCGCGAAGGGCGCGAGCGCGGCGAAGACATCGTCGGCTTCTATCACTCCCACCCCAACCATCCCCCGCAATGGTCGCCCACCGATCTCGCCGAAGCCCACTGGTTCGGCTGCTCGTACGTAATCACCAGCGTGGAGAAGAGCAAAGCCGTGCTGACAAATTCCTTCGAGCTGACGGGTACAGACGAGGCCAACAAGAAATTCGTGGACGAAAAAACCGAAGTGTCATGACCATGGGCTAGGGCCGCGACCGCGTGATAAGTCCTGCGATGGAGAGACGGGCGCCCTCGCCCGTCCAGCCCGGGCATGGATCGACAGCGGCAACCATCATGCGGTCACGGTACTAGGGCAGCACCTTCAGCACCACCGCGGTAATATCGTCGTGCGGCGGCCTGCCATCGGAGAAGGCCAACTGGCGGTCGAAGACGAAATCCACCGATTCGGTTGCCGATTCGCGCCGGCATTGTGCCCACACTTCCTCCATTTCGGAGGCGCAGAACTCGACTCCCTCCCCGTTGCGCAATTCATGAAGACCGTCGGTCGCGAACAGAACGCAGTCTCCCGGGCTGAGTTGCACGACGTGCCGTCCGTAAGTGGCGCCCGCGAACATTCCCGAGGGCAATCCGCCTTCGCCGAGTTGCCGGCACGCGGCTCCGGAGACCAGCAGGGGCAGCGGCATCCCGGCATTGGAGAAGATGAGTTCTCGCGTGGCGGGGTTGAAAAGAGCATACAACGTCGAGCAAAAGCGGCCCGGGATGGGTCGCTGCAGCAGGCGCTCGTTCAACAGGGCAAGAACACGCGCCGTATCCGTCCCGGTCTTGTGAATCCCGCGCAGCGTTCCCATCACGAGCGCGGCGAACATGGCCGCCGACAACCCCTTCCCGACCACGTCCCCGAGGTAGATGCCGATGACACCGTCCGGTAAACGGAAGAAGTCGAGAAAGTCGCCCCCCACCTCGGAGAAGGGTATGAAGCGGAACGCGATCTCGACGGACCCGTGGCGGAGCCCCTGGGTGGGCAGCAGCGAGGACTGGATGAGTTTCGCTTCCCGTACATGCCCGTTGCAATCGTCGCAAATGCGTCCGGACACGAAATTTTCTTTCACGGACTCCGATTCCACGAGGCCAACCAGTTCCGACATGCGCGACACCTTCCTAGGAGGCTGCGGAAAAACTCGATGTTGCACTTGATTTTGGGTGGCGCAGCGCTTCAGCGCTGCGGTAACTGCATTGTTTTGGGTGCGGCTTTAGCCGCTGAGGTTACGCTTTCTGCTCGGGAGCTAGTTTTTCCGCAGCCTCCTAGTGGTCAGATCGGCAAAACGCCGGCTCTGCATTAGCGCCCAAAGTTTCTTGGGCGTTCAGGTTCGCCGGCGCCCATCTTCATTCTTTATCCTGAGCTTGTGCGCGAGGTTCGCTTTGACTTGCATCTTTCGCCAGCACCCTGGCATCTTCTTTATATGCCCCAGATCCAAATACCTTCTCCACTTCGCCAATACTCGGGGAAACAGGCCTCGATCGATGTCCCTGGAAAAACCGTGGGCGAGGCCCTTGCCGGCCTGATCTCGCAGCATCCCGAGCTGAAGCGCCATCTCTATACCGACGAGGGCAAACTGCGCGCGTTTGTGAACGTCTATGTCAATGACGAAGACATGCGCTACCTGCAAAAAGAAGCCACGGCGCTTAAAGACGGTGATACCATTTCCATCGTGCCGTCAATTGCCGGCGGCTGCCGCGTTATGATTTGCTGAGTATGACCTGCGGACCGGCACATCGCCGAATGTCCCGCCCCGCGCGCTGTCGCCGCTGTCGGTAGTTAGTCGTCAAAAGTTCGCCGGCAAGCCGATTAAAATTTTAAAAGGAATTTATGGCCACGCTTCCCGATGTCAAATCCGCCGAAGCCAAACCCGAAGCCCAACCCGAAGCCGTTTTAAGCAACGACGAAATCCTGCGCTACTCGCGCCATCTCATCATGCCCGAGGTGGGCATGGATGGGCAGCGCAAGCTCAAGGCCGCGAAAGTCCTGTGCATCGGAGCGGGCGGACTCGGTTCGCCGCTCGCACTCTACCTGACGGCCGCGGGCGTCGGCACGCTCGGCATCGTGGACTTCGACGTCGTGGATTACACCAACCTGCAGCGCCAGATCATCCACACCACCGACGACGTCGGCCGCAAGAAGCTCGACTCCGCCGCCGACAAACTGACGGCGCTCAATCCGTTCCTGAACCTGCGGACGTTCGACATGAAACTGACCAGCGCCAATGCGCTGGAGTTGTTTCGCGAGTTCGACATCGTCGCCGACGGCACCGACAATTTTCCCACGCGCTACCTGGTCAACGACGCCTGCGTGCTCACCGGCAAGCCCAATGTTTACGGGTCGATTTTTCGTTTCGAGGGGCAAGCCAGCGTGTTCGCAACCGAAGAGGGACCGTGCTATCGCTGTCTCTATCCCGAGCCGCCACCGCCGGGCCTGGTGCCTTCCTGCGCCGAAGGCGGAGTGCTCGGCATTCTGCCCGGACTGATCGGCGTGATTCAGGCGACCGAGACCATCAAGCTGATTCTGGGGCAAGGCGATTCGCTCGCCGGACGTTTGCTGCTGGTCGATGCGCTCGGCATGAAGTTCCGCGAACTGAAGCTGCGCAAGAATCCCGATTGCCCCGTCTGCGGCACGCACCGCACGATCACCAAGCTGATTGACTACGATCAGTTCTGTGGGATCCGCGGGCAGGAAGAGCCCGCGGGAAATGACATCCCGGCGATCTCGGTGGAAGAGTTAAAGAAGAAGTTAGACGCGAAGGCCGACGTCTTCATTCTCGACGTACGCGAACCGCACGAATACCAGATCTGTAACCTGAAGGGATATCTCATCCCGGTGGGCGACTTGCCGAAGCGCGTGAGCGAACTCGACTCGAGCCGCGAGATCGTGGCCCATTGCAAGATGGGTGGGCGCAGCGCGAAAGCCGTAAACTTCCTGCGCCGCGCGGGATTTACAAAGGTCTATAACCTGACCGGCGGCATCTTAGCGTGGGCCGATCGCATCGATCCGAAGATGCCGAAGTACTGAAAACAGTTCTCGGTTCCCAGTCGATCTAAGGGACCGTGATCCGCTGATCTTGGTTGACATAGACATTGAGTATTGTTCCTACAGGCAAGTTCGCGTTTGGACCGTACCAAAGAGCCGATTCCCAAGTGAGAGCACCACCCTTTCCCCCGCTAACCCCCGCTCCGCCCCGCAACAGGAGCTTTGCACCTGACACAGTGGCCACATAGTCGAACTGCAGAACAAGCCTTCCTGATTTTCCCAAGAGACCGCTCTTCGATATTGATTCAATGTGTCCAATTGCCTCGGCGCCTGTTTTCACAATGAGCTTAGAACCAACGGCGAGATCCTCGCGCACCTTGAAATGAACCGCCTGCTTGAGCCGCAGCTCTTTCCCTTGCAGATCGTCCATCAGTACAAGGTGGACTGGCGTCCCATCAGCCAAGAGCACCGTATCCGCTTTCTCATCTTCTTTTGCTTGAGACCAGAGCAATACCGGCGCAAGGGCGATAAGGGCTCCTAACGCAACTAGTCCAAGACAGGTTGTAGAACGGGCTCTCCTTGTGGTCATGGCCGCCAATCACTGAACTGTGAAATCATAGCCCTGCCCATAAACACCATGAGGGAAATCGGCGGACCCAACTGAGTACAAGATGTACTCGCCCCTCTTCAGTTCCTTCACAGGTGAAATTCTGAAACGGCGACCTCCAACTGGAGTTGCAGAAGTGCGCACGATTCTATCGGCGCGAATGCCGACCTTTTCCCCTACGGTTCCGCCAACGGAGCCCATTTCGATTTCCCTCCGGTCCCCTTTGTCGTCCATCTCGACAATGATGTAGTTGTCGATATTGTCGTTTGCCGGCAGTTGGATATCGATCACTGGTTTCCGGGAGGCTATTACCGAAGCGTGTTGCCCTTGCAAATAGGCCTTGTTCTTGACGGACTTAATCCCCATAGTGGCAAGGTGCCCGAGCCGCCCGCCGACCTTCTGCTCGCCAATTGTGCGTACCTCGACGGGGTTCCCTTCAATCGCGACTTTAGGACTCGTCAACTGCGTTGACTGAATCATGGCCGCCACAACGGAATCGGATACCCCTGCTTTTTTGAGGGTAGCGAGGTCCTCATCTGAAAGGTTAAACTTTGTTGCACCCGCCTTTATTCTGGCGATAATCACGTCATCCCCGAGGCCCTTATGAGTCATTTCAATGATACGGGCATTGTCCACGTCACTCTCAAGACTCGACTGCGAATAGACCATTTGGGTTCCGAAAAACAAAAGCGTGCCGATGGTACACAAAGCCATCAAGCTGCAAAATGACACGCTACGAGTAATAAAGCTGGCAACTTTCATGCTCTCCCCTTTTTTGGAACGGAATCTATCACACTGACATCAAGCTGTAATTTGCGGGGTAGTTGAATCCCACCCGGCTCGTGTTCGTGACGGCATAGCGCACGGCAACAATCTGCTGCTCTCCATCCTTCTCCCGATACACCACCGGCTTGTGCCAACGAATTTCATCCTTGCCCATCTTCAGTACCAAATCTCCGCTCCCATCCCGACGAATTCGCTTCGCCCCCCGCAAATCGAACTGTATGCCGGACAAGTACAGGAACTGTTAGCAGCAGGCGGCTGCGACGCGGGGCTCGAACAAACACCCGCGATTTTAATTCTTGGAAAAGCGATGTGTCAATGACTGGCGTCACAGACCAATGCCGCAGAACTTAAAGTACTGGTCAGCCAATTCTCAACGGCCGTAATAGCCTATGGATCGGAGTCAACAGCCGGCGGTATAAGGCCGCCCTGGTTATTAGGACCAAAAAAGAAAGGGAGCACTGAGGTGCTCCCATGCGTACCTTCTCTTCCAGGATTTAGAAAGTTACTTACTGGAATCGGAGCTTCCGCCCATTTCGGCCTTCTCAGTCGCGCCGAGGGCCAAAGCATACTTCTTGCCGGCGAAGCGTACTTCGGAAACCGTTGCCTTGCCGCTGGCGTGGTCGACGACTGCGGCGTCGTAGGCGGAGGCTTTGTCGAGCGCGACGACTTTCGCCCAAGCCTTCGCGACTTCCTTCTTGCCCTGCATGAAGCTGACCTCGACGTTCGATCCCGTGCCGTCCCAGCGCAGTTGATACTCACCGGGGGCGAGCTGCTGGCCGGCGACTTCGAACGGCTCGCTCACCTGCAGCGTACCCTTGTTACTTGCGAAAGCACTCGACGCGAGCAGCACGGCCAGCCCGAGCACAACAGTCTTTGCCACATTGTTCAGTTTCATTTGCTCCTTCGCTTTCTACCCGGTTTCGGCCGGGAGGTTCGGGGCGGCTGGTGATAGTTCGAGGACGCTCGGCCGAGGGCTTGCCTTTTTTCTGCAAAGTCCTACAATGCGCAGGTCAGGGTGACGCAAAAAGACGCGGGCCTGAGACTCGTGTTTTTTACTTGGACCCGGCGCACCTAGGGCCGCCAAACCATGCGTGCGCCAGTCCCGTCACCCTGCAAATTCTTTTAAGTGGATCGAGAGTTGTTTCGTCCACCCCACATTGGTTCGCTACAGGATACGAATCCCGGTTTGAGTAAGTTCCCGATTTCTTTTTTCTTTGCGAACCATTTGTCTTGCTAACATGCTTCTTGGACGCGCGGGCGCTCGCCGCGTTAGCAAGCATGTACCCATTGGCGGAGTAACAGTGTGGGAATGTTGTGTCTGGAGTTCGGGCGTCAGGTACTAAGAGCCCGCGGTCAAAGTGGATCTGGAGCGGTGCACGAGCGACACTTTTTAGGATTTGTCATCCCGAACGAAGTGAGGGATCTGCATTTTGTGGCGAACTGCAGATCCCTCACTTCGTTCGGGATGACAATCTATAAGACTGATGACAAATCTAATAGAGTGCTAATTAATCTTCAGCACAATCTTGCCGTAGTTCTTGCCTTCCTGCATCAGCGTGTACGCCTCACGCGCCTGCTCCAGCGGGAAAACTTTTCCGATCACGGGATGAAGCTTGCCGGCGGCCAGCCATTCGGAAAGCTGCTTCCACGCGGATTCCATGAGCGGGCGGTTCGCGCTCAGATACGACAGCCAGAGTCCGTGGACGCTTGCGCCTTTCGCGTAGAGAAGGCGGGTGTCGAGTTGGGGAGTTTCGCCGGTGGCGGTGCCGTAGACGATGACGCGTCCGAAATCACGGACGCATTTGACGCTTCTTGCGACGTGCTCGCCGCCGAGCATTTCGAAAACCGCGTCCACGCCTTCGCCGCGCGTGAGGTCGCCGCTTGTTAGATCTTTAATCGCTTCGACGTAGTCGCGCTGCTTGTAGTTGATGCCGTGTTGCAGGCCAAGCTCGCGCACTCGGGCGAGCTTGTCTTCGGAAGAAGAAGTTCCGTACATTTCGATGCCGAGAATTTTTCCGATTTGCACGGCGGCGGTGCCGACTCCGCCGGCGACGGCATGAATCAGCACGCGGGAACCGGCGGGCTGGTCGAGCAAACCGGCCTTCCAGTAGGCGAAGTAGGCGGTGAAAAAATTTACGGGGAAAGCGGCGGCCTGTTCGGCGGTCCAATTTTCGGGGATGGGCCAGACGAGGTTGCGATGCGCCACGGTTTTTTCGGCGAAGGCGGCCCACTGGGTGTAGCCCATGACGCGGCGTCCAGTAGATTCTTGAATGCCGGCGAATTCGCGACCGGCAATGAGCGGCGGCTTGGGAGTGCCGGCGTATCCGCCGCGCGCGGTCATCAGATCGGCAAAGTTCAGGCCGCCCGCTTCCACTTTCACCAGAAGCTGCTCGGGCGCGGGATGCGCGTCGGGAACCTGCTGCAATTCGAGAACCTCGGGACCGCCGAAACGAGTGATGACGAGTGCTTTCATGGGGAAAGTTTAACAGGGCTGGCATGGGGCGCGCGTCGCTGTCTCGCCGCCGGGCGGGGACGCCCGGCGCTCCACCGGTAGGCTGCTCGCGGAGTTTGGCTTCGGCGTCTATAATGATGACCGAGTTTCCGACCCCCGTGGCCTGAGAGATTTTCTGGCGGCGGGGGCGAGGGTTGCGCCGGGTTGACAGGTGCGATTCGAGGGTGCGGATGGAAACGTCTGCGCCTCCCGTGTTGGAAAGGAAACGCTCGCTGGGATCACTCCTGCCGGTGTTTGTTTTCCACAGCAACAGATTTGAATGCTTAGCACTTGGCACGTAGCGACGAGGCTTGCCGCGTCACGGAGACGGGGCAAGCCCCGTCTCTACAGGCGGAAGAAGGTTGCGCTAAGAGCTAACGGCTAACAGCTAAATGCCTAAGCTTGCCGACAAATTCGGGCGCTCGATTCACGACCTGCGGATATCGATCACGGACCGCTGCAACTACAGGTGTGTGTATTGCCGGACGGGGACGAACGGGGCGGCTTATGCGGAACTTCCGTTCGACGATTATTTGCGGATGGCGCGGATACTGGTTGGGCTTGGGATTACGAAGATTCGGCTGACGGGCGGCGAGCCGCTGCTGCGCAAAGGCATTGTGGAGTTCGTCGGCGATCTCGCGAAGCTTCGTACTGTGGACGGCAAGAAGCCTGAAATTGCACTGACGACGAACGGCCATCTGCTGACGGAGATCGCACAGCCGCTGAAAGACGCGGGACTCGACCGCGTGACGGTCAGCATGGATGCGGTGGATCCGGAGCGATTTGCGCGCATCACGCGCGCGCCCAATGGATACGAGAGCGTGCTGGCGGGAGTGCGCGCTTCGCGCGAGGCGGGGCTCGATCCGGTGAAAGTCAATTGCGTGCTGCTGCGCGGCTTCAATGAAGATCAGATTATTCCGTTTGGCATGTTCGCGCGGGAAGAGCGGGTGGCGGTGCGCTTCATCGAATTCATGCCGCTCGAAGAAGACCGCGTGTGGACGCCGGAAATTGTGGTTACGCTCGATGAGATTGTCGCGCGCATGTCGGAGTATCTGCCGCTGGAGGAAATGGCGCACGAGCGCAGCGAAACGGCGCGGCGGTATCGCTTCTCCGATGGCGTGGGCGAGATTGGGATCATCGCGCCGGTGTCGCATCCGTTCTGCGGACACTGCAGCCGGATTCGCATCACCTCGGACGGCAAGCTGCGGACGTGTCTATTCTCTGTGTGGGATCACGACCTGCATGAGTTGATGCGGCGGGGCGCGACGGATGAGAAGCTTACCGAGTTCATTGTGAAAGTGGTGGAGAAGAAAGAAGAGCGGCACCACATCGGGGAGCCGGGGTTTGTGCCGGCGTCGCGGACGATGGTGCATATTGGCGGGTAGGGCCAGCTATCAGCTATCAGCTATCAGTAAAGGCGTTCAGCGCCGAGAGGCAGAGTGCGCCGGGCATTGCCCAACTCAGATCCTAGAAGCTATCTCATAAATCGTTTTGGGTAGGGCACGGCTTCAGCCGTGCCACCCAGGGCCAATAAATACCCGGGGCTTTAGCCCCTGAGGGATCCGGCAGTTTACCCCTTCGGTTCATTATGAGATGGCTTCTAGTACCGTGACCGCATGATTGTTGCCGCTGTCGATCCATGCCCGGACTGGACGGGCGAGGGCGCCCGTCTCTCCATCGCAGGACTTATCACGCGGTCGCGGCACTAGTAACCAGTTACCAGATTGACCGCACACTAACTCAACTCAGCCTATATGGTTCGCGCGTCCATCCTTCGCCGGATCACTTCCGACCAATTACTTCGTGATGTCCTGAGCGGGCGCCGCTCCCGCCAGTTGCGCCCTGGCCTGCAAGTCACCAGCAGCGGCTGCCCTTAAGGTCTGAGCTGGAGCCTCGGTTCTCTGCTGCAGAGCTCTGGCCGTGGTGCTGATATGAACTGTATCCGTGGCGGGTGCCTGCGGTTTCGAAGCGGGTGCTGTTTGGGGCGCTACCGGCGGCTGAACTGAGGACGGGGCATGGACTTTCGTTACGCTACTTACTGGGCTGGCCATTTGTGAGAACCTCCTAATGTTCCCTTCGGCAGCAGTGCCTATAGACTTTAGGGCTTGTCTAAGGAACTCTTGGGGACGGGCCCGGCTTCAATCGCGGCTGGATTAGGTAACCGGAAACTGATTACTAGGGGTTTAAGTTAGCGGCAATGCCCGGCGCACTCTGCCTCTCGGCGGTGAAGAGGTTTCCCTGACCGCTGCACCCTACCCGCCAATATGCACCATTTACCTTACCCAGTTGTCAGTCGCCAGCAGGATTGTTCTGGATGCGGAGCTAAAGTCTATACGCTCTGGTGCCGAAGAAAACTAGTTAGGGGGTTCCCACAAATGGTCAATCCAGTAAGTAGTGCAACGCAAGCCCAAGCCCAGCCTGCAGTTCAGCCGTCGGCAGCGCGCCAACCAGCGCCTGCACCGCAACCACAGCCCGCCGCCGCAGCGAAAGCGCAGCCCGCAGCCACCGATACAGTTCAGATCAGCGCCGGTGCCAAAGCTCTGCAGGAAGCAACCGAGACTTCGGTGCAGACCACAAAGGAAGCCGCTTCTGGTGACCTGCAGGCCAGGGCGCTACTGGCGAAAGAGGCGGCCGCTCACGCCGGCACGAAGTAATTCAGGAGTAATTCATTTGGACAGGTAATTTATCGGAATTGATTCGTCGAACAGTTGCAGAAGCCGGGAAGCCTGGCAGGTTGTGGGATTCCACCAGCAGGGCGACCGGGCTTTTTCATCAGCCTGCTTACCGGACGCTGTTCGATCGCGAATCTGCTGGAGCGTGTTTCCTAATATGGGTTTGTGAGGAGACAGGCTGTTCCCGCAGGGGCTAAACAGGCTGCGAAAAGAGTCGATTTTCGATGCCCAGCCCCTAAAGGGGCATCCGATTTCGAAGAACTTACGGTATCGCTAAAGCGATACCCTGATCCGAACCGGCGTTTTTCAGCAGCCTGTAAAGCCGCGCCCCTTCAAAAAACCATTTATGAAACACGCTGTAGAAAAATATCAGTAGAAGGAATCGTACTTCGTAACCGTCCAGCCGGAATCTTTCTTTTCTTCGGTCACTGAGAAAAGATCCTTGTAGGTTGCGTCCTGGCTGGGGGTGCTGTAGCGCTGGCCTTTGTAGTGCAGAATCACGAGGGGCGGCGCGTCTTCCCATTCCACCAGGTTCCAGGAAATCAGCGGGTGCTGGGCTTCGGAGTTGCAGAGGAAGTCGGCGCGCTTCTTGCGGTAGTCCCTTTCCCACTGGGCGAGCAGTTTGCGGCAATTGCCGTCGCGCATCTCAGCGATAAAGCGGTTGGCGGTGCGTTCGATGGTGCGATCGCGAAACGGATTCATGGTGATGCTGATCGGCAGCTGGGTGAGCGGGTCGCGTTCTTCGGAGCGCGACAGAACGGGCGGCTGGCTGCTGAGCCAATAGAGATAGCCGAGAAACACGAGCACGAGCAGGCCGGCGGAGCCCAGTGCGATGGCGAGATGGGCGCGGGAAAAGCGCATCAGGAGAAGTTTGGGGGATGGGCGAGGTGAGGGCAAGGTTACTTCAGATACTTCCGAAACTGGTGGGGCGGGCTGGGTGCTGCCCATAGCAGACGGGCTGCCGAACTGCGCTCGGCTTAGACAGCTTGGGCGGCTGTCCCTACGCGGGCGGGACGCCCGTCTCTACACAAGCAGGTTGGTACGCCGCACTGGTTTGTGTTTTCTAAATTGGCGGAGTATAGTTGGGAATGAATACTGTTGTGTCGTAGTGTCAGGATTGTCGAAGCACACCAGTGGGCGAAAGCCCACTTTTTAGTTTGGGCCGGGAATGGCGCGGCGGTTCGGGCGCAAATTGCTGAAAACATGGCTTTTGATCTGGATAAGGTCCGGCAGATTGCCGAGCGGGTGGCAGGCTCGAGCGGGCTGGAAGTAGTCGAAGTGGAAGTGTGCGGGGCGGGTAAGCACCGCATGCTGCGCGTGTTTATTGACCGGCCCGGAGCGGCGCCGGCGGCGAATCGTCCGGACGGCGTGACGCACGAGGATTGCTCGAAGTTCAGCCGGGAGTTTGGGACGATCGTCGACGTTGAGGATGCGTTGCCGGGCGGATCGTATGTGCTGGAGGTTTCTTCTCCGGGACTGGATCGCAAGCTGACGAAGGCGGCGGATTTTGAGCGCTTCCGCGGACAGCGCGTGAAGTTGACGACGCGGGAGCCGGTGAACAACAACCGGCATTTTGAAGGGAAGCTGGAAAGCTTCGAGAACGGAAAGCTGCTGCTGGATCTGAGCGCGGCGCGTAAGAATAAGAAGAAGATGCGTCCGAAAGAGGGCGTGGCGGCGAAAGTGGAGATTGAGTTAGGGAACGTGGAGAAAGCGAATTTGGTACCGGAGATCTAAAAGTTTCAAGGTTTCAAAGTTTCAGGGACCGAATCGCAGCGGCAAGACCTTGAAACCTTGAAACCTAGAAACCTGGAATTCATATGGCTAGTGAGCTCTACAACATCATCGAAGGGGTCAGCCGGGAGAAAGGCATTGATCCGCGGATTGTGGTGAGCGCGGTCGAGGACGCCATTGTGGTGGCCACGCGCAAGTACTACAAGACGCAGGAAAACTTGCGCGCGGTGCTCGACAAAGAGAGCGGCAAGATCAGTGCGTATGCGGTGAAGTCGATCGTCGAGACTCCGGAGCAGGTGGAAGACGCGAACCTGCAGGTAACGGTGGAGCAGGCGCGGAAGCTGGATCCGAGCGCGGAAGCGGGCGGGGAACTGCTGATTCCGAAAGTGACGGAAGGAATTCTGGGGCGGATTGCGGCGCAACTGGCGAAGCAAGTCATATTTCAGAAAGTGCGCGAAGCGGAACGCGACACGGTTTACAACGAATACATCGGGCATGTGAACGAGGTCGTGAATGCGACCGTGAAGCGGCTCGAGGGTCCAGACGTGATTCTCGATATCGGCAAGGCCGAAGCGCGCATGGGACGCAAGGAGCAGTCGCGACTGGAATCGTTCGCGGTGGGGGAACGGATTCGGGTGGTGATCGTGCGGGTGGAAAAAGCGACCAAGGGGCCGGGCGTGATCGCATCGCGTTCGGCGCCGGAACTGGTGCAGCACCTGTTCCAGACGGAAGTACCGGAAATTTATGACGGCACGGTGGTGATCCGTGCGATTGCGCGGGAAGCGGGCGAGCGCACGAAGATCGCGGTGCTGTCGAAGGACAAGGACGTGGACGCGGTCGGAGCCTGCGTGGGTATGAAGGGGATGCGGGTGCAGTCGATCATCCGCGAGTTGCGCGGAGAGAAGATCGACATCATCGAGTATCACGAGGATCCGGTTACGTTCGCGGAGAAAGCGCTGCAGCCGGCGAAAGTGAGCCGGGTGACGATTATGGATGCGGCGGACAAGCATTTGGAAGTGGTGGTGGACGATACGCAGCTCTCGCTGGCGATCGGGAAAAAAGGGCAGAACGTGCGGCTGGCGGCGAAGCTGCTGGGCTGGAAGATCGACATCAAGAGCGAAGAAGAAAAGCGGC
>Ga0187865_1002979_pt1 | contig 14781 bp, 14 predicted proteins | sample June2016WEW_11_1_2_FD_132989 | JGI IMG/M metagenome (GOLD analysis project Ga0187865, IMG submission 132989) | Peatland microbial communities from SPRUCE experiment site at the Marcell Experimental Forest, Minnesota, USA - June2016WEW_11_100 | ecosystem: Environmental > Terrestrial > Soil >...
CCGGCTCAAGTTGGTTTCTTGGCGCAACGCGCTGCTCGAGGTCAGGTCTGTCTGGGCCTTAGTGACAGTGCGGCGCGCGTAGTCCGAGGGATCGTGTTTCTCACCAGCGCGATAGTCCGCTATCCTGCGGATGATTTCCTGTGGATCGTCACCGCGGGCGAGGGCGCGTTTTGCATAGGCCCAATCGTGTTCGGACTGGGTGAGCGGACGTGACGCGGGCGAGCCAGAGGTTTGCGTGCGATGGGTTGCCCGGAAGTCACTATCGATGGGTTCAGTCCGCAGGCGGAAGTCTTGCAGATGATGGATGCGGTCGGTGTGCTTCTCGGCTTGGACGCGAAACTCGATTTCGTACTTTCGATTGATGAACCCGGGGAGACGCAGCACGCGGGTCGAGTCGGTCGCCGCAGGATCGCCTCCGAATTTCCGTGCCATCGCCCGCAACAAGGCCTCGGCCTGCTCGGGTGAAATTGCTTCTACCCGCCATACAACCTGAAACTTCTCGTGTGATGTGTTGATTGTGTAGTTCGGTCCGGGAACGAGATTGGATTGCCGAATCTTTGTCAGAGCTGCTGGCCCTTCGTGATCGATATCGAGGTACAGATGGCGGACGGTTTGGATGTCTTCCTTCGTTCGGCTGTGAGCTTCGGGTTTCAGGGTGTTCATCCCAATGTAGATGTCACAGGACTCTTTCTCATTCTTGTGCTGCAGCCACTCCTGAAAGGAAGATCCTGCGATCCTGTCTGAGGTGGCAATGCGCTGGAGGGTTTGGCGCGTAGTTCCACTTCGGACCAGCACGGCAACATGGTCAGAAGGATGAAAGTTCGTGCGGATGTATTCGACGGCAGAGATGTTCTTGTGCTGCTGATCGTTAGGTGTCATGCGAGGCCCGCCTGTCTTTGGTAGATTGCGCAGTAGTCGAAGAGATCAGCATCCGGATCGTAGCTGTTGATTTCGAGCACTTCGGAGATGTAGCGGCGTCCGGGCCGGCGCTCGATCTGAATCACGACATGGAGCGAGTCGGCGATATTGCTCTTGATGGCGCGGTAGGGCAGCTCCACACCGCTTTGCAGCGCGCAGCTGGTAAACCGAGCAAGACCCTGTTTGGCCGAGTTCGCATGAACGGTGGACAGTGTCCCCGAGTGACCCGTATTCAGCAGTTGCAAAAGATCGAAGGCTTCACCGCCGCGAATCTCACCGAGCAGGATCCGGTCCGGGCGGTGGCGAAGAGCGGCCTTGAGGAGGTCGCGGATCGCAACGCCAGGAAGGCCGTTCTGCGCGTGGCGCGCTTCAAACCGCACGAGGTTAGGCTGGACGATTTGAATTTCCGCTGTGTCCTCAATCAAGAGGATTCGCTCTTCCTCGGGTATGAATCTGCTGAGGATATTCAGTGTTGTGGTCTTTCCCGATCCGGTACCGCCGCAAATCAGAATGTTCTTGCGGGAAAGAACGTAGTCTTCGAGTCGATTGGCCAGCGGCTGGTCGAGTGTCCCCGCAGCAACCAAATCCTGAATTTCGAAATGGCGCGTGTTGAATTTGCGGATGGTCAATGTGACGCCGTTCAAGCTGCAGGGCGGAATGACGGCGGCGACGCGGCTTCCATCGGGAAGCCGCGAGTCGAGGATCGGGTGGGATTCCGAGATGTCGCCGCCGAGCCGGCGGGCGATGTTTTTGACAGCTACGAGGAGGGCTTTTTCGCCGAGGGAGATGCCTCTGACCGGCTGGAGATATCCGCCCTTCTCGATGAAGACGGAATCCGCGCCGTTGACCATGACCTCGCTGATCGTGTCATCGAGGATCAGATGTTCGATCGGTTTGAGAAACGGGAGTATGGTCTCGAATCCATGCATCAGAGTTGACCTCGCTCGAGCTGCTCGAAATAGGAAAGGTTCGGGTCGTTGAAGTAGGGCTTGAGGTAACAAAACGTAGGCGGGAGGGGATTAAGTCCGTCGTAAGCCATCACGATGGCCTGGGCGTTCTTGAGTTCGGTGAAGGTCTTCATGTCGAAGCGGTAGTCGGTATAGGGGCTGTACGTCTTGGACGCGGTGACATTGGCGCGATGGGAAACGGCCTTCCCCGTGAGGAGGCTGATGTGGGCATCGTGCCCGCTCTCGGAGAAGTTGTAGCTGGCCTTGAGGCGGTCGTCGCGGCCGCAGAGCGAGCTCGCGGCCTTCGCGGAGAAGTCATCCGACAGCGAGAGAAACACCTTCGTTCGAAAAGTCTGAAGGAGCGTCCGCCAGCTCTCGCCCGGCAGGGTGGATTTGAGCGAGCTGATGCTTTGGGTCGCGACGATCGGTATGCATTTGGGCTGGCGCGACAAACTGAAGAACTTTTCATCACCCGTGGGCTCGCTTTCGCCGACCGTGGCGAAGTGCTGGTATTCGTCGCAGAGGAAAAGGACCTGGCGGAAATATCGCTCCGGGTGGGCTTCGATCTCCGGGATGCGGTTCAGAACCGCGCGCTGGAAGTCGAGCTTCATCATCACGCCCAGGGCTTTGGCGAGACCTGGATTCGTGCCGATGGGAAAATTCAGCGCGCACACCGCTCCGGTTTCGATCAGCCAGCTGAAGGAGGGTAACGGGATTCCGTAATGGAAGTTGGCGTTGGCCACCGGGTCGTAGCATTCGGCGGGCGGACAGAAGGTCCGCTTCACGGCAGGATTGTCATCGAAGAGGGAGAGGAAAACGGAGATGCCCTCGACAATGGAAGTGCGAAGCTTCGGCTCGATCCTTCGCCAGTCGTTATAGAACCAGCGCTTGACGGCCTGGAGCTTCTCATATCGGTCGCTGTCGACCTGATCGAAGCCCGCTTCGCTCAGGCACTCGTATTCGACGCCGCTGGTCTTAACGAGCGCTCGCAGGCCGGGCGTCTCCCTGGCGCGGTACATCCCGGCGCCTTCGTCGTATTCGAAACCGAAGGATTTCAGATCGCCGACATGTGCCCGGAAGTTCTCGGGTGGGACGAGCAGAAAGTAACGTTCTTCGAGGCGCAGTTCGGCATCGCGGATTTTGCGCTCGAGGACCTCCGGGCAAATCGTGCATTCGTAGACATCGAAGAGGGTGACGTAGTCGTAGGCTACCTTGTGAAGCAGGATGATGAACTTGACGAGGTTGGTGTAAGCCTGCTGCCAGAAGGGCTCTTTGCCGCGCCCAAACAAGTTGTTGATCAGGGAGGCGATGCTATAGGCGAGGGCGTAGGCGTCGAGGCCGTTGTGCAGGGGGTTGTAACGGTAGTTGGAATCGAGGCTGATTTCGACGTAGTCCTGCTCGCGGTTGTGCCGCACAAGAATGCCGCGGACCTTTTTGCAGAAGTCGCCTTTTACCTCGAGCACGAGACCCCCGATCCGCTGCTCGGGATTTGCCGCCTTGTAGGAGAGGACCTGCTCCGCGTAGGGATAGAGGCATGCGCTGGTCTTGCCCGAGCCGACCGCGCCGAAGACTGCGATGCCGGTAAACAGTCCCCGCTCTGGAATCGTGAGCCAACGGGGTGTTTCGGAGGGCTCCGCCGTTCGGGGGTTGTGGACCTCGCCAAGTACGAGGAACAGATCGCTGAGGTGAGACGTCGTTGGATATGCGGGTGGCTTTCCCGCTTTCGGGCGCGGAGGCGTCTTCAAGGTGAAGATGTAAATGCCGGAGAGAAGGAACGAATAAACGATGTAAGGGGTCGTGTAAAGAAACAAGGTGTAGGAAAACTTCAATCCCTGGAAGACCGGCCGCGCCCAGAGAAAGATCAGTTCCAGGAAGAAATTGCGCTCGGGGAAGGGATAGCGGAAGTACAGCGCCATCCCGGTGATCGCGGCGAGCACGCACGCGAGGAAGTTCTTCTCCTCCAGGATGCGCCGAATCACGATGGCTTCCCCGGCTGCTGCGAAGGTGCTCCGCGCTTGCCGGCGCTCTCTCCGTTAGGTCCCGCTTTCCACTTCCTGTAGTCCGGGTCGCGCGCGAGCGTTTTGCGCAGCGCAAAGTTCGCGACGTAATCCGGGGTGCAGTCGACGAACCGTGCGTAGTCGTCGAGCAGCTCGCTGACAGGCCGTTCGAGCTGCAGCGCGCGGTTGACGCTTTCCGGTGGTTTCTTGACGATGGCCATCTTGTTTCTCCTCGTGTTGTTGATTTACGAACTCGAATTTCTCGACGCGGCCCAAACCATTGGCGCAACTCCCTTGCGCCATGAGGCGGGAGCGACCCCACGAAGTCCCGTGACGCACCGTGCGTCAAAGGGTGGGGTCGCTCCCGCCTCGTCCGGGGTTTTGGCCGCGTCTTTCTTGGGTGCCGTTTTTTCAGTCATCTCGTGTCTTTTCCACAAGTTCGCTTCACCACGGAGGTGAAGCGAATCGTGAAGTTCCGAGTGAAGTAGGGGGGTGAAGCCCTCTTCACCCTACCTTCCTCAATTCCTTCGGTTTGGCCTGCCCTCCCGCATTCACCAGACATGTTCTAAATTCGACGGAACGAGAGGGATGCCTATCGGCGAGCAGCGTTCGCCATTCGCCACCCCCAGCCCAGACCGCATAGAGACCGTCGACGCGTGCGCCGCCAAGACGCTGGTTCGCTTGATCGAGCCATTCGATGTCGTCGCTTGAAAGGGCCGCGTACTGCTTTCCATCCCACGCCGCGCGCAGACGGAAATAGCGCTCCAACTCCTCGGGGACGGCCTGTTGGCGTGGGGCCCGCACAAGCGAGGAGAAGCACTGCTCCGCGCGGATGAAGTGGACTGTGGAAGACGCTATATAAAGGAAGCGGAACTGGCCCAAGTGCCGGAAGAGCGGCGTGTAGGCGTTTAGATGGTTCGCGAAACCGGCGAGACTTGCCTGGCCGGGGTCCACATACGACAAGGTGACCACAGGGGAGGAAGAACCAGTGGAGGAGTCGAGGAACAGGGGGAACTTATCGACGAAATAGCGCAGCGTGGGCTCGGGTGTCGATACGCCTTCATAGGCTTTGGCCGGGAGAGATTTTTTCGGGATGCCGAGTTCGTCGCAGAAAAAGCGCACCTTGTCGTGTTCGGTTTCAAAGTAGTCGTGCGCAAGGTTCGAGAGAACGAAATCCAGCAGAAGAAGGCGGGTGCGGATGAACTCGGGCGAGTGGCGCCGGCGATTGCGGAGATTTTCGCGGTCGATCTGGCGGTAGAGGGTCTTTGAAAACAGATGATAGACGCCGCCTACATCCTGGTACTCGCGCCAGGTCACGTGGCCACGGCTTTCGAGCTTCTCGGTAAAGTGCTGGGACCGCTTGCCCCAATGGGCTCCGGCGAACGCGAGGAACTGGCGGGGCACGAAATAGCCGGAATGTGTGGCAACGATGTAGAGGAAACGAGCTTCGTCCACGGTGTAGCCAAGGGACTGGATCGCGCGGATATGTATGTCGGTAATTCTCATAAAGAAAGAATCTCCGCCGTGAGTTCGTGCTGATCGAGAACGCGGCGGAGGTGGTCGGCCTCGCCGTGGGGGGTGTAGAGAGAAAACCCGGCGTGCACCTTGTCGGCGACGTGGCGAGCACGGTAGTGCTCGGTGACAAGTTCGAGGTTGACGCGCGCCATGTCGCCGCCGCGGGTTTCGTACTCGATGCGAAGGTCGGGAACGGGGATCTTGTTGCGCACCACCTGCAGGCCGTGCCGCGCCGCAATCTCTGGGCGTGCCGCAGTACCGAACCGGGCGATCTCACGGTTGATTTTTCTCTTCAATTCATAATCCAGAATGACGCGGAAATTCCGCCCGCCCTTCTTTTCAATCCGGGCCGCTTCTTTCTGATACAGGCGATAGAGATCCGCGTCGTGATTGGCCTCGCGAGGTTTGACGAAGCCGTAGTAGACGGCCTGGTTTTTCGGGGCGAGGCGATTCGCGCGCAGCAGGCGATAGCCCCTCTTCGTGAGTGTCAGGAGTTCGCGTGGATTTGCTTCGGAGCCATGGAACGTGCCTTTGCGCACGAGTCCCTGGCGGGCGAGATTCTGGACGTCGCGTTCGGCCGCTTCCCCCTGTCCGCCGTAGGTGTGTTCCGCGAGGTCGTGCGTGGCAACGACGCGGAACTTCCCGAGCTCGATGATCGTGCGGATTTCGGATTCGCCCAGGCGGTAGCCGCGGTCCCGGTCATAGAGGACGGCGCGGCCATCCCGGAACTGAATCTCCGGATGGCGATCATCAGGTGGGTGTTCCGGGGAGCGCTCTAGAGTCGGGGATGACGGTGTGCTGTCCGGCGGCTCTCGAACCTGAGAATGACGGCCATCTCGACGAGTATCGGAGTCAAGATCGCGGCCGCGATCCTCGAACTCCGGAGGTGAAACGTCGCGGGACATTCACTCCGGCTCCTGGGTCTCGGTGGGGGAGGGCAAAGGGAACTGGCCCGCGAGCGCCTGATTGTCGACATGGGTGAGCTTCCGGCCCGTGTCTTTCAAGAAGAACTTGCGCTGGATGGCGTACACGCCGGTAAAGACATTCACGAAAAGCACCGCGATCCACAGTAGGATCACGCCTCCATACTGATGAGTCAGGATGTGCCGGTACGGGATGAGGAACTTGAGCTCGCCGAGGAGCCAGAAGCCTCCGGCCAGCAGGATGGCAATCGTTGCGAGTAAGGTGTTGGCGATCATCGGTGTGTTTCCTTTTCAAAAGAGAGATGGTTCAAAGCCTTTTCCACGAGCCTCTCCGTCTTCTTGGAGCGGGCGGAAAGCCGGAAAGCAACGAAGGCCCTCCCGAAGCGCGCCGATTGTTAGGAGGGCGAATACCCGTGAGATGGGCTGTGGCGCGTGAAAGGAGGAAGACCCGGGGTGGAAGAAAAAAGTGGCGCGGTGAGGTTGGGCCGAGGTTGCGAGGCGCCCGCCCGCGACTTCTTGGGTTCGGGTGTAGGCTCGCAATCTCATTTGAACGCCTGATCCTCGCGGAAGTAGGTGATGCCAAGGCCCAACGGATTGATGGGAATCAGCTCGTTCGGGACATGGCTCCGGAAGACGAACACGAAGTTGGCCGTATAGAGGTCGCGCTTCAGCTCGCTGTGATCGGCCGGGGAGTAGTAGACCAAGTAGAAATCCACGCGCGCGCGGTAGGGGGGATTCTGCAGCTGTTCGAGCGCGACCTTCTTCACGTCCACGTCGACTTCGAGCGCTGCGGTATTGGTGAGGAATTTCCGGATGTCGTCGTCCTTGTGATAAGCGTCGAGAATGCCGTTCGCAAGTTTGCCGTCGAGGAAGTAGAGGGATTTGGCGAAATCATCCTGAATGGTGTAGCGGTTGCGGCGGTAGTAGAGCGTGCAGAACTGCGACAGGAAATATTTCGTCTCGGCGTCCTGCGGCTGGTACTCGAGGTTGTGGTAGTTGATGGCCTCCGCGCGCCCGAGGTCATCGATGCGGATCACCAACGGACGAAAGTTCTCGAAGGTGCGGATGGTCCTGAGGGCCACGAGAGCGACGCCAACGGCCACGAGCGAAACGAGCACCAAAGCGATCTTCAAATAGGTGTTGGTCACCATGGGATCACCATACTGTTCGAGATAAAGCCGCCTGGCGTCCTGAAAGTTCCGATCATCCTTGGCAGTTGTCATGGCAACAACCCGCCGAGGATTCCAGCGGACGATCCGCCGGCAGTACCGCTGAAGATGTGGTTCGTGAGGGCGGGTATTTTCAGGAGCGCGTAGATCGAGGCGAGGAAGGTAATAAAAAGGGTCGGGAACCAGCCGAGGAGTTGCACGGTGGAGATAGCTCCGGCGGGCGGGAGACGCAGAGCTCCGAGGATCAGGTTCCCGATGATGTAGACGACCGCCGCGGCGATGACCTGGTAGAAAGCGTATTGAAGGAAACATCGGAACCAGCCCCAGAAGAGCCATTCCATCTTCGGGACGATAAAGAAAGGAACGAAAACGGGTCCCACCAGCACACACACTGCCGTGGCGATGAATCCGTACGCGATGACGACGATGGCCACGGCCTGAGCGGTGGCGAGGAGGATGGTGACGACGACATAGATGGTGGTGCCGAGAAAATCGCCCCAGGTTGGGGAGTCCATGCGGGACTCAAAGTCGGCAACCTGCGAGACGACCGTTTGGAGTTGGGCCTGATCGATCTGGCTCGAAAGAAACTGGGCCTCGTTGGTGACGAGGTTGTGGAAGCTGGTTCCCACGCCCGGAATCGGCGCGCTGTAGTAATTGACCATGGCGAAACCGAAGCTGATCGTGAGGAGCAAGCTCGCGAAGTTGTCGAAGTGGAAGGCGTACCTACCGCCTGCGGCGGACAGAGCCGACTTGATGCCGTACCACGCCACAAGGATCGTGGCGAACGAGCGAAAGAGATTTTGGCCCATGGCGTCGAAGAAGCCGAGGTTCTGGGTGAGCAAGGTGTTGATGGCTTGGAAGATGTACTGCAGATAGTCGGTTTGCACTGCCGTCAGCTCCTTCGACGCTCGGGCGTCTATCTCCACACGCCTACGGCATGCGGAAGTTTTGTAGTGAGTTGGTAAGGGTGCCGGTCATCTGCGTCGTGTTGGCGGCGAGGCTGGCTTGGCGCTGGATGTCGGCATTGATGGAGTTGGTTGTGGCCTCACGCTGTTGCTTCGAGAGGATGGTTTGCTGTTCGAGAAGCGACGCCAGGAGCTTGTTGGAATCCTGGAGCGTGCGTAGCGTCAGGACTCCTGCTGCGTTGATCTTGTTCAGAACGGAGACTTCGCTGTTGAGACCGGAGTCGCTCGAAAACGAGTCTTGTTCGAGGTTGCCGATCTGCGTCTGGATATCCTGGGCGCTGCCCCGGATGGAGCCGATGGTGGCCATGGCGTTGACGTTCGCGCCGTCCACGAGTTGGACAGACGCGTATTGGGACTGCATGCGCTCCAGCTCAAAAGGATCCATCCCAGAGAGATGATCCGTGCTGTACGGGAGCAGTTGGGTTGTGGACTTCTGGTAACCGGTGTTGATGTTGGGAAGCAGGCCGGAGTTGATGCCGCTAATCCAAGAGCCGGTGTTTCCGAAGGTGTTCAGTGAAGTGACATTTCGCCATTGCGAAAACAGCGCGCGGTAACGAGCGGGCATGTTTCGGACGAATGTGGCCATCTGCATGGCGAGGTTGAGCTGGGAGGTGATCTTGGCGTAGCTCTTTTGCAGTTGGAGTAGGTGCTGCTGGAGCTGTTGGTAGCGGAGCAGCGCGTTTTGGTAGTTGGTAGGGTCGTAGACGATCCCGCTCCCCAATTGCGCGGAGGCGGTACCGACGCACAACGCCAGGACGAGCACAAAGAGCAGAGCTTTTCGTTTCATCGAACGTCGATCCTTTCTTTCTTGCCTTCTAGAGATCGGAAGGCATCTTGTGGTTTGAGTAATCGGGCAACGCGAGATCGCCCGAGAGATAGACTTTGACTCGGTGGCCTTCCCGGATCGTCACCGTGGGCATGACGTTCAAGAACTTGTCTAGGATTTGCGCCGAGGACTGCGCGGTACTTTGCGCGAATCCCTGGCGCATGAGGTCGGCGCTGGACGCGGTGAGGGAACCTGCGGTTCCACCCTCCGCGACGGCTCCGAGGGCGCCGATGGCCAGCGACACGCCGAAGATGCGGAGGTAATGGTTGTTGACCTGATCGCGGAGTCCGGTGTCGCCGATTTGGTTGAGCCCCTTGAATTGATCGAGACTGACGGAATACCCGTCGGGCATGAGCACGCGATGGAAGACGACGGCCAGACGGGTCTGGCCGAACGTGTCCACCTTCTTGGTTTCACCCAGCAACTTCGATCCTGCGGGAATGAGCAGGTGCTGGCGGTCGTTCGAATAGACGTCGGTTGAGAGCAGGCATTCGATAGGGCCAGCAAAGCTCCCATCGAGCCGGTTGATGAGAACGGTTTCGAGAATGGTTCCTTCAAACAGTACGTAGGTTTTTCCTGCCGCCGCGTTGGCGGAGGCGGCCGGCACGGCGGCAGGTTTTTTTGCTTCCTCCTTTCGGTCGTGGGTTGTTTCCGCGGAATCGTTGCGCGCCGGAGCGGGAGCGGCTCCTGGAACGGGGCCCCCTTGCATGTCTTTCCAGAGCTGCGCGATTTGCGCCGAGTCCGGTCCCGGCGAACCTGGGCTCGAGGCGGCGGGAGTGGCCTCGGGGACCGGAGCATTCGCCTGGGCCTTGCGGTACGTCAGGGCGACATTCGAAGCAAAGAGCGACAAGTAGGCGCGCTTCTTCCGTTCCGCCTGAATGACATCCTCGGACCTCGGCTCGTTTGGATTCTCCGAGCCCTCCGCCTGTCCAGGTTGTTGCGGGTTCGGGGCCCCGGCGGTGAGGACATGGGCTTGCTGCGCGAGAGCGCTTTGCGCCACAAGCTGTTCGCGCTGCAGCTGTTGAATGCGGCTTTGCAGTTCGGCGATCTTCGTTTCGTTCACTTCGACGGGAGGCTGGGCCAGCGCCGCGGAGGGTGTCGCCTTCGACGGCGTGGACGGGCTCTTGCTGCCCGTCAGCCACATGATGAGGACCATGAGCAAGGCGAGGCTCGCGAGCAGCCACGATTGCACGTTTTTCGGCAGCAACCCGGGCGGCTTCGGTGCTTTTTCCTGGACTTGGGCTGGTTCGTTCATGGATCGCCCCTCAGTTCGCCGCCACGCGGCGCGTGAACGTCAGTTTCTTTTTGCCGATCGCGAGGTATCCGCTGTCGATGATTTTCGGCGCGATGTAGACGCTATTTTCAAATTGGAAGTGGATGAGGTTGGGTTTGCCGTCCTTGATTTCATACAGCGAGGGCTTTTCGTGCGCGGCGCACTTGACGTAGGTGAACTGGTCATCGTGATACACGGCGGCCACGAGGAAAGGCTCCCGCGGCGCCTTCGGGTCGAGAGCGTAATCAAACTGAAGTTTCGATCCATAGGAAGAACGAAAGCGATTGATCTGCTCGGCGGCCTCAGCCTGGGCGGCACGGATTTGCTCCGCGGTCTGCGCGCGGAGTGCGTCGAGCTCTTTCTTGTACGCCTCAGCCTCGCCGGCCTTCACGTAACCGTGCAACGAAGTGTTTGCCGCGCCCGAGCCTTCCTTCGGCTCGACAAAGATCTTGAGGTCGGGCTCAAGCTTCGGCTCGCTGCTGATTTCGGTCAGTAGGAACGAGTACACGTGGCCGCTCGCGGTGATCAGATTCAGGTTGCTGCGCGTACCGGCCTGGGCGGGGTGGACGTAGCAGAGGTTATGCGAGCCATTGATGATCCAGAATTCCTTGTCGCCGGTGGTGAAGTCGAGGATCTCCTCGTCATCCGGCAGAACGAGGAGCGTCGAAAAGCGGAGTTTGGCGTGGACGGGTACGATGTCCTCCTTTCCGTACTTGACGACGCGGGCACCGTCAGCGGCAGCGGACGGTTGCCACAGGAACGCGGCAAACAATCCGGCGAGTACGATAATGGCGAAATGACTTCTTGCGACCTTCAAAGAAAAAGACTTCATCGGCATTTCTCCTTTGTTCGAAATAGCGGTCTCCTAAGACTTTCGGTCATCAAACCACCGAAAAACCGTTGGAACGAGAAACACAATCCCCGTGAGCGCTACGGCGAGGGCGATGGGCACAAACACGGCACTTACTCCCAACCTCCGCGCCAACTCCGTGAGAGCCGGGATCATGGGGTGACTCCGGCCAGGACATCGAGCCCCTTTTCGAAGCCATACGCGTCGAAGGCTTCTTGCCGTTTCCGGTTGTCGTAGGGATCGTTGGTATAGAGCCAATAGCTCCGGGGATCGACGTTGAGATTCGCGACCTTGGCGAGTTCGGGAGTCTTGATGAGGAACTGGCGCTTCGGAAGGAGCGAAGCGATCCAGGCGACTTCCGTGTCGTTCAAGTGAAACTGCCGCCGGTACAGGTCCTGGTCCATGTCGGGATTTGCGAGGAAGATCTTGGTGGCGCAGCTCTCGACGATGACGTCCAAGAGTTCTGAGCGCTTCAGTTCGTCGAGCGATTGCGTGGAGAGGATCATGGCGGCGTTGTGCTTGCGCCAGGTCTTCAACGCTTCGGTCACGTACTGGCGGATGCTGGGATTGCGGAGAAACACCCAAGCCTCGTCGATGAAGAAGGCTTTGAACGTCGACGAGATATCATGGTTCGAGATGACCTCGTTGGCCCGGTGCAGGATGTAGAACAGCAACGGTTCCAAGAGTTCCGGGTACTTGCTCATGCGCTGGAAGTCGAAGCACTGGAAGCGGGAAAACGAGATGGTGTCTTCTGGGTTGTCGAAGAGGAATCCGAACTGGCCGCCGCGCGTCCACTTGGCGAGCGCATCCGACAACTGACGGGGCAGCGTGTTCGCGAGCACATCCAGGGTGCGGAGCGCCGGATCGAGAGAGTACAGATTCTCGATCTGCTCGTAGAGGGTCCGTTCGGCGGCCGGATCGAGTCTGGCGGCGATGCTGCCCAGGAGGACTTTGACGAAGAGCGCCAGAAAGTCGAGGTTCACTTTGGTCGGCGGCAGGCAAAACGGATTGAGGGTGAAGTTCGCGGCCTCGAGCCCGACGCGGAGGTAGGAGCCGCCGACGAGACGCGTCAGGCTCTCGAAGCTGCCGCCCAGGTCGAAGATGAAGGTAAAGGGATCGTACTTCTGCAGGTTGGTGATCAGGAAGTTCAAAAGGAAACTTTTGCCGGATCCGGTTCGCCCGAGCACCATCGTGTGCGCTACATCGCGGTAGTGCAGGTTCAAAAAGTAGGGCGTCCCGTGATTGGTCTCCAGGACCCCGAGGTACTCCTGCCGAAGATGCCGGTTGCGAGGCTCGCCACAGTGGAGGGTGAAGAGAAACGAGAAGTCCGCATAATTGGTGTTGAGCAGATACAGGGAACGCAGATTGAAGATGTGGTTGCCGGGAACCGCGGCGAGAAAGGCGTTCAGGAGGTTGTATTTTTCTTCATACAGCTGGGCATCGTGGACGCTGAACACTTTATAGAAGTCCGCGCACGCCCGTTCCACCTTGGCGAGGTCCCGGTCATAGATCACGACGGTCAGGGAAAACTGCCCGAAGTAATTCCCGAAGAGTTCGATCTCCTCGATCCCCTTGCCCAGTTCGCGAACCTGGGACTCCTTCGAATCGTCAAGCAGCGCATCGTGCGGCGCCGTGTCGTTGAGGTTGACCTGGCTGAAGAAGGAGTGCCTGGTGTTGTGGAAGTGGCGGCGCTTGGCCTGGATGACGCGGCGCGTCTTGCCGGAATCTTCCTTCTTCCATTCCGTAACGACATGGTAGTTGGCCTGCACGTCGAGCAGGCGCTTGAAGATCAACGGGAAGCTCTGCGCGGAGGGCTCCTTAAGCGTCAAGACTTTGACGTAGTCGTCGTCGACGCGCAGATAGCCGCGTTGGCATTCGAGGTGCGACTCCGCGAGCTGCCAATCGAGAAAGGTGTCGTAGCGCAGCTTCGCGTGTTCAATCTTGTGGGAAGCGAAATTGAGGGTGCGCTTGAGGACCGCGAAGGCTTCCTGTTTCTCAAGCAGCCGCGCGGGCAAAAAGTCCGACACCTGCAAAAGGAAACTCCGCGCTTTCCGCTCAAGCGCCGCGCGAGCGTTTTCGATGTCCCGTTCCATCAGTACGATTTGCTTCCGCCCGGAAAAAGAACCGAGGAGTTCGCCAAGGGCTTTCTTCGGATGTTTTGGCAGCTCCGACAGCACGGCCGCGAAGTTCCGCGCATAGTGAAAGCCTTCGAAAAACACGACGTAATAGATCGCGAGCGAAAATAGGGTCTCGGCTTTGCCCGCAAGATAGGCGATGCGGCTCGTGATCGCCGCGTCGACCACGGGATTGCCGTAGAGTTTGTGCGGAATCGCCGGGCTGTTGCGTTTGAAGAGGTACTGATAGACGCGATAGTTTTCATCGAAGAGCTTCAGCGCCGATTCGAGCCGCTTGGTCAGTCCGTCGATGGCCTCCTGATCCAGGCACTCGTAATCGACGCCCGGGACCTCGAGCACCAGGCCCAAGTCGCCGGTCTTCGTGAGAAACACGTGCGAATCGATGAATCCGTAGAGATTCACCCGCTCGTTGAGCGAGCCCGTTTCGTCGTAGTTCTTGAAGATGCGCTTCAGTCTAAGCATCGCGCATCCACGTGATCGAGATGGGGGAGAACTTGGCCGGATCGTATTCGGCGCGAAGCGTGGCGGCGGTAAGTAGGAATCGCAGAATCTGCGGATCGGTCTTCGTCGCCCACCACGCCACGAGATACAGAAGGAAAAAAATCAGCACGCCGCCGAGCAAGCTGCCGAGCAGGTTGAACGTGGCGGCCCCGAGGCACATGGCAAAGAAGAACAGCTTCCGCTCGGCTCCCAAGATCGTGAGCGGACGCGAAAGCGATCGATGAACGAGATTCACGCGGCGGACGTTTGGCATAGCTCTCCTTCTCCAAAAACGAATCGAGAAAAATCAGCTAATCATCAGGGAAAGAGCCAGGCGAGGAAATTCACCGCGGCGATGGCCATGCCGACGCCGAAGAGCACACCCGCCAGCACGCGCTTCGAGCCGCCCTCGCCAAACGCGAACGTGAGGCCCGATACGACAATCGCGACAAGCGAGAGCCCGCGGGCGATGGTGCTCGTGAAGGCCGTCTGGAGGACGTTGACTGCGTTCTCCCAGGGGGAATTGCCCTGCGCGAACAGGGGGGCGGCGAGAAGAAGGCCGATGGCCGCAGCGATGGCGGCGCGGGCGAAACTTCCAAAGAAAGGAATGCGGGTGATTTTCATGGAACCTCACAATGGATTTCGAAGCACACGATCCCGAGGGGGAATTCACACGGTCCCGACGGAACGGCGCAGAGGCCCGGCGCGGTTTCCCCGCTCCTCCGGCTTCCGCAGATGCCGCGAGCGATCCCGCCGGGGAGCCCGGCGTATCGGGCCCTGGCG
>Ga0187865_1002980_pt1 | contig 14780 bp, 14 predicted proteins | sample June2016WEW_11_1_2_FD_132989 | JGI IMG/M metagenome (GOLD analysis project Ga0187865, IMG submission 132989) | Peatland microbial communities from SPRUCE experiment site at the Marcell Experimental Forest, Minnesota, USA - June2016WEW_11_100 | ecosystem: Environmental > Terrestrial > Soil >...
CTGTCATTAACCTGGGCGCGCTCGCTCTGGAGCCCAGGGACCGAGGTGCAAAGCCCCTGGGTGGGCCAATGGTTCAGGGAGTGTACTGCCCGCACTGCGGCCAGATGCTCCTTGACGAGGCGGACTGGGAGGCGTTGAAACGGGAACGCGCACAGTACGATGAGCAACAGAAGCGCAGCGAGAAAGGAAACCGGGAGGGCGAGTCCGTGAAGCGCCATCGTCGCGGGCGGACGGCGCCCGGTGATCCGCGGAACATGGAATGGGAAGGGGCCTAGCTATGGCATGGGATCAGTCAACGCCGGCGGTCGCACGTCGGCTTCGAAAGCTGCGGTGCTTCCGTTGCGGGGCCCCGATGCGTCCGAAGCGGTTGTACAACGGCGAGCCTCGCCTTATCTGTGTTCGGGGGTGTACGATGATGGCCCCGGGGGAGAACGGCGACGGCATTCGAGCTGCCTTCAAGTTGGCATTTGAGGAGACGGAGCCGTCTGACACGCCATAGAACCTAAGAAATAAAGTCGCCCGCGTTACCCGGCACAGGTTCACGCGAGCGACTTGAAGGAACGACGCATGAGTATCGCCCAAGCGCCCTCGGGGTGCAGTACTCCGCCCCCACAATACGATGGTTCCGACCGGCGTGACGACGGCCTGTACACCTTCAGAGAAGCCGCGTGCTACCTGAGAGTTTCAGAGCGGAAGGTGCAGGCTGAGGTGGCCGCCGGGAGGATTCGGAAGGTCAGCTTCGCCCGGCCGGGAGCGAAGAAGGGTCCGGTCCGGTTCCGCCGCTGCGATCTCGATGCGTACGTCGCCGCCTGTGTCGTAGAACCCGTGGACCGGAGGGCGCGCGTATGAGCTGGCGCCACGGTCGGTCCTACTGGGCGTGGGTGAGCCTACGGGACGGCTCCCGCGTGCGTCGTTCTCTCGAATCGAGTGACCGCGCCACCGCGCGTGAGATCGAGAAGATGCTTGAGACGCTCCACGCGCGGCGCGAATGGTTGCTCATCGAGGCGGCGGCTTTCGGGCCCTCCAACGTTGGCGAGTTGTACGACTACTGGCGTCGTGGTGACGGCGGCCTCGACGAGTTGCGGGCGAAGTTGGGCGACGTGAACCTGTCAGAGCATGTCGAGGCATGGGCAGGGTGGGCGAAGCGACGGGCCAACGAGCGCACCGTTGAAGACTACCGCAAGCAGCTCCGCGTTCTCATGCCGGAGGGCGCGGCCTTCCCCCGTTCGATGTTCACTCGGCGGCACATCTCGGAGGCACTTGGGAAACTGACGTGCTCCGGCTCGACGGCGCGTCGCTACCTCGCAGCGTGGTCGTCCTTCGGGAGTTACCTGGTCGAGCAGGAATTGCTCGACGCCAACCCCATCCGGTCGGTGAAGGCGCCCCGCAACAACCCGCCACGCGAGGTGTGGCTTCCGCTCGAAGTCGTGGTGCGCCTCGTGGACGGGCAACCGGAACCGTTTCGCGCGTTGGCGGCCCTCCGCGAGGGCGCGGGTGTCGAGATTTCTGCGGCGCTGCGCGTACGCCGGCGCGACGTTGACCTGCGCCGGTCGGTCGTCCAGGTGACCGGGACGAAGAACGCCTGGCGCGCGCGGCCGGTCCTCGTGGACGAGTGGGCCAGGAAACGCTTGGCAGCTTACATCGCCGCGCGGCGCTTCACTCCCGATGCCCCGCTATTCCAGGGAGCAACAGAGCGGCAGGCGTGGGGAGTGCAGAAGGAGGCGGTTGCGGCGCTCAAGCTGCAACCGGGCTACCGCCTCCATGATGCGCGCCACAGTTATGCGGTGCGGAAGATGAAGGAGGGCGCTGACCCGCAGGTCATCGCGAACAACCTCGGGCACAAAGACACGACGATGCTGTGGAAGGTGTACGGCAAGTACCGCCCGACGATGCACGACTTGGCGCGCGAGCGCATGAGGGCGGTTCCTTGACCGGGCGCGCGCCGGTCACACCCTTGGTCACAAACGGGCTCCCGGCGGGGTTCACCCCGCCCCAGTCGGGCGATGTAACTCCTTCTGCCGCAACGAGTGGGCCCTCCAGGGTTCGAACCTGGGACCAACGGATTATGAGTCCGCCGCTCTAACCACCTGAGCTAAGGGCCCGCAGTGCGCTGACAAATCTAGCGTGGCTTCTCCGCGACGACGAGCGAGTGCAGCGCCAGCCACCGCAGGACGCGAGGCCCGCGGTCGAGCGCCGGGAGCGTGACCGGAGGGCGTCCCGGAACCGGCAGATAGTGGCCCACGCCGGCCACCGCCACGATGCGGAGGCCGGCGCGCCGCACCCAGCCGCAGGTCCGCGGGAGCAGCGTGAGGTTGTTGATCGGCTGCCCGACCTCCGTGTACGGTCGGCCGGTCAGGCGCCGATACAGCCTGAAGAGTCCCATCATGCCGAGGTAGTTGGGCGTCGTGAGATAGAGGCGACCGCCAGGGCGCAGCACCCGCGCCAGCTCACGGACCGCGCGTGCGGGGTCGCTCACGTGCTCGACGGTCTCGCACGAGACGGCGACGTCGAAGGCCCCGGCGCGGTGCGGGATGGCCTGAATGTCGCCCACGGCGAAGCACAGGGGGGCGAGCCCCGCCTGTCGTCCGAAGGCGGCGGCCTTCCCGATGGCGACGCGCGAGAAGTCGATCGCCACGACGTCCGCGCCCTGGCGCGCGAGCCACGCCGAGAAGCCGCCCCGGCCGCAGCCGATCTCGATTACGCGCCGACCCGCCACCGGAGCCAGGTGTTTCTGCACCAGCAAATGCCACGGGGCGGCGGCTTCGCCGTCCACATCGAGCGTCGCGTGCCAGGCGTCGTAGCCGGCGCGCGCGCCCGCCGGGTCGCCCGAGCCCGGGGCCCGCGTCACCGCGGTGGCGCGGCCGAGCGGCGGAGCGACCGCATCGCGCGAGCGGGAAGTGCGGTGACCGCGCGATAGGCGCGATCCAGGGCGAGCAGCCAGCCGGGCTGCGGAACGATGCTGCGCGCGAACTCCTGCAGCGCCGCCTCCTGCGCGGCGAGCCCGTGAATCGTGACCTCGCGACAGTCGAACCGGTCGTTCCACCACAGCCAGGCGACCGACGCGCGTGCGTCCAGCGTGCCCGCATGGCTCGCCGGGAGGGAGAAGCGCCAGTCGGCGTTGATCATGTGGTACTTCGGGAGGAACGACACCGTGGAGCCGCGGATCTCCACGAGCCACCGGTGGTGGGACAGCCCGGCCTGCCGTGGGCGCTCGAGCCCACGGCACGACTCCCACTCGCGGGACGGTACCTCGATGTAGCCGCGCCTGGCCACGCGCTGGAGCTCGTCGCACACGCCCACGGGGTCCCGGAGGTCCTCCAGCGTGTGCGAGCACACCGCGAAGTCGAACTGCTTGTCGGCGAAGGGCCAGGGTGAGCGATCGCAGATGTCCCGCTGCACCCAGGTCTCGCGCGTGAACCACTCCTCGGCCGGCCCCTGCGACGCCGGCGCGCCGAAGGTGCGGTAGAAGCCGCGGGTTTCATAGGGCTCCGCGTCCAGCACCCATTGGGCGCGGTTGAAGGGGCACGCCCACCCGCCGACGTCCAGGACCAGATCGCTGGGCGTCAGCCGCGCGAGCAACGCCTCGACGTTCTCCTGCAGCACAGCGCCTCTCCTGACCGCGCACCCGCCCGGCGTGAGGGGGCCTCAGCCCGCGGCCGCGGTCCGAAAGATGTCTTCGAGTGCTTCGACGTGGTGGTGCATCGTTCTGCGGCGCGACCCCTCCCAGGCCCCGAGCCGGAGGTGCTGCAGGTGGTCGGCGCTCGCCAGGGCCCGCACGAGGGCGGCCGCCAGCCCTTCGGCCGTCGGCGGAGTCGCGGGCGCGACCTCGCCGGTCTCTCCGGCCACCAGCCACTCCGGTATGGCGCCCATCGCATACCCCACGGTCGGCAGGCCGAGGCACGCGGCCTCCACGCCCACGAGGCCGAAAGGTTCCGGCCACAGGCTCGGCATGGCGAGCACGTCCGCCCCACGCATGAGCCGCGCACGTGCTTCGGGCTCGACCCACCCGTGGAAGGACGCATCCACCCCCAGGCGCCGGGCGCGAGAGCGCAGCATACGCTCGTCGGGGCCGTCGCCGGCCACATCGAGCGCGAAATGCCGGCCCAGTGCGCGCTCGGCGAGCGGCGCCGCCTCCAGCAGGTAGTGCGCGCCCTTGAGAGAGGTGAGCCGCCCCAGGAAGAGCACGCGCCCGGTCGCGGGCCGGACGCCCGGGGCCTCGGAATCGGGTGTCATTCCCGTCGGCGGCATCGGCACCGTGAACAGCCGGCTCGCAGCGACCCCGTGGGCCGCGTATTCCCGCGCCATGTGGTCGCTCCCCGTCACCACGGCGCGGTACCGGGGCAGGAGCGAGCGCCGTGCCGTCTGCCGCCGGTACTCACGTACCATCGTCCGGGGATCGAGGCCGCCGCAACGGCGCGGGTAGTACAACCCCAGGCAAGCCGGGCCGAGCGCCCGTGCGCAGGCGCGAGGCGCCGGAAGCGCGAACCGCTTGGTGCCGGAGACACAGGTGCCGTAATACCCGTGCGTGAAGAGCGCCGCCGGGTAGTCGCTCACCAGGTTCTGCTCGAGGGCCGGGTTCTCCAGGCCCTGGACGAACACCAAGTCAGGCCTCCAGGCGCGGACGGCCGCCGAGCCGCGCTCCGGGCCCAGGCTCTCGGCCGAGATGAGCGCGACGCCCCCCGCCGGATCGTCGATGCGGAGCCGAGGGTCCGCCTCGTCGTGCTCCACGAGCAGTCCCACGGCGTGGCCGCGCGCGGCCAGCGCCGGGAGCAGGGCCTGCAGGTATCGCTCGGCGCCGCCCCCGACGCGGCGGGCCCAGTTGGCCACGAGGATTCTCACGAGCCGGAGGATCCCGCAGCCGGCGCGCCGGACGGCTCACGCCGCCACGTGGCGCTGCGCCCCACGGCGGGCAGCAGGATCACGAAGCTGAGCAGGTGCATGACGAAGGTGGCGGCGGCGCACCCGGAGGCGCCGAACCGCGGGATCAGCAGCACGTCGCCGCCCAGGTTCACGGCGAACTGCAGGAGTGCGATGGTCGCGACCAGGCGCTCGCGTCCCAATCGGTAGGCGACGGGAATGAGCAGCAGGCCCGCGGCCGCGAGGCCGTAGGCGGCCAGCAGCCACCGCAGCGCCGGCACGGCGCCGTCATAGGCGTGCCCGAAGAAGAGCAGGCTCACCCACGGTGCCAGCGCGATGCCGAGGGCGCACATGAGCCCCACGCCCAGCGAGGCCAGGCGTGCCAGGCGCAGGTAGCGCTCGAGCTGGGCGATCTCGATGGTCCCGGTCGCGTAGGGGAAGGCGACGGACCAGAGCGAGCCGCTCACCAGCGTCACCATACCCGCCACGCGGCTCGCAGCGTTCCACAGCCCGGTTTCAGTGCTGCTCGAGAGCGATGCGAGAAGCAACGTGTCGGTCTGCCCGATGAGGGCGAATGCCAGCGCCGGGACGGCGGTCCAGGCCGAGAGCACCAGCCACGCGACCGGTGGAGCCTGCAAGAGGGGCGGCCACAGGCGCAGGGAGCGGTGTGCGCCCCAGACCATGAGGCCAGCCTCGACCGGGATCGCGGCCATGGCGACCGCGAGCGCGGAGTGGAGCGAGAGGCCCGGTCCGAAGGCCAACGCGGCATAGGCGGCGAGCCGCAGCACGCCTGCGGAGGTGCGCCTGGTCGCGATACCGCGCTGGTTCCGCGCCACCTGCATCGCGGTGGCGAAGTGCGTGCCGACCGCCAGCGTCACCCCGGCAGCGGCCGCGGCGCCTGCGAGCCAGGCCAGGTCGGCGGGGAGCTGCAGCGACGGCATCAGCCAGCGCCCGGCCGCGAGCAGGACGGCCCCGATGAGCAGGGCCAGCGCCACGCGCAGCCCCAGGAAGGTCTCGTTGAGGCGGCGCAGATCGCCGCCACGCATGACCTCGGGGCTGCCCAGGCGCACGAATGCCGCCGACCAGCCGAGGTCCGACAGGCCGCTGACGATGAAGATGAGGGCGAGGACGATGCTGAATATGCCGAAGCCCGACGGGCCGAGGGCGCGGGCGAGCAGCGTCGTGGTCGCGATCCCCACGAGCATCTGCGCGGAGCTGCCGCCCAGCGACCATCCGACATCGCGCGTTCCGCGGCGGCGGGCGAAGGCGACCGCGGCGTCCCACCACGCCGAGAGTCCTACAGTACGCCTCCGCGCCGGAACATCCCGACTTCGTCGTACTTCCGCTCGAAGAGGTCGCGCACTTCCGCGCGCGAGACGACGGCGACGCCGGCCTTGCCCACCTCGATGCCCGCGGCGTAGTTCGCCAGCTCAGCCGCCTCCCGCATCGTCGCCCCGGAGGCCAGGGCGGTGCCCACCCACGCCGTGACCGTGTCGCCCGCGCCCGAGACGTCGTACACCTCGCGCGCGTGCGTCGGAAACCGCTCGATCGTTCCGTTCTTCGTGAGCAGGGCCATGCCGTGCGGCCCCAGGGTCAGGAGCAGGTTGTCCACTTCGAGTTGCTCCATTACGGCAGGCAGCGTGTCGGCGTGCTCGACGTCCACGGCCGCGCCCAGCGCCGCCTCCAGCTCCCGGCGGTTCGGCTTGAAGACGGTGGCGCCCTTGTAGTTGAAGAAGTGCTTGAACTTGGGGTCCACCACCGAGGGAATGCCGCGCGACCGGGCGGTCGACAGCGCGCTCGCGATCACCGCAGGCGTCAGCGTTCCCTTGTTGTAGTCCTCGAGCAGCACCGCGTCGACGCCCTTGAGCGACTTGGCCATCCGCTTCTGCAGGATCTCGAGGGTCGAGCCCTCGAGGAGCGCGTCCTCCTCTTCGTCGAACCGCAGCATCTGCTGGCCGCGGGCCACCACGCGCGTCTTCGACGTGGTGGGCCGCTCGGGCGTCACCACGATCCCTTCGTCGCGGATACCGGCGGCCACCAGCTCGGTGCGCAGCTGCTCGCCGCGCCGGTCGTCGCCGACCGTGGCCACGAGCGTCACCTCGGCGCCGATGGCAGCCACGTTCGCCGCGACGTTGGCCGCGCCGCCGAGGGCGTAGCGGCGATCCTGCACGCGGACCACGGGCACCGGCGCCTCGGGCGAGATGCGCTCGACGTCGCCGATCATGTAGATGTCGAGCATCGCGTCGCCCACCACGACGACGCGCCGCTTGGGCATCTCCTCCAAAAGCAGGTTGACGCGCTCGCGGGTGATCACCTGACGGCCCCCAGGGTGTCGGCGACCAGACGTCCGATCTCGAGGCAACAGGTTAGCCCCGGCGACTCGATACCCACAAGGTTGACCCACCCCGGCAGGCCCCGCGCCGACTCCTCCTGGATCACGAAATCGCGGACCGGCTCACCGGGGCCCTGCAACTTGGGCCGAATGCCGGCCAGGTCGGGCGACAGGTCGGCCTCGTCCAGCCCCTCGAGGTAGCGCGAGACCGCGGCGTGAAAGGCGGGCCGCAGGTTCTCGGCCACCGCGTAGTCCTGCGTGCGGTCCTTCAGGTACTGGAGGTCCGGCCCCAGCCGCACGCCGCCAGCCAGGTCGAGCGTGACGTGGATGCCCAGGTGCGTCGCGTGCGGGGCGGGGTAGATGAGATGGCTCGCGAGATGGCGCTTCCGCGGGTGCACGCGGAAGTAGTGCCCACGCGCATAGTGCAGGCGATAGCCGGCGGCCGCCACGTCGAGACCGGGCAGCGCGGCGACCCGGTCCGCGTCGAGTCCCGCCGAATTTACGACGGAGCTTGTTTCCAGCGACGTGGTCTCGTCGCCGCTCCGGACGGCGAGGCGATAACCCCCGGCGACGGGCTCGGCCGCAACCACCTCGTGGCGCAGTGCGTCCGTGCAGCCGTGCGCCCGTGCGTCCGCTTCGAGGCTCGCCATCAGCTGGTGCGAGTCCACGATCCCCGTGTCGGGGGACCAGAGGGCGTGGGTCGCACGGACGTGGGGCTCGATCCTGCGGACCTGAGCCGGGGCGAACCGCTGAAGTGAGGTGACGCCGTTCTCGACGGCCTGCCGGAGGATCTGGTCGAGCTTCGGCTCCTCGTCCTCCGCGGTCGCGACGATCAGCTTCCCGAGCCGCGCGTGCGGGACTCCGTGCGCCTCGCACCAGGCGTAGAGGCTCCGATTGCCGCGCGCACAGAGCCGCGCCTTGAGGCTGCCGACCGGATAGTAGATGCCGGCGTGGATGACTTCACTGTTGCGGCTGCTCGTCTCGACGCCGAAGCGCTCGTGCCGCTCGATCAGGATGACGTCGCGTCCACGCACCGCCAGCTCGCGGGCGCACGCCAAGCCCACGACCCCGGCGCCGATGACGACGACGTCAGCGTCCACGATCGCCTCCGGAGGTTTCCGGCTTCCGCGCGATCAACAGGATGTTGTCCGACAGGGCGCAGGGAAACGCGCGCGACACCCACCGGGGCCACCGCCACGGCGTGAGCGGGATGCGTCCCTGCAGGCTGAACTCGCAGCTCGCGTCCGTCAGCGCGCACTCCCGGGCGATCCGCCGCAGGTCCACTTCGAGGAGCGCCGTGCGATGGGCGGGATAACTCACGTCCTGGAACGCCGAGAAGCGGTGTTTGATCACGAGGGTGGCGAGGGAGAGCGCGCTGAGCTGGTTCGGCGTCGTGACCACGACCCAGCCTCCGGGCCTGGCGAGGCGCGTCAACTCCCGCACCAGCGCCCGCGGGTTCTCCAGGTGCTCGATCGTCTCGACTGCGACCGCTACGTCGGCCGTGGCGGACGGCAGCGGCACGGCTCCCGAGTCGAGATCTCCCGAGTCGAGATCGCAGGCGAGAAACTCGCCTGCGTCCGGGAAACCCTCGTAGCGCACCGCGTCCACGCCGACGTACCGCGAGGCCAGGTCGCGCAGACAAGCACCCAGCCGGCCGCTCCCGCAGCCGAGGTCCACCACGGTGCCGCGCGCCCCGCGCGCCTCGAGGGCGCGCCTCACCATGGCGTAGATCGCGGCGTCGCTCGTGCCCCCACTCAGCCGGGCGCGAAGCTCCGTGCTCGCGTCCGCCGTCAGTCCCCCCAGTGGATCCCGCCGCTCACGCGGCGCCGGATCTCGGCCTTGATTCGCCACACCCAGCGGTCGCCGCGCACGCCCTGCACGTGGTTCGCGTTCCAGATGAAGTGGCGGCCGATGTCGGTGCTCAGGTTGATCCCTGCCACCGGCGTCCAATTCGCCTGCACCGCGACGCGCAGCGTCCTTTGCACCACCCCCGTGAGAAAGACGAGCGAATCGGAAAACGCCGAGTCGGGAGGATACGGCTTTCGGAAGTCGCCCTGCCCCTGCCTGATGTAGGTAATCTCGCCGGCCACGAGTGCCCGAGGAGCGGGTGCCGTGGTGGCGCGGAAAGTCCACTGGTCGTAGTCGCTGTGGTTCCGGGCCAGGCCGACGCTGTCACTCGAGTACTGCTCCTGGTTGAACTCGGTCCGGTAGTCGAGTGCGTCGACCCGCGTGTACAGCGCCGACCAGCTCCATCGGCCCCGCAGGGCGCCGCCGGTGGCGGAGAAGGTGTAGCCGAGCTCCTCCGGCTTCTTGTCGTGCTGGGTGTTTCGACTCGTCTGGATGTCGTCGGCGTAGATCTGCGCGGCCAGGCGGACCGCGCGCGAGACCTGATACGACGCGTCCGCCCCGATCAGGGCGTTCCCCGCCGGCCTGTTCTGATATTGGACCAGAGTCCACAGGCCGATCGGATTGAGGTACCACGGCTCGAACGACCGCCCGAGGCTGGAGGTGTCTGCGTACAGCTCCGCTTCCGAAAGCGAGAAGGCGAACCGGTCGGACGGCATCACCACCAGGCGGTGCGCCGAGAGGAAACGGCGCTGTGGAGCGATCTGCCCCCAGCCGGGAAGGCTGTTGAGCTGTGTCGCGACCATCTCCAGCCTGAAGCGCTGCGGGCCCAGTCGCAGAAACAAGTGGTCGTAGGAGTATGGCGCGTTGGAGAGGATCAGCCCCTGCGCCTCGGGCGGTCCCCAGTTCCGGTCCACCATGCCGAAGAACACTGCAACGTACTTCCACGAGCCGATGGCGTACGCCTCATCCGTTCGCCCCGCGATGGGCTGGTCCTTTCGCCCGATGTACTCGGGGTCGTACTTGAGCCGGTTGTCGAAGTACGGATGCGTCACGAAGGCCGCGTGCGGTACCTCCAGCGACATCTCCAGGTCACCGCGCGGGTAGAGGCCCGTGGAGTCGCGCGATGGCCGGTCGGGCCACCGGCTGGCATCGGATGCGGCCGTGAGTCCCACGCCGCCGTCGATCTTCCATCGCACCGTGTCCGGACGCTCAGACAGCTCCCAGGCCAGGAGCCGCAGGCTGCTCTTCACCGACTCCGCCAGAGCCGTTGTGTCCGCCTTGGCCACGGCCCGCGCCACGTCCGCGCGTCTCAGGGGCCGCGTGAGCGGGTCGAGCCCCCGGAGCACGCCGGCGCGGATCAGCTGCTCCACATAGGGCGTCGCCCAGGAGGTGATCGGAAGGTAGAGGTTGCTCTCCGGCGCCTGCGCCGCGAGCGGGGCGGCAGCCGTCGCAGACAGGAGTGCCGCCAGGAGGAATCGTCGCATGTCGCCGAATATACCGGGCGTCCGGCCCGTCCGCCCGTGCGCCTGCGCCTCCGTGCGTCCTATATTGGCCCCGTGCCGAAACGGCCACATCCGCTCCTCGTGATGGCCATCGCGGTCGTGGCGATGTCGTGGGCCGCGCCGCTCATCCGGCTCAGCGCCGCCCCGCCCCTGGCCATCGCCGCGTGGCGGCTCACCTTCGCGACGCTGATGCTCGGGCCCGCGCTCGCAGCCTCGCCGGCGCGCCGCGAATGGTCGAAGCTCGGCGGCTCGGAGCGCCGCATCGCGGCTGCTGCCGGCATCTTCCTCGCACTCCACTTCGCTTCCTGGATCACGTCGCTGCGCCTCACCAGTGTCGCAGCCTCCGCCGTCCTGGTCTCGCTCTCACCCGTCTTCGCCTGGGTCTTCTCCCGCATCTTCCTCGGCGAGCGCCCCGCCCGCCGCCAGGCGTTCGGGATCGTCCTCGCCATCGTCGGCGCCGCCGTCATCGCCCTGGGCGACGCCAGCCACGCCGGCCGCGGCGCCCTGATCGGGGACCTGCTCGCCCTGGCCGGAGCAGCCTTCGGAGGCGCGTACTTCGTCATCGGCCGCCGGCTCCGCGCCGACCTCGGGCTCGTCGCCTACATCACCCCGGTCTACGGCGTCGCGGCGGCCGTTCTGCTCGTCTGGGCAGCGGGCCTCCACCAGGCGTTCGTGGCCTACCCGGCGAAGGACTGGCTCATCTTCGCCGCCCTGGCCGCGGGCCCGATGCTCGTCGGCCACGGCGGCCTCAACTACGCCCTGCGCTACCTCCCCGCCTACACGGTCAACGTGGCCGCCCTGGGCGAGCCGGTGGGCGCCACGCTCCTTGCCTGGCTCCTGCCGGCCATCGCCGAGCCGCCCGGCCTCGGAGCCGTCGCCGGCGGCGTCCTGGCCCTGGGAGGCATCGCACTGGCCCTGGCGGCCGCCGGCGGAGACTCCGCGCGAGCCCACAGCCCGCCGAGCGCGTGAGGCGAGTCCCGGCTCGCTCAGCCCGGCTGACCGGTTAGCTTTCGCCCCCGTGACCTCCACCGTAGACGCCATCCGCGGCCACATTGTCGAGTCGAGCCATCGGGTTTCCGCCGCTGTCGTGGACGCGGACGGCAAGCTCGTGGGCTCCACGGGCGACAGCGACCTGGTGACCTACTGGCGCTCGTGCGCCAAGCCGATCCAGGTGCTGCCGCTGATCGAGGACGGCGGCGCCGACGCGCTCGGGATCACGGACGCCGAGATCGCGCTCGCCTGCGCCTCCCACAACGGGGAGCCGCGCCACCTCGCCGTCGCCCGGAGCCTGCTCGAGAAAGCGGGCTGCGCGGAGCAGGACCTGGAGTGCGGCCCCCATCCGTCGCTCTCGCCGGCCATCGCGCGCGAGATGGCCGGCCGCGGCGAGACGCCGCGCAAGCTCCACAGCAACTGCTCGGGGAAGCACGCCGCGATGCTCGCATTGGCGCGCCATCACGGCTGGCCCACGGCGAACTACCGGAAGGCCGAGCATCCGGTCCAGCGGCGCCTGCTCGAGGAAGTGGCGGCGTGGACGGGCGTGGCCGAAGACAAGATCGGGCAGGGCACCGACGGATGCGGAGTAGTCTCTTACGCGCTTCCCTTGAAGCACATGGCTCTGGCCTATGCGCGGCTGGGTGTAGGGTATAGGGTGGAGGGTGTCGCGAGCGCGGATTCCTACACCCTACCCCCTACACCCTACACCCCCGCCGAGCGCGTCCTCAGCGCCATTGTCGCAGAGCCCTTCCTCATCGCCGGTACCGGCCGCCTCTGCACGGAGGTCATCGCTTCCTCCCGCGGCGCGGTCATCTCCAAGGTCGGTGCCGACGGCGTCTACTGCGCGACGATTCCGGGCGCCCGCCTCGGCCTGGCGATGAAGGTGGAGGACGGCGACATGGATGCCGCGCGGCCGGCCCTCCTCGCCTTACTGGAGATCCTGGCGCCCGGCGCCGTGCGCGTGGCGGACTCCTTCCGTTCGCCGCGGATCAAGAACACCTTGGGCGAGGAAGTGGGCCACCTGGAGGCCCGCGTCTCCCTGGAGCGCGCCCGATGAAACAGAGCTGCAACCGAACGGTGACGGCTGCCGTCCCGGAGCGCGTACCGTGACCGCCGTGCTCGACTCTCCGACGCAGGGACTGCTGCGCGTGGCGCTGCTGCTGCCGCACGCTGCCGAGAACGAGCTGGGCGACTGGATGCGCCGGGCGCGTGAGGAAGGCACGCCGGCGCTCTGGCTGGAGGAGCTGCTCCTCGCGAGCGTGCTCTACATCGGCTTCCCGCGTGCCATCGTCGCGTGGTCGGTCTATCGGCGGCTCGAACCCGAAGCGGCGCCGGGGAGCGAGCAGTCGGACTACGCGGGATGGCAGGAATGGCTGGCGCGGGGCGAGGCGAGCTGCCGCAAGGTCTACGGGAAGCACTACGAGCAGCTGCGGCACAACATCCACGCGCTGCACCCGGCGCTCGACCAGTGGATGGTCGTGGACGGATACGGGAAGACGCTGAGCCGCAGCGGTCTCGACCTGCTGCACCGCGAGCTGTGCTCGGTCGCGATGCTCGTGCCGCAGGGCGTCCAGCGCCAGCTCCTTTCGCATCTGAGCGGCGCGCTCAACGCCGGCGCGACGGTCGAGCAGGTGGACGATGTCCTGGACCTTGCCACCGCGCTGCCGGTGCGTTCGCGCAACCTCGAGGTCGCCCGCAGCCTCTGGCAGGAGCTCAAGGACACTCTCGTCCACGACTGACGATGTTCATCGACCAGGTCCTCGTCGACGTGACCGCCGGGAACGGCGGCTCCGGAATGACCGCGTTCCGGCGGGAGAGCCGCGTCCCCAAGGGCGGTCCTTCCGGCGGGGACGGCGGGCGCGGTGGGAGCGTGTACCTGCTCGCCGATCCGCAGCTCTGGACCCTGCTCGACTACACCTACAGACCGAAATGGGAGGCCGACTCGGGCCAGCCGGGCGGTCCCTCGCAGCAGTCGGGGCGCTCGGCCGAGGACCTCGTGCTGCCGGTGCCGTGCGGGACGGAGGTGCGCGACGCGGGGACCGGCGAGATGCTGGGCGAGGTCGTGCGCCCGGGCGAGCGCATGCTCGTCGCGCAGGGGGGCAGGGGCGGCTACGGCAACCAGCACTTCGCGACGCCGACCCACCAGACGCCGCACGAGTACCAGCCGGGCGAGGACGGCGAGCGGAGGAAGATCGAGCTGACGCTGAAGCTCATCGCCGACGTCGGCCTGCTCGGCCAGCCGAACGCCGGCAAGAGCACGCTCCTGGCGGCCGTGACCGCCGCGCGGCCGAAGATCGCGGATTATCCGTTCACGACGCTCGAGCCCAACCTCGGCGTCGTGCAGCTGAGCGACCACCGCAGCTTCGTGATCGCTGACATCCCCGGAATCATCGAGGGAGCGCACCACGGCAAGGGGCTGGGCCTCAAGTTCCTCCGCCACATCGAGCGCACGCGGTTGCTGGTGTACCTGATCCCCGCGGACGTGGAGGACCGCGACGAAGCGTACGCGATGCTGCGGCGCGAGATCGAGGCGTTCTCGCCCGCGCTCGGGGCCAAGCCGCACTGCGTCGTGCTGAGCAAGGCGGACCTCGTGCCCGCGGACCAGCGGGATCTTCCCGACGCGCCGGACGCGTTCGCCCATTTCGCGATCTCGTCCCTCTCGCGCGAGGGACTCGAAGCGTTCCTCGGCTCGCTCTGGCAGCGGCTGGCCGAGGTGCGGCGGGAGGCCGAGGCTTCCACGTGAATGCGGCGGCGGGGGAGATCCAGGTCCTCGAGCGGGACCACCCGTGCTTCCCCAAGTCGGTCCTGCTGGTCGAGAAGCCACCGGAGCGCCTCTACGCCATCGGCGACCTCGGGATGCTCGAGGGACGGCGCGTCGGCATCGTCGGGAGCCGCCATCCTTCATCGTACGGCATCCGTGTCACCTACGACGCGGCGAAGGCGGCGGCGCGGGCCGCTCTCGTGGTCGTGAGCGGACTCGCCCGCGGCCTCGACGCCCGCGCGCACCGCGGCGCGCTCGACGCCGGCGGGAGGACGATCGCCGTCTTGGGCGGCGGCGTGGACGTCTGCTATCCGCTGAGCAACCGCGATCTCTACGATGAAGTGCGCGGGAAGGGGCTCCTGCTGAGCGAGATGGAGCCGGGCACCCGCCCGTGGCCGGAACACTTCCCGCGCCGCAACCGGATCATCGCGGGGCTCGTGGAGTACCTGCTCGTGGTGGAAGGCAAGATCAAGGGCGGCACGAGCAA
>Ga0187865_1002985_pt1 | contig 14752 bp, 16 predicted proteins | sample June2016WEW_11_1_2_FD_132989 | JGI IMG/M metagenome (GOLD analysis project Ga0187865, IMG submission 132989) | Peatland microbial communities from SPRUCE experiment site at the Marcell Experimental Forest, Minnesota, USA - June2016WEW_11_100 | ecosystem: Environmental > Terrestrial > Soil >...
CACCACTGAAACTGGTAGGGATCCTGTTGTGCGAGTTCCTCGGCGCCAGACAGTGAGACAGGCTCACCAATGACTTTGTATTTCACCTCATTGCCGAAGGCGTCCCGTAGCCGGTGCTTCATAAGGGTAATAGCCAAGTGAGTGACGTCGATGCCAATCCAGAACCGGCCCAATTTCTGAGCCGCGGCTATGGTAGTGCCACACCCGCAGAAGGGATCAAGGACGACGTCGCCCTCGTTGCTGCTCGTGCCAATGATGCGCTCAAGGAGCGCTTCTGGCTTCTGTGTTGGATAGCCGAGCCGTTCCTGCGCCTGGGAATTGATCGGATCAATGTCGGTCCACAGGTCCTGAAGTGGGATGCCTGGCATCTCGTCGAGATAGCGCTTGTACTGCGGGACCGCGCCAGGCTTCGTCTGAATGATACGTCCGGCAGCGATCAATTCGTCCATTTTCGCTTTGCTGTAGCGCCAGAACCGCGTCACGCCCATTACCTCATAGGATGGATTGCCCTTCGCTGCCCCTCCGGGACCTATGAGGTTGTCCAGTCGGTATCGTCGGCCACTGTCAGGCTCCATGTGCGAGTATTTTCCCTCGACGTATGCCGAATCGTACCGGGTATAGAGTGGGTTCCAAATCCACTCGTCGCCAACGGTGTAGAACAAAAGAATGTCGTGCAATCTCCCGTGTTGCCTACGGCCTTGTTTGGTATCGCTGTGGGCTGTGCTCCGTTTCCACACGATCTCGGAGCGGAAGTTCTGTGGGCTGAATACCGCATCCATGAGCAGCTTGAGGTAGTGGCTTGCAGTCGGATCGCAGTGTAAATAGATTGAGCCGGTGGACCTAAGAACCCGGCGGAGCTCTACCAGGCGCGGCGCCATCATCGCAAGATAAGCCAGCATGTCACTATCGCCGAGAAGCTGCCGAAGCGCGACCATCGCATTTGCCGCTTTCCCCCCGGCTTCGACGACGTCCTGGAAAGTCCGCGCTGCCCTCTGATCCCAGTGCCAGGTATCCTCAAAGGCCTCGATTTGAGCTGCGGCTTTGCTGCCGTCTTGCTCTGTGAAAAGGACGTTGTAAGAAGCGTTGCTGTTGAAAGGGGGATCGAGGTAGACCAGGTCAACCGTCTCATCTTTAATGTGGCGGCGAAGCACGTCGAGGTTATCCCCGTAGTAGAGCATGTTGTCTTGGTCTGTCACCTGTTTCTCCCATTCTCAGGTAAAAAACACTTTTATGCCCTTGGAAGCACAGCCCGTCGGCTCGCTCGAGGCTCATAGACCGCCGGGAAGCCTTGCCTTACCGCTTCTGGGGTTCCTGAGTCTTACTGGCTGCCGCGGCCTTCCGCTTCACCTCGGCGGCCCACTCTTCCTGATACGTCGCCAGTATCGTCGTTGCCTTGTCTTTTTCTTTCGGCTTTTCGATTCCCGCTACCGCTCGATTGATGATACTCTTTATCCCTTCATCGTTTCGCGCCCTCTTCAAGAGCTCGCCCATGACAATGTACATGAAGTGTGACCGTTGACTGCGTAGCCTTGCATTCTCAGCCCGCGAGGCGCGCTCCGCGCGCACCACTGCGGCGATTTGCAGCTTGGCAAGCTTGGCGTAGAGCTTCTTGACCTCCCTCAGGTGAGCTACTTTCTCAGAGGGCTTCTTTGCCTGGTTGGCAGCAACTCGCTCCACCTGCAGCTTCTTTTCAACTTCCTCGATCTGAGCTTTCAAGTCAGGCATGAATACCTCCGCGCGTGAGTTTCTCGAACCATAGCATGCAAGAAGTCACCAAACAACGCGCGTGGCTGCCCCACAACAGGCGATCAGAGGCCATGCCGTACGATTACACCACCCCGCACGGTCGAATACGAACTCTTAGGCCTCGCCCATCTCGCCTTCTGCGCTGCCTACCTCTCGCAACGCCTCGATGCAGGAACCCAGCGCGGAAGGGACCCGAGAAGGACGAGGCCCTGACACCCACCAGGAACTTGCAAAAAGCGGTACGCGTGATAGGGTAGATGGTGGGTGTCAGCGCAATTAACAGAAGTCCTGGCGGACTTCTATTGCGTTAGGGGGCCACTGGCCCCCTAAAACCCCATGGCGCTTCTGGCTCACGCTGGCCTCTTCGGCGCGTGATCCCGAAGCTATAAAGACAAAGAGAAAACCGCGTTGACAAAGTGCCTTCATCCCCGCGTAAGAGCAATCCAGCGCTCCCGTCTGGTTGGAAGAAGTTTCAAGCCCATGAGCACCGTGGGGGCTGCGGCCTACATGAACCGCATGGATTTGCACCAAGAAGCGGACAGATTCCTCGAGGCGGACGACCACAAGTTCTCCGACCGGGGCGAAGAGCACGTCATCGCCCAGGGCATCCTTGCCCCAGAGAATGCACCCGAATACCTCAAAGGCGTGGATCCCAGCGACAAGGAGCTGTACCGGGCGGTCACAGAACGCCTGTGGAACGATGCCGAGCACGCCGGCCATAAGTCCAACGCCATCACCGGCCGCGAATGGATGCTTCCCATCCCCCAGGAGCTGGACAGGCAGCAAGCCGAGCACCTGGTGCGCAGCTTCGTCCAAGACTACCTGGTCGCCAAGGGGATGGTGGCTCAGTACGCCATCCACGAGCCCAGTGAGAAAAACGACAAGAGAAACCTTCACGCCCACGTTCTCACCACCGACCGCGACATTACCCCCGAGGGGTTTGCAAAGAAAAAGACTGCCAGCCTTGAATGGCATAACCGCGACTTGGTCCGGGAAGCGCACCCGCAGTGGGCGAAGGCTTGCAATCACGCCTTGCAACTTGCCCGTCACACAGACATTCATATCGACAACAGAAAGAACGCCGTGCAGCTGGGGGAAGCCCTGGAACGTGGCGACATCAACAAGGCTCTCCAACTGAATCACGTCCCGGGCTTTCACCGCGGCAGGGCCATCAGCGAAATGGAGGCCAGGGGCGTCCAGAGCTTCAAGGTCAAAGACCGAGAGCCCCGGGCGGTGCGGCACTGGCAGCGAGACACCAGCTCCATGATAGACCAGGTTACCAAGATCATGAGTACGCAGCGGGAAATCCTCCAGACCGTTGATCGGACAATCCAACTCGTAGAGAAGGGAGTGCAGAATGAGCGACAGCCTGGACAGAGAGCTCAACGAGGAAAAGAATCGCCTGAGATTGGAAGAGATGAACATGATCGCACAGCTCGTCTTGAACGGGATCAGGAACGACATCGAGAGCGCGATGAATGGATTGAGCAACAGGCTCGCAAACGAGACCGTGACAAGGATCGCGGACCGGAAATTGGATTCTGACGCCGCGCTTATGCAAGAAGTCAAGAAGGGCATCAGCGCGGTGTTGGATCGAGCCTGGAAGATGGAATCCCAGGCAGACCAGATGACCAAAACCTTAGCGCCACTGATCGCTGGTCTACCCAGCGCGATTCAGGCGCGTCTGGTCGAGCATCGTCGAGAACTGAAACGCACGTATGGCGTGGCTGTGCTGGCGTTGGCAGGCGTTGTTTTTTTGCTCGGGGTTTTCCTCTTCGCTATCTTTCGCGGGATGCATGTACACGCCCAGTGGGTAGCAAACATGTTCGGATACGCTTTCGCATGGTTTAAGGGGGGGACAAAGTTCTTTGGCCTGATCCCACTGGGCCAGTGAGGCACTCTGCTCCGCGGCCCCCCCTCTTCTCAGCCAGTGCTTGACTTCTCCAGCCATAGCGTGACGATTGCCTTATTAAGAGGTGCAGAATGTCTACCCTTTTTGGCGAGACTTTTTCGGATGACCTAGGTAGAGACGATCCTCGATACGGCATCATCTACCCCCGCAAGTCTGAGCTCTTAGGCCAGATATTTATTACCGAACCTGCCCTAATGGATTCCGACCTAGGGGATGACAACTTCCGCGTTTGTTCTGTCCTTCGGGAATACTTCTTGAGAAGTAGGGAAGTATTTATCTGTAAGGAACCTCAGAAACGGGCTCTACTGTCTCTTCTCAATAACAATCAGGTACTGAAAACCACAGAGGATCTGCTCTTGGAGTTTCCTTCATCTATTGAGCAGAGACAAGATCGCATTTTGCAGAACCTTCTCATCCTGGCTCCCAACTACGGAGATACTATCGATCATCCGCCTCACATGTTAGATTGCTATGCAAGAAACCCACAAGAATACTTATTCTTCCTCGAACTGCTCCGGGACAAGGAACTGATCGCTGTCAAAATCTCGAGAACTACCGACGGAGGCGGAGTCCTCTCACCAATCGCTATTACTCCCTCTGGATGGCAACGACTTGAATATCTAGAAGCTGGAGCCAATTCCGGCCAAGTCTTTGTTGCAATGTCTTTCGCTCACGAGATGGATCCTGCCTATCTTGCCATCGAAAAGGCTTGCAAAAGCCTTGGTTTCATGGCCCGTAGAATCGACACAAAAGAACATAACAATGAGATAGTTGGAGAGATCCTCTATGAGATAGCCCGAAGCCGATTCGTAGTCGCAGACGTCACCGGACAAAGACAAGGTGTCTACTTCGAAGCCGGCTTCGCAATGGGAATTCGGAGGTCAGTTATCTGGACATGCAAAAAAGAGAATTTCGCAGAGGTCCATTTCGATGCATCCCACTTCAATCACATCGTATGGTCAAACGAAGAAGAGTTAGGCGATAGACTCACTAAACGCATAAAAGGCACCATCCTTCTTCCGACCTAACTTCACAGTAGAGAGCCACGGCCTTCATCCGACTTGCGTAACCTCCTCCAGAAAGTACCTTGCCAATTCTCCAGCGCAGGCCTCTTCCCCCTCGCACAGTCCGTCTCCCTCAACGCCGCAATAGTCCTCTTCCCACTCATACTCCTGAAACAAATACAGCTGCTCCCGCTTCATATCACTTCTCCCCTCACTCGTTTCCAGGGCAGGCTTGCTATTGCCGCCTCGATCCGTGCTGCACTCTGCGGATCCCTGTGTTCAGCTAAGATCCTCTCCCGTTCAGCTTCCCGCTCCCGTTCAAAACTTTCCCTCTCGCGCTTCTGGTGCTGTCGATCCCGCGATAGTCGTTCTCGTGATACCTTGCGCCATCTTAGAAAGTCTCGCGGAAAAAAGGTCACCCTCTCAGGCGCCGATTCAATGCAAGCAGTGAAAGCCTGGATAAGTTCGTCCTCAGGGATGCCGTTACGGGCGAGCTCAGCAATGCCCTCTGACCAGTCACGTCCGACAACCAGGGGGGCTCCCTGAGCTTGGGCCTCTTGCTTCATGCGTTTGAGCAAAAAAGAGAGAGAGGGAACGGACTCCAGTGCGGGAGTCTGTCCTGGGAGGGATAGCTTTGCCGCGGGCCGGTGCACGCGCTCCTCTCTCTCTTGTTTTTCTGGATCTAGTTCAGATTGGATATAGTTCGTGTGATCATGGCGCACAGGGGGGTGTGATTCAAGCTCACAGGGGGTGTCGGCCTGGGTCACAGGGTAGGGCTGCGCCTGGATTGGCATGAGCTGGTACACATTGGAGGTCACCCCACCATCGGGGCGAAATCGGGCAGTACGCTTCAGATAGCCTCGGGCCTCGAGGTGACTTAGGCTCCTAGCTACTGTCTCTCTGGCGCATCGGGCGAGCTTCCCGATCGTGACCATGGAGGGCCAGCATGTACCCTCCCCGTCTGTGTGCTTGGCTATTGCCAGGTACACCAAGATGTCGACTCGGCTGAGAGTCTGGTCCTCAAGGATGATGTTCTCGATGAGCGTGAAGGGCAGACGCCGACGCTCCACTCCGACGGAATCAGTTCGCATGGTCCCCTCCAGAGCCGTGGCGCTCGGGACATACTTCGAGCGCTGATTGTTTGCTTGACAGCTCGAGGGGTTTGGACTATGATCTTGTTTACCAGGCAGAGGTCATAGCCGCCCGCCCCGCGGGCGCAAAGCGAGCCCCCGCAAGACGCGGGGGTTTTGCATTGTTAGGCTGTTCGACGAACAGCTTGATGTCAGGTTGTTAGGCTTTTCCTATAGGCAGGCCCCTCCCAGAGCTTCCCAAGAGAATAGCACGGCTGTCAGGTGTTGTGAATCCTGGTACGACAAGTTTTAAGGCTTCCTTTTCTGTCTGATCAAGCTCGGATACTTTGCCACGATTTGATCTATGGTCCTATCAGGCCACCTCCGTAACGTGTAGTCCAGTATCCAATGAGAAAGGGGTATCTCGTCTTCCAACAGGCTCGCAATGTTTTCAGACAAACTCTCAACCGTGAGGTTGGAAAAAGTTGAAATGGAAGTCAAATTTGCCGCAGTCCAGGAAAGAACATAGTCGCAGAACGAAAAGTGAGGCAGAAGGATGTTGGAAGAAAATACCCTCGCTTGCTGCTCGATATATCGGCTCACACTTTTGTTCTGATAGACTATGCGGATCCAGTCAGAAACCGACTTTACCTTATCAAGATCGATGAGATGAAGAACACAGTGCCCAAGCTCTTCCCCTAGCGTAAATATGCTAGTTTCGTCTTCTTCATAGTGCCACTTATCGATAAGGATTTGAAGGCTTCCCTCTTGTTTTGCAACGCAACCCTTGAGTCCGTGGTCACGTCTTAGCCCAGGGAAGGGGATCAGGTCGATCCCCTTCTCGCGGATTACTAGTTCTGGATCAATAGGGATTCTACTTTTTTCATCGTAGCCGTGTTCTCGTAATAGATTGGTAGCAATCACCTGATTCTCAGGAAAGGTGATCTCGCGGTATTTCAATCCACGACCCTCCCGTGCCACGAATTCTCTTTCTCGATAGCCTCTGCTAGTTCCCGTACTTGGTCTTCGCTGAGCTGCTTGCCGTCTATCGCCCGCATCAGAAGAGGGATCGCACTATTTTTTCGAATCCGCTCCGTACCAAGAGGGAGCATCCCATTTACGAGGGCGGCAAGGTCGAAGAACTCTTGTTTTTGTTTGCCGGAGATTTCCAGCGCCTTTGCTAATTTTTCAAGAGTCTCTCTTTTCTGGGGTGGATAGGCTTTCCCCCTTTCAAATCTCGATAGATTGGCGGCGTCGACGCCGGATCTGCGGGCGACTTCTCTGAGTGTCAACCGCTTCTCAATCAACAATTCTCGGAATCTCTTTCCGAAAGCGTCCGTTTTGACGTTCATACATAGGTACCTCCCCCCGCTTAGGGTATTAGGATTATTGCCACTGGTTGGCGGCAGTTGCAATTGTTTTACAACGTTGTTGAAATTATACAACGATTGCAAAAATGTCAATAATGGTCTGACTGGTCTTTCGGGCGCTCCGTAGTCGCGGTGCCAACATCGTTCGCTTGGTCCCTGGGAATCTCACATAATACCCAAAGAGTCACCAGGCGGCGTGTGAGGGGGTGGCAGGATCTCATGGAGCCCCTTCTTAGAAAACCCTGCGGACGCGCTCCGACCAAGTGGGTTCTGAACAGCTATGTTGTCTTTTCGTTGTTTTATGTTTGACAAAACGTTGTCTATATAGCATTCTAAAAACAACGTATAGACAACACGTGGAGGGACTATGGCAAAGGCAATCTGTTGTGCGATTCAGAAGGGCGGGACTGGGAAAACCACGACGAGCGGGAACCTCGGGCGAATCCTCGCAAGAAAAGCGCGTGTCCTACTGGTAGACGCGGACCCGCAAGGCAGCCTCACGTCATGGCTGCTTACAACTCCACCGGACCATGAGCTCGCCGACATCCTACAAGGTCAAGTCAGACTCGCCGAGGCCCTGGTGCCGCTGGGGAAAGATGACGCCCTGGCCCTGGTTCCGACGTTCGGCATCGGCGGACACCTGCGTAACTTCGCCGAGACTACCCTGGAAAAGAAGCCCTTCATCTGCGCGGATCTGGTGAGCGAAGCCGGGAGCCTGGGCTTTGACATAGTTCTTTTTGATACCCATCCCGGGGACTCGCGCCTGGAGCGTGCCGTCTTAATTGCGTGCTTCGAGGTGGTGGTACCTGTGACCCTAGAATACTTTTCGATCGACGGAATTGAGATCTTCAAAACGTTCATAAGTGAAATTGCACAGGATTTCCGGCACACAATACGCGCGGACAAGCTGGTACTGTCCATGGTGAACCGCTCTTTCCGCCGGCATGGTATCTACGAGGAACGCGCCCGTGCCCTGGGGTATCAGATCTTTGAGGTGATGCAGACCTCGAGGATCCCCGAAGCGCAGATGGTGCACCAGTTCCTATCAGACTATGACCCCGCAAGCCGGGTGATCCCCGAGCTGGAGCGCCTGGCAGGCGCTCTCTTGGAGGCATGACGTGGTAATGCGACGAAACGATCTGAAGGCTACTGCGGCAGCCGAGGCGCGCGACATTGCTCTAGCGCGCAGTCCAGCGCCGCGGCTACGTGAAAAAAAGAAGGTCCGGGGCTTTCGCATGGGCGACAGCGAATGGAACCGTCTTGTTGCCATCCTTGATCGCAAGGGGCTTTCAACGGCGGGCGGCCTCCGCATGATCGTCACTGAGTGGATGGAGCGTTCAGAGCGAGAAGGGCTACGGTAAGGCCGCGACGAGGGTATCGTCCCGAAGCCTTCCCCGCCCCTGGTCGAACCTGACGACAAGCGAGCTGGATCATGCGTCGTATGGCCAGTCCTCTTTCAGATCGAAAATACCCCACGGTGTTTTCCCCGGCAGGTCTGATCTGTCGCCACTCGTTGAGTCCCAAAGCGCGGTCGGTACCTCAATCAGTCCAGGGCGAAGAGGCCTCGCCGCCCAAGGGTTCAAAAACAACCGGATTCCAGCTCGCGACACATTCGAACTCCTAACTTGGTTGGCGACTAATACAGCACTCACGTGGGTGTTTCTAGGGCCTTTTGGACCTATCCAAATACCATCGCGGGCGCGAGTCATCCGAGTTTTTCTTGTCGTGGGGTTGAACGCTACAACCTCCGTCCCAATCAGCGCCTGGAGAACGTCAATGTCGTCCCGCATAGGAAAATCGAACATGGTGTCAACCGCGATTACGAATGGATACGGGTGGTCATGATAGTGTCGAGCCTTTCTTTTCAGTGTATTCCACAATGCCCTTTCATTCTGGATTTCCGCAGCCTGAAGAGGGCCGACACCAATCGATCTCTTCTGGCCTCCCCCTTCAACGTCGTCGAGGGGTCTTGGTATCAGCCTGACGTCGATCACCCAGTCTGCGCTCACGAACCGTCTACTCGGTAGTGTCTCGTAGCCTGACTGTTCAAGCAGTTGTCGGACTTCACTTCGTCGGAAGCCTTCTGTCCACTCGCGGATTTGCTGAGTGAGAGCTTTCAGCGGCGGGATGTCTTTGGCTCTCTTCCGTATGTCCAATTCGTACCGAAAGCCTGGCACAAACGCGTTGATGTCAATATAGTCCGTTACCGAGTTGAGTATTGCCTTGTCTGTACGCTTCGAAACTGGGTCGGTGCAGAGGACCGCTTCCATTTCAATGACGGTTCCGTCTCTGTCGGCCCGGAAGTCCTTCGCCCTCCCGTCTGACCCAAAGGCATGCATCGAAACCACCATTTTGTTGTGCAGTAGGAGCTCGTGGCAGTAAATTTCAAAGAAGGCACTGACGTGCTCTAGATCGTCATGCGACCGCAGCGAGGTTAGCAGGCGTGGCTTCTCCTCCCCCGGCATTCTGTCAAACCACTCTTCTATGAGAGATCGGACGACTTCGACTTCCACCCTCGGGCAACGGTTGAGAAACTCGTACTCCGAAGTCTGCTGAAGCCCGTACTCAAATTCGTCCGAAAGATCTCGACTGAATACCGAATACGACATGTTCCAACTCACCTTGGACCCTTCATGCACATAACATAGAGTTGGGTTGCGCCGCCGAATAACCAGCGCGAAGCGAGCCACAGCAGCGAGACACCTTCGAACGGGAAGACCGCCTAAGGCGACAACTCCAACGATTTGTCATATCTGGCGTCCTCACGACGCTTTGCGTGCTCGCCGGATAGAGTCACTTATCGATTCACGTACCCAGTTGAAGCCCCCAACTAGGAACGCAAGAGCGATGAGGGAACCTATCAACATCGCGAACACCTCTCCTGCAGTCTCCAAGATGCTTCCAAAGGTGAGTACGTAGGTCACATCGCGGACCGTCGCTACCTGATAGTGACGTGAAGACCCAATCGCTGTATCGACAACGTCTTCAGTTTCACTCGTGAGGAATCCGTGCCTGTCGTACGCGTAGGTCCATACCTCGCGGCGGGTGACCGCATCGTGTGTGTCATAGGTGGCGGCTTCCTTGAGTCTGCCAGCTTTGTCGTATCGGAACCTTGTTTCGTTGAGCCTTTCGTTGCCAGTGCCCAGTTGTGCCCGGGTGAGCTCCTGGCCGTCGGCGGAATAAGTCATTGCGACCTTGTCGAGGCCGCCCACATGGTTCACCCCAACGAGATTCTGCGCACTATCGTAGCTGTATGTGTCACGAGCTATGAGAAACATGTTCTTGTCATACGTCTCCTGCTCGATTTTGTTGCCGCGAGAGTCGGTCGTAACGATCCGGATTGTGTTGTCGTCCTCTACGTTCTCTTCTACGCGCGATGTCTCTCCGGTGCTTTTCCGCACCACTCGTGTTACGGCGTCGCCGTCGTAGGAGAACTCCGTTCTAGTTGTCAGTCTCCCGCTGGCGTCATACTCCTCGGCTTTCTCTTCGACGCTGCCCGAAAAGTACAGAATCGCCTCTTGCGGAGTGAGTGGTTGCCGCAGCCACTTTCCATTCTCCTCCTCCAACTGAAATACCTGCTGCCGCACGATGCGCTTCGGATGCAGCGATTGGAATCTCGCCTCCAGGAAATTGTCGGCCTGTTTCCTTAAGAAACGCCCAACTCCGCTGTCTGCGTATGAGGTGGAGGTAATGCCAGAGACTATAGCAATCAAGAAGCAACCGACAATGATTTGCCTGCCGACCGAGGCGCGGCGCAGACGAACCGATGTATGGCTCGCGTGGACAGCTATCCGACCGACGCTTCGCGGTACTGGGCAGAAGCGGTAAGACGTTGTGAAGATGTCTCTACGCCAGATAACATTCATATGCTATGCGGCTCCTGCTTAAGACTCTCCTGCCGCCAGTTTGCACGACGGGCGCATGACTCACAACCGTTGTTTTGTGATCTCTCCTGCTAAAAGACACAAGAATGCCTCGCGTAGCGGGCCGCTATGAGGTTTTCCGGACCCTTGCCGCATCATTACCTCCCCCCAAAGAGCTCCTCGTCGCTGAAGGCGTCGTGCACATAATACCGCAGCGTGGTCGCCTCATCTGAGTGCCCGAGCAGCCTTGAGACCGCCTTTATTCTGTGCGTCGCTGCCAGAAGGTCCGTCGCCCTGGAGTGTCGTAGCACGTGCGCGGAGACAGATCTCCCGATCACTCTCTTTGCCGCCCTGGCAATCTCCCTGGAGACATACTCCCGCTTGAAGTGCTGCCCCCGTCTGCTTTCGAAAAGATATGTGCCCTGGGGGAACTCAGCCAAGATCCGCCGGTAGAGCTCCGCGGGGATCCTCCCCACACGTTCCTTCCCCCCCTTGCCGTACAGGCGCAGCTCCACCCCCCCATTTGTCTTGACCTGGTCGCGCCTGACCCCGAGCACCTCCGATACTCGAGCTCCCGTGACGTACAGCGTCTCTGCAATCAGTCGGATCCGAAGTGAAAGTGCCTCCATGAGGTTGGCGCGCTCGTTCTCCGTGATGACCGCCACTTCGGGCGGCGCCTTCTTCACCCCAGGGATCTCGGCTAGCGCCCCGCGGATCACCGCGAGCTCTCGGGCAGGAAGGCCCAGGCGCTCGCCCGCTTGGGCGAAAGCCTTGCGAAGAGCTGAGAGCGTTTTGTTGACCGTGCTCGCGGATCTCCTGCCGCGCAGATCCTCGATGTAGGCGGCCGCTCCCTCCACAGTGATCGGCTTGTCGCTTGATAAGAAGGCCCTGAGGGCCGACCGGTAGGCCGCTGTGGAGAGATCACGAGCGCCTTTGACCTGGAGGAGGGCGGAAGCCAGGTCGAGCGAAGGGCGGGCCTGGGTGAGGGTTTTTGTCATAGACACCCCGAGGGTGTCACAGAAGCTGTTTTCTGTATACTATGTAGACAGCCTATGTATAGCATGATGATCTTTCTTGAAACACAAAGTTTAATGTGCTAAGTTTTATTCATCTTAGTGCTAGGAGGTTCCTATGGCAAGGGTCCGTGTTTTTAACGAAACTACCTATCCTGATCCGGCAGACGACTCCGAATGGATGTTGTGCTTCCAGTGGTGTCGTTATTTGTACGATGAAGACGGAATGGAGGACGAGAACGGCTATCGGTTTATTTGGAAGCGCCCGAAAAAGGAGGGCGGGTCTCTGCAAGCAGCGCGAGGTCAAGCACGAATCCCGTCCATTGCTGTTATCGAAAAACTCATTGCAAAGGCAAAGGAAGAGGGCTGGGGTGGTTACGACGCAGATGAACAGAGCACATTTAGTCTCGAGATCGTTGCGCCGTTCGTAGTAGGCTCTCCAAAAAACAACGCAAACCAGCTCGCTGCGGAGCTTGTCTCTCTTACCGACAGACACGGGGGGACAGTTATCGAGCCCCATGATTCCCCTAGTACGGCAACCTCTTTTCGGCGTCGATGTGTAAACATGCTCGATGATGAGAGCTCACTTGAGGAAGAGGTGGAGGAATTGAAGAAGAAATATCCCGACACCCGTTTTGTTCTCAAAGTTGAACGCTGGTCCCCAGAAGCCTGACAAGTTCGACGCCTTTTCTCCCTTCAACCTTCTTTACTTGAGCTTGTCCAGATTCGCCCTCATCAGTTTTATAAGTTGGCGAACGGAATCATCGAGCTTCTTTCTTGATTTTTTCTCATCGTCCGCGAAGTACTTCTGAGTGGAGGAAACAAGTGTAAGATTTCCGGTTCGCTTTGGGCTGGCTTCATAGTTAATCTCTTGCCAAACGTTGAGATACGCTATGGTTTCTTCGTACAGCTTGAAAAAAAATTCATCCTCAAGGAGAAACACTTTTGAATGCAGACTTTGGAGCTTATCGGTAAGACCTTCGTCTTTTTGCTCATTGTTGATTCTATGCTTCATTACAAGCTCGATGCAGTCCACAATGGAAAGGTAGAAATCTTGCTTTTCATTAAGCCTCTTTTCCCTGGCGGCAGCGATGTCCTTACTCTTCTGATTTCTAATTAGGATTAGATTAGCAGTCAAAACCACAAACAAGCTGAACACTCCCGACAGGAATACGGTTATGATCGGTAGGTAGGCTGTTAGCGCAGGCTCGTTAGTATTCACGGCGCAGCTCCATTTATCCCCACTGCTTCCAACCAAGCTTTACATCGAAAGCTTCATATAGTTTGTGGAAAGTCACCAGCACTTCTTCACGTAGACGGTTCATTTCATCTGCTGCATGATGGGAAATAAAAAAAACGGGGCAGTCCAGAACATCGCAGCCACAGGGGCGAATATCTCCGGTCCTCATATAATCGTCGTACTTGGCGCGGAGTTCTCCAAGCATTCGTTCAATTTGCGCCAATGTCCTCTTGGTCTCCGCTGATTTCAGCGCATGCCTGCTTGGAATACGGCGAATTTCTGTTCCATCTCTGAGACGATGTATTCCGGTGTTCAGCGCTTCGATGGTGTCGGTGATCGCCTTCTTGAACGCCGGGACTGAGCTCTCTTGATGGAACGGGGTATAGAAGGCGGGCCTGTCAAACAGCCCAGCCATCAGAGCGAGAATCTCATCATCAGACTGGGAAGCGATCGTTTCGGCAAAGCTACGAAGGTCATCCGGAGCGTCCGGAAACTCTTCGCCTGCAGTAAACCGCTTCAATAATGATTCGGCCTTTGCTCTTAGTCGCTCTTCAAATTCCTTCCCAGACCAAATTTCGCTCGTATTGACCTGTTTCTTTTCGCAAAGTTTCTTTGTCTTATCCCTCACCGCTGCCGACACTGTTCCCCCGGCAACAATGAGGAAAGCATCCGGCTTCCCGTTCGGTCTGCTAAGAACCTTTTCAAGATCCTCTCGTGCTTTCTTGTACGTAAGCGCCTTCCGGTTGGCGCACTGGACACAAACCTTTTGCCCTTGAGGATAGCCGTCCCGCTCCTTGATCCCCCAAATGTCTCTTCCAGAATCGCCTCCAGTCTGCCCATACCACTCAAGTGACTGCCAGTTATCCGTCCGGAGCAAATATGCGAAGACAAGGCGCTCAAACTGATGACCATCAAAGTCCTCGAAGTGAGTAGGCTGTACCAAACGATTCGGCATCGTGATCCTCTTCATAAGTCAAGCTCGGGATGACTCTCTTTTGGAATTTCTGCCCTAGCCGCTTTCTTAAAAGTCGCGCCAACTTCTGGATCTCCCAACGGTGGCATATCTATCTGAAAGCCGCCTAGCAGATCAGCGATAGTAAATATCTGAATCCGTGGGTAAGACTTCTTCCACCCGGGGGAATCGTAGAAGCCAGCACCCGCCGCTTCGGTCTTCATTGGTGCCGTGGGGCTCTGCATCGTGAGCAGAACGCCGATCTCCGCTTTCTCACGGTCGAGAACACCTCTAAGATCCCGAACGTGTGCTGCCCCAGTGTGTCCAGCCTTTACGGAGAGTATTACTTGTTTGGTCTTTCCGCCGGCGCCCTCGTCGTGGAAGTAGATCCGGCCGTCGATTCCCTTGTCCGCACCTTTCTTTTGTTCCGTAGGACGGGCATGAACCAAGCCAAGCGCCCACCACTGAAACTGGTAGGGATCCTGTTGTGCGAGTTCCTCGGCGCCAGACAGTGAGACAGGCTCACCAATGACTTTGTATTTCACCTCATTGCCGAAGGCGTCCCGTAGCCGGTGCTTCATA
>Ga0187865_1002988_pt1 | contig 14735 bp, 9 predicted proteins | sample June2016WEW_11_1_2_FD_132989 | JGI IMG/M metagenome (GOLD analysis project Ga0187865, IMG submission 132989) | Peatland microbial communities from SPRUCE experiment site at the Marcell Experimental Forest, Minnesota, USA - June2016WEW_11_100 | ecosystem: Environmental > Terrestrial > Soil >...
CTGAAAAAAATCTTCCTCTCTTACACCAAACTGCACCCTCGCTTCAACGATCCCTCTCGGTAACATTTTCTAATGAGTCAACGGGCCCTTCCAAAAGGAGTACAACAAGTAGTTACAGGGCCCATGTTGGGCTAAGTTGGGTGAGCTTGGGTAATTTTCCCCCCCCAGCGGGCTAGTATTCCCTCATTCCTTTCTATTTCGTATAGAAACGGATATGCAAAAAACGAAATTTCCTGTGGCCCTGGAAAGGGCGAAAGTGAAAACCCGGACGCGAGAATGCCGGCCTGGTGTTCTTCTGCCCACGCAATGACCTTCGGTAGCAGGCAAGGTAATGCCTTTTCAAGATGGATCATCATTCCCTCCTTCACTTGGCATGGTTGCAGCCCGACATATGATTCCAAACAACCCCAATGACCATTAACCGGAGAGGATGAGGCCTGGGGGCAGGGACTCGCCGAAAATCTGCTGCTGCTCTTCCCTTTGCAGCGATATTTCCGGCTCGGAGAGGACCTCCCGAAGGCGTCCCCCTTGAGAAAGTTGTCCAAGCCATTGGGAAAGGCGGTTCCTGTCCTCGATCGGAAGATCTCTCTCCCGATCTCCCGTGTATCGGGCCAATTGAACTAAAGCCTGACCCAACGTCGGGGTAGCCGACAGGGGCATGGAAAACAAAGTATTCAGCCACTGGCCCGCAGTTCGACTGGGGATGACCTGGTCCATAGGACCATAAAAAGAGATTCTGGCCCCGAACCGTCCGAGAGCCCAGAGCTTCTGAGGTCTGGTCTTCCCCTTCCTGATTTTTTCCAGAAGCAGGGTACCCAGATCCTCTTTGACCTTTGCCGGGAGCCGTTCCAAGTTCGCCAGCATCATCCATATCTCCAGCTCTTCATGCTCCCGCCAGACCTTGGCGGAGGTTTTCTTTTTTCCAGGTTCCGCCGGCTGCAGCCCAGGGGAGATATTCTGATATATCTGCCACTGCTGGCCTGCGCTGAGCCCCCCGGCGATTCGACGCCAGAAGATCCACCACTCCGACCGTCCTTGGCCCTCACTGGGAAAGCCGAGGCCTTGGGGATACAATTTCCAGGCCTCCCGCATCCGCCATTCGTCAAGAGGGTCGCCGAAACCGGGACGGAGGCAAAACCCGCATAAATTCAGCCAGCGGGCTTCATGGTGAGGACTGACGCCCCGCCCCTGCCGGCATTCGAGAAGGGTATCCGCCAGCTTCCGAATGAGGAGAAAAGACCATTTCTCTTTCCCGGAATCCAGTATGGAAACGAGGTCCTTTATCAAGACCTCCGGAGAATGGGGGGCCCCTGCCTGGAACACGGATTCGATCCTGGCGGACGCCAGGTCGATCAGCTCCGTATCCACAGTCTCACCGGGGGACGTCTCCTGCGGCTCGCCTTCCTGGCGGATATCGAATTGGAGCTGCCAGCGATGGGGTGTCTGCCTGGCCTTACAAAAGAGTTCCAGGATTCCGATTTCCGAGAGGTAAACCTGGAGCTGGATCGGGAGGGGCTGGGCGGCTCCCTTTTTTCCATAGCGCAGGACGGTGCGCAACGGGGGCAAAGGGATCGCTTCGTTTTCCTCCAGCCGTACCACATCTCCCATCCCATCGCCCAGACGGGTGCTGGAACTGAAGATTTGAAAAGACACGGGCCGGTTGGTGAGCACCTGGAAGGCCGGTTGCACCAGCTCCCCTGTGAAGCCCTCTTCGGTCCCTCGCGGGATCAGACATACCGCCTTCTTCCCTCCAGCCCCCGGTTGCCCGTCCGCAACCTCCACAAAGTAGGTCCGAGGGCTGCCAGCCCCGATCCGAACGCCCTCACCCATTCGCACCAGGCCGTAGTAAGCGGCCCCTTCGGCTACGGTCATTTCCGGCCGCGGGTTCTCAAGCTCAACCGGTGCCCACCCATTCCCGGCCTCCTGATGGAACCATCTCTGCAGGACCTCCATGAGGCGACGACGGATCGACTGCGGGGTCAGGGCCCCTCCGTTAAAGAGAAGAAATTCCGGGAACAAGGAGGAGCGGCCGGTCTCCTTCTTCAGTAAAGGGAGGAACCTGCACCAGAAAGCGGCTAAGTGGCGGGTAACCGCCGGATCCTGTACATAGGGTAGCCCCCATTCCGTCAGTCCTCGCCGGCGGACCCCTTCTGGTAGATCTTCCAGGGGAACAAAGGGGAAGAATCCTTCAATGATCTGCTCCTCCACTCGCGCGGTTGTCAGGGTACTCTTCAACATGCCGCCGATCACCCTACCTCCGGATCCCATCAGGGTAATATCGACGGATTTTGTTTTGGAACCTTCACCCTCCGGGGCGAGAAGGGTCTCTTTGGCCTGACGGCAGCGGTGCCAGAGCTGGTGCCAGGTTTTGGAGTCGAGCTGCCGCTCCCCGCCACCGGGGAGCTGGCTTTCGATCCGCCTGGCCAGGGCCAGATCCATATTGTCTCCCCCGAGCATCAGATGCTCTCCCACGGCAAGGCGGTCGAAGCACAGCCCCTTTTCACCGCGCCGGACCACAAGGATCGTGAAGTCAGTGGTGCCCCCGCCGATGTCGCAAACCAGGACCAACTGACCTTCCTCCATGGTGTCCTGCCAGTCCCGTTCATGCCGGAAAACCCAGGCGTAAAAAGCTGCCAGGGGTTCTTCCAGCAGGACAACCCGGGAAAGTCCCCCTTGAGTGGCGGCATTGACCGTCAGCTCCCGAGCCACCTCGTCGAAGGATGCGGGCACGGTCAAGATGACCATCTGCTCTTCCAGCCGACATCCTTCTTGTTGGCCCACGGTTTCATTCCAGGCCTCCCGAATGTGCTGGAGGTAGCGGGCGCTGGCTACCACGGAAGAAACCTTGCGCACATCCCCGCCGGCCCCCCAGGGCAGAATGGGGGCACTCCGATCCACCCCTCCGTGGCACAGCCAAGACTTGGCCGAAGAGACCAATCTCCCGGGAACCAGGGCGCCCTGTTCCCGAGCGAATACCCCTACGACGTAATCTCGACCCGAATCCCAAGGGAGTGCTGTGCTTCCGGGGGGAAGCTCATAAATGCCAGGGAGATAAAGGAAGGAAGGCAAGACAGAACGCCTTCCCATCTCTCCGGACACAACCAGCTGGGGAATCTCAAGGAAGGAAATATGTCGAGGAGAGGGCTCTTTCAGGTCTACGTAGGCAACGGCAGAATTGGTGGTGCCGAGGTCAATCCCGATCGCATATCGGGTCTCCCCGGCCGGGGGATTGTTCATTCCTAATCCCCCCGCTCCCGCAGATTGAACTCGAGCTTCCACCGCTGCTTATCGTCTCGGGATACACACCAAAGCTCAAGGGTCCCGATCTCGGTCATCTTGCTTTGCAGCCACACTGGAACGACCTCTCCCTTTTCCTCTCGCCCTGCACCTGGGGGCAGCACCATCTCCATAGTAGTCACTTCTTCGATTTCACCCTGCCAGTCCTCGACGATCTCCCCCATCTGATCCTTTTTGCGGACCGTAGAGGCCAGCAGGTGGAAGACCGCCGGTTCCCCCACCACCAGGCCGAATTCCTTCTGGCGGATTTCCGCCTCCGTCCCCTCTTCCATTCCGTAGGGCACCACGCAAAGGGCCTTCATGGGGGTGACAAAACCGGGAACAGCAGGGAGGGCGCTTTCGATTCCGATATAATAGGGCCGGGCTGCCCCTCCCCGAATGCGGACCCCCCGTCCGCGGCGGGCCAGACCGTAATAGGCCCCTCCTCGTGCGACGGCCAGATCGAGATCGTCCGATTCGAGCTCGCGCAAACCCTGAGTCTCGGACCATCCGTTCAGCACGGCCAAAATCCGCTGCCGGATTAAGTCGGCTTTCATCACCCCGCCGTTGAAGAGAACGGCGGTGGGGAAAAGGACCTCCCCTTCCCCCGCCGCGGGGCTGCGCCGGGCTTGGCGCCCTAGAAAACGAGCCAGATGGCGGGTCACAGCCGGGTCCGATTCATAGGGAAGCCCCATCTCCCTCATGCCCACCCTGGGCTTTTCCTGAGGGTAATCCGTACTCTGGCAGGAGGGGAAGAATCCGTCGAGGATGACGTTTTGCACCTCGGTTCGGGTGAGCTCGGTTCGGATGGTCCCTCCAATTAGAGAAGTCCCCCGCCCTAAAATGACTACGGGCTCGGATTTGAGAGCGGGGTCGGCCAGGAGGCGTTCTTTGGCCATCCGGCTGCTATACCAGAGGCCTCGGAACTGCCAGGTGTCGAGTTTTACCCCTTTCTGTGCCAGTTTGGCCTGCACCGCATAGGCTAGGGCCAGATCCATATTATCGCCCCCGAGCAGCAAGTGGTCGCCCACGGCCACGCGCCGAAGGGTCAGTTCGCCTTTTTCTTCCGTCACCTGGATCAGGCTGAAATCCGTGGTCCCGCCTCCTACATCACAGACCAGTATGGATTCTCCAACCCGCACCTCCTTGCGCCACTTTTCTTTCTCCCGGTGGATCCAGGCGTAAAATGCAGCCTGGGGCTCCTCCAGGAGGGTCATCTTCTCCAGGCCGGCAGCTTCGGCCGCTTTCATCGTCAGCTCCCGGGCTACGACGTCGAAGGAGGCGGGTACCATCAGGTAAAGATCCTGATCCTCGAAGCGGGTTTGGCCCTTCCCTTTGGCCATCTCAAAGTTCCAGGCGTCCCGCAGGTGCTTCAGATACAGGGCAGAAGCTTCCACTGGGGATACCCTCCGCCCGTCCGGGGGACTGTCCCAGGGAAGAATGGGCTCGGTGCGGTTCACGCCGGCGTGGCACAGCCATGATTTGGCCGATGAGACGAGCCGGTTGGGGAGCTCGGTGCCTCGCCGGCGGGCAAATTCACCCACGGCCAGATCCGCCTTGGGATTCCATGGCAGGGCCAGTGCGCCCGGGGGGGCATCATGCGGCCCTGGTAGAAAAAGAAAAGAAGGCAGTAGCGGCTGGGCAATAACTTCTTCGCAGTTGACAACCTGAGCGATGGAGAGGACCTGAATGCGGGGCTCCTCATCCTCTGGCGTCTGGGCTGCCGTATAAGCCAGGACGGAGTGGGTCGTACCCAAATCGATGCCGATGATGTATTGAGGGTCGCTCAAAACCATCCTCCTTGGAGTCATTCGATTTCAACTTCGGCGGGAGCCAGGATCCAGTGGTTTTTCTGTTCCACCGATGATTGGGGGAGCCGGATGCGTCCCACCTGCCACCCCCGGTGGCGAAGAATTCCCCGAAAGGGAGGATCCCCGGTCACGTTTCCAGTCAGGCGAATGGCCCTCGCGTCGAAACCGGGAGGAACCGTCACTACGGTCCCTTCTTTCTCCACAAAGACCGGCCTGATCTCCATATGCTCCCTCAGAGCCTCTTTACATCCCGTATGGATGGTGCGCACGGCCGCGCCGATCTGCGAGTCCTCATAATGGCTCAGGTCTTCCTGAAGAAAATCGATCAGTCGCCCCTCCCTCTGCAGAGCCGCAAGCATCTGGACAGCTGCTTCGGGGGATGGCCTTCCTTCGGAGACTGCGGAAGGGGCGGGCTCAATAGGAACCTCCCGGGGCAGACGGCGGCCAAGAGAAAAGACCAGCAGCCATAGAATCAAAGTCAAAACTCCACCCACGGCCGCCTTCACTGACGTCGCAACATCTCCCAGAACGCTATTGGATGCCAGAAAAAAGGCGATCAGAATTCCGTTGCCGATGAAACAAAATAGAAACGACCAAATCGTCCAGGTTTGTCTTCCTCCCATGGCTGCTCCTTATAATACAGGCTGTAATTCCCCTCTTTCATATTACCACAACATCTCCAACAAACTAACACCATGCGCACGCGGCAATACCGCGTACGCCTTATTGGCCATGTTGTTCTCAATCCATAATCACTTTTTGTCGGACTTGGCAAACTGTAGCTTGGAGGAAGCGAAAAAGTTTGACGGCTTTGGTAAACAGAACGTTATAGCCGAGGCGGCAGGCTTGGTGGCCGAGGGCAAATCGGCTTGCCGTTTGAAGACGATATCCATGGCCATTTCAACCTGCATCAAGCTCCAGTGATATCCCGAAGGGAAATGCCGGATCACCGGGCAGAGGAATGTCAGATGAACCCTCTCTACCCTAAGGGGGGGAATTAAGATGATCCCGGGAGGGCGAATTAACATAGTCCTTGACAAATTTGAGAAATGAATGAATTCAGGCAAGTAGCTAATATGCCACGCAGGGTCACGCAAAGGATGAAATACAACAGTGCGTATTCGTTTTTTTATAAAAAAATGGACACCTTCTTCTCTAGATCGTCAAAGCGGGACTTAATGCTGTTGGTAATATTCTGGATAACTTCCTCCGCGCTCTCCACTTCTTTTATCAGCCCTGCGCCCTGACCGCAGCATATCTCGGCCGCTTCAGCTTTTCCTAAATGCTGCGAGTGATATTGGGAGTGATCGCCTAAAAATGCATTTAAGTCTTTTGAGGATGCTCCTGTCGCTTTCATTCTCAGGTACTCTTTAGTAAATTCATTTCTCAAATCTCTTGCCAGCATTATTTCCTTGGGGACGCTGACGGTACAGGCATCCTCTCCTCTCACGACAGCATCTTTCACCCGGGAATGGCTATCCGATTCTTTGGTGATCATAAAACGTGTTCCCATGTAAACGCCGTCGGCGCCAAGGGCCAAGACAGCCAAGACGGCTCGTTCATCGGTAATTCCGCCGCCGGCGACAACAGGGATGGCCACCGCATCTACGACCATAGGGGCCAGAACTAAAGTGGTCAACTCAGTGAATCCCTTGTGCCCCCCGGCTTCAAATCCTTCGCAAATGACGGCATCTACGCCGGATTCTTCCGCCTTTCGGGCATGCTTCGCCGTAGAAATGGCGTGGAGAACCTTTACTCCTTTCTTTTTGAGCTCTTCCGTGTAAACGTCAGGCCTCCCTACAGAAACAATCGCTACGGGAACTTCCTCTTCAATAACAACCTCGACGCATTTTCCCGAATAACGCAGGGAATCTCCGATTCCAATAGCAATATTGACGGCGAAGGGTTTATGGGTAAGATTTTTGACTTTCTTTATCTGATCCCGCAATCGTTCCCCCGTAAGTTCCACGTCGGCGGTAATAGAATCGGCTCCGGCATTTGGCCCTAGGGAGCCTAACCCACCAGCATTCGAGACTGCTGCCGCCAAATCCGCTCCGCTAACCCAGTTCATAGGCGCCTGAATGATGGGATAACGAATACCCAAAATTTCGCAGATACGATTTTTCGCCATATGATCCCCTTGCCTCATTACATTTTTGCCAAGTAAAAGGAAACATTATCCTCTTCTTTATGTATCCCGAATACTTAAACCAGTCAATGGTTCCCTTTTTTATCCTGGGTCGGACATGCGTAAGCTTTTTAAATTACAGAGGAAGGGACCGAGACGGGAGGAATAGCGCTTTCTCCGCTGAGCGCGCGTAACCCTTCATCGGTATGTTTCGATTGGAAGGCGCGATTCAAAAGTCAAGGTGGGAGAGAGATTTTGTTCTTGCTTGGTTCTGAAGAATTCTATAAAATTGGATTATTCACTCCCATAAATAAAATTTTTCAGGCTGCTACTTTGGTGTGGGGTCAAAGTGGCTAATCTTACGCAAAAATGATCAAGCAACTCGAAAAACAAATACGGGATCTGCAAAAAGAACTGGCCGAGGTCCAGAAGGGGCAAGCTGCCCTCCGCCTCCAACCTTGCCGAGGAGATTCAGAAATACGGGAGAAGGATGGAAAACTGGAAGAACTGGTTAGGCGAGCAAAGACTATAGGTGAAAGCATCCGCGATCTGGAAAGAAAACGACAGAAATTGATGGCCGAATCCACCATGAGGGAGAACTCCTGCTCCTAGCCTCACCTTTGTATCGAATCAAGGAAAGAACGACTCGTCTAAATATATTTCACCATCACATTCCCGGTTGCATTAATTGTGCTATCGTCCTTAAAGGTGAATTCCCAGACACAGTCATTCTTCTCGGGTATGTTTATCTCCCTCACATCCTCAGGATTTATATTGTGTCCGTTAATCTCTATTAAAAGAATTTTCCTCTCTTCAGGGTTTAATACCATCTTCTTCTCCTTTTTTATTTAGATTCATTTTAACATATCCCCGCTGGATTGATGCGGGAATATTATTATCGCGACTGAAGTTTCATTCTTATACCCTACTTTTCAATAATTTCTGGCAGGAAGATATCAGCCTCTCTTTGAGTCTTCAATCTTGAGCCTGATCGGCGGCTGCGTTAGGGGTTGATGTTGTAGATCTTGCAACAGGGGGCTATTCCTAGTATATTCGTTTCAATCTGACAGAAGCCCCATAGGCGATACGGCCTGTTTGTTCACCAATCGAAGACACAGGGCGGGTAGATAGGATTAGATACCCATTTGAAAATAAAAAGGATGCATTGGAGGAAATAATGGCCAAAAAAAGCCTGAAGCCGACAAGCACACTTTTAGTAACTCCCGTAGTCCTGGTCACCTGCCAGGATGAGGGGGCAAAGCCGAACATCATCACTCTGGCCTGGGTAGGAGTGGCCAACTCCGACCCGCCGATGATCTCAATCGCCATCCGTCCGGAACGGCACTCGTACGGGATCATAAAAAGGACGGGTGAGTTTGTGGCCAACCTCCCCACTACTGGAATTCTGAAGGAGATGGATTTTTGCGGTGTCGTCTCTGGAAGCAAGGTGGATAAATTTTCAACGACCCAACTCACCCCCATGACTGCTGAAAAAGTGAAAGCCCCCCTGATCAAAGAGTGCCCGGTGAACCTCGAATGTCGGGTGAAACAGGTCATCCCCCTTGGGAGCCATGATCTTTTCTTAGGAGAGGTGGTGGCTGCCCATATGGATACCGAGATCCAGGATGAGAAGGGGCGGATCGACATTGGCAAGGCCAAGCTTTTTGCTTTCTGCGCGGGAGCAACGGAATACTGGAGCCTGGGGGAGAGAATTGGCGGGTACGGTTTTACCAAAGGTAAGCTGGATTAAGGCCTGGATGTTTCTATGAAAACCTAACTCTCCTTTGCCGGTACAACCCCATCCGATACCGTCTACGGGGTTTACGGCGGGATGCTTCAGAAATTCGTCAACTCCAAGAACGCCATGGAGCGGACGATACCCTGCGGGCGATTGAGTTCGCCTCCCCTGCCTTCCTGGAGGCCGTCCTGAAGGCCTATCGAATGGCGGAAGTGGGCGCGACCACGCCCAGGGGAAAGATCATGACCGACGAGCAGGGAAAACCGATCAAGGTGGAGACGTCCGAGGCCCTCACCCAGGCTGTAGGTTTCAGGCCGGAACGCATGTCCCAAATCTCCGGGGAGCATCGGACGATGCAAAATGTAAAGGCTTATTTTAACGACAAGCGGGATGATCTATATGCCCGCTACCGGCTGGCCAAAACGACGGAGGATAAGAAGGCAGTCATCAGCTCCATGCAGAAGTTCAATATGGAGGCGCGGAAGTATCGCGGGGTCATTCCCCCAATCACCATGACCTCGCTGCGCCAGGCGGTGAAACAGCGGCCGGAAAAGCCGTTCATGGCCTTCGGAGGAATCATGAATGCCAACCTATGAGATTGTTCCTGTGAGAGATCTTTGGAGGGGATTGGAATAAAAACTTCACCTACAAGTCATTGGTGGGAACAATATTCGAGAACCGAGGATTACGAGTTGAAGGTGAGGATAAGAGGCGGCTTCAGCGGGAGCCGGATTTATAGGCGATCCGATGGACCAATTGTTGGATGCCGTTCAGTCTCCGCTCAATTTCTTATAAGCCAGTTCAAACAATGGCCTAAAGTCAGGAATCTTCGTTTTCCCAGGGTCGATGTAGTAAACAGCTTCTTTCCATTGACTTTCATATTTAGTCATGGTGAGTCCAAGGCTATCAGCTTCCTGCTTGGGTAACTTAAAGAAGAAGGCGAACGTCTTCGAACCAATCCATTTAATTCCGAATGCATTAAAAAAGCCTCCCTTGAATCCACAGTAGTGCTTGTTGAATTTGATCTCGAGTTCCCATCCCTGCTTCTTCACATATTGTTCGAACCTGGGAATGCCAGATCAGCTGTCCACTTCTGAGAACCTATCCTACCTCGATTCTGGGTAGACGCTCTGGCGGGTGATCCACATGAAGGTTGAGCCAAAAGATTGAGATAAAAGTGCAAAAATGAAAGTCCATGTAGGTAAAACCCTTCACCCACTCCTGATGCCTGAAAAGATGAGAAGATACGAAAGCTTATGCTCGACATAATTGCTTCCTCTCTTCTTTCATTTCTTTCATTTACAAAATTTCGTTCATAAGATTTCCCTCCGCAAATCCCTTTTTTGAAAATATCAAATAAATTCAGATAAATACTAAATGATTCTGGACGGCATCCATATTGCTATACGTAGAAAGGAGAGGAGGATATTTTCCCGACGGTGTCGTTAAATTTTTTCGAATTAATCCCCAAGGAGTGGAAGCTTATCCTAATTTTTCAAAGGTATCTCCTTGAAAAATTTCTGATCTGATTGGGTATGGAATTCATGGCCTCGTGACATTGAAGCACTGTTGATGGATAAGGCTATTGGGGGGATTAAGGATTTGTAATTGAAGCAGATAAGAATTTTTTTAATCATTTTTATATTAACCTTTCTAATCCTCGCTGGCTGCGGAGGGGGTGGAGGGGGTGGAGGGGAAGGTAGCAGTAGCAATAGTACTGGCAGTAATACCAGCAATACCAGTAATAGCGAGGGTGCAGGAACCATAAGTTTGGCCTGGGATGCCAATGCCAGTTCAGCCATTGCCGGCTACAAAGTATATTACGGGACCTCGAGTGGGAACTATCCGGATGTCATAAATGTAGGAAATACGACAACTTACACTGTCTCAAACCTCCAGAGCGGACATACCTATTATTTCGCCGTCACCGACTACGAAACTTCTGGAAATGAAAGTCAATATTCGAATGAAATCAGTGGGACCGCAAAGTGAGGATGAGACATTCATCAAAAAGAGAACCCAAGCCAATTCTCTATGAAAAGGGTCCTAAGTTTGCAGGCTGTTTCGGCAAGCGCATTTTGGGGGCAATCACAAAAGGTCTTCCTGAATCTCGGCTTACCTTCCAATAAACCGCTAATCCAGCCTTTATATTCCACCCCAACAAGTAGATAAGAAACGGCCACAGAAACCCATGACTAAATCCCCAATCGTGTCCCACTTTGCAGCAAAATTTGATTTTCAAAGAAGCGACTGCCTATGGAATCCTTGAAGAGGTAGTAGCTCCCGGAGTATCAGAGACCAAGAAATCTGGTTCTTTTACTATTCCTGGTATCGGGAAACTGGTCCTTGTCAAAAGGAAAGCTCGCATGGGTCACAATCCCGCTACTGGTGAAGCGATAAAGATTCCTGCTAAGACCGTGGTGAAGATGCGGGTGGCAAAGGCGGCTAAGGAGGCGATTGTGCCGGGGAGGAAGAAGTAAGGTTTTGGTGAGGTTCGAGTCGGCAAGAAATAGGGAAAAATTTAGGGAACGAAGAAGGGGACAGAGTGGCCGGGATAGAAATATGGAATTCTGAAGAAAGGTTGTGGATAAGATGAGGATAAACCTGTTAATATCTGTCTTATTGCCACAGAAATTAAGGAATTCTTAGCAAACTGCCTACTTATGGTGCATCTAGATATAATGAAAAATCAATTGGTTATATGAACATGGCTTCAAGATGGGCGTCATTTGGGGTCTTCAGGGCAGCATGGTTTTTTCATGCCTGATTTATCAACAATCTCAGGGTCCGAGCCTGCAAAAAGGCCCCCAAATGGCCACTCTCAGGGGGTATGCACTCCTAATTCACATCGGGTGCGTCTCTCCGTGATCGACCCAGAGGAAATGTCCTATTTATGTGGCCTTCGTTGTTCTGGGCCGAGGGTCATTGATTCTTATTTTCTTCTGCGAGCACCTGGCCAGATCGAATCTTGAGAAGACCGGAACAACTGTAAAATTCAAGAAAAACTCACCCAGAAATTTGCCTTGCCACTCCGTATCCAGACCCATTTGAACGGATTCCTGACGGTTGTTCTCTCTATAAGACCAATATCAGGAATCCCTTCTTCCAGTATTTCACCCTCGCTTACACAATGGACCTAAAACCTGATCCTCCACTATTTCCAGGGTAAACCACTTGGTCCCGCACCCGTTTGAACCTTCAGTGTCTGTTCCGCAAATGATCTGGCGTTTTTTACCTGGAATGCCGTGGACCTCAGTTTGGCAATATCCTTCCAGCAAAACTCTCGTCTCCACAACTTGTTTGCAGGTTGGACAATATCTATGTCCGCCTTTTCGTGTATCCATAGCTAATATCTCATTTTACTCTGAATTACCAAAAAATGTGAGGATTTGCCCAAATTTCCAAAGTCAGGTAAAATCAGGGATAGGGAAAGGCTCTCAGGCACAGTTCGGGCACAGTAAGCAGACATATGCCTAAAGGTTTTCACCAGAAAAAGTAGGGATTTGACCCTAACGACATTGGCAGACCAAGCAACGAGTTCGTGTTGAAATCATCAAGCCTTTAATTTGTTCCAGCCCGTTATCCACCGTTAGGGAGGAAAGAGATCCGAGGATTGTGATTCAAACTCCCTCCAATCAGGGGTAAAGTAATATAGGGAAAATATTTGGTGATCTGGTTTCAATAACCGATGAAGGCGGAGAGGAAACAGCGAAACGCATAGATTTAATCCTTCGACCCGGGGAGGGATGCCCATGCGGTGGAAATGGATAGTCGGTATTATCGGGTTGGTGGTCGTCGCATTGATCGTAATCTGTTATGTAGTTATGGTTACCTATGACTTCAATAAATTGAAACCCAAAATGGCTCAGGCGGCTCTCGAGGCCACAGGTCGCGAACTGACTCTGGGTGGGGATTTCAAAGTTAGCCTTGGATTCTCTCCATCCATTTCCGTGACTGACGTGAACCTCCAGAATGCCCCCTGGGGTTCGCGGCCAGAGATGGCCAAAGTCAAGCGCCTGGAGGTCCAAATTGCCCTACTCCCCCTGATTCGCAGGGAGGTTCAATTCAAACGGCTGATCCTGGTGGGGCCGGACATCCTGGTGGAAACAGATCGTTCGGAAAGATCGAATCTCGAATTTAAACCTGCAAAACCCAAACCCGAAGGGGAAGAAAGAAAAGGGCTAACCTTCCTGGTTTTCGAGGAGCTAAGGATTGAAAAGGGAGTGGTGACCTACCGAGATGGAAAACAAGGGAAAACCTATTTCATTAATATTGACGATCTGACCGCATTTTTGCCGCGCGGTGAAAAGGCCACTGATTTTAGCTTGAAAGGAACGTTTAACGGACAGCCCCTCGAGATACAAGGAACGACTGGCCCCATTGGAGCCTTAATAATCCCCGAGAGACCCTGGCCTATAAAGGTGACCGTCAAGGTCGGCGGGTCCACTATAACATTTGAAGGTTCGCTGAGAGATGTCCTGAAAGGCAAAGGATTAGACCTGAAGTTCAACGCCGATGGGCCATCGATCAGGAAGGTTGTCGAGGTTGGGGGAGTCACCAACGGTCCGGACCTGGGCCCGTTTCGTTACGTAGAGTTTTCCAGCGGGCGAGATTGACAAAAACATCAAATGAAAGGAAAATCAAGAATGAATAAATTGACTCGTGGCGTAGGTTTGGTAGCAGTAGTAATTTTCGGGTTGATAATCCTCTCAACGTTTGCAGGGAGTTCGAATGAGAGCGGCTACTCGCCCGAAATGCAGGCGAAAATTGACGAGATGAAAAGGGAGTTGAAAAAGTATACAGACGATAGAGCTACGGTAGAAAAGAACCTTGAAACTTTTGCCACGTTAGATTTCGTTGTATTCAGCAATCAGGAATGGGTCCGGATGCACGAGAGTCATTCAAAAGACGTAAAAGTCAACTGGCCTGATGGTCATCACACAAATGGCATAGACAGGCACATTGAAGACCTCAAAGCATTGTTTGTGTATGCGCCTGATACTAAGATTAAGGTGCATCCTATAAGATTCGGGTCAGGAGAATTTACCTGTGTAACAGGTATTATGACCGGAACATTTACTAAACCTATGCCTATCGGAGACGGCAAATTTATTCAACCCAACGGCAAACAGTTTTCCCTTCCCATGTGTACCGTAGGGCATTGGAAAGATGGCGTTATGATAGAAGAATGGTTATACTGGGACAACGCAACATACATGAAACAAATTGGCATCGGACAATAGGCTAAGTGAGGATTGCAAAAGCAGCTAAGGAAGCGATTGTACCGGGGAGAAAGAAGTAAAAGGAGGAGACTTCATAAAGAAGAAGCCGGAGGAAATAAACCAAAAGGGAACACTTTATAGGGGGCTTCCTTGAAGATTTCTTGAAACGAGTTTTTCAGTCTCCCTCCAAAGGTTTTTTCTGCTGGGGCTCCCAAGAATAGCCACAAGAATAGTTTTTGTCACACTTTGGGCTGCACATACAAAGCAGTGCCCCGCCTTGCGTGTATATCCCGTTTTCCCCCCTATAATCTTCTCATCCGACCATAGAAGCCTGTCGGTACTTCTAAGATAGAATACCTTCCCCCTTTCGGTTGTGATTTTGGTCTCAGTCGTCCCAATGATTTCCCGCAATTTAGGAAATTTCAGGGCGTAGCTCAAAATTTTTGACAAATCCAAAACGGTAGTATACTGGCCATCACCCGGAAGACCAGTCGCATTGACAAACCTCGTATCTTCAGCACCGATGGAGAGGGCCTTTTCATTCATTAAAAGAACAAACC
>Ga0187865_1002996_pt1 | contig 14715 bp, 16 predicted proteins | sample June2016WEW_11_1_2_FD_132989 | JGI IMG/M metagenome (GOLD analysis project Ga0187865, IMG submission 132989) | Peatland microbial communities from SPRUCE experiment site at the Marcell Experimental Forest, Minnesota, USA - June2016WEW_11_100 | ecosystem: Environmental > Terrestrial > Soil >...
AACTGTTTTCCTGCCTCGTAGGCATCTTGATAATCGGATACTGCGAAATCCATAATATCGCCAAGAAGGATTAGGTAATCGAGTTTGCTGCCAATATTGTTTTTAATGGCTGAGATGAATGGCGCATATAGGGTACCCACGCCGCTTTTGCTGCCCATCAGCGACGTTGGATCTCCTAAATGTGTGTCTGATATGATCGCAATCCTCATATTTTTTCTCCCCTTTATGTAGCAAACATAGACGCTGAAAACTATTTAAAGAACTTAATATTGGAGATCGGATGAATTTCCCATGATGTCTCAGGCCGATGACCTTGCGGGCCAACTGCCCCGGGAGCATGATCTATGTCAAAAAACAAACTCCCAGATATTTCGATGGGAATAGGTGGATCATAAAAGTTCCATGACCTATTCTTCTCCCCTGGCGTCTGATCAATAAAACATCTAAATTTTTTCCTTACATCTAATAACGCTTGATAATCCTCACTACTGGACACCGGAAGACCAGAACATTCAGCCGTGAATAATATTCCCTCTTTTGTTGTGCCGATTATCAGATGATAATCGTGATCGCCAGCTTTTTCATATTTATAAGCATATAAAAAGGCATGCCGTATTGTTACATCTCGTTTTTCTTCATCAACTCTCTGGTTGCTATTCCTTCCAATCCCCATATCCCGCATATCGTCATCATCAGGGAGAGTCTTATACATCTTGTCGAGGGTAGCATAAGATTCAAATTGACCATGATATAAAGAGGTCTTGCATCCTGCCCTGTCTTTGCCAGCATAAACATCATTTGGACCGATAGCCACATTTTCTTTACAAACAATTTCTTCTCGTTGCTGGGCATCTTTTACAGATGCAGAATAAACGGGAAAAAGAAACGTCAGAGAGATCGCAAGCAAAAATGCCTTAGTCGTTGACAAAATGCCTAAATGTTTTTTCTTCATAGCACCCTCCTCTTACAAAATGAAATGTAAGACTGTAATTGTCGTTTGTCTAACGTGCCCCGCGCTCTTAGAACAATCCTGGCCATATCCCTGAGCTGTCCACATATTTTAAGCCTGAATCCAAAACTATAACGGACCTCATCCCTGAAAGACGGACCAAATATAAGGTGCGGGTCACCAATCGAAAAAAGCCTCATACAAACAACCTCTAACGGTCGTTTTTTCATATCACTCCGGTTGATTCTTTATACAGGGTAGCTAGATCTTTGCCGCTCGCCCAGCTCAGATAAAGAAATTGCATGTATGGATCGCGACTGACTTCCCAAAGAATATTCCCTACCGCCGCCGGAGGTATCCCGAGATCCGTAGAAAGTACATTGATGATAGCCTCCGCCTCGGTCTTCTTTACAGAATTTTCCTCTTCTTGCCATCTATAGAGGTTCATAGCCTCGAATCCTCCCCTCAATCCGTACTTCTGCCATACTGGCTGTTTGTCGCCGGTGTATATGCAGAGAAGGGCCTGGCTGATACAGTCAATGAGATAGCTGTAGCCGAGGTTAGTGCGGATGGTCAAACGGATCGGGTCGGCATAAGCAAGCTGCAAAATCGTGCTGATATCTTCCAAATTCAGACACTCAACTATGGCCGCGTCAATTCCCTGTAGTTTTAACAATTCGCTCTTTTCGTTCGCCTGCGATTCTTTTAATCCGAGTTTCTGGCCAAAGACATTCCGAAATACAGATAGCAGCGTCTGCATGGGAAATGCGCCCATGAAAAAGGCGACCACAGGTCCAGCATTTGCCGCAGCTAACAGGGACACAGAGTATCCGAATGGAATGCAAAGCGCGAATCTGAAGCACGCTTCGTAGATATCTTCCGGGGACAGGGAGGAATCCCACCATTTCTTGATCTGGTCATAAACCACCCAAAGATACGCACCCATGATGGCAAAAACCACGATGGCCGCTTTTGTTTCTAGAAAGCCAGGTTCTTTCGGGACAGGGCTCTTTAGAGCTGGGTCTAGAATCAGTTTGCATAAAAAAAGGAGACCTCCCACAATGAGGAACAGGAAGACCGATGGAATGACAAAGTGCTTCCGGCCGAATTGGCCGTTGTAGTATTTGCGGAAACACTCTGTCACGTCCTCCTTCCCATCCTTCACGAGTTTATAGAGATCCGGCTGGAACTCTTCAAAATATTGTTTGAGCGCCACATCGCCGTCGCTATTGACCCCGCTGAGAATTTCTTGGCGGCGGTGCTTCCAGTTGACCCAAAGAAATGTCACTACCGGCGCGATCAGCAACAACCAGAGCAAAACCCCACCCACCCAAAGTAACGTCCCGTTCATAAGCGTTTAGCCTCCTAGATGTTTTTTAGAGTGGGTGTTCTCCTGCCATCTACGAAGAGCGTGGTACAGCCCACGTGCCAGAAGTTGTTTGGGCAGGTCATCCCCTCCTGGATAATTAATAAGATTGCTTCCAACCCTGGGCACAGGCCGAAACGCCTTTCTGATTACCTCTAATGGTCAGAGCCTTAGAACGTACGTCAAGGCATGAATGCGTTCGCTGATCTTCCATTTTAGCGAGTTACCCCCATGCCATGAAGCCTGACATTATGTAGATAGGTTCTGGCTACGAATTGTCAAGAAGAAAACAACAATATTTTTTTTTATGAATTACATAAGAACTTTTATTTGAAAATGAGGTCTTTATAGGGTGGGTGTAATAAGTAAGCTGCTGAATACTTGGCTACACCAAGCTTTTTATATTATGAATGAGACGAGATTTTGTCCCTTACGAGACCTTCAGGAAGCCGCTGAATTCATGCTCTCGCACGACAACCCTTTACGAAATCGGCTACGTGGCCAACGGCATCGTAATACAACTCCCCCTCTCCGCGCCTCTGCTGGCCGTTCTCGGGCCACGCTAGGGAGTGGCATGGACGATCCCTAGTTTTTGGGGGACAAAAATAAAGCCCTGCCTAGACAGCGGGGCTTGGAATCAGACAGGGCCGGCCTACTCCTCCTTCTTCTCCGGCCGGGGGTGGATGAAGCGGCGGTCCAGCGTCACGAGGTGCTTGGCGGCGACGCGCTCGGCGTTCTTGCTTGAAAATCTCAGTTCGGACGTGGTACATTGAGCGGGGGCAGGTCACCTGATGCCGGGCGTTAGGCGATGTCCAAATATAGGTTATTGGAGAGATAAAGAATGGCTGACTTAAAAAAATACATATCGGTCGCTGTCTCGGGAATTGCGGTGACCATATCTGTTGCGACTCTATACATCACCTCACTCAGGCCTGCGAACATAACTTCATCGCTTGGGGAGCGGATGGAATTCCAACATACAGATGACGGACTGTTTATCCGCTTGCCAATTGTTCTTCGAAACACTGGAGCAAAGGTAGGCGTCATTTCTAGCTTAGGTGTTATTCTTAAGGATCGGAACACTGAAAACGCTATCTTCCTTAAATGGACGGCATTTCTTAAACTTAACGAACTAGATGCACAAAATTACATTTGGGAATCATTTTCCACGCCGTTTCCCGTTCCTGCTGGCGGTGAAGTTACTAAGATGGTTGAGTTTTACGGTGGAGGAGATTTCCTTGGATGGGTACTTGAGCCAACAATATATGACGTGTATCTGTTAGCTTGGACTTCTGAAGGTAAGATCCTATCCAACAAACGCCCATCAAGCTGGACAGTTAATAAAAGCGATGTTTCAGAATTCAAGCAGAAGTATTATAAGTGGATAATTCGCTCAGCATTTGGTCCAGATTCAAAGAAACTTTCACCATCGGATTTCAATGAACTTGTAAAGCAATAATAATTTTTCGACTAACAAAAGGTTAAACACAGGTCTTGCTTATTATGCCTAGACCGATTTTAGGGGGGCAGGTTACTCGCTTATCTGTCTCCCTTAACAGAATTCCCTAAAGAGAAGACCGGGCCAGGTGATAAGGATTCCGCTTTTCGCGGGTGACTTTAGGTCCCTCGGTTATATCTTTATTAAGCCCTTTTGATAAAGATAATAGCCGTTTCCTGTTGTTACGTAACCCAAAAGCACGAATCGCCTCAGAATCTCATAAGGATTTTTATTTTTTTCTATCACATCCAAGAGCTCGGCCGTGGCGTCAACAAAATTGTCAAAAAATCCTTCGGGGAGCTCAATTACCTTTTCTGAATCGTGTAGCCGCACAGTTATTTCTGTGTGTGTTGAATTGAGGACAAAGTGGGCAAAAACTAGATCTGGAGCGGATTCAAGGTTGTAAATCCTATTCATAATCCCGAAAACTGCACTGAAGTAATAGAGCTTATTGTTGGGATCGGTCTCCTTTCTCATTTTCTCCAGAACGAACTTAATCTCGTCTATAAGCCTTTTCTTATTTTCTGTGCTGATTTTCATTAGAACCTCCTAATTTGGGTGGCGTTACCGCCTAGCCCTCGCTCTTTTGTTTCAACGAAAGAACCATAAGCAACGCCTTGCCAGCGGGACGGTGTCAAAGTTCCCAAATTACTGCCCATGTAACATGGTGCCTCATTGTACACTGCACTGGCCGCGCTATAAATGCCGAAGGGGAAGTTGGCCTGGATAGCTTCCACTGGTCTATAGATACCAACCATTCTTTGTTCCAGGTAGTTTAACCTGTCCAGAACGGCATTAAGGGAGATCCTCTCCTCGAGGACTTTTCTTATATATTGATTCAAACTCAGATTCTCATTCTTTGCGTCAGCTGCCAGTTTTCGATGAAGAGCCGGCGTAATCCTCAAAAGGAATTTTCCACTAAAGTCCTCTTCTGAGATGGGTTCGGGTATGGGAAGGCCCCTTTTGAGGCGGGCCTTAATCCAGAGTTCCTTTGCTTCCCGCAGCCGTTCAAGGGCCTGCTCGATGGTTTCTCCAAAAGACCCGCATCCAGACAGTTCTGGGATTTCTGCCTCAAAATAGGGTTCCCCGTTCTCAATGCCTTCCGAGATGATGAGGGGGTACTTCAATTCTAGATAATAATTTAGGTTCTTTGTCATTGCCTAATCTCCTCCCTCATTATCTTTAAGCAGACCAAGTAGTTTCAACTTTTGAATGGCCCTTTGGCGGTCCGACTTATGAACCATTTTTTCCCGGTCGTGCGGCTCATGCGCGTTAAACGTTTCCTTCTGAATCGTAATTGCGCGTGCCGCACTCCCGGTTTTATTGTCCACCTCAGCTCCGAAATGTTGTAGAACAAAGATAAAATCTTTCCAGGGCAGGGGAACAGATAAATCACAAAAAACGCCAAGAAGTCGAATTATCCTGCCCGTTCCCATAGTAATAAATATATTGATACCATCTGCGATATCATTTGTCAATAGAATATCGGTTGTGACCCTTTTGAGGTCTATCCGGTGCTAAATAGGGCAAACAGGAGCAAAATTGAGAGGCGCCGAGAATAGGCCCTAAGTCGCTGATATTTCGGTTTATATGGGGAGAAAAAAGAGCGCGCCCGGGGTGACTCGAACACCCGACCTGCTGATTCGTAGTCAGATGCTCTATCCAACTGAGTTGCGGGCGTCCGCATCGCTTGGACGATCGTTGAGGGTAGAGGAGAGGTCACCACAACCTCGCGATCTCAGCCTCAAGCCCAGGCAGCCGGCCCGCCAGGTACTCAGCGACGATGACCCAGTGATCTGCCCCCCCCTTAAATCGAACTAAGAATACATAAAATAAGCCCCGCCTTCCAGCGGGGCTTAGAGTCGACGGGACCGAGTTAATCACTCCTCTTTCTTCTCCGGCCTGGGGTGGACGAAGCGCTTGTCGAGGGTCACGGGGTGCTTCATGGCCACCCGTTCGGCGTACTTGCTCTTGGGCAGGCGGCCGGCCTTCCAGAGGACGATGTAGACGAGGTCGCAGAAGAGGCCCTTGCCGATGCCGAACGTCCTGTAGAGGTCCTTGACGCTCTTGCCCTCGTCGTGGGCCTTGAGGATGGCGGCCGCGTTGGCGTCGACCTGGCCCTGGATCTTGGCCTCCTTGTCGACCTTCTCCTTGGCCGGCTTGGCAACGGCTTTTGCCTCAGCCTTTTCTGCCGCTTTCGCCTTGGTTTCCGCAGGGGTCCTAGAAACCTCGGCGACCTTGACGGCCTTCGCGGCGGCCGCCTTGCCGTTCTTCGTTTTGCTCATTCTAACGGGCTCCTTTTTCCCGCAGGCCTATAGTCTCAGACCGGTTCCGGAAAGCACACAAGAATGTTCGCCAGTAACTCGCAGATAACGGTCGGATTAGGAAAATTACTAAACCTACTAAGTCCGTAGGCTATCGAGATTTCGGGGAGGGGGTTCAGAGAATAACCGCGAAGGTCTTCCGCGGCATCATCAGTTTAAAATCTTTCGCTCAATGTCCTCGGAGAGCTCTTCGGTCGTGGCGTCGAGCTCCTTCTTGAGTGCCTTGACCTGCTGGTCGAGCTCGGCCTTTGCCTTGTCCATTTGGGCCCGGCACTCGAGCTGAACCTCCTGGAGGAGCCGGCTCTTTTCTTTAAGCGCCTCGAGTTCAGCCTGCTCGCGGATCGCGGCCGCCGCGGCCCGGGCCTCCTTCAGGCCCTCCTCGATCCGCCGGAGGTCCTGTTCATAGGCCGCCAGAGTCTTCTCGGTCTCCGCATTCGCCTTCTCGATCCGCGAGGCCCGCTCGTCGAGGATGCGCTGGATAGGCTTGAAGAAAACGCGTGACAGGACGATGACGAGGACCCAAACAAGGACAAAGGTGATTAGAACCGTTGCATCAGGAACTATGTTCAATTGTCAATTCCAGGTGCTGATGTAAGGAAAACTCTAACGCCATCGGGTCCAAAAATCGACTCCCGCCGGTTTCATTATACTACATGTTATCAGCCGCCCTCCTTCACCAGGGTTTCTTCTCCACCTCCCGAAATTTCCAGTATCAAGGGCCACTAGGGCCATCGGGTCTTCACTCCGGAAAGCACACAAGAATGTCCGTCAGCAAGCTGCAGATAACGGCCGAAATGCGAAAAACATTATTCCTACGGGGTCCGTAGGCTATCGGGATTTAGGGGAGGGGGGGGGTGGGAAAGCACGAGTTTTTTGGGGGCCAACTTGGACAAACGGGATGTGCATAATCCCATATGGGAAGAACACCCCATACTTATCCCTAAAAAATACCCCTAAACGTTTGCCTTTCCTCGGTTGTATTATTGAGTGAAGGCCAGACTAGACATCCCATGGACGAACAGGGGATCATCAAACGATGTCTCAAAGGCGAAACAGGGGAATTTCGACAGATCGTCAATCAATACACGCCTCCTTTGATGGCGGTGGCGATGACCGTTCTCGGAAACCGGCAGGACGCCGAGGATATCTGCCAGGAAACATTCATTCAAGCCTATCGCCATCTTTCGAGTTTCGACACGGAGAAAAGCCTCAGGACTTGGCTCTATACGATTCTCTATCGCCGTTGCCTAAACGCCGCTAAAAGAAAGAAGATCTTCTCGGGTATCCTAAACAGGCTGAAGACCGAGCCCCAAACCTGGACGCCAACGTCCGATCCCGGCCCTGAGGAGCAGCTGTTTCTCCCGCCGGGATTATACAGAACCCTTAGTCCGAAGGAGCGGACAGTTCTTTCTCTTTGGGCGAACGATGGGTACACGGCCCACGATATCTCGGAAGTCGTGGGTTGCTCGGCGAGTACGGTCCGAGTCACCCTCTTCAACGCCCGCAGGAAAATTAAAGCCTTTCTGGAGAACAAACATGGTGTCATGCAAAATTGTTAATGCCCTCTACGCCGCGGTCCCGTCCCGTGTTTTTCGGGATTACCTCATCCGGACCCACCTCGAAAAATGTGACGGTTGCCAAGCGCGGTATATCAGCAGAAGTGAAGCGGAAGCCCTTTTTATCAAACCGGGGAACGCGAACCCAGCCAGCGGACTGTGGGAGAAAATCGAGTGTCAGATCGGTCAAGAAGCGGCGGTTCCAGAGCAAAGGTTGACCGGGCTTCGCTGGGAATGGGCCGTTGGTGCGGTGACGTTTCTCGTGCTCGCGGCGGCGAGCTTCTGGCTCCTCCGCGGCGTCCAGACAAAAGCCGTGCGGGCCGATTATATCTGGCCCGCGGGCCATTTCGGAATCAACTATATCAACGTGGGCGGCGCGCCCGCACAGGCCTTTGTTTATCAGCCCAAAGGAGCGGACATAATCATCGTTTGGGCTGAGAAGAAATCCTAGAAAAAGGCGAGGTCGAACCATGTCCCAAATGAGAATCGTTTGGCTGATGGCTATCATGGCTCTTTTCCTGGCCGCCCCGCTACTGGCGGTCCAGGATCAGTCGGCTGTTTTCAAAATCGTCGAGTGGGAAATAAGGCTCAAGGTCTTCGAAGGGCTGAGGGAGAGCCTCCCGGCTGCTCCCCCCATCGTCACTTCGTCTTTTCTCAGGTACACATTCTCGGCGAATTTCCGGTCTGAATCCTCAGAAGTCCAGGAACAAAATCGAATCAAGAAGATTTTCAATCTCAAGGATGTCAAACTCCTGACCGAAGGGGAATTGAGCTGGAAGGCGGGGGAGCCGGAAAAGGTACCGTTCGTCTTTCGCCTGGACGGCGAAGAATACACCATCCAGGTCAGAGGGGGCGACTTCATTGCTAGACCCCATGAGGGAGCCTTGCAGTCCTTCGGTGTCGAGGTCTCTGAGCAGACGAGCATGGAGAAAAAAAGCCTCCTCGACACTGACTACAATCTACCAAGCCAGGGCGATATCACCGTCTTCGGCTTTGAAGATGCCCAGGGCAAACCGTATTTCATTTCCCTCCAGCAAACAAGGATGTTTGCGGACGCCCCCGATGGGAGCTATATAGGAATTGTCAACGGCGCCCCTCTGAGGGGGACCGCGCCAAAAGTACCCGGCTCCCATATCATTCCTCCCAAGCCTATTAAGCTCGTGGACCCGGTCTATCCTGAGGCTGCGATTAAGTCGGGGATCGCGGGGGTCGTTACTGTCGAAGCGACGACAGATATTCGTGGTCAAATTGTCGCCATCAAGGTTCTAAAGTCTGTTCCCGGCTTGGACCAGGCGGCAATCGATGCCGTCAAACAGTGGAAATACGAGCCCATGGTCATCAACGGCAATCCGAAGCCTGTCACCTTCTCGATGACCGTCCAGTTCACGCTGGCAAGAGATAAAGACGGCAAAATCCGTGGCATCACGGGAGTCGAAGACGAATTCATGGGAAGAGAGGTTGTCGGGTGGATTAAGCCCGGCATGCTCGGAGGCGTTCAGGGCGGAGTTGAGGGCGGTGTCACGGGCGGTTTGTTGAGCCAAGTGCAGAAGGAATTCGAAAAGGGCGCAGTGAGGGCCGTGGGAGATATCAAACTGCCCCGGCTCATTAAGTCGGTCGACCCTGTCTATCCAGAAAAGGCCCGTCGGGCCCAGGTCGAGGGGACTGTGATCCTGGAGGTCCGGACGGATAAAGAGGGCAATATCGAGGACGCGAGAATCCTGAGATCGATCCCCGTGCTTGACCAGGCGGCAGTCGACGCCGTCAAACAGTGGAAATACGAGCCGCTGATCATCGATAGGAGGCCCCGAAAAGTCGTTTTCCCTGTGACCGTGCGGTTTATGTTGAAGTCCGGCGATAAGGAAAAGGACTTTGACAAGTTCGCCCAGGGGTCCGCCAAAGCCGAAGGTAGCATTAAGCCGCCCAGGTTGCTCAAGTCTGTGGAACCAGTCTATCCTGAAGACGCTAGGAAGGCCAGCGTCCAGGGCACCGTCATCCTGTCCGTCAAGACTGACGCCACGGGTCACGTCCAGGACATGATGATCCTGAGGTCCATCCCCCTTCTAAATCAAGCCGCCATCGACGCCGTCAGGCAGTGGGTTTACGAACCGATGATCATCAACGACGTCCCGACGCCGGTCGTCTTCACCGTGACGGTTCGGTTCCAGCTTCAATAGAAAGAAAAGGTAACGAAAACCGCATGGGGCTTCTCGAAAAGCAAGGTAACCAATTACACGTCATCGGGTAAAGGGTTTCACGATAGTGGGTAAATTAAACTGTGCAATTCAGCATGTATCCCTTAAGATATGCTAACCCTGTTAATTGGCCCTGATTTTGCACGGAATTTAGCAGATGATGGTGCTTTGCGCCCCATGCGGGAGGATTAAAGAACGATGGGGAAAAGAATGCTGAGGTTGTTCCTCTATGCTTCCTTTTTGGCGCATAAAAATATCGTTGATAAGAGGCGGCACAAAAGGCGATTGTATCAACGAATAGTACTTTCGGTCATGAGTGTGATGTTACTCTGGTGCTGCGTACCAACAGCGAAGGTCCGAGTGGCACCCCCTCCCATAGCCTCTGAACTTGAGAACAGGGTCTCTGAGGTTGATGCACTTGTTAAAAAGGGTTGCTATGTCGGCTTTAAGAGGGCCATCCAAGCATACGAGGAGTTATACAGCCAACCCTCCACAAGAAATAGAATTGCTGTTCCATTTGTGAAGACACTGATTCTCATGACAGTCAGGGAAAGAGAGCTGGGAATCTTGAATGGTGAATATATCAAGAAAGCTCGGGATGTTATTAAGGAGAATCCTCCTCTGCAATCATTTGCCTTGTATGTCGAGCTGGAGAACACAATGTATCCCAGGACCAAAGGCATCATGAAGGACGCGGATGTCGAAGAAGCTTGGAAAATCATTAATAATACCTTGAAGAATGCTCAGTTGAAGGCCGACATGAAGCTCAAAGCCCAATCTGATGATTATTATGCATATTTGTTCGTAACTTATTACACACGTTATTTAAATTATCTCGATCAGAAAGAAGAACTGTCGAGCTTTGCCAAGTTGTACCCGGACTCGATTCTCTTTAAATACAAAACTGCCACCGCTGATTTCCAGAAAGACCCAAAACTGCTCGAAGCCCTTGTAGGGGCTGAGACAGAATTTTACGAAGCCTATTATTATTTGGGAAAACTCGCCCTAGACGCCCAAAAAGAGGTAGAAGCTGAAACGGAATTCTTGAAGGCTTATGAGGGAATCCTAGAGTCACCCCAAATCACGATCTACCTCGGCGGCATCTATATCTCGACGGAAGAATACGATAAAGGCATAGAGTATTTTGATAAGACCCTTGCTCTTGCTCCCACGAACAGGGATGCACTCCTGGGAAAGTCGCTCTGCTTGAGCTATATGGGGAAGCATAAAGAGGCCATTGATATTCTGAACAAGCTTGTGGCCTTGGGCTCTTACTTGATGGGGGAGGGCCATTATTGGTTGGCCTGGAATTATCACGAACTCAAAGACACAGAGAAGGCGCAGTTCAATATTGAGGAATCCAAGACCCGGCTTCCGACCGACAGTCAAGTCTTTGGCCTGTCCGGGACAATCGCGCTCGAAAAAGGTGAAGTAGATGAGGCTGAGAGGGAATTCCAAGAATCATTACGATACAATGGCAAGAATATCGACGCAATCTTGGGCTTGGGCAAAGTGTATGCCCAGAAAAAGAAATGGCTCGATTCAGCGATTTTTTATTCTCATGCGACAGAGGCCGCCGCGCAGAGAGAAAACACCCTGGCTGACATGATTAGACAAATCAATGATTCGACGCTTGCTGAGGAACGAAAGGCGAGGATGGTCGCCAAAAAAGAGGAACAGCTCAAGACCTTCGAGGTGATTAAAGCTGCCGGTTACTACAACGCGGCCGCCGGATATTTCAACGCGGGGCAAAAGGGACAGGCTCTGGAGATGGCCCGAAAGGCTACTGCCTACCCACATTTCAAAGAAGCGGCCGAAAAGCTAATCAAGCTAATCAAATGAAGGCGCTTGACAGTCACTGCGAGGAATGGATCAGGACAGAAATGCTGTGCCTAGAGACTCGCAACAATAGCGATTCGATAAACATTATCGCAAGTCAGGTCATAATATAAAAAGGACTTTTATTTAGTGATCGGCTATATGAAATCTGAACTGCTGGCAATGCCAAGTGACCACAATGATGAAAACCATTATTAAGAAAGAGGTCTTAGAAAATATCTTCAGGTTTCGGTTCCCGTTTTTTTCGTTCATCTGCATTATGCTCCTTCCGTTTGGAATGTATATTAACCAGGGCAACCATGCCAAACACGTCAGGGGCTATAACGAGCAAGTGCGTCTGGTCGAAGAGGTGGCCTTAGCGATCAAGTTACAGGACATCCTAGGCGCCAGTCGAAATTCAGGCCTGAGTATTGTATTCCCGATTTAAGGAAGAGGGATTTGATGCTGAAAACGATCATCAAACGGGAAATCCTCGAGTATTTGAAATCGGCCAAGTTCCTGATCGGGCTCGGGATCACCCTGGCCCTGGCGGCCGGCAGCACGGTCATCAACGTCCAGGATTACAAGGGGCGCCTGCAGGACTACCAGTCCGCCATGCAGGAAATGAAGAGCGACAGCTTCTACATTCACCTTTATCGGCCGCCTCAGGTCCTCAGCACCCTCATCCAGGGCAAGGACCGGACGCTCGGAAACAGTATCACCATCACATACATGGGTATCCCGCCTCGAACGTCAGGCTACATGGGCGAGGGAAGAAGCCAGCATCAACGACTTGTTTCGGGGTTTGCGGCCTTCGATTTCGCTTTTGTCGTCCGCGTCGTGCTGAGCCTGATGGTCGTTTTCATCGCCTACAACGCGGTGTCCGAAGAGAAGTTCTCGGGCACACTGAAAATGATCCTGTCCAACCGGGTGCCGAGGGACCAACTCCTGCTCGGCAAACTCCTGGGCGGATGGTTCGTCATCCTGGGCTCGCTCGCCGTCGCGGCCCTCATGTCTTTGATTCTCGTTCTCTCCCATTCGTTCATCGCCTTCGGGCCGGGCGAATGGGCACGCCTCCTCATCTTCATCGGCCTTTCGGCCCTCTACCTCACGGTTTTCTACGGGCTGAGCCTTTTCGTGTCGGTCCTCGTCGACAGGCCTGCCGCAGCCTTGATGATTCTGCTCCAGGCCTGGGTTTTCCTGATCGTCATCTATCCCAACTTGGGCGTCATCGCCGCGGAAAACCTCTTCAAGCTCCCATCACAGGAGCAGCTTGAGCAGCAGAAGGCGGCCGCCCTCCAGCCCTACGAGGCGGAGTACAAGAAGGTTATGGAAGCTTTCGTCCAGGGCGTGCGCAAGGGCGAAGTAAGCAAAGAGCTCGGCCTGCGCAGCGAAGAGTTTGCGGCTTTGCGGGCCGATGTGACCCACAAGGTCGACGAGGAATACGATCGGAAACTCACGGCCCAGACGAAGTTGGCTCGGGCGATCTCGAGCCTCTCGCCGGCCGCATTGTTCGATCAGGCCGCCGTGCAATACGGCCGAACGGGGATGGCGCAGTACGAGAGTTTCATGCGGGAGGTCTATCGCTGCTGGCAGCAGGATGTCGAAAGGTCCAAGCTCATTTATACGGACCGCGAAGCCTTCAAAAGAGCGCCAGCCCTCGCTTTCCGAGTTCCGGTCGAATCGACTGCCGACGCGTTCGCCGCGACCTGGCTCGACTGGCTGCTTCTCGCCTTCTTAGCCCTGGCCTTTTTCGCCCTGGCGTATACGGCTTTCCTGAAAAAGGACGTGAGGTGACGCGATGAAGACGATCATCCGGAAGGAACTCCTCGACCATCTGAGAAGCGTCCAGTTCGCGGTCCTGCTCGCGGCGACTCTTGTCCTGTTCGCGGTGAACGGGTTCGTCTTTGTCCAGCAATATAGCCATCTCAATTCCGATTACCGGCTCCATGTCACGGAGGTAGAGCAACACCCGAGCACGACGGGGACGTTTCTCTACAGGTCACCGAGTCCGCTTTTATTCATGGCTGAGGGGGGAGAAAAGAATGGCCCGACCGGTTACGACCTGAGGCCGAAACAAGCCCTCGCGGCCATGCCCGCCGGCCCGCGCAATTTCAAGATGCCGGAGATCCCTGATCTCGACTGGGCCTTCATCATCAAGATCGTCTTCAGCCTATACGTGATCCTTCTCGGATTCGAGGCCGTGTCCGGCGAAAAGGAGCGGGGCACGCTCCGATTGATGCTTTCCAACCCGGTCGGCCGGCTGAGGCTCCTGACGGGGAAATATCTGGCCATCATTTTGAGCGCCGCCATCGCTCTGCTGGTCGGACTTATCATAAGCCTCATAATCGTCGCCGTCTTCTTCCCGGCTGTCTTGAGCCTACCCAACTTGACGCGCGTCGCCTTCCTTTTCGTCCTCGCCTTGGCTTACCTCTCGCTCTTCGCATTCCTGAGCCTTTTTTTCTCCGCGCTCATCACCCGTTCCTCGCTCGTCCTCCTCGTTCTTCTGGCTTTTTGGATCTTTTTCGCCTTCTTCATCCCCGACACGTCGGGCATCATCGCCCAAGAATTCTCAAAGGTCCCAAGCGAATATGAAATGGCCAAGCTTGTGGGACCGACCATCCAGAAAGAAGTCTGGGACAGAATAAACAAGCTTCAGGACAGAATTAAAAAAGGCGAGTTGAAGACGGAAAAGGATATCCGTGAAGAGGCCGACCTTGCTTATGAAGAAGGCCAGGACCGTGTTCGGAAGCTCTATGCCGATTACGACAACGCCGTGCAGCAGAGGGCCGATTTGGCCCAGATAATATCGCGTGTTTCGCCGGTGGCCCTGTTCCAATATTCTGCTGAGGACATCGGGGGAACCGGCCCTGCGGCCGACGCCAGGTTCCTCCAGGACGTCCGAGATTTTTCCAGGATTTACGATGATTACATCCTGAAAAGAATGGGAAAAGTTGTAGGCACATCCCCTTGGAATTTTGCAATCTCGGTGCCCCTGAACGGAAAACCCAT
>Ga0187865_1003001_pt1 | contig 14702 bp, 14 predicted proteins | sample June2016WEW_11_1_2_FD_132989 | JGI IMG/M metagenome (GOLD analysis project Ga0187865, IMG submission 132989) | Peatland microbial communities from SPRUCE experiment site at the Marcell Experimental Forest, Minnesota, USA - June2016WEW_11_100 | ecosystem: Environmental > Terrestrial > Soil >...
TGACCACCAGTATTTCGCCGTTATTCATCGTCCTGAGCTCCGTATGTGCGGGCAGGATCGGTTCCCTCGGCGGAGGCGTCGATTTGCCAGTAACTTCTGCGCACCTCCGGGTCCCGGAGACATTCCTCATACCCGCCGTCGGCGATGATTTTGCCCTCATGCATGACCGTGAGTCTCTTCAGGAAATCCTCCACCTGGGAAATCTTGTGTTCCACAATCAGGATCGTCTGCTTGCCCATATGCTTGTTCAGTACTCCCAGGACCTTTTTGATTTCCGACTCGCCCAACCCGGCCAGAGGCTCGTCCAGCAGCAGCACCCTGGGCTCGGCCAGGATGGCCATGGCAATCTCCAACCGTCTCTTCTCCCCCAGGCTGAGATGCTTCACCTGTCTGTTGGCTACATCCTGAAGCTCGAAGATTTCCAGGGATTCGGCGATTTTTTCTTCTTTGCGGTATCGCTTGCACGTGGTTAGCAGCAGGGAAAGCAACGACGTTTTTTTATGGGCCCGGTAAAAGGACAGGACCAGGTTGTCAATCACCTGGAGATTGTCGAAGGTGGAGGTCAGTTGAAAGGTTCTCATCATCCCCATGGCCACCCGTTCCTGCGGCGACACGTGGGTGACGTCTTTCCCCTTATACCAGATGGTTCCCTCATCGGGCGGGTAATACCCGGTAAGGAGGTTGAAGAAGGTGGTCTTCCCGGCCCCGTTGGATCCGATGATCCCTGCGACTTCGTTTTCCCGCAACAAATAATTAACGCGGTCAACAGCGATCAATTCGCCAAAGCGCTTGGTGACGTTTTCGGCCCTTATGATTTCTGCGCCTGAATCCTTGCTCACGGTGGGCCCTCTTCACCTGTTCCGCCCCGGTGAAAGGACTCGGAAGCCACCGGGGCGGAGACGGGTCTAATAACCCCTGTGATTCAGACCCTAAACCACAGACTTCAGACCTCAGCCTGGAAGGAGAAAATTTCTTATACAGAAAAGCCTGGTGTCTAAGGTCTGCGGTCCCGGGTCTGGATTACGGCTAATAACCCAGAGACTTCAGGGTCGGCATTACCGAGTCGCCGCCCTGGTAGCCTACCACTTTAAACAGATCCCACTCGTTTTTCTGCTCGCCGGGACCTTTTCCCTGGACCAAAAAGCCAGCGTACTTGTATACCGCCGCGTGATCTTCCCGCCATCGGGCAGGGCCTTTAACACTGGTAAATTCGCCTTTCTTGGCCATCAGCGCTGCCGACACTTTTTTAGGATCAAAGGACCCGGAAGCCTCAAACCCCCTGAACATTTCCATGTAGGCGGTATAGGCAATCGTGGCATAAGAATCCGGAGGCATTTTGTATTTCGCCCGATACAGCTCCGTAAACTCTGCAGCGCTTTTGGCCACTTCCTTGTCTTCAAAGGCAGCCAGATCATAGTAAAAATAGTGCATCGCGTAGACACCCTGCAGGGCTTGGGGAGGAAGGCCTTTGGCGACCACGTTGGTAATGAAGGCATTGAAAATGGTCGTTTCCTTGTTGAGGCCCATCTGCTGAACCTGTTTTAAAAGGGCCACGGCATCGCCGGCAAATTGAGAGGCGATGAAGACATCCGGCTTGGCCGCCCGAACTTTCTGCAAAATGGTCGTGTAATCACTGGTTCCCAGGGAAACCTCGTCATACCCGATAACTTCGCCTCCCATCTCTTGGGCAGCAGCTTTGACTCCGTCCCGGATGTCCCAGCCCCAGCTATCGGCGCGGGCCAAAAAGAAAATACGCTTCTTGCCCAGCGTTTTGACGGCCGCCTGCCCGGACATATATCCAACCGTCCAGGGACTGAATGCGGCGGCAAAGGTGGAATCAGCCAGCTTGCCTTTCATGAAAGCCTCTTTGGCCATGACGCAAACGGGGAAATAGGGCATCGGATCTTTTAAAACCATGGCATTGATGGCGTACGCGAGCGGCGCCCAGGTCTGACCGCCCACGCCTTTTACTCCTTCTTCAACCATGTAGCGATAGCGCCGGACGCCCACATCCTGCTTGGCTTCATCATCGGCGACAACCCCCTCCACTTTTACTTTTCCCCAGGGCATATTGAGTCCGCCCTTTTTGTTGATCACATCCACCGCCAACAGCGCACCATCCCGCTGGGTTTCAGCCACTGCCGCGAACGTGCCGGTGAGCGGAAGCAGGATACCGACCTTAATTTTGTCGGGGTCGGCAGCTAGGGCGTTGCCGGAACCAAGAACACTGCAAAATACGAAGATAGAAAATAGAACCAGAAATTTTTTCATTTGTGCCTCCTCATTGATTGAATATCCCGGATTTCAGATCCTCTACGAACGGCCTAGATTCTGACTTTATTCATCTAACTTTACATCACCTCCTTGTTGAATATCCTGGTGCCAGACACACCATTAACCCTGCACAACGCTTTATGATCGGAAGTCGCTTATCGGTAGTGTGAGTATACGGAGAAGGCCATTGGGTGTCAAGGAATTTGAGCCGGAAAGTGTTGTGTTTACGGCTATATTGACGCCGAAGGTGAAGGTTCTCGACCCGTTCCAATTGAATGGGAGCATCACTTTAGTATTACCGTGCGGTCTTCCTCACTCATTTTTTTGGAGAGGAAGTATTGGTAACCCAGGATGAAGACGATGAAAGCGATCATCCCGATGCTCACGCCCCGGGTGAAAAATGGAGCAATGGAGCCTTTGCCGGCCAACAAGGCCCTGCGGAAATTCATGTCCAGCAAATCGGTCCCCAGAATCAGACCTAAAACCAAAGGGGAGACGGGGAATCCCAGGCTTTTCATAACGATACCGAGAACCCCGAAAAAAAACGCCAGGTACATGTATTCAATATTGGTGGCCGCCGCGTAAGAGCCCAAGGAGCACAGAACGGTCACAATCGCAGCCATCGCCGTTCTGGGAGTACTTATGAAAAGCCGGATTAGACCTTTACTAGCATACGTGCCAATAAAAACAAGCAGGATCCCGGCCAGAAAGAGCGATACCGAAATCTGGTAGAGCCACTGGGGGTTCGTCAGCAAGAAAGTGGGCCCCGGTCTTACACCATGAAGTAAAAGAATTCCCAACATAATGGCGGTAGGAGCATCTCCCGGGACGGCCAGGGATAAAACGGGCGCATAGGCTCCGGGCACATTCGCCATATTGCACGTCTCGGAGCCGATCAAACCCTCAATACTCCCCTTACCAAATTTCTCCGGCTCCTTACTGGTGCTCCTGGCATGATCATACCCCACCCAGCAGGAAACGTTGGCGCCGATCCCGGGAGCGACGCCGATGATGTAACCTAAAACTGAGGTTCTCGCGCTCAGCCAGCGATACTTCCACCACAAGCGGGCGGCTCCGACTAAAGAAGTTTTCTTCAAGGGGAATTTATTCATCCGCATATCCGTAAGACCCTGGAATACCTCGGTGAACCCGTATAACCCAATCATGGCGGGAATGAGGGGAATGCCGCCCGCCAGGAAAGTACTCCCGAAGGCTAAGCGCGGAGACCCGTCAATGGGGTCAATGCCAATGGAGGCTAAAATGAGCCCAAACGTGGCTGAGATCAGCCCCTTCAGGGTGTCCCCTTCGGATAGATTGGTGGCAATGAAGACTCCAAATATGCCGAACCAGAACATCTCCCAGGGGCCAAACATCATGGAAAGCTTTACGAAGAAGGGCATGGTCACCAGCAGCAGGATTAGCCCCATATTATTTCCCATGAAACTGGTGAACACGTTGACTCCCAAGGCCACCTCGGCTTCACCCTTTTTGGTCAGCTGATAACCCTCGATGGCCGTCGGCGCAGAGGCTGGATTGCCGGGGATGTTAAGAACGGTGGCCGATATGCTTCCTCCGTAGGTTCCACCCAGCTGCGTTGCGGCCAGCATGATAAGGGCCCAGAGCGGGTCCATGGTATAGGTAACCACGGAGACCATGGCTACGGTCAGCGTCGTCGTCACCCCCGGCAACGAGCCTCCCAAAATACCGGCGGTCACGCCAATCGCGATTAAGAAAAATCCATAGGGGGTTGCCAAATCGGCGAAAGCCTGCCCTAGACCTGCGATCATTTGCATCCAATCCATACGTCTCCCTCACCCCCGCTACTTGATTTGGAGCATGAACAATCGATTGAACACTAGATACAGGGTGGTTGTGATCCCCACCGCTACGATTGGGATGGCCCATCGCGGCCAACGCTTTACGAAAATAAAAAACATCACTCCCATGAATAGAGCGCTCGAGTAGTAGAAGCCGATAAGCGGAGCACAGACTAATACGAAGATACCCGGGAAAAGGATCCCCAAAAGGACGGTCCTGTTTTCTTTGGAGGTGAAGAGGGGGACGAAAGACCGGAACGGTTCGACCGGTCTCAATCGACCCCCCCTGCGGGCGGATCGCAGGAGATATAAGACTCCAAAGATAAACAGAAGCACCCCCATGAGCCCGGGGAAAATTCCCGGGCTTTCAATGAAATCTCCGCGGCTCGGCATGGTGAAGGAGAGGACGCTCACAAAAACGGAGAGGGCCAAGACAAAAAGAGCAACGATCACATCCCGGTCATTTTTCGACATAAAATGGGCCCTCCTCTATTCTATTCTATTTCCCGTATCGCGGAATGCCAAGCTCCTGGGGCGACTTCTTCGCCTCTTTGATGTCGTAGAGGAGCCAGCTCTGGATCTGCGTGGCGGCGGCGTAGATATGGTCGGCCTCCGCACCGGTCCTTCCGTCGAGGGGCAAAAGGTTCTTCCTCCCAAAATCCTTGACGGCCTGGCTGTCCATGGCCGTGCGGAAGGCGTCGATCAATCTTTTGACCCGGTCTTCCGGAATACCCCGGGGATACCCGAGAGCCCGCCAGCCCATCCCGGCAGCGAGCTTATCTTTGATCCCGGGCACAAAGTCTGTGATGGGCGGGATGGCAACACCATCCAACGTAAAGGGCTTGTCGTCAAAGAGGAAGAGCGGACGCAGCATCTTGGCCTTGATCAGGGTTAAGGCCTCGGAGAGGTCGCTGGTGGCGAAATCGACCTCTTTCTTGGCCGCGGCCAGAGCGGCCGGGGCTCCGCCTTCGTAAGGGACGGCTTTGAATTTGCCCCCCAGAGCATTGACCACGATAATCTGAGGGACGTGCCACATCCCGCCGATGCCGCTGTTGGATCCGGTTAAATCTCCCTTTTTCAACCCTTCGATCAGATCTTTGGCCGTTTTAATCGGAGAATCGTAGGGAACGGAGAAGGTTCCCAGGTTGTCAAAGACGATGCCGATCATGCCGAATTCTTTGTAGCCCAGCTTGGAAAGTCCCGTCGCCGGGAAGGTGCAGGTCGCGCTGCTGATGCCATACAGGCTATACCCGTCTCTCGGCTGCTTAAAAACATGGTCCATCGCGATGGCCCCGTTGGCCCCGGTCATATTGACGACCGGGAGAGCGGCGCCCAGGGTCTTGCGCATACCGTCGGATAGAAGCCGCCCCATCATGTCCATGCCCCCCCCCGGTGCGAAACCGATGTAGATCGTGATCGGCCTGGTCGGCCATTTCTCCTCTGCCGCAAAAGACGAAAAGGGTAGGGCCGGGACGATGAGGACCCATACGGAGAGTACCATTCCAAGTGCCAACTTCCGCCTCATATTGATCTCCTTTCATGCAGCCAAAGATTCACGACCGAAGCCTCCCGCTCCTGAGCGTGCCGCGCGAAGGGCCCAGAAAAAGGAATTGCATCTTCCGTCTCTGCTTACTTTTTTACCCAGGGGTCCTCAACGAATACAGTCCCGGCTGCCGGCTTGCTCGGACAATTGCCGTAGGTAAAGATCAACTCGGCCGTTTCCGTATTGCTCATGTTGGCCAGGCCATGGATCGCGCCCTTCGGGGAAAAGACGATGTGGTTCTCAGGAACAATATATTCTTTTTTCTCTTCCCCGATGAAGACCTTGATTGCGCCTTTTCGTACAAAGAAGGCCGCATCACAGTTGGCGTGGTAGTGGCGCTGATTCCTCCCGCCCGGGGGGATAATGGTCCTCCCCATGGTGATGGTCTTCGTCCCCGTTGTGTTCTCGTCGACCCCCCAGGCGATAACCAACGGGGGCTCGTATTTGGTATCTTTCTCCACGGCTTCCGTGTTGATGATCTTGGCCTTGTCTTCGTTCATTTCAATTTCCTCCTTTATTTTGGTATAGGGAATTGTAAAAATTTTTCTTGGCTTTAAATTTTTCACCGCAGAGCACGCGGAGATCGCAGAGTCAAATCATTCAAAAGATAAAAACTCAGAGGAAGTCAGTTTTTTGCGTCTTTGCATGTTACTAGTCAGTCCATAATTATATAGACACCGGAGAGAAAATCCCTCCTACCCTCCCTTTACCAAAGGGAGGAATTCCCCTCTTTGAAAAAGAGGGGCCGTTCGACAGGGCTCACGGCCATGAGCTTGACGAATGGTTAGGGGAGATTTTGAAAGTCCATGTCCGGTCAATTATGGACTCCTTAATAAAATGGACCCCAAGAATATCTTACTTACCGGCCCTCCCCGCTGTGGGAAGTCAACGGTGATCGAAAAGCTGGTAAAGCAGATTTCCCGGCCGGTTAGGGGCTTCTTCACCCGGGAAATTAGAGAAAGAGGGAGGCGAGTCGGATTTTCCATTATTACTTTAGATGGGAAAGAGGGGGTCCTCGCGCACGAAGACACGAGAACCTCGCTGAGAGTTGGGAAATATGGAGTCCATAGCGAAGAGCTGGATCAAATTGTCGTCCCTTCGATAATCCCCGCGAAGCCTGATGAAATCGTGATTATCGATGAAATCGGCAAAATGGAATGCTTTTCTCCCCTCTTCCGGCAGACCCTGATCAAAACGCTCGACTCCGAAAATTTGGTCATTGGCTCCATCGCCCTGAAAGGGGGACCGTTTATCCAGAAGATTAAAAAACGGGAGGATGTGTTGTTGATGACCGTTACTGAAAAGAATAGGGATTCATTGGCTGCTGATTTATTGAAACAAATCCCGACATAGATCATTTTTTTCATTTTCTGCAGAGTCTTCCCAAGAGGCAATTGCATGAGCTGCTGCTAGAATTCTCCCTCTTCCCTTTATTGTCAGCCGCCATTTACTAATGAGTCCATAATAGTCAAAACATCATCGCTTGGTGGATTTTTTTTGAATGCCCCGAACTGGACTCCGGCTTTCGCCGGAGAGACGAACATTAGGAAGGCATGGTTCTTTGTCGTCATTCCGGCGGAAGCCGGAATCCAGGCTCTTAAAGCCAAAGTGCCATTCTTGGATTCCCGCTTTCGCGGGAATGACATTCTGGCGACCCTTCTGAACGCAAGAGAACCGGGCCAATTTGTGGTAAAATTCTAATAGACCTTTCTGCAATTTCTTTCATCTTAAAAAGGAGGTACGGAATATGTCTAGGTCGGACATCGAGGAAAATACCCAGCAGCGGGAAAGACTCCGCTCCCTTCTCACTCGTATAAGCGATCAAGATTTGGCCCTTCCGTTAGGAGACGGGTGGACCATGGCAGGGTTTTTGGGCCACCTGGCTTTCTGGGACTCCCGGGCACTTCTCTTAATCAGGAAGTGGAAGCAAACGGGGGTCAAACCCTCTCCGGCGGATGTGGATGTGATCAATGACGGCATGAAACTTCTCCTGCTTGCCATCCCGCCCCGAAGAGTTGCCGAAATGGCGATGGAAGCGGCAACTGCGATCGATAAGGAAATTGAAGGACTGAGTCCGGACCTGATCGCCCGGATCGAAGCCCAGGGAACGAATTTCCGGCTGAATAGAGGCCTTCATCGTAAGGCACATATGGACCAGATTGAAACCGCGATATCAAAATTCGCCTAGTAATAAACTACCCCGCCGCAAGCAGCGGGGTATTGGACGTCATGCCGGACTTGATCCGGCATCCAGTCCGGTTTCTGGATTCCGGCGTCCGCCGGAATGACGGCACACGCGGCAAGCCGCGGGGAATTCATCCGTAGTGATTAAAATGATCAGGGAAAGATTGAAATGTGTGATCTTATCCTGGGTCGGGTATATTCTTTCTCCCCTTTCCTTTTGGAATGACGCTTTCGTCAATATCCCGATTGCCTATGTGATTGGCCTGCTTTTCGGGACATTTTCCAGGAAATTTTTTCTTCCGGGAATGATCTTCGGTTATTGGTTCAGCAATATATTGGGGTTTGTGCTCCTTCACAAGGGAATCATATGTATGGCAAAACCAGGAGAGCAATTATTGAGATTTACCAAAGGGCAATTGATCAAGGATGGAATTATATCGTTAGTCTATACCGTAGGAATCGTCATCCTGGTCAAGATCGGGCTGGTTAAATTCCTTCCTGATTATTTTCATTAATGTGGATACAAGAAGGGTTGTTTAGAATCCAAAATTGTAGGGGCGATTCATGAATCGCCCCTACCCAACCATATCTTTCTTCCATCTTGCTTCTCACTGCTTTTCTGTCTTATTCCTCGCGCCTCGAACCTCGATCCTTTCGCCCTGAGCCTTTTTAGACTTTCGGTAGATCCTTTAGGGCTTCTTTGATCTTCTCCTCAGGATGCTCATAATCTTCCAATTTATTCGACAGGAAGGCGTCATAGGCGGCGAGATCGAAATGGCCGTGACCGCTGAAATTGAAGACGATCACTTTCTCCTCTTTTTTCTCCCGGCACTTTATGGCTTCGTCGATGGCTGCCCGGATGGCGTGAGCAGTTTCCGGAGCCGGGATGGTCCCTTCCGTCCGGGCAAAGAGCATGGCTGCTTCGAAGACCGGGTTCTGGGAGTAGGCCACTGCTTCGACAAAACCTTCGTCATACAGCAGACAAAGGAGGGGAGCGTCCCCATGGTAGCGCAGTCCCCCGGCATGAATTCCAGAGGGAACGAAAGTGTGCCCCAAAGTGTACATCTTAACAATGGGAGCCATCTGAGCTGTATCCCCATAGTCATACCGGTAAAGCCCCTTGGTCAGCGTCGGGCAAGCGGTAGGTTCCACGGCTACAAAGCGGATTTTCTTCCCTTGCTTTTTCTCCGGGAAAAAGGGAAAACAGAAGCCGGAGAAATTACTCCCCCCTCCTACGCATCCGATCAGGACATCAGGGGTCGCCTTTATCTTTTCCAGCTGAGCCTTGGTCTCCAGTCCCACGATGGTCTGGTGAAGGATAACATGGTTGAGCACACTGCCCAGGGAATACCGGGTATCTTCCCGCTTGACGGCATCATTCACCGCTTCACTGATGGCGATGCCCAGGCTCCCCGGCGAATTCGGGTCTTTGGCCAGAATCATCCGGCCGGCCTCAGTCTGATCGCTCGGGCTGGGAGTCACCCTGGCCCCCCAGGTTTCCATCATCATGCGGCGATAAGGCTTCTGCTGATAGCTGACCTTAACCATGTAAACCTGGCATTCCAACCCAAAGAGGTTACACCCAAAAGCCAGAGCGCTTCCCCACTGGCCCGCGCCGGTTTCCGTGGCTAGGCGTTTGACGCCTTCTCTCTTATTGTAAAAGGCCTGGGCTACGGCCGTATTCGGTTTATGGCTTCCCGCAGGGCTCACGCTCTCATTTTTGTAATAAATGCGTGCCGGGGTTTTCAGCGCTTCCTCCAGCCTTTTGGCGCGGCAAAGGGGGGTTGGCCTCCAGAGTTTGTATATGGAGATTATTTCCTCGGGGATGTCAATCCACCGCTGCTGGCTGACTTCCTGCTCGATCAGCCCCATGGGAAAGATGGGAGCCAAGTCCTGTGGCCCCAGGGGTTTCTTCGTGCCCGGATGCAGCGCAGGGGGCAGGGGTTTGGGAAGGTCGGCCTGAACGTTGTACCATTGCCTGGGCATTTCCTTTTCACTTAAATAAATCTTGGTCTCTTCCATTTTATTCCTCCTTTTGGAACAAAGATGAATTCTTCAATTTAAGATTGTGTAGGGGCGGCCCCCTGTGGCCGCCCGCATCATGGGCAACCACGGAGGGTTGCCCCTACAAATTTTGATTGATTTCTTTATCCTTTAATTCCGCATTCGCCAATCCGCAATCTGCATTATTGAAGCATCTTCCACTGACCACCTGCAATCTGGACCATGACCATTGAGTCCGTCCCCAGTCCGTTGTGGTCCTCTGCGGTGAGGTTATAGATGCCGCTGACGCCCACGTACCCCTTCGTGTCTTCAATGGCCTCGCGCAGCTTTTCGTTGTTCGTTCCGCCCTTCTTCATGGCGTTGGCCACGATGTAGATGGCGTCCCAGGCGTACCCGGAATGAGTGTTGATCGGGAACTGGCGATCATATTTATAGACATCCGTGTAGAGACGGATGAACTCCAGGATGACCTTTTTCTGAGGGTCGGAAACCGGTAACTGGGCGGCAACCATCAACTTGGTGGAAGGCATGAGGTTCCCTTCGGAAGCTTCCCCTGCCAGCTTTACATAAATCGGATCCGGCAACCCATGGCACTGGTAGAGGGGCGAGTTGATCGCCAGTTGCCTGACGTTTTTGGCTACGATGGAACCTGCCTTTCCGATGGTCCAGCAGATGATGGCCTCCGGAGAGGTCGCCTTGATCTTAATCAACTGGGCGGTCATGTCATTGTCCGTAGCCTGAAAGGATTCACTGGCAATGATCTTCAGGCCATAGTCAGGGGCCAGCTTTTCCAGCCAGTTTTTCCCATCCCGCCCAAAACCGTCTGCGGAAGTAATGATGGCAATCTTCTGGACCCCCTTCTTTTTCAGGTAATCGAAGGTCTTCTTGACGGCCACCGAAGTTCTCTGAGGAGACTTGAATGTCCATTTGAAAGGCGGAACCGTGATCACCGGGTCTCCACCCACGCACATGAAAGTCGGGACCTGCATTTGCTCGACAATCGGCTTGGCCGCCATTCCGGTATCCGTGCGAGTAGGACCGATAATGGCTACCACCTTGTCTGACTCGATGAATTTCTTGGCGATGATGGCCGCTTTGGTGGGATCCCCTTCATCATCGGCGATGACTAACTGAAGGGGGCGCCCATTGATTCCGCCTTCTTCGTTGATCTTCTTTACGACCATCTCCGCAACCAGCTTGGTCGGAGTTCCGATTGCGGAAGAAGTCCCGGTAAGATCGAAGAAAGCCCCCAACTTGATCGGCTCGGCGCCCAGCGCCGCCCCCCAGCCGGCCAAAACTGTTAAAACCAAAATAACCACTGGCAACCCTTTTTTCATACGATCCTCCTCATGATGAATTTAGGAATGCGGATTGCGGAATTCGGATTGAAAAATCCACAATCGAACTGCATTCTATATTAAGCCTTCAGCCTTTTTTGAAAGCTGACTGCTGACTCCTGCACCCCTATTTCTAATTTTTCACCGCCGAGACCGCAGAGAAGACTCAATTCAGAGCTACCGTGTCCGCGACCCGGCCGGCCGTCCTTACATTATTTTTCTTATCTCAGCTTCGTCTGCACTACTAATGTTCAAACTCTCTAAATTTTGTAAAGAAGATCCATTTTGGAAACCCACCTCTGAAATCCCCCCCAACCCCCCTTTGGTAAAGGGGGGCAGGGGGGATTTCTGGAGGGCGCTATCCTATGGTAACTTATTTTGGCTGCGGCTACGCTACGCTGCGTTCTCTGCGGTGAAAAAATATTTATCTTTTATCAAACACCCTCTTCGATTTTCGTTCCGTTCTCGGCAGACTCTGGAAATCGACGATCTCTACTCTTCCGCTGACCAGAAGCTGATGGCTGAGGAGATATTCCAGATGAGCAGCCAGGACTTTATCCTCCCTCGCCTCCCCCTTTTCTGTTCGTTCCACCTTGAGGGTCATATAATCCTTTCCATCCGAACCCCGCTCCAGGAAGACCTGAAATTCGCTGTTTACCCGGGATTCCTGGGAAAGGATGTGATCAATTTGGCCTGGATAGACGTTCACTCCCCGGAGGATAAACATATCATCTGAACGGCCGAGGATCTTGTCGTGCCGGGGCAGAATATTCCCGCAGGAGCACCTTCCCGGGACCAGCCGGGTGAGGTCCCGGGTGCGATATCGAATCAGCGGGGCCGCCTCTTTCCGCAAAGTGGTGACCACCATCTCCCCTACTTCTCCCGGCTGAGAAGGCTTCAGGGTCTCCGGATCGATAACTTCCAGGATATAGTAATCGGCCCAGTAATGGATCCCTTCATGGGCTGAACACTCCAACCCGGTTCCCGGGCCATAGAGCTCGGTCAAACCCGGGATGTCGAAGGTATCTTCCACACCCAGGTACTCTTTTATGTTGCGGCGCATGGCATCGCTGTGACGTTCCGCGCCGAAGATGACCTTGCGGAGGGCAATCTGATCTTTGAGACCGCGCCTTTTTACCTCCTCGGCCATGAGCAGGCCCATGGAGGCTGTGCAGCAAAACACCGTGGTCTGCAGGTCCACCATGAGTTCGCAATGCATGTCCAGGTTTCCCGGCCCGACGGGAACCGACATAGCCCCGAACCGCTCCGCCCCCATCTGAAAGCCGACCCCCGCGGTCCACAGCCCATACCCTACGGCAACCTGCACCCTGTCATAGGGGGTGAGGCCGGCCATCTCGTAACAGCGGGCGAACATGTCGGCCCAGTCCTGAATGTCTTTCTCGGTATAGCAGAGAACCTTTCTTTTCCCGGTTGTCCCGGAGGAAGCGTGAATCCGGATGACCTGTTGAAGAGGGACCGAGAGAAGCGGGAATGGATATCCTTCTCTCAGGTCTTCCGCGGTGGTGAAAGAGAGTTTACCAAGATCCTCCAAGGAAGAAATCTCCTGGGGCTGGATTCCTGCTTCCTTCAGCTTCCGGCGGTAGAACGAAGATCCCTCGTAGGCATGATTTACCGTCCACTTCAATCCCTCAAGTTGCAGCGATCGCAGTTCTTCCTCTGATTTTACTCCCGGCATGAAAGTTTTTCTCATTCTGATAAATTTCCTAAGAGGAGTCATAGGACAATAACCCTCGCCAGCGTTAAAACCTTTGCCTTATTCTTGTTTCCGCTTTCCTGTTTCCTTGTTCCTTGAACCTTTACCCTTTTTCCTGTTTTGGGGTCAGTTCCACTTCCACCCTCAATCCAATCGCCCTCCGCAGGGCCAGTTGCAGGGCTTCCTGGAGGGCAACTTTCTTCTCTTCTTTCCCTTCGAGGATTGTGGAGGAGGTCTCTACGAAAATTTTCAGCTGATCGTTTAATCCCTGTTTTTTACTGACCAGCGTGGAATAGCCTGGCCCGACCCCTTCGGTGCCGGCCAGAACCTCCTCGACCTTCTCCGGGAAGACATTGATTCCCCTCACTGAAATCATCTTATCGGCTCTCTTTAAAACCCGGTCCATTCTGGCCAGCGTCCGGCCACAGGAACAGGGTTCGGGGTGAAGGGCAGTCACATCGCTCGTCCTATAGCGCAAGAGGGGGTAGGCGCTGGTGGTCAGGGTCGTAAGGACCAGTTCCCCCTCCTGACCGGGTCCCAGACCTTTCCCGGTGACTGGATCAATGACTTCCGGAAGAAAATGATCCTCGAAGATGTGGAGACCGGCTTTGGCCGTGCATTCGCCAGCCACCCCGGGCTCGACCAATTCCGTGACCCCGTAAATGTCGTAAGCTTTGATCCCCAGGTTCTCTTCGAGAATCCTCTGGACTTCTTCGGGCCATGGCTCCGCCCCCAGGAGGCCGATCTTCAACGAGAGGCTATGGGGGTCAATCCCCTTCTTTCGCATGGTTTCCAAAATGTGCAGGGCAAAAGAGGGGGTCGAGGCCAGCACGGTGCTGCGGAAGTCTCGCATGATCCTGAGCTGAACTTCGGCCGAAGAAATGGAGGTCGGAACCACCGCCGCCCCGATCAGCTCTGCACTCTGATTGAATCGGATCGCCCCCAGGAAAAGACCATAATTGAAAGCAACCTGGATGATGTCATGTTCATTGATGCCAATCCCCACCATGATCCGCGCCACAAGTTCTCGCCAGATCTCCAGGTCCTTCCGGGTATAACCGATGACAATCGGGTTGCCATAGAGCCCCAGCGGAAATTGGAGGCGAACGACATCCCGCAGGGGGACGGCGAACATCCCGTAGGGATAATTTTCCATCAAATCTTTCCGGCTGGTGAAAGGAATCTTTTTCAGATCCTCCAGGCTTTTAATGTCATCCGGGCTCAGCCCGGCTTCATCAAATTTCTGGCGGTAGAAATCGACATTGGAGTAGGCCTGGTTGATCACGATCTGGAGCCTTTCGTTCTGGAGTTCCAGAAGTTCCTTGCGATCCATCGTCTCTGCGTCCGGATTGAATATGGGCATCGTCGCCTCCCTTACCTTTCCCATTTCCCGTGATAATCTTTACCCAGGAAAGCCCTTTTTACCTCCTCGTTGTTGAGAAGGTCCTCGCCCGTGCCAGTCAATAGAATCCGCCCGGTATCCATCACATAAGCCCGCCGGGATATTCTCAAAGCTTCCTTGGCGTTCTGCTCAACAAGCAGAATGGTTGTTCCCTGTTCGTTGAGAGACTGAATGATGCGGAAGATCTCCGAGACCACGGTCGGCGCCAGCCCCAGGGAAGGTTCATCGGGCATGATCATCTTGGGTTTCCCCATCAGTGCCTTGGCCAGAGCCAGCATCTGCCGCTCTCCACCGGAGAGCATCCCCGCAGCCAGGTTCTTGCGCTCCCGAAGGATGGGAAACTGTTCAAAGACTCTTTCCAGCTCCTGTTCCAAAGTTCCCCGTTCCATTCTCCTCAGGTAAGACCCCAGTTCCAGGTTCTCCAGAA
>Ga0187865_1003003_pt1 | contig 14692 bp, 12 predicted proteins | sample June2016WEW_11_1_2_FD_132989 | JGI IMG/M metagenome (GOLD analysis project Ga0187865, IMG submission 132989) | Peatland microbial communities from SPRUCE experiment site at the Marcell Experimental Forest, Minnesota, USA - June2016WEW_11_100 | ecosystem: Environmental > Terrestrial > Soil >...
AAAAGCCTGTTTTCGCGCTGAAGGAACCCGTCTATTCTAAAAATCGCTCCCTCTGTAGGTCTTGATTCTGACTCGATTTTACCTTTCTCTTGACAGGAGGATTATAGGATGTGCCATGATCAACACTCCCAAATTTCCCCAAATTATTGCATGAATGATTTTGATAACGATAATTATTGCCCTTTCAGAAATGCCAGAGGGATAGCAGCTGTCGCAAGTTTTCCTCCAAAACCACACACCCCAATAGGTAGACAAAAAAAAGACAGGACCATTTCTTACCCTGCCTTGCTCTTTGACAATTGAATACAGATTTTCTTCTTTTGTTTAGTACCCCTATTACTCATCACTGTCGTGGATAGCAGATAACATAAATAAATTCGGGATACCGGTAGTCGGTCGGGCTTAAAGGATTTTCGCAGTCGGCTTGACAGCCGATGGGATAATCAGCGAATAAATTGGATTGATATGGCTTGATGCTGTGGAGGTAATAATCCGTCGGGCAGGTTACACCACAAGAAAGGACATACTCGTACACAGTCGCTGTTCCCTCAACTTTGCACAAAGAGGACATTTTTTTCTTTCATCGCCCTCTATCATTTTTCTTCAACCAAATCCTCATTACGTTTTGCAATCACCACAGCAATGGATCCCAGAACCGGAGAGAGTAAAAGAGATAGGAAGAAAAATCCAACGCCTGATCGACCCCTAGTAGACGCCCAAAAGCCACAAACAATGCTAAATAAAAACCAGCTCAGCAAGAGGAATAATATTAACACTATTTCTGTTTCCATTTTTCATTTCTTCCTTGAGTTCATGTTTGTCTACCTTCGATTTGATAGTGGCCTTTCATCGACCATCTACGAATGCCGTAGCCCAAAATGTCTCTCATCAAGATAAACACCTAACTTAAGCCAATCCGCAAAACTTTTGTTGGCAGATTCATCGGAATACTTACCCATTGCTAAAACGGCAGCTAAAATAAAGCCGATAAAAGCCCGATGAAAAGATCGATTGTTAAGGTAATCACTGTAATCATTATTTCCTCCTTTCTGGCGTTGGTTCCCGAACCCGATTTTTTCCCCTTTCATTAGGCGCATTCCTCTCATAATTTTCTCCCGAAGGGTTAGAGGTTAAGTCAGGGGTTAATTAGAAACGGTTTGAGGAGGACGTTGGTTCCGAAGCAACTTGCCAAATCACCCACGTCGCTGACTTGCCATGCACTTTCCTGGAAGCACCTTCATTCGTATGATGACCAGGATCATACCAATAGTATTTGCAAATGGCTTGCCAACAACTAAAGAAAAGCAAAAGTTTGGAATAGCCCTTTAACAACGCAGGATTAGATTAGCAGGAGAGAGGGGCAGAGAAGGTTAAAACACGAGTTTGACCTCCACATTTGGTGGAACCTCAATATATGGAGGGATACCTTGAGGGGGGCCAGACAGCTTAATCTGACTCTGTGGGCTAAGGGTTGATTTACGGATCGCTCATTACGGGTAGAAATGATGCATCCCGATTCAACATATCAAAAGGGTATCGAAGCATTTTCAATGGTCCGAAAACAGAAGAGATCGGGCAGGTATCACAAGGGATGATAACGCGAAACGTTTCGTAGTTCGAATGGAACCGCGTGACTTCAAGATTCTCTACCTTAGCGGTCAAGATCAAGGGCATTTGATCGAATATCGCGTAAGATTCGAGATTAGCCTTTTTTGGCCAAGAATTCCGCTGTGTAGGTATCAGGTGCAATTTGCAACAGAGTGGTGTCTCTGCTCGTGGCTTTATTGTCGATCTGCTCGCAGCATTGAAAAATGACGGAGCCAACTTGGAGTAAGATAGTATGTTGTTAGATGGCTCGTTTAGAAAACAGCTGAGTTGCCAGCCGTCGGGAGCTTGTCGTGTCCTATCAGTTTGGAAAGCGAATATTCAGCTTGTAGCAGAGAAACAAGACGAGAAGGGATCCAAGGACCGAAAAGATGAGACCCGCTGGGTGAAATGGGACACCTTCTCTCGGCCGGGAAAACATGTGCGTCACAGCGCCGCCGATGATCGAACCGATGATGCCGAGCACTATCGTCCAAATTAGCGCCAGATGGACGTGCATAATTGACTTAGCAATCACTCCCGCGACTAGACCGATAAGTATGTACCAAATTAGGTGAAACATAATTCTCCTCCTTCTAAAATGATAAGAACTTGCTTTGGGATGGAGTAAATATACAAAAATGAGAGTAGTTTGTAAAGAAAAATCGACCACAAGATATGGGAGTGCCCTCCTAAAACGCTTGGCCGTCAACAAGGAAAAAAAAGGCTCCATAGGGAAAATCTGAATCCCTATGGGGCCTCCATATGGGTACCTTCCGGAAACTCTTTCTCATACTTCCCTCCAGAAGGTTAGGGGTTAAGGATAGGCTAAATGTAAATTTTAAACAGTTTTTCCTTAAAACGTGGAGAATCTACTGGATTTTAGCAGGGTGGAAAAGTTTGTCAAGCAGGCTTTTTGCCTTTCCGGGGGGTTCTAATCTCGGACTCAAGGTTGTAAGGGAAACCACAATATCTTGGGGGTGGCACCGATCTACTAAAACTATCGAGTACGTGCCAAACCCAAAACCCCCCAAATTGCCCGAATTATTGCATGAATGGTTTTGATCTCTGCTATTTTTACGACTTCAGAAATTCAACCAAGATAGCCGTTATGTTCTATTTGGGAAGCGACGCTTTCACCTACTTATCTTCAATGGCAGATTGATCGGGGATTTGATGATTACTGATTGAAATGGCAAAACAAAAGAGGCAGAGCAATTTTTGACTCTGCCTCATAACAGTCATATTCATTTACAAAAATCACTTGGGAGGAGGGTGTAGGTGAAGGCTACCACCGCTTCTTCATCTCGCCGATGGTGTCCTCCACCGCCTCGGCTAGGGCGTCAATCTCTTCCATCGTCATCGGAGTAGACATGGAACCGAGAAGGGTATTAGTGAGGGCGACCCCCCTGGCCATCAGCCCCATATAAAGCCTTTGGGTCGCTGCTTTCGCCTCTTCCGAGATTAGAGAGCTTCGGTAGTCGACCAGCGGCCGTCGGGACAAAATGATCCGGAAGAGCGAGCCCCAGCCGGTGACCTGCGCTTCGAAGCCGGTGCGCTCGAAGAGAGCGCTCAGCCTGGAGCGGGCGGCCTGCCCCAACTCGTCCAGGTAGGCGTACTCCTTGGGCGTCATGAGTTCCAGGGTCGTGACTCCGGCCACCATGGTCACGGGGTTGGCGTTGAAGGTGCCGGCATGCGGCAGCCTCGGCTTCCCGCCGGTGGGATCGAATACCGACATGACTTCGGCGGAACCTCCGACGCCGCCCACGGGATACCCGCCGCCGATGACCTTGCCGAAGGTGGTGAGATCCGCCTTGAAGCCGAAGACCGGCTGGGTGCCATGGTAGCCTAGGCGGAAGGTGATCACCTCGTCGGCAATCAGCAGCATGCCGTAGCGCCGGCTGATCTCCCGCAACCCCAGCAGAAAGCCCGGCTTGGCCGGGATGAGGCCGGCCCGGTTGGGCATCGGGTCGACGATAACGGCGGCGACGGTATCCTTCTCCCTCTTCAGGATAACCTCGCAGGCCTCCAGGTCATTGAACGGCAGCACCACCACGTCCGGCAAGATGTTTGGCGAGGCCCCCCGGGTGTAGGAGACGGGCCTGGGAGCCCTGGGATCTCCACCCTGTTCCGGGGTGGGATCCAGACTGACCTCGATGTAGTCGTAGGCGCCGTGGTAGCACCCCTCGAACTTGGCGATCTTCGGGCGGCCCGTGAAGGCTCGCGCCGCCTTCAGGGCGTTCATCACCGCCTCGGTCCCCGAGTTGGTAAAGCGGATGCGTTCGACCGATTCTACCCGGCTGGTGAGGATCTCGGCCAGCCGGACCTCACTCTCAGTCGGCCAGGCGAAGGCCGAGCCCTTCCGTACCTGGTCTACCACCGTTTCCACCACCCGGGGGTGGGCATGACCCACGATGAGGGAGGTTAGGTTGTTGACGAAGTCGATCCGCTCTTGCCCGTCCTCGTCCACTACCCGGCAGCCGAAGCCCCGCCGGGCATAGGAGGGGTGCGGAGCGTTATAAACCGTCTGGCGCGTATTGCCCCCCGGCTCCACCCGAGTGGCCCGGGAGTACAATTGCGACGCTTTCGAGCCAGCCCGTAGATAGAGGTTGATTTTCGCCGTATCAGCCATGAGACTTTTCCTTTCTCTTTCGATGCTTTAGTCGGGCCGATCTACAGGCAACGAGTCGGTCATCCGTACCAAAAAAAAATTCAAGACCCAGGGTCTCACCTTTTGCTTGTTACTTAGCTGCAAGCCCCTCAGCTTTGATGATATCGCCGTTGCGGGCTAGTTCTCTTTTTATTCGCTCACCGAATTCTGGGCCGGAGAGGAACTCGATCGGCCGTCCGACAGTGGCCGAGTTCTTGATTAGGGTCTCGTTGTCCAGGGCCTTCTTCGCTACGTCGGCCAGCCTGTCGATGATGTCCTTCGGGGTTCCTTTCGGCGCCAGGATGCCGTTCCAGCCGCCGAAGACTAGATCGAAGCCTTGCTCCTTGACGGTTGGGACTTCCTTGATCAGGTCGAGCCGCTTCGCGCTCAGGACCGCCAGGATGTTGGCCCGGCCTTCCTTGAAGGGGCCGACAGCGCTCGGGGGCTCGGTGCTGGCGATATCAACGTTCCCGCCGATCACGGCCGTCACGCCCTCTGCCGAGCTGCTGAACGGAACGTGGGTCATCGGGAGGCCGATCGCCTTGCTCAGCAGGACCATGGAGAGGTGGTTGTTGCTGCCGGCACCGGGGGTAGCGAACTTCGGACTCTTGCCGACTTTTTTGAAATAATCCGCCATCTCCCTCAGATTCTTGTAGGGCGCATCGGACTTGCCCACCACGACCAGGTACTCGCCGAACACCTGGGCGACCGGGATGAAATCTTTGATCGGATCGTAGGTAACCTTCTGAACCCAGGGCTGGATCACCGTGGGACCGGAGGTGGCGAAGGTTAGCGTGTAGCCGTCGGGTCTGACGTGCGCGCCCTGGTTCATGCCGATGGCGCCGGACCCGCCAACCACGTTCAGCGGGATGATGGTTTTGCCGAGAATCTTCCCCATGGGCTCGGCGAGCTGACGGCAGGACAGGTCGCTGGTACCCCCCGCTCCCCACTCAATGATCATCGTGATGTCCCTGGCGGGGTAAGAGGCGGCTTGAGATTGGCCCCCGAAATCGGCGATGAACATCAGGGCCAGGATTCCAACAAGAGTTTTGCCCCAATTCTTTTTCATAACCTCTCTCCTTTCCAATTTTGGCATAAAAAACTTTATAACCAACCCAAGACGACCGGCAGGGAAAGTATTCCCATCCTTTCCCGGTTTACATTTCTACCTCCCCCACTGGGGCGATTCTCCGGCCCAGCTTTCTCTGGATGAGGGGCAAGAACATCAGCACGAAAAAAAGCACCATACTTGCCGCGGCAAAAGGACGGGTCACGAAGATAAACGGGCTCCCATCTGACATGATGAGTGACTGAGTGAGCGACTTCTCCATAATAGGCCCGAGAACTATGGCGAGGGCCAGCGGAGCCGCAGGCAGATCCACCCGCTTCATGACGTAGCCAATCCCCCCGAAGAGGGCCATCAACAGCAGGTCGAAGGACCGGTACTCGATGGAGTAGACGCCGATTATACAGAACAGGACGATGAACACGGTCATCCACCGGTAGGGGAGCCTTAAAAGGGAAGCCCAGACGCCGATCAGGGGAAGATTCAGGATGAGTAACATAAAATTTCCGATGTACATGCTGGCCACCACCGTCCAGAAGAAATCGGGACTGCGGACCATCAGAAGCGGGCTTGGAAATATCCCGTGGGCAATCATGGCGCTCAACATGACGGCGGTCACCACGTTGTAGGGCAGGCCCAGGGTCAGAAGGACGACCATGGCCCCCACCGCTCCGGAGTTGTTGGCGGACTCGGGTCCCGCCACCCCCTCCGGCGCGCCCTTCCCGAATCTCTCCGGGGTCTTGGACATCCGCTTTTCCATGGCGTAGGAGATAAAGGAGGGGACGGTGCCGCCCGCCCCGGGGAGCGCACCTACAAAGAAGCCCATGACACTTCCGCGAATGATCGGCCAAATGGATAGCCTCCACTCCAACTTATTGGGGAGGAGACGACGGAGATTCCACAGTTTCTCATGCTGGATCTGGGGCCGGATCTTGCTGGCCATCATTTCCATCACTTCGGAGATGCCATAAAGGCCGATCAGGATGGACACGATTTCGAGGCCGCCGGCCAGCTCCATGTTGTTGAAGGTGAAACGCGGCTGGCCGGAAACAATATCCAACCCCACGGTTCCGATGATCAGACCGATGACCGCCATTGCCAACCCCTTGGCCAGCGATGCGTTAGAGAGAAAGGAGGACATGGAGAGCCCTACCAGCGCCAGGGCGAAGTATTCGGGGGGGCCGAAGCCGATCGCGAGTTCTGCAAGCGGGGGCGCCAGGAAGGTAAGGCCAAGTATGCCGAAGGTTCCGGCGACGAAGGAGCCGATGGCCGATAGCGCCAGCGCCGCTCCCGCCCGTCCCTGCTTGGCCATCTGGTGACCGTCGAGGATCGTCACGATGCTGGACGTTTCCCCGGGAACGGCGACGAGAATGGACGTAGTCGAGCCGCCGTACATGGCCCCGTAATAGATGCCCGCCATCATCACCATGGCCGGCGTGAGGTCCATGCCAAAGGTGAAAGGCATCAGGATGGTGATCCCCGCCACCGGCCCGATGCCGGGCAGGACGCCCACCATGGTTCCCCAGAGGCAGCCCAAAAAACCCAAAATGAGTATCTGCGGCTCGATGGCGCGACTCAGTCCATACAGCAGGCCATGAATTGGATCCATTAGGTTATTCTCCCCACCACACGGGAAGCACTGGGAACTGAAGCGCCAGCATCTGGACGAAGACCAGGTGGATGATCACAACGGCGCCTATCGCCCCCGCCAGATCAGCACGCCACGAGCTCGGCTCGACCATGCGTCTCAACGCGACCACCAATAATAAATTAGAGAGAGGGAATCCCAATTGAGGCATCACGAAGACGTAAGCCAGGACGAGCAAAAAGATGATAAGCGGCTCGCGTTTGGAGTAGGATTCGACCTCCTCATGGCTCTCCGGGGAGGGCTTAGCCTGCACCCAGATTAGGATGGCGAGAACGGCGAGGACGAGAGCCAGGAGGCGGGGCATAAAGCCCGGGCCGGGCGCATTCTTGGCCCAGGTGTCTAGACTCCAGCCGGCGGCGGTATAGAAGGCGACGAAAGCGAGAAGGACAGCGCTGGAAAAACGATCCATCAACCACATGATTGCCCCAGGATTTAAGGTAGAATCCAGCCTGACGAAATGAAGCGACCTAAACTTACTTTGGGAAGATGATATCTGGGAAAAAGGGGTATGTCAATAATAAACAGGAGAAAATTGCCTTTAGAAATGGTCTTCGTTTCCGCGCCCAAATTGAAGATTTGCGTTTGAAATGGTGCATTCTTGGGAGAAAGTCCAAAAACAACATTACAGGAAGAAATCAATAAGGAGCACCCCAATATATTGGGGGTTGCTTCGGCTTTCTAAAGGTTGCGAGTACGTGCCATGTAAGAAACCAGCTAAACGAATTAATTTATTGAATATATCAGAAAGATATCATAAACTAACCCCTCTCGGGAAACAAAATCCCAAAAATCTATTTGAGGAGGTGTCCCATGAAAGTCTCCCAGGCAATCCAGTATTGGGCGGGGTACCACAAACTCCATTCGAAAAAAAAATACCCTCAGAGCTTACCACCCCACCATCTCAAAATTCGCCCAACATTTTGAAGAACGAGAATTGCAGTCTCTATCCTCTGACGAAATCCTTTCTTTCCTCACCCACCTGACAGAAGGCAACAAACAACTCACCAAGCATACCCGCTATTCCTACCTCAGTTCCTTCTTCAATTTCATCAAGAATAATAACGATCCCTCCCTTCAGAACCCCTGCGACAACCAGATGATGAGGAAACTTTTCAAGAATACGGAAATCCCTCAATGGAAAATTTTGGAAAAAGAGGTCGTGGATGAAATTATTTTCCGAACAGTCAAACCAAGGAATCGATTGATATTGGAATTAATGGCCCGAGGGGGAATGAGGATCGGGGAGGTTCTGAAATTAACTCCTGAGGACGTGGATGAGCGAAAGCTGACTTTAAGAGATCCCAAAAGCGGAAGAGGCCAGGAAGTCGTTTTCATTCCCCAGAAACTCACAGATCGTTTAAAGGAATATATTCGTGAAAAGGAAATCGAGTCCGAAGTGAGGATCTTTCCCATAACCTATACCGCGGCCCGTGCCATGGTTAAGAAAGCAGGCCTTCTGGCTGGGGTTCATCTCCGCCCGCATGATCTCCGGAGACATTCGGCAACTTTTGCCTCACGTTCTGGTGTCCCGATTGAACTTGTTAGTAAAGTCATTCTGCGGCATGCCAACCTTTCGACGACCCAGAGGTATCTCGGCAAGGTCAGTGATGTTGAGGCAATGAGGTGTATTGAAAATTTATACGGCTAAAGGTTCCGGTAGGGTGAAGTTCGAGGCCTCACCCTACCAATTTCCACTGAATCAATTTTTTGCAGGATAGGTTTGTATATCGCAGCTTTTTGAGCCTTTGAATTTTCAACCAACATAGCAGAACTCAACACTGTTAGGGTAAAAAAAACCACAGTATTTACAGGAAAATTGGTAATGTATCCTCGGAATTCTAAGCGACACCTACGATCGATGGAACGAGGCCCGTGAGGAATGGCCTTGCGGAGGGATTATAAGAGGGATTATGACTGGATCAGTCCCCATAGTGGCTTGCGCTATAGAGCACCAGCTTCAAAAGTTATCATGACAGTTTATAACCCTGAGTGTCTAACCCTGATTGTGTTAGAATAGCTGGGGCAAGTAAATTAGCAGAAGGTATGCCTCTAAGCGATTTCCTCGCTGTCATGCAAAACAGAATCGGAGATTCCCTGAAAGAAGATGAATTGGCAATTGATCATTGGGAGCTATGGTTATTTCGCTGTATTGGTTGGAACCTTTCTTGAGGGTGAAACGATCTTAATCCTGGCAGGGTTCGCCGCCCACCTGGGGTATTTATATCTACCTTGGGTAATCTTGGTCGCATTCATTGGCACTCTCAGTGGAGATCAGCTATTTTTTTACCTTGGACGTCGGCATAGCCGATTCGTTCTGGATAAGCATCCTGCATGGCAGAGTCGTTTGGATAGGGTTCAAAGACTTTTTGAGCGTTACCAGACCCTATTGATTCTTGGATTCCGCTTCCTTTATGGCCTGCGGACAGTTACCCCTTTTGTGCTCGGCAGGAGTGGGGTATCGCCTGGTTATTTCTTCCTCCTCAATACCCTCAGCGCCCTGGTTTGGTCGGTGGTGATTGGAATAGGGGGCTACCTGTTTGGCAATTTTCTCAAGCTCATCATGGGAGACATCAGGCGCTATGAGTTCGAGTCATTTTGTGCGATCGCTAGTATAGGAGGGCTGATCTGGGGAATTTATTTTTATCGTTCCAGGAGAAAGAAGTTTTTTAAAAAGGATTGAATCAATTAAGAAACCTTAAAGTTGAAAAGGCAGGAGTTGAATAAAAGGATTCCTTTGGGAGAAAGTCTCCATTGGGGTCCATTTGGCAATGTCTTGCAACGGATATAAAGGCCTTTTCCAATCCTGAAAGCTTCCAATTTAGGTGGAGGGCAGGAAACTGATCAAGTCAGATTACTTCCCGAATACCTTTTTCAAAAGGTCCGTGGTCTGCGCGACCGGATTGGTCCTGATCTTCTGCTCCTCCTGCCCCACCATGTGGAAAAGCCCATCTAAGGCCTTCGTGGTAACGTAGTGGTTGAGATCGACCGACTCCGGCTTTGCGAAGGGCACGGCCGGAACCTTCTCCATCATGGCGTTATACTTCTGTGTGACCCCGACCTGATTCATGCTCTCGGAGACGCTGGGCTTGAACTCATCGTAGAGCTTGGCCGAAGTCTTTGATTTGAAGTAGTCGGTCGCCGCCGTGTTGCCCCCGGACAATATCTTCCGCGCATCCTCGACGCTCATCCCCTTTATCGCATCGCCGAAGACAGAGGCTGCCTTCGGAGCTGCTTTCTCGGCGGCACCGTTCATGCTCAGGATGAACTCGTCCACTTGCTTCTGGTAACCCATCTTCCCGAGGAGCTCCGCCGCCTTCTCAATCTTATCGGGCAGCAGGATCTTGATGGCTTCGTTGCTGAAGTAGCCGTTGGGTTTTGAAACGAGAGCCACGGCGTTCTTGGTGCCAGTGGAGAGGGCTTCCTTCAGGCCGGACGCGATAGTGCTTTCATCGAGCCCCTGCCCGGCAGCCTGGGTGGTGGGTAGCCCGCCGCCTCCGGGTAACTGGGGCAAGCCCTTTTTTAAGGCGTCGCCAAGAAAATCTGCCGAATAAAGAGGCGTCGAAAAAATCGCTAAAAAGGACATGCCGATTGCCAAAATGCAGAATAGTGTCTTCATTATAACCCCCTTTCTGATGTGACAGGTGCTGAACCGTTCAGTTAATGAATGGATGGGGTGCTCTTGTCCAATCTCCCCCCCAAAAAAGCCGGGCTCACCGAAAAGATTCCCATTGGCAGTTCAACCATCTTCGAATTAAAAAATCCGCCGCTTTCCGTCCCCTTCTTACGGAGGGTTTACCTTTTTCGGCGGAAAAGATTATCTTGTTATTGGAAGTATGCGTGGAATGATTTGCAAATAAAATAGGGTCAACTCAGTATTTCTTGAAGAAAAAGAATGTATTTTGAAGCCAAATTACGCCAGAGGTTGTCTCCCTGTGTTTTAATATCAGGAACAGGATTATTAGGAACCACAATATATTGGGGGTGGCTCCGGCCGTCTAAAAGTTGCGACATCGTGCCAAACTCGAAACCGGCAAATTCCCTAAAATTGTTGAAGGAATGAGATGGATTAAGGAAATTTGTAGCCCCCCTAAATGCCACAAAGCTCACCTTCAAAAAAACGGCTTAAATTCTTCCGCCCGAAAAAACACACAACCAAAGAGAAATCCAAACTTTCAAGAATTCCCCAATCCTACTTGGTATTTAGGATGTGCGCCTGTTACCTGAACACACTTTGACAAGCTCAGTTAATGCAACCGGGTCACTTACCATTGCCATATGCCCAATTCCGGGGATGATTTCAACGCGGACATGCTCTTTCACCGATTCCAGAGCACTCTTGAACTTTGCAGCAGCGAAAATCTCATCGTTTTCGCCTACCAGTACTGTGATTGGTGCCTCGCTCCGGCGAAAATCCCCTAGATAGTCCCCATCGGGGCGAAAGTTGGAAAATAGGCGAAAGGAATAGCTTCTCGTGCCTTCCGCATTCTCCGGAAGCGCGAAGGCTATCACTGGCAATCCTGAAAACCAATTGATGCCGAGACGGTGGAGAATACTCAAAGCAATAATGCGGGGTATGAAGGGGTTAGCCCATCCTCCGCTGTTCTTTCCCCTGCTCGTGGGGGCGTCATGACGAAGATAGGGGGACGTTAGGATATACTGACTAAAAAGGCGGCTCATCGGACTACCAGCCACACGCAGTGCGAATCCCCCTCCCGATGAATGTCCAATCAACGTAATTAAGGCTTGCGGAAAAGTTTTCCGCAGGTAGGCTACAAAGTCCGCTAAATCGTCTTCCAGTTGGCCGATGTACCCAATATGGCCTCGAAGACCTGATGCACCGTGTCCGCGAATATCCAGCGCAAACGCCGTAATCCCACTCGCACTCAGAGCCTTCCCCATCGCATGCATATCTGCGCTGCTGCCCGACGAACCGTGAATTAGGATCGCAATCCTGTTCGGCGCTGCGGGATAAGCGCGATATGCGGGTTGCGTACCGTCCCTTGCGGAAAAATATGAGAGGGAAGGAAGATCGCTCCGATCCACGGCTTTAACGATATCGGTGACTGAGCGCATGGGCGGAGGTGAGGCTCCCCCTCCAAAGGCAATCATCAGCGCAAGCACCAGAATCAGTAGCCCGATACAACCCACTCCCCATTTCAGAACCTTCTTCAGGATGCTCTCCATTCGCTCGTTACATGAATCGTGCCAAACACACAAATGCAGAAAAAACAATCTGAATTGAATATATCATTCGGATTACGATGATTTTTAAAACTTTAATCTATCCATCAAGATAGCAGGTAACACAAGATTTAATAACTCCAGGGCTAAGCTGTGGGCCTGAAACCCGTCAACTTGAGCCCCTTGTCAAGCCTTGAGTAAAGCCACTGAGTTATTACCAGGAATTTACTTCAGTTGACTATCTTTGCTACCGCTGCGATTGTATAGGGTAATTGTCTTCAGCCCTCTTTCGAGTTCTGATTGACATCTAACACAATATCGAACTCCAGGCAATGCCTTGCGACGCGCTTCAGGAATAGCAAGCCCGCATTCCTCACAATGAGTTAAGCTTTGGCCATCCGGTAATCGGCTTCTAGCTAATTGGACTGCAGATTCCACTGTGGCATCTATTTGTTCCTGCACCGCCCCATCGCGGGACCAACCAACTGCCATAACTTATTCCCTTTATGCCGCTGAAAAGGGGGCTAAAATGCCCACAGTCGGTAGGGTTTGAGAAAAGGAGCCAGTTTTCGGGTTGCTTGCATACTATCAGCCTCAGCCGGGTGAGAGGCAAAATTGGTCTACGGAGCCCCTTAACCTCACTACCCTGCCACCGCCTCCAGCGCCTCCCGTACAATGGTTACTATCTGGTCCACCTCATCGTCGCTGATGACCAGCGGAGGGGCAAAAGCCAAAATATCGCCGATGGTGCGGGTGAAGAGGCCACGCTCAAGACAGGCCTGGCGTACCTTGCCGCCCAGATTGGCCGCGGCTTTGCTCTCCTTATCGGCCACAAATTCAACTGCGCACATCAACCCCAGGCCGCGCACATCGCCCACTTTAGGCCACTCTCGCAGCGATTGTAGCCCGGCCAGCAGCCGTCGGCCGCATTGTTTGGCCCGTTTAGCCAACCCATCTCTCTCTAAAATCTCCAGGTTCTTCAATCCCACCGCGCAGCAGGTAGGATGGCCGGAATAGGTGTAGGCGTGCGTCCAGCGCTGGCCATACTCCGCCGTCATAATCACATCGCGGATTTCATCGGAAATTTGGATGCCGCCCAGGGGCAGGTAGCCGCTGGTAATCCCCTTGGCAAAAGACATCATATCGGGCTGAATCCCCCACCGCCCCAGGGCAAACCACTCGCCGGTACGGCCAAAGCCAGTAATCACCTCATCGGCAATCAGCAACACCTCATGGCGGTCGCAAATTTGGCGCAGATGAGGAAAATAATCATCCGGCGGCACAATCACCCCACCGGCCCCCTGCACCGGCTCGGCGATGACCGCGCCCACCGTCTCCGCCCCCTCGCGCAGAATGGCCTCTTCCACCAAACGGGCTGCCGCCTGGCCGACGCTTTCGCCCGCGTTGAGCTCCCCGTCAAAGCGGTAGGGATAGGGCGCGGCCACATGGACAAAGCCAGGGACACGCGGCTCAAACATCTCCCAATACATGGGCAGGCCGGTGGCGCTCATGGTTGCCAACGTAACGCCATGATAGGCTCGGTAGCGGGAGATGATTTTGACCTTGAGCGGCTTACCTTTGCGCTTCCAATAGTAACGCGCAGTTTTAAACGCGCTTTCATTTGCTTCGGCCCCGCCGGAGGTGAAATAGGTGGTGTTTAAGTTGGGGTAGGCAAAACCAGCCAATTTTTCGGCCAACTCAATGGCTCGCAGATTGGACGAGCCAATGTAGGTGGAACAGAAGGCCAGGTCGCTCATTTGCTTGCGGGCGGCCTCGGCCAGTTCCGTGTTGCCGTGGCCTACCAACACATTCCACAAACCGGCCAAGCCGTCAATGTACTCTTTACCGTCCACCGTTCTTAACCATACACCATGGCCCGATTCGATGAGCAGCGGGGCCTGGTGGTCGGTCGGGTGGTCTAACGGGTGCAGCAAATGTTGTTGGTCCTGCTCAAGCAGGTTGGTTGGATTTGGCATTATAACTACCTCTAGATGATTTACGATACTTTGATTTCGCTCAGTACAAGTTTTCCATTTACAATTGATAATTATTGATAAGAACTCGCTTCTGGGTGGGCCCAGTATACGAAAAAGGGGGGTAGGAGGCAAGAACAAAATATCTCAAAATATAGAGAGCTTCATGGGAAGCAGATTGGACAAAAGAGAAATCCATTGGGGCGAGATCCGAGCCAAGGCTTTCGCCCTCAGGGCCGGAGAAAATTGGAATCTCAGCCCTTCCTGCGGGAGGCCCTCTTTAATATCTCCTCATAAAACCATTCGCGACAACGCGGTGACTCCTTTCTAAGATGATGAATTCAACCCTTTCGTATATTCGAACTATTTTTATCTTTGGCTGGAATTCAATGAAAAGCCTTCCGTGGGCGATGCCTAAATACCGAAAGGCTTTTTATCTGGACATTCCGAAATCTACTTCCTCCATTCCGCATTTAAGGGATGGACTATGGACCAAGCCGTCGATACTATTTGAAGAGCTTCTGTACCTCCTTCTCTGCGCCCTGTATTGCCCGGCCCCCTTTGATGATCATTCTCTCCCCCGCCTCTAA
>Ga0187865_1003009_pt1 | contig 14675 bp, 8 predicted proteins | sample June2016WEW_11_1_2_FD_132989 | JGI IMG/M metagenome (GOLD analysis project Ga0187865, IMG submission 132989) | Peatland microbial communities from SPRUCE experiment site at the Marcell Experimental Forest, Minnesota, USA - June2016WEW_11_100 | ecosystem: Environmental > Terrestrial > Soil >...
AAAAACCGCCTTTTGTGGGGCATCGAAGTCAAAATTCGCGAGTCGAAAGGGGCAAGTGAGCGGGCGAGCACAAGGGGGGCTACACGAGCTTCGAATTCGGCGTCCCCGGGCATTAGAAATCCACCGGGCGCAGAGCCGCGCTCTGGGACAGGCGGCCGGAGTCGCCAAATGTAAAGAAGCGTTAGACGCACTAGACTAGCCTCGTAAAAGGAAACAGTCGCGCCCCCCTACATCGCGGCATCCGGGACTCCTCGTCATCTGTCGGCGATCAGTTCCGCCCACGCTATTTTACCAGGCGGACCGCTTCCAGCGGTGCGCTGGTTTTCCTCTCCGTTGGAGCGTTGCTGCCCTCGGCCGCGGAGAACGTGCAGCGCCCAAGCGCGCCGCAAGGGCCGCCGGTGTTCGATCTGTACGTCGGGGAGCAGATTGATTTCCCAGCACCCCCGCCTCACCCCTCCCGGGCTTGAGAGCTTTAAGGGAAAGGACCCGCCGGGGAGCGTTTCGGGGTATAATAGCAAGGTCACAGAAAAGCGTGGTTCGGATTTTTGCGTCGGATCGGGAAAGGGCGGAAAGACTATGAAATGGCGTGCGCTCCTGCTGTTGAGTTTCCTCGCGATGCTTGCCGCGTCGGCCGATTCAGCCAACGAGAAGGCCACCAAGGACGAGGCTATCCTTCGAGTCGAGACGCGCTTGGTTGAAGTCAGTGTCGTCGCCCGGGATTCAAATGGGCAGGCGATCAAAAACCTGACGAAAGACGCTTTCAAGCTTTATGACAACGGCAAAGAGGTTCCCATCGAGGTCTTTTCGGGGCTTCCCACTACTCCAACGGCTGTGGAGCCCTTGCCGCCCAATGTGTTTTCCAATCGCGTCCAGGGCGCGCAGCCGAGCGTCACGGTGGTTCTCCTCGACGGCCTGAACACCAGCTTTCATGACCAAAGTTGGGCGCGCGCGGAAGTGGTGCGGTTTCTTGAAGAGCTCAGGCCTGAGGACCGCGTCGCCATCTTTTCGCTGGGTGAGCGCCTCGACGTGCTGCAAAGTTTTACCAGCAACCCGCAACTCTTGCTGGCGGCTCTGAGAAATGCGAAGATTCGCAACCCGAGGGAAGTCGGGGGCTCGGCGCCGCCTCAGTCCGATCCTGGCGAAGCCGACCAAGCCTCGGTCAACGTGATGGGCTCCCCCGTTCCCTCATCCGTCAGCCCGGAGACCACGGCGGCTCCCACCACGAACATACCTTCTTCGGGGGCGGGCGCCGGCCCTGCCTCCGCAGCGGCGGGCGCTGCGGCGGGATTCGCGGGCGAGGCCGCCGCTATGGCTCACATGCAGGCGATAATGAACCAATTCCAGGGGCATCAGAGCTCCTTCTTCGACATCGACCGCGTGCAGCGCACCCTGGACGCGCTGATTGCCATTGCGAACTATCTGGGGCAGTTTCCCGGGCGAAAGAACCTGATCTGGGTTTCCAGCAGCTTTCCGGTTTCAGTTGGCTTTGACACGCCTCGCCAGCCAGGCGACACGCGGGACCAAATCCACTTTGCGGCAGATTTCGAACGGGCGTACAAAACGCTAAACTCAGCTCTGAACAAGGCCGACCTGGCCATTTATCCCGTCGATCCGCGCGGGCTGGTGGCAGGGGCGCCCGGTACGAGGGACTTTAATGAATTGTATTCAACGCAGGGCACGATGAAGGAACTGGCGAGCCAAACCGGCGGGCAAGCGTTCATCAACACCAATGACCTCGCTCGCGTCATGCGCGCCGCCGCGGATGATTCCGAGGCCAGCTACACGCTCGGTTTTTACTGTCGTGACATCCGCTGGGACAATAAGTACCATGCGCTCAAGGTAAAGGTTTCGCAGCCCGGCGTCCACTTGCGTTACCGCCAAGGATATTTCGCCACGCGGGAAGCTGCGAAAGCTGCGAAGACTCCCAACACCGGAGACCAGGTTGACACCCTGTTCAATCAAGCCCTTTACAACCCTCTTGACTCGCCGGGCCTGGGGCTAAGGGTTACGCTCGAAAAAGTCACTCGTCGCGACAGCACGCGCCGGGTGATGGCGACCAACAAGGTCGTCCCATTTCATCGGGACCGCGCCCTCCTCGGCATCAACGTGGACGCGCACGACATCACGCTTCCGGGTGGGAGCGGCGGCGGGAGCGTGCAACTGGCATTGGTTCTTGCTCAGACTGGACCTGACGGCAAGGTTCTGGATGCTGCCCGATACGATATGAAAATGCGCGTCGAGGCCGGCGGACTACAACGCCTTCTGGGAGAAGGGTTGCGGGTGAAGAAATCGGTGGACCTCGTCCAGGGAGCGACGTCGCTGGAACTGGTGGTGCGCGATCCGAACTCCGGCAATCTCGGTTCAGTGCGAATCCCTGTGGGCGGTGCGATCTAAACGACTTCGCGCCAAGGCTCTTCCGGCCAGCCACGGAATAGCGGGTAGCGCGGGGTTCCGGGGTTTGGAAATCTGCGGCTTTTCTTCGGTGCGTGCGGTGGTCTTGGGCAGCGTCGCGTCCTGGGCGAGCGGCTGCGGGAGGAATCCAAAAAAGGAAGAACCGCGGAGTTTCTGGAATGCGAAACTCCGCGGGTAGCGCAGAGCTCCGACGTATGATCTGCAGATCCTTACTCGCCGCGGCGGCAGCATCCTTCCTTCTCGTTGCGCCCACTGGCAGCGCGCGTGCGCAGGCCATGCCCACGGTCGCATCTCCCGCGGCCGTCAAGCCGCTTCCGTTCGTCAGCCCGATTTTCGGCGACAACATGGTCTTGCAGCGCGGCAAGGCCAACACCCTCTGGGGATGGTCCGAACCCGGCGAAACGATCCGCGTCCAGATTGGCGACAACACGGCCTCCGCTATTGCCGGGGCCGACCGCCGCTGGGAGGTGAAGATTCAGCCTCCTCCAGCCGGCGGCCCTTACACGCTCCGGATCTCCGGTCGCGAGACCCTCGAACTGCACAATGTCCTCGTCGGCGACGTCTGGCTGTGCGGCGGCCAGTCGAACATGGGGCTGCCGCTCCGGTTCGTGCGCAATGGCGCCGACGAAGTGAAGGCCGCGAATCATCCTGAGATACGCTTCTTCACCGTCGCCGGCCACGCGGCCTACCACCACACGGACCTCGTCGAAGGAAACTGGAAGGCCGTCACACCCGAAACCGCCAATTGGATTTCGGCGGTCGGCTACTACTTCGCGCGCAAGGTCCACGAGGAGACACACGTTCCGATCGGCCTGGTTGTCGATGCGATGGGCGGAACACCCGCCGAAGCCTGGACCAGCGCCGCGGCTCTTCGCACCATCAAGGACTTCGACGTCCCTTTAGCGGAGCTTGATCGACTCGCCGCCGCGGGGGCGCCTGAATACGGCAACTACGTCACGCACTGGTACGACCAGTACGACGTAGGCCTCAAAGGGAACTGGGCCGCGCCCACGTTCGACGACTCGGGCTGGAAGACCGTCAGTGTCCCAGGGGGATTCGCCGAGCTCGGTGTCCCGGACACTCCGGCCGTTGCCTGGTTCCGGAAAGAGATCGTTCTGCCGGACCCCGCTCCAGCCGGAATGGCCTCGCTTTTCCTCGGTTCTGTGGAGCGGATGGACACGGCCTGGATCAATGGCGTTCAGGTCGGCGCCAGCGCCTGGGTCGAGAACCCCCGTGTCTATTTCATCCGCCACGTCGTGCTCAAGCCCGGCCGCAACGTTGTGGTGATTCGCGTGCTCAAGACGAAACCCGATGGCGGTTTCCGGGGTAAGCCGGAAGAACTGCGCCTCCTGCTCGGCGACAAGACCGCCATTCCACTGGCAGGCCAATGGAAGGGGCAGTTGAGCGTGGATGCGCGGCCGCCGCATCCGTTGCCCATCGCCTATGAGAACTGGCCTGTCATGCCAACGGTCCTCTATGAAGGCATGCTCGAGCCCCTTGCGCCGCTCTCCATCACCGGGGTTTTGTGGTACCAGGGCGAGCAGAACTCCGAGCGCGGATACCACTACCGCAAGGTGCTGCCCGCGATGATCGCCGACTGGCGCAGGCTCTTTGCCCAGGGCGATGTTCCGTTCTACATCGTCAGCCTGCCCGCCTTCAAGCATCGCAGTGCCACGCCGGTCGATGACGCATGGGCGGAAACCCGCGAATCGCAGGCGCTCACCGCCGCCTCGGTCCCCAACTCGTGCCTCGCCGTCACCATTGATACTGGCGACGCGGACAACATTCATCCCCAGGACAAGCTTCCGGTCGGTGAACGCCTGGCGCGGTGCGCACTGGCAACCTACTACGGCCGGCATGTGGTCGATTCCGGTCCCACTCTCGCTTCCGTCGAACGGCTTCCCGGAGCGATACGCCTTCACTTCGCCCACACCGACGGCGGCCTAATCGTAAAGGGAGCAAAACTCGAAGAGTTTTCCATCGCCGGCGAAGACCGGAAATGGGTCTGGGCCGACGCCCGCATCGAAGGCGACACGATCGTCGTCTCATCCCCTTCGGTGCCCAATCCCCAGGAAGTCCGCTACGCCTGGCAGTCCAATCCTGCTGCCACTCTCTTCAATGGGGTCGGCCTGCCTGCCGCGCCGTTCCGCACCGACCATTGGCCCGGCATCACCGAGAGCCAGCGGCCCTACTGACAGCTTGAACCCGGGAGACCAAGCCGATGGCCGGTTAGCGGATTCACAAAATGAGGGTAGAGATTATGTTTCGTGGATCACCATTGAAGTGTGTGGGCGCAGCGCTGGCGGCCACGATGGCGCTCGCGGTGTTGGGCTCGGCCGCTGGGGGGAACGCGCAGGGACAGGCTGAACCGGCTCGCGAGAGCGCGGCGCCGGCAATGGCAGACCTCTACCCCTCGAGGGATGTGGAACTCTCCGCGCCACCGCCCCTTGCCGTGGCGGCCGGAACGCAGTGCGACACCAACGGCAACATCTACCTTCAGTATGCATCGGATCCCCTCGAGGCCTTCTTCGAGAGGGTTCGGAACGGCCAGCCACTCAATCTTCCGCTGCGTAAGGTATCCATCGATTCCAAAGGTGTCGTATCGTTTGCGGTCGGCCCTTTCGAGGACTATGGTTGGTTTGCCAGCCACGCCTTTTATGTAGCGCCGAACGGCGTGGTGTACAACCTGGCGGAGGCTTGCAAGGGCAAACCGGGCCCTGGGGTTCATGAAACCTGCGCATGGTTCGTAACAAAATATAACGACGACGGGAAAGTGGAGTCTGTGACTAGACTTCGTCCGCCTCGGGAAGAGTCCTTTATTCCGTCCAAGTTTGCTGTCTTCCCCGACGGCAACCTCGTGGTGGTGGGGCTGATGCGGGATGAGACACAGGGCAGGACGCTTTTTGCGGGCCTTTTTGACCGCAGTGGAGGTTTTCTCCGCGAATTGACGCTCGCGCAGGACGCTGGGCCGGCGCCCGGGGTGACGCCAACGCCGAACGAGAACCCCGCCGGCGAGATGCCCCGCCCGGGCCCCTCCGATTCGGGCAGGCAAACGGACCAACAGCAGGCCCACACTCGGGTGGTTAAGGCCGTCTCGGAAGGGCTTATGTTCGGTGCGCCCGACGGGACGGTCTACTTGCTGCGCGGAGGGTCACCCCAGAAGCTGGACGTTCTGTCCTCCGACGGAAGCCTTCTGCCGAAGCCAGACATAACACCGCCCAGAGACGGCCTGACCTCCCTCAACGCGAGCCTGAGCGCACAGGGTCAGATCGTCGTTTACTACTCTGGTGGGGCGACCGCCAAGGACCCGAACCAACACGAGGTGATCGCCGTGGTTGACCCGGAAACGGGAAAGGTGACCTCCACGTACAACGTCCCGCCCAAGGCCGGCATCCCCGCCTGCGTGACAAGGAAGGGCGAGTTCCTATTCGCGCGGCAAAGCAAGTCGGGGCTTCTCCAAGTGGTCGGGTACACGCCGCTACACTAGCCTGTGCCCAGGCGTTGCGGCACGGAAACGTCTACGTCCTTCAGGGAACCAGCGAGGCTACGCTCCACGTCGTGTCGCCGGGGGGGGTACGTCATCCGCAAGTACCGCCTCAACCCACCCCGAACTCGGCAGTTGAGATGATGCGCCGAGACTGCACGCATCACACGGAACATCCCTTCACGGCGATGACGGCGGTCTCGGTTGCATGAAGACCCGTCGATGGGGCCTCCAACCAATCAGCGCGGGTCTATGGCGCCATTCTTGTCCCAGCCGTGCTGCTCGCGCCAGGACCTCAGGTTGTTCCACTCCGGCGGCTCCGGAGTCTTGACGCGCAAGTAGGGCGATCCGAAACCGAACGGCCCCTGCGCTCCCGAGTAGAGATTGCCGTCGGCATCGTTGCGGGCGTTGCACTCTTTGCCGCCCACAATATGATTCCCGAGGTTAGCCGAAGCCAACTGGCGCGGTTAGGGATTCTTCGAAATGGTTTTGACATCGGAGACCAGCGCCGCCAAAGCGTGGTAAGCGGCGTCCTGGCGCAAAACGTGATAGCGCTGAACGGGTACTTCGACCGCGGCAGGTTGGTCCACCGGACGGATACCCTGCTCCGCGGTGCTCACAAGGCGGGAGTCCACGGGATTTCCCTCTACCTTATAAACCACCCGCGTTGAGGCTTTATCAGTAACCTGGAGCTCCGCGCGCCAATAGTTTTGGGCCGGCGGTCGCGGTTGGGAATTCTCGCCCCCGGCCGGCGCCAGGACGAGTATGCCCGGCACCAAGCGAAAGTCGAAGCGCACAATAGCACCCACATCCGGGGCGGAGCAGTCTGCTTCCAACTTCCAGGGTAGCTTTGAGAGCAACCCCTTGCGCTCGCTCTCCCTATTCACCAGCTCGCGCACATCAAACTCTTGCGGCCTCGGAACGTCGCCTGGGTAAACGGGCCCCTTTAGGTTGCTTGTGTCAACGCAATAAGTCCTGACCTTACTGAATGCGGCGGCGTCCAGAACCTTGCCCGCCAGCTTCTCCCCTGCGGCCGCAGTAGGCGCCGCCGCGCAAGCGAGAAGAACGAGCACCCAAAGCTTTAAGCGCATCGCAGTGTCTCCTTCCTTAGCGAGAGCAAGTAGCGCGTCCCTGCGGGCTGCTACGAGCTGTTCGCTAATCCCTAATGCCTAATTGCTTTTCCCTACTTTACTCCACTGTCAGCGTAAGTGTGACGTCGTGCGTCAGGGTCGTCGAGCCGGATGTGTAAGTTCCGGAAACGGTCAGGTTGTACGTCCCTGCGGGGGTGCCGGGGTTCCCGCCACCGCCGCTGCTTCCGCCTCCGCCACCGCACGACGCCCAGAGTGCGACAAACAACAAAATCGCCGCCAGCGCGCCGCGCCGTAGGGCCGGGGCTCGCCCCGGCCCCCGGCCGACCCAAGGGTCGGCCCTACGAAACGCAGGGGAAGGTCTGAGACCTGCCCCTACTGCAAGCGCCAACGCAAGCATCAAAATCCACAACGCGGTTGGCCATCGGCCCGGCCCTTGTTGTAGCGGCGAACTGTGTTCGCCGTCCGGCGGCAACGCCGACGCAGCCGTCGTCGTCACCGTGACGGTCACGTCCTGCGAGCTTGAGCCGTTGAGCGTCACCGACGCGGGCGAAATCGAGCACATCGCCTTCGCCGGGGCGCCGGTACACGAAAGTGATACCGATTGATTGAACCCGCCCGCGGGAGTCAAGTTCAGCGTGTAGCTCGCAGTTTGGCCAGGAGCTACCGTTGCGGCGCTCGACGTAGCGGAAAGGGAGAAGTCCTCCCCTGTGCCGGAAAGTGCCACCGTCTGCGAACCGGCTGGGGCATTGTCCGTCACCGTGATGGTTCCCGTGAGTGGCCCGCCCGCTGTGGGGGTGAAGGTGACGCTGATGGCGCAGTTCGCTCCGACTGCAACCGACCCGCCGCAGGTGTTGGTCTGCGCGAAGTTGGCGCTGGCCGCGACGGTGGTTATTGCCAGTGTGGCAGAACCGTTGTTGGCCAGGGTCACGGTCTGGGCGGCGCTCGCGGTGTTCACTAGTTGACTACTGAACGTGAGACCCATCGGTGAAAGTGCCGCACCGGGCGCCGCGCCCGTACCGGTTCCGGTCACGGCAATCAACTGCGGCTCGCCCGGAGCGTCGTCGCTCAGGGTGATGTTCCCCGAGTAGGAGCCCGGCGTGGCGGCTACAAAGTTTACGGTGAGCGTGCAACTGGCTCCCGCCGCAATCTGCACGCCGCACGTGTTGCCCTGGGAGAATCCATTGGGGGCCGTGACACTGTACAGGGTCAGTGGCGCCGTGCCGCTGTTGGTGAGCGTAACCGTCTGGGCGGGGGCTTGGTTCCCAAACGTGAGGCTGGTGGTTGAGAGCGCCACCGGGGAAGGCACCGCCGCCAGTTGCAAGTCCCACGCGCTGCGTCCCAGCGTGGCGGCGCGCAGGAGGCGGGTTGGCCGGTGCAGCTTGAGCGCCGTCACCGCCACGTTGGGCAGCCCCGTGCCCAGGGGATTCCAGGTGTTGCCGCCGTCCGACGTCACGTAGACGCCCTGCTCGGTGCCGACATAGAGCGTGCGGGGGACGTCCGGATCGACGGCGATGTCATTGACCTTGAGATTTGGCAGATTACCGCTGATGTCGGCCCAGGTCGAGCCGCGGTTGGTGGTCTTGTACACGTGGCCGCTGGTGTAGCCGGCAAACACAGCGTACGCCGTGCTGGAGCTTGAGGGGTCGGCCACAAGGCGGTTGAGGTAACTGCACGTAGGTCCATAGTAGTTGCATTGGGCCGCGTTGGGCGGGAGTCCCGCGCCGGCAGCGGTCCAGGTGGCGGCCGCGCCAGCCAAGGCGTTGGTGGTTACGTAGACGCCGTTGCTGTTTCCCAGATAAACGGTATTTGGATCGTTGGGCGAAACCGCCAACGTCTGATCCCAAATCGCGGTGCCCAGGGCAGGGGAAATGGCGGTCCACGTGTTCGCCCCATCGTTCGTTTGCCACACGTGAGTCGAGGCAAGATAGAGCCGCTGCGGGTTCACTGGATCCATGGCCATGGCCGGGAGATACGCGAGTTCGCTGGCATCGATTCCGCTTGTCATCTGCGCAAAGGTGGCCCCGCCGTCGGTGGACTTTTGCAGGCTGCCACCGAAGTAGGAGCCGCACACGGCATATATAGTCGAAGGGTTCATAAAGTCGAATGCGCCGTCCTCGCCGTTATCGCAAATCACCGACTCCCACTGCAACTGGCCCGAGTAGAGAGCGATGCCGTTACTTGCTGACCCGGCGAAGGCAATGGCCGGATTGGTGGGATGGATCGTGATGCCGAAAAGCTCTTGTGTCGCCAGCGTGGCGTTCAGGTCCGTAATCGTCCACGAGCCGGTGGCTATGTTGGTAGCCGACCATACGCCCAATTCGGCCGCCAGATAGAGCAGGCTGCCGTCCGGCGAAAAGCCCATCTGCGCTTGGGTGCCCATCAGGGGGATATTAGCCGAGTTCCACGTCGAACCGCCATCCATGGATTCAACCAAGCCCTCGTTCCCCGCCACGACAATGTTCGGGTTGGCCGGATCCACCCCAACCCTCGTAGCCCACCACCCGAACGACGGCAAGGGGGTCCAATCCTGACCGCCGTCCACCGTCTTGAATAAATACGGGTAACTGGTGGTCGATCCGCCTATTCCCGCATAAAGGGTCTCAGCGCTCGAGGGGTCAATCGCGAGAAAATAGCCCTGCGAGGCCGACAGTGCGTTGCTCCCGGTGCCGCTGGCGGCGGTCCAGGTATTACCCCCATCCGTGGACTTGTAGACTGTATCGAGACTAGCGAAAGCGATGCTGCCGTTGGTCGGATCGAACAGGACTTGAAGGCCGTAACTGTTGGTAATCGGGCCAACAACTGAACTCCAGGTATTGCCGCCATCCGCCGAACGGTACAGTCCGGCGCCAGCGACCGAGTCGGCGACGGCGAGAAGCACGTTACCATCGCTGGGACTGACCGCCAGGGAGTAGACGACAGCTACGAGCCCCGGGCCGCTCGGCAGCGGGCCCGGCAACTGTCGCCAAGTCGCTCCGCCGTCCGTCGATTTCAGAATGCCCTTCCCCTCGCTGGCAAAAGAGCCGTTGCTCAGGCTGGTTCCCGCATACACGACGTCGGGGTTGGACGGGTCGAGCGCGAGCGCCCCAATCTCGAGCGAGGGCTGGCTATCCGTCAGAGGAGTCCACGTCTGGCCGCCATCCGTAGTCTTCCACACGCCCCCCCCTTCCGCGCCCAAATACACTACGCTCGAGTTCCGCGGGTCCACCGCCACGGCATTAGTCTGGCCAGAGTGCTGAGCCCCGTACACCCCGAACGTGGCGTTGTTGTAGAGTAACGGCTGCGGCCCAATCAGTGTCCACTGTCCGCTCGAAGGGTCGCTCGCGTCAGCGATGGCACGGCTTCTTCGCCTCGCGCCGACGCTTGTCCACGCTGGGCTGGTTGTCCCGACATCCTTGCTGTTGAAAGGGAGCGAGCCCGTGGAAAGCTTGACCGCCGGCGGAACGCCCCGGTCATTGACAACCGGCGTAGGCGGCGGTCCGCCCGGCGCGGCGGCGTCCCGGACGAGCGGTTGGTTGACGAACGGAACCGCGTTCTGCGCCGCCGCTATCGCTAGGCCGGGAAGGAAAAGCGCGAGAACAAGCGTGACTCGACCCATGGCGCCCCACGCGCTGGCCCGCCCCTGCCGGCTTTGTGGTGAAGGCAAAGCTCGACCCATCAAGCGGAGGATACGCCCGTTAGGACCCTAAAGCAAGCGGCGGACCAGGCAATCAGGGAGCCACGGCATGGTCGTTATGCCGGGGACTTGGGAGTTCGTCGGCGCGAAGGGCCCACGGCCTTCAGCAGTTGAGATGATGCGCCGAGACTGTACGAATCACACGGAACATTCTTTCACGGTGACAGTGGCAGTCTCAGTTGCATGAGGACCTGTCGATGGGGCCTCCAACCAATCAGCGCGGGTCTATGGCGCGGGTGAGCGGGGCTATCGGTTGGCAGGGGCGCTCGTTTTCTCAGCGGGCGCGCTTGCAACTCCCGCAAACTCGGGGCCGAGTTTTGCGATGGCGGCGCGAAGCTCCGCAAGGTCATAACCCACCTTATAGAAAGCCACTTTCCCCTCGCGATCGATGAGAACTCCCAGTGGAATTCCCCCGCGCCCAAACGGTTTGCCGAGAGAGCCGTCGTCATCGTGATAATTCGGCCACGGGATTTGCTCCTGCTTGATAAATGCGGCCGCGGTGCCGGCGTCCTCATCGCTGTCGATGCTGATCCAGATGAGGCCCTTACTCGCGGTTTCCTTGTAGAGCGTTTTGAGTTCCGCCAGCATGTCCAGGCACGGCCCGCAGTAGGTGGCCCAGAAGTCAATGAATACCGGCTTGCCCCGATACGAACTCAGCGCGATCTCCTTCCCCTCGCCCTGCAGCCGGATTTCCGGGCTTGCCTTCCCAAGCAAATCACCGCCGGAAATGCGGGCAGCTTGAGGGAATTGACTCGGGAAGGAGGCAACCAGTTTGGCGTCGGGAGGCGGGGAGAAAGTGAATGAACTCTCTGGTTCGTCCTCGCCAAGCATCGTTACAGTAAACTCCGTTGCATCTTCGGTTACCTCCGGGGCACGGGCGTCGGGCAGCATGGCGTACCCGTCGCGTCGTTCGACCGTTTTGACGATGACGTTCCGTGCCTTGTCAACCCAAATGGTCCCTTCCGTTTTTGTGTCGGACGTGTGGACCTTAAAGTCCGCATCCGTGAAGCGCACGACGCGGCAGTCGACGGTGCTCCTGGCGATTACCACCTTCTCATCAGGCAGAAAGGTCGCGGATTTCAGGTGATCCGAGAGAGAGCCGAAGTTGCTCACCAGATACTTCGCATAGAAGGTAGTAGCTACTTCTTCCATTGGGATGACATGGTGCTTGTCCTCGTCACAGTTTGAGACCGGCTCCGCCGTGTACTTGTGCGCCAAGCCGTGGTAGACCCATTTCGTCGTGCCGTTGCACACGAGGGCAGCCGAGCCAAAACCGGAACGGCCTTCGTAGCGATAGCGGCCGCCCGGGGCGACAATTGCTTTCAAAATGTTCTTCTGCCAGCTACGGGAGAGCTCGTTGCTGGTGGTTATTTCTCTCGTCGCCTCGATGTGGTACGACTTCGCGTCAACGTATCGCCGGGTAACGCTGGGCAGGAAGGTCACGGCATCCGCGGGCGTGTTTTGGGGCGCGCCTTGAAACGCTGGTGCCAACATCAGCAGAAGGAGGGAGTACATAGCAGTGAACCTCGCTTGGGAGGAATTGTACGCCAAGTCGATGGGGCCTCCAAGCAATCAGCGCGGGTCTATGGCGCGGGTTGCTAGGCCGGTCAGCAGGTCCGGGAATGGGCCCGGCAGGCGGTCGCCCGCGACAGGCTTTCCATAGAAATCCGTGTCAATCGACTTCCATGCCGTGACCGGCTTGACCTGGCTCTGGACCGTCAGCGACAGGGTGAGCTTGTCCGGGTCGAGCGAGGCTGTAATCTGGCCTTCGGCGCCATTCTTGTCCCAGCCGTGCTGCTCGCGCCAGGACTTCAGGTTGTCCCACTCCGGCGGCTCCGGAGTCTTGACCCGCAGGTAGGGAGAACCGAAGCCGAACGGCCCCTGCGGCGCCGCGTAGAGATTGCCGTCGGCATCGTTGCGGGCGTTGGTAAACTCGATCGCCGAACGGCCCATGCGCGCGAAGATATTTCCGTACACCATGAGGGCATGCACGTCGTTGGTATGGCCGAAGATGGGCCGCGGCCCGTTGATCCCCGAGATCGTGTCCACGCCCACCTCGTCGCAGTCAAGGAACAGATTGTAGGCGATGATGACGTTGTTCGTGTCGCGGATCAGGATGCCGCCCGTCAGCTTCGAGAAGATGTTGTTGTCGATCTCATTCAGCTCCTCGCTGCCTTCGATGTGAACGGCGTGCGGGTTGACGTTGCCGGGAATGTCGGCAAACAAATTGCCGGTAATGCGCACGTTGGCGTTGCCGATGTCGAGCCAGATTCCGTTGGCGTGGCGGATGTGGCGCAGCACGTTGTTGCGGAACAGAAGATTGCGCGCGGTGTGCATCTTCGTGCCGCCGGACTCCGACATCATGGCCGCGTCCTGCCAGCCGATCCACTCGAAGAGATTCCGCTCGACGAGCGTATCCCGCGGACCTCCCGTCCCGCCCAGCCCCTCGATGCCGCAATAGCGGAAGGTATTGCCGCGAATGACATCGAAGCCGACCGGCTTGGGGGGGCGGCTCGCCTGCCAGTCCTCGTTGCCGATATCCAGGCCCACGCTGTTGGCCCACTCGAAGGTGTTGTCCTCGAAGATGAAGTGATTGCCGCGGTTGGTGGAGACCATGCCGCGCTGCGGCACCGGAAAGCCGTTGCCCGCGTCCTGGAACGTAATCCCCTTCAAGCGAATGTAGGACTGGTAGCGCTCGAGCGGCGAAAAAACCTGCTCCTGCGTGGTGATCTCAATGGTGTGCCGCGAAGGTTCGTCGTCGTTGGCCAGGCGGATGTGCAGCGTCATCCCGTTGCTTTCGATCCAGACCTTGCCTGCATAGGGCGAGAACTCCTGGAAGAGCGGTGACCAATGAACCGTGCTGAAGAAGTTCATGGACTGCTTCGACGGACCGGCAAGCTCGGTTGAAAGCTCGACCGGCTCCAGCGGATGGCCGTCCACGAACACTATGCCCCGCCGTCGGAAGTACGTTGCCATGTTGTCCTTGGCGTAGTCGATCCAGTACCGGTTGCCTATCACGTTGTCCACTTCGAATGGGTTGTAGCCGTGAAACAGCGCCGGATCGAGCGGCAGTTCCCAAGCCTGTACCGGCTTCTGCGTCGCCGGATCGAAGCCGAAGAACCAGCCCTGGCTGGGACGCCAGCCGGTCACGACGGTCGAACCCTTCACAACAACCTTGGCGCGGGGGGCGGCCTCGTAGCTGATCATCGCCTCGGGGCTGGTGCCGCCGCGCGCCGGACAGACGAACTCGCGGTAGACGCCTTCCGCGATCACCACTCGCTCGCCCGGCTTGAGAATCTGCGCCGCGTGGCTGATGGTGCGGAAGGGGCGCTGCTCGGTACCGGGGCCGTTGTCGTCGGCATTCGCCGCCTGGCCGTTAACGTAGTACGTGTGCGTAAAGCGGAGCGGTTTCTCCCAAGAGGGGAACTCGGCGCCGTTCGGCAGCGTCGAACTGGAAGCAGAGACTTGAGATACGGCAAGAAGAACAAAGAGCGCGCAGGACAAACAGCGATTCATGACCGATGGATCCTTCTTTCCCACTCCGGCAGGAAGACGCAGCACGGGGCGGACTCTTTTGACTGCACCATGGTAAATCGCTTTTCTTAGCCTGTCGAGGAATACCGCTACGTCTGTAAGTATCCCCCGGCAGAGCCGGGGGGGTCTCCCAACGAACTAGCCTATGTGCTATGGCATGTCAAGAGACATCAAGGAGGAGGACTTTCCCCGTTTTTTTATCCGTGCCAGGGAAGGAAGAGTCGCAGGGGCCAGGAGTCGGGCGGCGGGGCGGTAGTGGGGGACGGCCTTGAGAGAGCACTTTCAGGAACATCTCAATGTTGTAGCTGATAGCTGACGGCTTCTTCCTTCCGGCACGAATAACGGGATAAATCTCGGGCACACAGTAAGCTATAATAATAACGGAAGTGCATGCGGGCTGGTGTCCGTCCGGGACTTCAAATCCTGCGGGTCTGCCTATGGTGGACCGGTCGGTTCGATTCCGACACACTTCCGCCAGTCT
>Ga0187865_1003020_pt1 | contig 14623 bp, 14 predicted proteins | sample June2016WEW_11_1_2_FD_132989 | JGI IMG/M metagenome (GOLD analysis project Ga0187865, IMG submission 132989) | Peatland microbial communities from SPRUCE experiment site at the Marcell Experimental Forest, Minnesota, USA - June2016WEW_11_100 | ecosystem: Environmental > Terrestrial > Soil >...
CCGCACACGACGCTTCCGATGCGCCGTCCGCACGATCCGGCCCTGTAACGAGTGCCACCGCCGCGACGGTGGCGGTCATCGGCCGGCCGAACGTCGGCAAGTCCACGCTCTTCAACCGGATCGTGGGCGGCCGGAAGGCGATCGTGGACGAGCTCCCCGGCTCGACGCGCGACCGGCACTTCGGCAAGGCGGAGTGGAACGGGCGCGTCTTCTGGCTGGTGGACACCGGAGGCCTCCTCCCGTTGTCCCCGGAGCCGATGGACGCGGCGATCCGGACGCAGGTCGAAATGGCGGTCTCGGCCGCCGACCTGATCCTGCTTCTGGTGGACGTCGAGGTCGGGCCCGCCCCCGGGGACCAGGAGATCGCGCAGTACCTGCGCGGAAAGGGGAAGCCGGTGGTGCTGGCGGCCAACAAGGCCGACGCCCTGGCGAAGGAAGCCCGCCACCTGGTCTTCTACGAGCTGGGGCTGGGCGACCCCATCCCCGTCTCGGCCGGGACCGGGAAGGGCGTCGGGGACCTGCTGGACGCCGTGACGGCGGCGCTGCCGCCGGGCCCGGAGGCTGCGGTCGAGCCCGGGCTCGCCATCGCCGTCGTGGGCCGCCCCAACGTCGGGAAGTCGAGTCTGGTGAACAAGCTGCTGGGGCAGGAGCGCTCGATCGTCGCCCCGCAGCCGGGCACGACGCGCGACGCGATCGACACGCCGCTCAACTACCAGGGCCGCGTCCTCACCTTCGTGGACACGGCGGGGCTCCGGCGGCGCGGGAAGATCGACGAGGCGGTGGAGTTCTACGCGCTCCTCCGGACGCAGCGCGCGATCGAGCGCGCGGACGTGTGCGTGATCGTCGTGGACGCGGCGGAGGGGCTGCACACGCAGGACCTCAAGGTGGCGGCGCAGGCGTGGGACGCGGGGACGGGGCTGGTGGTCGCGGTGAACAAGTGGGACCTCGTCGAGAAGGACACGAAGACCGCCGAAGAGGGCCGGAAGCACGCCGTCGAGCGGGTGCCGTTCCTGGAGGACGTGCCGTTCGTGTTCGTGTCGGCGCTGACGGGGCAGCGGGTGCAGAAGGTGCTCGACGCGGTCGTGGAGGTCGCGGAGGCGCGCGGCGCCCGCGTCCAGACGTCGCTGGTCAATCGCGCGATCAAGGAGATGACGGCGGAGCGCCAGCCGCCCCAGGCCGGCGGCTCGGAGGTGAAGCTCCTCTACGGCTCGCAGATCGGCGAGGCGCCGCCGTCCTTCGCCATCGTCGCCACCCGCCCCGAGGAGATCCCCGACGACTACCGGCGGTTCGTGATCAACGGTCTGCGGGCGCGCTTCGGGTTCCTCGGCACGCCGATCCGGGTCAAGTTCACGCGCCGCCGCCGCGGGGGCGTCACGTCGTGATGGACTCCCCGACCTTCCCGGCGATCCTCTGGCTGCCGTGCGCGTACCTGCTCGGCGCGATCCCGACCTCGTATCTGGTGGCGCGCGCGGTCCGCGGCGTGGACCTGCGGGAGTTCGGCAGCCGGAGCCTCGGCGCCACGAACCTGTACCGCCTGCTCGGCTGGGGCGGGGCCGTCCCGGTGGCGCTGTTCGACGTCGCGAAGGGCGCGGTGCCGGTGCTCCTGTGGCTCGCGCTCGGGCGCGGGCCCGCGTGGTGGGCGCTGGCGATCGGGAGCGCGGCGGTGCTCGGCCACGTGTTCTCGCCGTTCGTGCGCTTCAGGGGAGGCAAAGGGGTGGCGACGGCGGCCGGCGTCTTCCTCGCGTACCTGCCGGGAGCGATCGGCGCGGACGCCCTCGTGTGGACGGGTCTGGTCGTGGGGACGGGGTACGTGTCGGTTGGCTCGGTGAGCGCGGCCGTCGCCTTCCCGGTCCTGGTGGCCGTGCTCTACCCGAGCCGTCCGGAGGGGCTCTGGGCCGCGCTGGCGGTGGCGCTGTTCGTGATCTTCAATCACCGCTCGAACCTGCGGCGGCTGATGGCCGGGACCGAGGCGCGCTTCGGCCACAGGGGCAAGGCGGCGTCGTGACGCGCGCGGCGGTCATCGGCGCGGGGAGCTGGGGCACGACGCTCGCCAACCTGCTGTGCGACCGCGGGGAGACGGTGACGCTCTGGGCCTACGAGCCCGAGGTGGCGGAGGAGATCAACCGCCGCCATCGTAACGACCTGTTCCTTCCGGACGCGCCGCTCAAGCCCGAGCTCAAGGCCACCACCGACCTGGGCGCCGCGCTGGAGGGCGCCACGCTCGTGGTCTCCGCCGTGCCGTCCCACGTGGTGCGCCGCGTGATGACGGGCGCGGCGCCGCACGTCGCTCGGGGCGCGGTCGTGGTCAGCGCGTCGAAGGGATTGGAGCCGGACACGCTCAAGCGGATGACGGAGGTGCTGGCCGAGGTGCTCCCGGGGGCCGCGATCGCCGCGCTGTCCGGCCCGACGTTCTCGCGCGAGGTCTACGAGCGCCAGCCGACCGCGGCGGTCGCTGCGTCCAGGGCGGCGGACACGGCGCGCAGGGCCCAGCAGGCGATCAGCGCGCCCTGGTTCCGGCTGTACACGAACGACGACGTCATCGGGGTCGAGCTGGCGGGCGCGCTCAAGAACGTGGTCGCGATCGCGGCGGGGATCCTCGACGGGCTGGGGATGGGCAACAACTCGAGGGCCGCGCTGATCACGCGGGGGCTGGCGGAGATCGCGCGCCTCGGCGCCGCGCTTGGCGCCAAGCCGGCCACGTTCGCCGGGCTGGCGGGGATGGGCGACCTGCTGATGACAGCCACGGGCCCGCTGTCGCGCAACCGCAGTCTCGGGATCGAGGTCGGGAGGGGGAAGCCGCTCGAGGAGGTGCTGGCGCGCCGGCTCTCCGTGGCCGAAGGCGTCGGCACCGCGCGGGCGGCGGTGGCGCTGGCGGCGAAGGTCGGGGTCGAGCTGCCGATCGCGCGGGAGGTGGCGGCGGTGCTGTTCGAGCACAAGCCGCCGCGCCAGGCGATCGGCGAGCTCATGGAGCGCTCCTTGAAGAGCGAGACCTGGAGCTGACCGTGACGGAACCGGTCCAGGAGTTCTTCTCGATCGGCGAGGTCTGCAGCCTGACGGACCTCAAGCCGCACGTCCTGCGCTACTGGGAGAGCCAGTTCCGCTTCCTGAACCCGGCCAAGAACCGGTCCGGGAACCGGGTCTACCAGCGCCGCGAGATCGAGCTGATCATGCTGGTGAAGCATCTGCTCTACTCCGAGAAGTACACGATCGAGGGGGCGCGGCAGCGGATCGAGCACTACCGGCGCACGGGCGAGCTGAAGCCGGCGGCGCGCCGGGCCCTGGCGCTCGAGACGGTGCGCGACCTGCGGGCGGAACTGGAGCGCGTGCTCCAGATCCTCAACGGCGACAACGGCGACGACCATGGTGAGTAGCGGTGGGGGCGGAGGGCAGGATGCCTCGCCGGCGCTCGCCGTCGTGATCCCCGCCTTCCGCGTGGCCGCGGTGCTGCCCGGCGTGCTCGAGCGCGTGAAGCAGGCGGCGCCGGGCGCGACGATCCTGGTGGTGGACGACGGCTCCGACGACGACACGGCCGCGCTGGCGGTGTGCGCCGGCGCCGTCGTGCTGCGGCACCCCGCCAACCGGGGCAAGGGCCGCGCGCTCGCCACGGGCCTCGCCGCCGCCGTGGCCGGCGGGGCACACGTGATCGTGACGATGGACGCGGACGGACAGCACCCGCCGGAGGCGATAGCGCTGCTCGTCGAGCCGGTGAACGCCGGCCGCGCCGACCTGGTCGTGGGAGCGCGCGAGCGCGACGGCGAGATGCCCGCCTCGCGCAAGATGAGCAACTGGCTCTCGAGCGCGCTGGTCTCGCGCGCCGTCGGCTTCCGGGTCCCGGATTCGCAGTCGGGCTTCCGCGCGATGCGGCGCGAGGTCGCCGCCGCGGTCCGGCCACGAGGCCGCCGCTACGAGTACGAGACGGAGTTCCTGCTGCTCGCCGCGCGGGCGGGGTACCGCCTGGCCGCCGTCCAGGTCCCCACCGTCTACGACGGCGCGCCAAGCCACTTCCGCTACGGCGCCGACACGCTCGCGGTGGCGTCGGTCTTCGCGCGCCACTGGCGGGGGGTCCTCCTCGGACCGGGCACGGCGTCATGAGAATCCTCTGCACCAACGACGACGGTCTCCACTCGCGCGGCCTGGAGCTGCTGACCGGGCTGTGCTCGGGGCTCGGGGAGGTGTTCTGCGTCGCGCCCGATCGCGAGCAGAGCGCGACGAGCCACTCCCTGACGCTGCACCGGCCGCTCAGGGCGATCCCGCGCGGCGAGCGCCGCTGGCAGGTGGACGGGACGCCCACCGACTGCGTGGTGCTGGCGCTCGGGGCGCTCCTCACGCCGCCGCCGGACGTCGTCGTCGCCGGGATCAACCACGGCCCCAACATGGGCGAGGACGTGCTCTACTCGGGCACGGTGGCCGCGGCGATGGAGGCGCAGATCCTCGGCGTGCCCGGCATCGCCGTGTCGTTCGCCGGCGCGGAGTTCGATCTTCTCGCGTCGCATCGCGACGGCGTGCAGCAGCTGCTCAAGGCGATCCTCGCCGTCGAGCGCCTGCCGAAGCAGACGCTGCTCAACATCAACCTGCCGCCGATCCCCGGCGACAAGGTGCGCGGCGTCCGCGTCACCACCCTCGGCAAGCGCGTCTACGACGGATCGCTCTCCCGGATGAAGGATCCGTGGGGGCGCGAGATCTTCTGGATCGGCGGCGGCCGGCCGGTGTGGTCGGGCGGGGACGAGGTGGACTTCAAGGCGGTCGAGGACGGCTACATCTCGGTCACGCCGCTCGTCGCCGACCTCACGGGCTACGAGCTGCTGGATTCCGTGCGTTCGTGGCGCCTGGGCGCGTAGCCGACCCCTACGCGGCGCACCGCGCCCGGCTGGTCGCGGCCGTGCGGGCGCGGGGCGTGACGGACGCCGCGGTGCTGGGCGCGGTCGGCGCCGTGCCGCGGCACCTCTTCGTCCCGCGCGCCCTGGAGCCGAGGGCGTACGAGGACACCGCGCTCCCGATCGGCAACGGCCAGACGATGTCACAGCCCTCGATGCAGGCGCGCTGCCTCACGGCGCTGCGCCTCCGTGGACATGAGAAAGTACTTGAGGTGGGCACCGGCTCGGGCTATCAGACCGCGCTGCTGGGCCGGCTCGTGGCCCAGGTCTTCTCGATCGAGCGCGTGGCCCGGCTGCGGGAGGCGGCGCTCGCGGCGCTCCGGGCGGCGGGCGTCCAGAACGTCTCGCTGCTGCTGGGCGACGGCACGCTGGGGTGGCGGGACTACGCTCCGTACGACGCGATCGTCGTCGCGGCGGCGTCGCCGGAGGTGCCGCAGCCCCTCCTCGATCAGCTCGCGCCGGGCGGCCGCGTCCTCCTCCCGCTGGGGGAGAAGGGCAACCAGGTGCTGACGCTGGTCACCGCGACGGACCGCGGCACGCGGCGGGAGCCGCTGGCGGACGCGCGCTTCGTTCCCCTCCTCGGGACTTTCGGTTTCGATGGTTGAGCACTTCCTGACCTGGCTCGTGGACACGATCGGGCGGATGGGTTACCCCGGCATCGCCGTGCTGATGGCGGTCGAGTCCTCCGTCATCCCGCTGCCCTCCGAGCTGGTGATGCCGCCGGCCGGCTACCTCGTCGCGATGGGCCGGATGAATGCGGCCCTCGCGATGGGCGCCTGCATCGTCGGCGGGCTACTCGGCTCGTACGCGAACTACTGGATCGCCTCGCGGGTCGGCCGCTGGGCGTTCGTGCGATACGGGAAGTGGGTGCTGGTGAGCGAGCGATCGCTCGAGCGCTCGGAGCGCTTCTTCCAGAAGCACGGACCGATCGCCGTCTTCATCTCGCGGCTCTTCCCGGTGCTGCGCCACCTCGTCTCGATCCCCGCCGGGATCGCGCGGATGCCGGTGGGGTTGTTCTTCCTGTACACCGGTGCGGGGGCGGGGCTCTGGGGCTCCATCCTGATGGGGATCGGCTGGGTGATCGGGAAGGAGGGGAAGACGCTCTCGCACGAGCAGGTCATGCTGTACTCGCACCGCGCGGTGCTGATCCTCCTCCCGGCGGTGGCGGTCTTGATCGCCGTCTATGTCATCCGGCACCGGCGCCAAGTCCGTTCAGCGGGAGGGAAGGCGTGATGGCGTCCGCGGAAGGCGGGGGCTCCCTCGTCGGCCGTCGCTGGGTCCTGAAGGGGTGGGTCCAGGGCGTGGGGTTCCGATGGTTCGTGATGAACCGGGCCCAGGCGCTCGGCGTGCGGGGCTGGGTGCGGAACACGGAAGACGGGGCGGTGGAGGTCGTCGCGCTCGCCTCGGCTGACACGATCGACGCGCTGGACGCGATCCTGTCCAAGGGGCCGCCGGGCGCGCAGGTCCTGGAGGTTGAGCGGGACGAGGTTCAACAGGAGCATGTTGACGGTAAGTCGTTTGTTATCAAGCACTAAGACCGTGAATGCACATGGGGCCCAGAGGCTCTTTGTGCATAGGCAGTTGCACCTTGGGGTGAGAAGTGAGAGGTGAAACGTGAGGAGGCGAAGTGAGAGGTGAGAGGGAAAGACGTGAGGGGCAAAGGCGTGAGAAGACCTCTCACGCCGTCGCTTCTCACCGGAACGTCTCACTTCTCACGCGGCCTTCTCACCCCTCACAACTCACCTCTCACGCCTTTTCATTCGTGCCGTAGCCTGCGACATTCAATAGCTATCCACTGGCCCCTGTAGCTCAGCATGGATAGAGCAGCGGTTTCCTAAACCGTTGGCCGGGTGTTCGAGTCACCCCAGGGGCATCACCTTTCATCCGACAGTTCAGAGGAACCGAGACGTCCATGGGTGCGCCGCTTCCAGCTGGCACGACTCCCGCCGCGCAACGCGACTGGGGTGAATACTTCACGACCCACGCGCGCGAGGTGGCGTACGGCGCGACCGCGGTGGTCGTCATCGGCGTCGCGATCTGGATGTACGTCACGTCGGAAATGCGCAAGCAGGCCTTCGCCGCGCAGGCACTCTCTCAGGCGCGCGCGGAGGCGGACGCGGGGAACCTGCCGCTCGCGGCCAACGACCTCAGCAGGCTGGTGGACCGCTACGGCGGGACGCGCGCCGCGGACGACGCCGTGGTGCTGCTCAACGAGGTACGGCTCCTCATGGGTAAGACGGCGGACGCGGTGCAGGACCTCCGGATCTTCCTCGCGAAGGGCCACTCCAAGGAGATCCTCGCGTCCGGCTGGTCGCTCCTGGGCGGCGGCCTGGAGAGCCAGCGGAAGTTCAAGGACGCCGCGGCCGCCTACCGGAAGGTGGCGGAGATCGCGACGCACGACTTCCTCAGGGCGCAGGGGCTGCTCGATGCGGGGCGGGTGCTGACCGTCGCCGGCGACACGGCGGGCGCGCGCGCGGCCTACGGTGAGCTCCTCGAGAAGTACGGCGAGCTGTCGCAGGCCGCCGAGGCGCGCGTCAGGATGGGGGAGGTCGGGGGCACCGTGCCCGCGACCAAGCCCAAGTCCGGCGCCGGCAACCAGGGCTGAGCCCCGGCGGGGAAATGCGCTCCATCGACACGCGTTCGCGCATCGGTGTTCTCGTGCTCGCGGCGGCCCTGAGCGCGTGGAGCTGCAAGGAGTCCACGGCGCCGGGTCGCTACGCCGCCGCGTCCGTCACGGCGGGCAACTACCACAGCTGCAGCCTCACGACGAGCGGGGCGGGGCACTGCTGGGGCTGGAACGCGTATGGCCAGCTAGGCCTCGGCGGCACCGACAGCGCGGCTCACGCCAGCCCCGCCTCCGTTTCCGGAGGGCTCACCTTCGCAGCGATGAGCGCCGGCGGCTATCACACCTGCGCTGTGACGGCCGGCGGCGCGGCGTATTGCTGGGGGGATGGCGTCCACGGCCAGCTTGGCAACGGCTCGACGGCCGACGACTCCGTGCCGGGCGCGGTGTCGGGCGGTCTCGTCTTCACGGCCGTCAGCGCGGGGCTGTACCACACGTGCGGCTTGGTGTCGGGCGGGGCAGCGCGCTGCTGGGGATTCAACGTGGCTGGCGCGCTGGGGGTCGGAAGCTCCGACACTACGCCTCACAAGACGCCGGCGGCGGTCTCCGGCGGGCTCAGCTTCATGGCGGTGAGCGCGGGGGGCTACCACACGTGCGGCCTGACGTCGGCGGGAGCGGCCTACTGCTGGGGCGACAACACCTACGGCCAGCTGGGCGATGGGTCGAACGCCGCCCGCACCGCGCCCGTGCCGGTGTCGGGCGCTCTCACCTTCATGTCGATCAGTGCCGGCGGGTATCACACCTGCGGCCTCACGAGCACCGCTTTGGTCTACTGCTGGGGGGCGAACGGCTACGGCGAGCTCGGCACTGGGACGACGTCGAGCAGTACGTATCCGGAGCTGCTGCCGGGGGGCCTGACGTTCGCGTCGGTCAGCGCCGGACTCCTCCACACCTGCGGCGTCACCACCGGCGGCGCGACCTACTGCTGGGGTTACAACGACGCCGGCCAGCTCGGCAACGGATCGGTCAGCACCGACTCGCTGCCGGCGGCCGTCTCCGGCGGCGTCCGGTTCGTGGCCGTGAGCGCCGGCGGGTACCATACCTGCGGCCTCACCGCCGGCGGGGCGGTCTACTGCTGGGGCTACGGCCAGTTCGGCCAGGTGGGGAACGGCTCGACGAACACCGCCTACTATCCCGCTCTCGCCTCGAGCCCCTGAGGATCCTCCTCGCGCCAACTGATCCGCGAGCGTCTACAGGCCCAGCACGCTCACCGCCGCACTGAGGGTGAACTCGTGCCGCAGGGGGGCCGCCACGAAGTCGACTGCCGCTGGCTGCACCCGAAAGACGACGTCGTCGGTGCTCACAGTGAGGCGGAGGCGAGACGAGAGTGCGCACGCTGCCGATAGTCCACCCGCGACTCCGTACGCATAGTTCTGCGCCAGGGCATAGTCCGCAGACCCGCTGGGTTGGTACTCCGAGTGACCGAAGAGGATCATCGCCGGGCCAAGGCTGGCGCTGAGTTCGAGTCTGGGCCCCAGTGCCCGCCGAGCGACAAGGCGGAGCGATGCGGTCATCTGCGTTGCGCTCGGGTCTAGCAGTACTGGAGGGCGCGGGGGAGGGCAACCCGCGGGGCTGCAGAGGGTAGCAGAGGAGTCTGTGACATAGTGCCGTGCCAAGCGGAAGTCTACGCTGCCCTGTATCCCGAAGTGTGCGAGCAGCCAGTACGATGCAACCGCGCCGATTGAAAGGCCGCTGCCATCCCATGATCGGATGCCACCATCGTTCACTTGGAACAGCGTTCCGGTCGGGGGCGAGTATCCGATGCGCGCAGCGACCTCAAGGCGCTGCGCAGTCAGAGGGGTTGCGATCGCGGCGGCGAGCAGCGAGGCGGAAAGAGCGATGACACGAGGACGCAACATGGTCGCGGCCCTCCGTGGACTGCGCAGGCGGGCGAGCCCGCCCTAAGGGCGCTCCTGATGCTCTCATCCTACCGTACGCCGGAGCCCGATGCCGCGCAACACAAAGTCAGAAGTACAACTGGCCCGTGAGACGCACCCCCCCGAGCGTCAAAAAGAATCCGTCACTCGACCCGCTGAAAGCGCCCGTGGTCCAACTGGAGTGTTCGTAGTCCGCACTAAGCCGCCAGGCGGCGCCCAGGGCGAGGTGCGGCGTCACCAGCCAGCCCGCGCCCAATTCGCCGAACAGGCCGCCACCCCAGGTGTTCGTCGTAGTTCCGGTGGTCCCGCCGGCGAATGAGTGCGAAAAGGATCCGTCGAGCTGCGGCCGACGCCCGGGCGGTCGGGCTTGCGCTGAAGGCCCACGCCGCCAAAGAACCGAAGGGCCCCGGGCGGCAACCCGGAGCCCTTCACGAACCACTTACCCACACGGGTCCGCACTCAGGGGGCAGTTACGCAGCCCGATCTTTGGATAGCCGGACACCATCCGCAAGCCAGCAACGGGCTTGCATCATCCCGTCAGCGTCGCGCCAACGCCACTTCGTATAAGATATGTTATGTTAAGTTGATTTGTGGGCAAGTGTGGATATCGGAAGTGGGTTCCGAAGTGCGTTCCCTAGTCGCTTGGAAGAGCTTGGTTTACAGCCGGCCCAGAATCCCGCGGTAGACGACTCTCCCCTCGCCGCGGAGGCGGATGGACTTCGCTCCCGACGGAGTCTGGTCCCAGGAGACCACCAGCGGGAGCCCGGACCTGGTCCAGAGCTTCACCGGAGGTTGAACCAGTTTCTCACCTGCAAGGACCAGGGCGCAGGCGACGGCGCCGGTCCCGCAGGCCAGCGTCTCTCCTTCGACACCGCGTTCGAAGGTCCTGTAGGCCCAGGTGCCGTCGCCCTTGGGAGCGACCCAGTTGACGTTGGCTCCCCCCTCGCCGAGGGCGGGATCCCGTCGGAGGCCCGGCCCGCGCTCCTCGAGGGGTACGCGCTCGACGTCCTTCACGCGCAGGACGAGGTGCGGGACGGACGGCCGGGCGAGCATGGGCCCCTCCTCCCCGGCCGCGGTCTTGACCGCCGGGACCGCCTTGGGAGCGGCGCAGTCGGGGAGCCAGATCTCGGACTCCCCCTCCACCACCCTGCCCCGATGGATGCCGGCCTCGGTCGCAAACCGGACCTCTTCGCCCGTGCGGGCGAGCTCGAGCACCCCGGCCAGGGTCGTGGCGCAGAGGGCGCCGTTGCCGCACATCGGGCCCTGCGACCCGTCGCGGTTCCAGAACCGGAAGACGAAGTGCACGCCCTCCTGGTCGGTGGGATCGAGGACCGCGACGCCGTCGGCCCCGATGCCCAGCCGCCGGTCGCAGATGGCCTCGATGGCCGCCGTGGTCAGCTCGCCGGCCTTGAGGTGCCGCCCGTCGAACATCACGAAGTCGTTGCCCGACCCCGTCATCTTGTAGAAGACCGTGCCCTGCTTCATAGGCGCCCCAGCAGTGCCCAGAGGCGGAGCCGCCAGACCATCCAGATCGCCTCCTGCACGATGGCCCCGGACATCTTGCTCCGGCCGACGTTCCGGTCGCTGAAGGTGATGGTGATCTCCTTGATGCGGAACCCGCGCTTCCAGGCGCGGAACGAGGTCTCGATCTGGAACGAATATCCGTTCGAGCGCACCTGTTCCAGGTTGATACCCTCGAGCACGCGGCGCCGGTAGCACTTGTAGCCCCCGGTCGAGTCCCAGAGCTTGAGCCCCGTGACCCAGCGTGCGTATACGTTGGCGAAGTACGAGAGCATCAGCCGCGACATCGGCCAGTTGATGACCGTGACGCGGCGGTTGAGGTAACGGGAGCCGATCACGAGATCGGCGTCCTGGATCTCGGCGAGGAACTTGGGCAGGTGCCGCGGGTCGTGGGAGAAGTCCGCATCCATCTCGAAGACGTAGTCGTAGCCCTGCTCGATGGCCCACCGGAAGCCGGCACGGTACGCCGTGCCCAGGCCCTGCTTGGCGCTCCGGTGGACGACGTGCACGCGCGGTGAGGCCGCGGCCAGGGCGTCGGCCAGCTCGCCGGTGCCGTCGGGCGAATTGTCGTCGATGACCAGGACCTCGAGGCGCGGGTCCTGCTCGAGGACCAGCGGCACGATGTTGGGCAGGTTCTCCCGCTCGTTGTAGGTGGGAATCACGACGACTGCGCGCTCAGCCACGCCGCCTCCGCAGGGCCAGCGGGACCAGAAGCCAGAGCGCCGCGATGCCGAGCGAGGCGAAGGAGATCCCCTTCCCCGTGACGTAGCTCGCGCTGGCGAACCACAGTCGCACCTCGCGCGCACCGCGCGGCACCGGCACCGTGATCAGCGTGTGCTGGCCGCGCAGGACCTGGGCCGGCTTGCCGTCCACGGTGGCGTGCCAGTCGGGATACCAGTTCTCGGCGACCACGAGGTACGCGTCGTGCTCCGGCGTCGGATCGAGGCGCACGGTCATCGCGCCCGGCTCCCACGCCGGGAAGGACGCGCGGGAGGTCATCGCCGGCGGCATCGAATCGATCTTCGGCGCTTTCACCGGCGCGTCCTCGGGCAGGAGCACGAGCCGGTTGAAGTCGAGCCGCGGGTCGAGGAGGGTCGGCACGATGCGGTCGTCCGGCACCTTGACCGCCGCCGGCACGACGCGCGCGTAAGGCGCGATCGTGTCCGCCTCGTAAAGGAAGCCGTCCCGGCCGCGCGGCGTTCCGGCCGCTCGAACCACGAAGTGGTACCCCGGCACCTTTGCAGACACGGGGGCGATCAGATAGCGGATGGCCAGGAGGTCGAACAGGTGCAGGTTCCCGGCGTTCGCCCAGACCCCCTTCCCGCCCCAGACCTGGTCGTAGGCGTTCAGCTCGTTCCCGTGGTGCCCGAAGGCGTTGGGGATCCGCTTCTCCATCAGGAACGCGGTCGGATAGACCCCGCCACTTCCTGCCTCGAAGTCATTGGGGAAGTCGAGGGCGCGGTACGGCACCGGCGTGGCCTCGAGGCGGCGCGTGATGTCGTCTCCGGCGTAGAGCTGCGCCATCGGCGGCGACCAGAAGAAGAAGCGCCGCGCGTTCACGAACAGATCGCCCCCGACCACGACCAGCAGCAGCGCCGCCAGCGCAGGGCCCTTGACCGTCCCCTGCCCGGCGGCCAGCCCAAGCCACGCGACGGCGGCCAGAACCACGGCCGAGCCGATCGCGCCGAGCGCGATGGCGCCCGCATTGGCCGCGGCCTGCTGGGCCATCTGGTCGGTCGCCAGGCTGCGCGCCAGCCCGCCCAGGGCGCCGCTCGCGCCGAGGAGCAGGAGGACGCCGGCGGCGATCGCCACGCCCCGCAGCGTCTTCGCGCCCTCGCCCCGCTCCAGGCGCTCCACGCCGAAGGCTGCGAAGCATGCGAAGACGAAGGTCGGGATGAAGAACGCCATCCCGGGAGCGCGGGTCACCTTGACCCCTGGCACCAGCGCGTACCAGAGCCGGTAGAACGGCGTGTGCCCGCCGAGCGCGACGAGGAGGAACAGCGCGGCCGCGCCGCCCAGGAACCAGACGAGCTGCCGGCGGCGCGCGTTCGCCACGCCCAGCGCCGCCAGCGCGAGCGTCGCCGCGCCGACGTACTCGGAGTGCAACTTGAAGAAGTTGCTCCCCCAGTACTTGTCGAGGATGCCGGAGAAGGTCGGGACCAGCCAGTCGAGGATATTCTCGGGCGGCATGGCGTAGCTGGTCGCGTAGCCCCACCCCTGCTGGCCGACCGTCCGCGCCGCGTACGGCGCGTACTTGATGAACGGGAGGAGCTGGATCGTCGCCACGCCGAACCCGACGGCCACCGCCAGGGCGGCGAGGCCGAGCGAGGTCCAGCGCCAGCGCTGGTCGGGCCGCTCGTCGTCGCCGAAACAGAGCCAGAGCGTGAAGAGGCCGGCGAGGATGAGCGAGTACTGCGTCATCTGGAGCTGCGGGCTCAGCAGGTCGAGGCCGACGACCAGGGCGACGAGCCCGAACCCCTCGAGGCGGCGCTTCCGGATCCCGAGCAGCAGTCCGACCAGGAGCAGCGGCAGGAGCGCCGAGACCGCCATCTTCCCGTCGTGCCCGGGGCTCACCAGCGAGGCGACGATGCCCGAGAGCTGGTAGGCGAGACCGCCGGTGACGGACGCCGTCCAGGTGGCGCCGATGGTCCGGAGGAAGACGTAGGTGAAGAGCCCCGCCAGGACGAGGTGCAGCGCGAAGACGATGTTCAGCACCGTGTCGGGCGACAGGAGCAGGCGCAGGAACGAGGTCGGATAGAAGATGTCGCCGTGCATCGCGCCGACGAACGGCAGCCCGCCGAACATGTACGGGTTCCACAGGGGGATGTGCCCCGTCCGGTGGAACTCCGAGGCCCAGAAGAAGCGGAACGGGATGCCGGTCCAGGTCTGGTCGCTGTTCTGCCCGCCGAGGAAGCTCCCGCCGAGCATCGGGTAGCACAGCAGGATGACGCCGACGCACAGCACGCCCAGCGCGAGCAGCGTGGGATGGCTCGGCGCGAAGCCGGCCGCGGTGGTCTCAGGCTCTTGCTTCGTCACGCTGGGACCTCATCGGGAAAGTGATCGCCGCGGCCAGGAGCTCGGTCGCGGTCAGCAGCAGCCGCGAGCCCACCAGGACGATGATGGCGCGCCTCGGGCCCATGAGCGGCGCGAGCCAGATGCCGAGCACTCCTTCACGCACGCCGAGCCCTCCCGGGGTGAACACCGCCAGCAATCCCGCCAGGGAACTGCCGGTGAAGATACCAACTGCCGACCAGATGCCCAGTCTCGTGGGCCCGACCAGACCAACGGCGCACAGATAGAGCGCGAGGCCCTGGGCGAGCCAGGCGAGGGTGGTGACGGCCGCCGAGAGCATGAGGGCGCCCTTCCCCACCGGTGCCAGTTCGAGCTGCCTGCCGAACATGGCGCCCAGCCATCGGGCGAGGACGTGGGTCCCACGAGGCCAAGCCAGAATCGCGGCGGTTCCCGCGGCGACGATCCCGCAGACGGCGACGGCCCAGGGGTGCTGTTTCCACTCCGGAGCGGCGACGCCCGTGACCAGCGCGCCGGTCGCCACGCTCACCAGCTGCACGATGATCGCCGAGCCGGCCGCGGCCCAGGGTGACACTCCGGCGCGCTGGGCCAGGGCCGCCATCCCGCCGATCTGCCAGACCTTGCCCGGGACGTAGCGCGCGAGGTTCGAGATGCACCAGACGCGCGCCGCCGAAGTGTAGCGGAGCCTGGTGGGTCCC
>Ga0187865_1003021_pt1 | contig 14615 bp, 23 predicted proteins | sample June2016WEW_11_1_2_FD_132989 | JGI IMG/M metagenome (GOLD analysis project Ga0187865, IMG submission 132989) | Peatland microbial communities from SPRUCE experiment site at the Marcell Experimental Forest, Minnesota, USA - June2016WEW_11_100 | ecosystem: Environmental > Terrestrial > Soil >...
ATGGTGGGCGGTGTTCCCTTCACCTGATAGGCCTTCTGGTATAGCTTGAAAATAACCTCTCTCTCCTTCTCCGTGGGCAGGTCCACGAAAAAGATAGCGTCCCATCGTTCGGCGCGTAGGAATTCGGGCGGCATGGCCTGGATGTCGTTGCATGTGGCAATTACGAAAACCCGGGTCTTGTGATCGTTTAACCAATTTAAAAAGGTTGAAAATACCCGGCTGCCGGTGCCGCCGTCCGTCTCTCCGCTGCTTTTGATACCGGATAAACCCTTCTCTATTTCGTCAATCCGAAGAATACAAGGAGCAAATTGGTCCACGATATCGAACGCGGCGCGGGCCAATTCTTCACTCTCTCCCACATGCCCGGCAAATAGTCTTCCAAAGTCAAGGCCTGCGGTGGGAAGTCCCAGGGTCTTACCCAGGGCTTTCGAGAAATGGGATTTTCCGGTTCCTGGCACTCCCAGGAGTAAAACTCCTTTGCATAGTGGGCTGCTGGCAACCTTCAAGCAAAACCCTTTCAGGTTTTCCAGGCCGCCTAAATTTTCCAGGGTTTCGTCTGAATCTTCCAGAATTAAAGAGGCGTTCTTTTTTACAAGCTGCTTCTTCTGGTCCAGGATAATCTCAGGGTCAAACCCCTTCTTAACGATAATCGAGAGGGCCAGGGCGTTCTCGAATTCCCAGGCCGTCAACCCTTTTCCGCTCTCGAGGATCCGATCAACCCCGGCCTCGTCTGGTAGGGGCTTCCCGCTGCTTTGCGCCATGTACTTTAAAACGGCTAAAAGGTCTTTTTTCTCTGGTAAGTCAAATCGGATAATGGAAAAGAGTTTTTCTACTTCTGGTGGAATGTTTCCGGTCGGGCTCAAGACAACCAAAGTCTTCCCGGTCGCCTTGTAGGGCTCCACCAGGTTGGTCAATTCCTGAAATACTTCAACGTTTGGTATGAACTTGTGGAAGTTACATAAAAAGAGGATCGATTTTTTTGGCTGACCTTTCAGAAATTTCAGGGCTGCTATCGGATCGCCGGCCTCGGTCGCTGAATCAAAATCGTTTCCGATTTCGTGGATACCCGCTTGATGATCCCAGGAGAAACACTTATACCCTAACTTCCTGGTTTCGGTCGTATGCTCTGCCATTGCCCGGGCCGGTTCCTGGGTCTGGAGCCATAGGGCCGGAAATCCGGCGCGCACATGGTCAAAAAAGATTGACATTAGCTTTTTACCTCCTTTTGGATGGCGTTTCTTAAATCCTCAATAGGGCCTTCCTCTCTCACGGGGTCAATGCTTCCGTGGAAGTCCAGCCGGTTCAATATCATGGCCGCTGCCTCTTTTAAGGTCGGCCCAGGCTCTTCTGCGCTGTCGGCCTTTGTTACTTTCTTTGTTTTTTCTTTGTTTAAGGAGGCAAGAAGATTTTGGTTTTCCTTTTTCGTGTCGGCCTTAGTTTCCACCAGGGGAACAAGGGCCAAAATTTGTCCCATGAGCTCCAGGTGGGCAACAAGTCTTTCCCGTAACTGTTGATTCATCCTTTTTTCCTCCTTGTTTCGATTATTCTGGATAGGTTTTGATTTTCCTTTAGCAGTAAATTGTTATGCTGCCGCAAGATGTAAACCTCTTCATAGGCCGCGGCTTCCACGTCCCGGTACTGCTGGAGGGCCTGGATACTCATCACGCATAGACAGAGGATCCAGAAGATAGAAGCAAACAAAAAGCCGTACACGTAGCGGGTCCGTTTCGTCTGAATCAATTCTGTTACCTTAATTCTCATCTAATTCGTCTCCTATATCTGGCCGGGCGCCTGGTCCACAGGGTTTCAAGGTATCCGGTCGTAACACAAAAGCCAGAGAAAACCAGTCCCAGGCATAGCAGGCTTTTTAAAATCAAGCTGGTGTCGGTCGTCATAGGCCCTTTATTCCTCCCCTTCTTCATTTTCTTCATCTGTAATTTGGATTACTCCAATGTCTTTCAGGTAGCGGGTACATTCCGAGTTTCCGTTGTGGTTCATTTCGTCTTTGAATCCTTCATGGCCACACCCAGGGCAGGCATAAAAAGATTCAAGTTTATCTTCGTTCATCATGGCGACCTGGAATTCAGAATTTGTAAAAAAGACCTTCGACGATTCCATGTTAAACATGATCGTGATTTGATCATCTTCAAAGTCATCTGGAAAACCTTGTTCCCTACTGGCCTTTAACAATTCTTCTGCCATTCTCCGCTCGCGACCTCCGAATTTGGAAAAATCCGTTGTGATTATTTCCTTCATTTTTTTTCTTTCCTCCCTTATTTCAAAGTTTCCAGGGCCCTATTTGGGCTCCTGGTTTTGCCTTTGCTTCTATCTCTTCAATCAATTCATCCTGCCGGGCCTCTGAAATACCCTTCCTAGTCCATAGGGCTCGAAGTTCTTTCTCCTGTTCGCTGCCGTCGGCCTGGGGCTCTTCCATAATTAAACAGCGTTGGAAGCCGGGAACAACTTGATCGTCAACCTTAAATAGCGTGGGCTTCTCTGGCCGGGGTTGGCGCGGCATATTCGAGAGGAAGGGTAAGCTAACTTGACAAATGTATCCTTTACTCCGCCTCATGGGTGTCTGGTACCTCCTGCGGGTGGGCTGCCATGGGCCCAGGATTGGCCGGTCGATCCGTGTAGTCTATTTCTATCGTGTTGCTTTTCGGGTCTTCTCCGAGGCTTGCCCACGGCTCGGGAAATCGCTGTCTCTTGGTCAGTCCTAAGCATTTCCGGCAGGCTTTTGAATGTTTGCTGAAATATTTCTGGTAGCAGAGGTTATCTATAAGCTGCCAATCTAATTTCTGGCACCAGAAAACCTTATACCCTGTATTGCTAACAATTCTTGGTCCTGGCATGGTTCTATTCTTCCTCCTCTTCTTCCTGGTCTTGGTCTAGTCCTTCTGATCTTTCACAAACCCGGTCCTGCAAATCCCAAATATCTGCGTCGAAATTTTGCAGGGCTATGTCTTCATCCTTTAAATACTCGGGGTGCTCTTCCTGGGTGACAATTAAAAAGGTTACTGCCTCCAGAATACTCGTTAAGCGGGCGCGGGCTGGTACCGTCAAGTTATTGGTCGCCATGGGCTCTTTATCGCCTCCTCTCTTTCCCTGAAATCTCGTTTACCTCAAAACGAAAACCTTTAAAAACTCGATTACCTCAAAACGAAAACCTTTAAAAAACTCATTTCGAAATTCAGAAATCAGTTTTTGGCAACCTGGATCACCAGAAAACAGATGAAAATAAAACCGAAAATTACCCCCGATTGGATTAAAATCAAGTTATCACCCCCCTTAAAATGAGATTTTCTTTAAAAGGAAATACATCTTTTATTAAGCAATCCACGTGCCATTAATACATAGAAAATGTAGTTAATTAATTAATTATTCCAATAAGTTGTATTATTAATTTATTTTGTAAATTATACGTATGGACAAAATATGCCATTTTTTCCAAAAATTTTTCATAATATTAGTTAAAAACAAATAAATCAATGACTTATAGTATGGAAAAAATGTACACTTTTATGGAATAAATTGGTGTATTTAGTACACTTTTGGTTAAATTTTGGTATTGTGTAGCTCGGTCAGTAAAAAAAATAAATTAATTAAAATAATCGGTTAAGGTAGGTTGAAATGAGGAAAGGGATTAAAGACATGTCCTGGCTGACAGGATTTTTGATCTTTTTTGATTGTCGATCAATAGTCAATCGATTGTCAATCGATTCACAATCGAAGGGAGCCTGGAATATGGAATAAGGAATAGGTTTATTTCTTTCTTTGGTACTTTCTTTCTTAAAATAAAACTCGAATACCTTTAAACGAAATCCTTTATCTGAGGGCTGGCCGGTGATAGTCGGCCGGGCTCTCGGGCACTCCATGGCCGGTCCCGGCTTCCTTCCTGCCACTGGAGCCGCCACTGGCCGGGCCCCATATCTCGAATAACGAATGAAAGCCGACACCTTAACATGGCTGACACCTTGCCTTGATGGCAGGATGCCACGGAATGGCCGGCGCCAGGGCTCCCGGTTTCCTGCCCGGTCCCAGGTTTCCCCCTGCCTTGCTTTCATTTCTGGTAGTAAACTTCATTCATCCTTCCCCCGGTACCCAGGCCCAGGCCACGGCCAGGGAGTAGATGGTAGTGTCGAGATCAGGGGTAAGTAATAAAGGGCATCGGCCCAAATATCTGCTCCCCTCTACACAGACCCATCACAGACTTTCAAACCTTGGCTGTGTTTAGGTTTTTTCATGGAAGATGGCAGGATTTTGTACGTCTTTCCCATGAATGGTTGTCAGCGGTCGATTCTGATCGATTCTGTTTTCTGGAAAATCACGTCTGATTTTTTATTTTTTTTATTTTTTAAAACCTTTCTGGTAATACCTATAATGATTTCAGTAAATTGGATTTTTGAGAGATGCAAAACCTATCAAACGGAGGGGGAGACGCCCCAAACCCAAGACCGCAACCGGAGTTATTTTTCTACTTTCGCATTAGTTTTTTCGTTTTTTTCGTTCCTTCCCTTCATCCGGTGCGTGAACCTATTGCCACGTCACTGGGTTTCCGAGGATCAATTTTTTCAACTCGGTAATCCCCAAGGCCTCTTCAGGGTCGGAGCCAAATTGTGCCCAAACTGTGCCCGCGAGCAAAAAGTCAGATCCAATTCTATCCAACTCTATCCAAATAAGAATTTTCGATAAGTTCAATGCCTGCAAGGAATTAGGTGTAATTTGGAAGGGTTAAAGGGTGGGAGAAAATAGGCTTAAAAGGACTCACATACCGGAGGTCGATGGTTCAAATCCATTACCGCCTACCAGTAATAACAAGGGGTTACACGCTAGCTGTAACCCCTTTTTCGTTGGACTGTGATAAATTTGTGATAACTTTTCCTTTAATTTTGTCCAACGCCTCTACTCCTGACCGCAGACTCTCCGGATAATGATGGGCATACCGCATGACCATGGAGATGTTCTTCCACCGTCCGAGCTTCTGAACAGTGTAGAGATCCACTCCCGCCTGAACCAGCCTTGTGGCAAATGTATGCCGAAGATCATGGAACCGGAGTTTTTCAATCCCACTCTTTTTAAGAGCGGAATAGAAGGCCCTCTGAAGATTCCTGGACCCGATCCTGGTGGCATTCCTACTGCTGAAGACCAATTCGGTCTCCCCGTGACGCACCCTTGCTCGTTCCTTTAAGACCGTCAAAGCTCCTTCACTCAGCGGCAGGGTATCCTTACCCTTATTCTTCTGCTCCTCCAGGATAGTGATGGTCTTCCTGGACATATCCACTCGTGACCACTTCAGGTCAAGGATCTCACTCAGACGGAGACCGGTATTGATTGCAAAGGTGATGATCTCCTTTAGCCATCTGGGGGAGGAGGCTAATAATTGTTGCTCCTCCTCCAAAGTCAACCACCGTTCGATCAGGTTGTTGACCTTCTCCTTCGACACTTTCTTGACCGGATTTTCCTTGATCCACTCCCAATGCTTAATGGCCAGGTTGAATGCATGACTCATCAGGCTGGTCTCATTGTTGATGGTCTGTGGAGCTACACCCTCATTCCTTCTCTCGGTCTTATACTCTGAGATCAGATTGGGAGTGATCTCCACAATCGCAAGATCTCCGAAGGATTCCAAGAGATGGTCCAATAGACTCCTATCCCGATTATGAGATTTTCGAGTCTTATTCCGAGCGGAATGTTCCACCATATACTTTTCCATCATTTCCCTGAAGGTCTTGTCCTCCCCAGGGAGTTTTTCGAACCACTTTCCCTCAGCGATCTCTCCCCTGACCTTGTCCAGAATCCTCTTTGCCAGCTTCTTGTCTTCTGTTTCTGTTGATCTCCGATATTGCTTACCTTGATGGACAAACGACATCCACCAGACCGAGCCCCTTTCATAGAGTCCCATTCGAGACCTCCTTTCCGAGGCCCTTGACTTGGTCCGGTTTCCCGTGGGAAACAGTATACCCTGCTCCTTTCGTTCCATCAATAGCTTTTCTGACAACACGGTCAATGTCCGTCCTATGCTTCTGTACCGGGCTCAACACCTTCTTGGCTACCCTTTCTGGGTCTACGCATTCCTGTCTATTCTCCTCCATCCAAAGGTCGATTTCCGACCGTTTAAAGCGAATCAATTTCCCTATCCGGAAGTGAGGGATCGTCCTCTCCCCAACCATCGCATAGATCGTGCTGGGTTTGATCGCCAGATATAGGGAAAGATCTTGGATGCCCAAAAATCCCCCGTCTGCTAAGTTTTCTCTTGCCTGGGAGACGGCTGAGCATTCAGATTTTCTCTCCCCCTTTAAGACCTTGGGGAGGCCTGATATTTCCTTTTGCCTTTTGACTTCCAAAGATTCGACCTCAAATTAAAGATAACCTATTACAATTATTAATTCTTTCAGCATTTAACATTTTGGCTCTCCTTTCTCCTTTAATTTAGTCAACTCATGTTTAATCAACTCATCAATATACTGTGTCCTTCTTTCTCAACCTTGAATATATTCTTCGTAGGTTATCCATTCCTTCTCATTCCATCCTGATTGCTCTGCTAAAGAATCAAACATAGCTTTCGTATCCATAATTTCCAAGATAGCTTCAGCTAACGTCTGGACTGAAAAAAAGGCATTACACTTGGGACAATGTTCATCCTCTTCTTCGGCCTTCCAAAGATGATCACAATTGGGGCAATATCTATTTTCAAATCCTGTAGTTTCATAACGTAGTTTCTCTCGTAATTGTTTCTCTTTGTCACCAAACTTCATTGCGAACGAGCGCGAATGATAAGACATGCCCCACATATCATTCTCATATTGTCTAGTTCTTTTTTTTATGGCTCTCTCTTCAGGGGTTAACTTGTCAAGCAATTTTGAAAAGTCTTTGAGGTAATTTGTCTGTCTCTCCCACTCCTCCTTACTCATTCGAGCTGAGATGCTGCGTTTTCTCTGCGATTGAAGGTCAGGGAGTATCGGTGATTCATGCTTTTCCATTATTCTTTTCCTTTCTATTTCATTGTGCTCCGCTCCATACTTCGAGGGCTTACGCTCTGGTTTTCTGTTGGGAAAAATTACATCCTCACATTCAAACGAGGTGGGGCATACGATACACACCCTCTTACCTTCGCTGAACTCATCCTTGTTGCCGAAACAGGGTTTAGCATTCTTGGGTTTTGTAATTGGCTCTGCGTTCATTTCTCTTTCCTTTTCTTTTTCAATCATTTTTTTTCTCTCATTTTCTTTCCTCCTATCTTTTATTTTTTGCCAGGATTTTCCCCTTGGCTTACTTCTTTTCTTAGGTCTCTAATTTCTCCTTCAATCGAGGGAGTTCTTACCCCCCTTGAATTCTTGGAAACTGATGCCAGACTTCTCCATCCAACCCTTTACCCTCCAGAACCATTTATTCTTTGCCTCCCACCATTTTGTTTATGGAAATAAGGCACATCAGCCTTGATACATGCGTCACGAATCTCCCGAAATCAGTCCATGATAGCAGAGGCACCATTTTTCGCTCCCTTCACGATCCCCAAGAAATTTTTTACCCCAAAAACGGTCTTGCATGGGACTTCATAGCCGTCCCATCTCTCGCAGGCTGCATTTTGACTTTTAAAAATTTCGACACGATCCCAATCTCTGTAAATTATGACCCAGCCGAACCTAAATTTTCTCATCTCTCGATCCATCAAAAAATTAATTCTCCGCTTCATATTTCTCTCTCCTTGTATATGCCACCCTTTTGAGTGGGAAATTACTGGGAATCTTTCTTTTGTCCTTGTAATTGGTAATAGAAAAATAACCTTACTGTTTAATAATTAGCTTTCTCATTGTTCTTCCCAACCCTGCTGGCTCCCATTCATTGATTACCAACAATCCAATCAAAAACTTCTTCCCATTCTACCCCCCTAAATACCTGATAACATTTTAATCTCATTAACTTTTCTATCACATTATCCATAAAGCAGCCCTCACACCCTCATTACAATAAGCATAAAGTCTATAATGATAAAATGAGTTATGGATATGGATACCGACATGAACTGGATTTACTCCTCTATTCAGGTAAACATATCCATTTAATCCTATTCTCATTTTGATTTACTCTTATATTTAAAATGAAATATCCTGTTCCTCATATTTCTAGATCAGAAAAGATAAATACTTAGTTCTACTTCCCCACCTCAGATCTTTACTCTATTAGACATTAAATAAGTAGATCTCCTCTTCTTTCTTCCAATCCTTATCAAATTGTTCCATAGCCTCTACTAATCTCTTTCTAAATCCATCTAAGGGCTTAAAAGCTTTAATATACTGGTATATATTCTTAATAGTTTTCCGATAGTATTCTCTTTCTTCTTGGAAGCTGTTGGTGTTATACTTTTCAAAGAATTGTGGAAGCTTACTAGATCTAAAATGCTTGAAATTATATCTGTCCTTATGACTCTCAAAGAACCTTGGGGACTTCAGGAGATCATTTAACTTATTAATCCTTCTCCTCATTAACTGGACTCGATTACTGGTGTGTTCAATCCTCAGTCGATCCAAATCCTCTGGATACCAACTTTGGTCTTTTTTATCCTTATCTGAACCCCGCTCATAAATCTTGGTTCTCCCAATCATAAATGTTCTAGCATGTGTTTCCCCGTTCTCTATGACCTCGACTTTTCGTTGATATGGAATTGATAGAAAAGCCTTAATCAACCCGTATAAATTCTTTCTAACTATTGGATTGGGATGAAAAATATCCAGGGCATACTCAATTCGGCTTACCTTTAACTTAGGTAGTGTCCTATCCAGACCCGAAAGGAAAGCTCTCAGTTTTGAGGGACCCATAGATTCGGGGGGGGCGAATTCCAAGTAGCAATCGGGAAAGAAATGCGATATGGGCTCCAGGAAAATCACAAATAGGACCCCACCGACCCAGATCAAATACTTTTTCCGGTAATTCGGCATTCTTTTTCCCGGTTGGAAACTATCATCTAGAAAAGGGTGGCCAAGTTCAGAGCCAATTTCCTGAAAGCCGTATCCACCTGAAAAGGAAAGCTTGTGCAATCGTCCTTGCACTTTTCCCCCTTTTTGTAACGTTTTAAGTAATTGTTTCACCACCTTAAGAACTTCCTTCTCTTCTCTATTTTCTTTTAGGTTTAATCCTGTCTCAATCTCTTCCAATTTCATTTCCCCATACCCTCCCCCTGAAAATAAAAAAGCCGGACCATCCCTTTCGTGGGTTTCCGGCTTACTGGCTAAAGCTACAATAACTTTTGACTGGCTTGCCGAGTCTGTTTCTTAATTTAAAAGATATTTACCCTTACGGGTCTTCCTGATTATGTACTCCAGTTCTCTTCCATCGTCTAACATGATCAAAACTCTTTTGGGGAACTCCCCCTGGCTGTGAAGAAAAATATTCCTTCCCTCGATCCTGTCATTAGGATTCTCAGCCTTTCGATTCTGTGTATTTGGCTTCATGGGTTCGAGCATTTTTTATCACCTCCTTCCTGTTTTTGGTTCTTTCTTTAGCTTTTCCATATTTTTTCTTCCCCGGACATTCAAACCCTCGGGGGTGGTAGGGGCTAAGAGTGTCAATTAAAGGTGTTTGCCCGTTATATCCCCATGGGCCGGGGTTGGTATCTATATTTATGCACACACTACTTCATCTGTCCCTTTTTTGACTCGAAACCTTCCTAATACCCCCCTGATATTGTGTAGGGTAAAGACTGTAGGGTCGTTTTCATCAAAACCTGGGATTCCAGAAGGAATCTGATATAAAAAACCTTTCCGTTCAGCACGTCGCTTTAGCTTTCGGTCTGCCTTCACGAACATTTCTTAGGTGACGTCATCCTCACCCTCAAATACTTCGTACACCTGCTTCAACCTGTCACTTCTGTTAATTTTCTGAATTGTTTTTGATTCGTTCATTTTTTTCTCCTTTTATTTTGTTTTGTGTTCAAGGGCATCTTCTATAATGAAACAAGCCCTTGCCATTTCCTCTGCTGTTGGTCCATAAATTATATCTGGTGGATTCACTTTAATATCAGTCTTTGGGACTGGATGGCCCAGCTTTGTGAAGTATGCGGTGGCCCAAGTAATTGCTTCATAAGTAGGAACTTCTTCACCATCATTATCAAGTAGGACTACAGCGAATCCTAAACGATGATGTCTGTCTGGAGTCATTGGTGGAGAATCAAAAGGGAAGAGGCGGGAGAATTCTCTCTTTCTTACTTCATATCGTTTAACATTATAATTCCCCCCACCAATTGACCCATAACTTTTGTACTCTCCATTTCCCGAATTAGATCCGTTCTTAAAATCCTCTTGGGCACATTCAGCGCATCCCCAGACCCTTCGGGGATGATTCAAAACCTCATTTGTCGTCACGACAAGGTCATGCCCTTTGGGACATACCAGAGTTACTTCCGCCTTGATCCTAGTAATTACTTCCTTTTTCATTTTCTTTTTCTCCTTATTTTGTTTATTAAGCATGGGTTGATACTGACCCTGCGGTTATTGGATTCCCGCCAAGAGAATTAGTCTATTGGCAACCACCTTAAGATTTTCATCAGAATTACGGTCATATGGTTTGTCCATCCTGTTCGTTGTCTATCTTTAAAATACACTACCTATATTCTCTCTACAATTAAGACAATTAACATATCCTGCATCCATATCTACATGGAGAGGACAACCACATCTGACGCACTTACCTTCCTCTCTTCGTTTATTACGGATCTTTAGAGATCTTTCTCTTTGCTTTGTTAAACAGGCCTCACATTTTCTTTTATGGGGAGCAATAGGATTGAAACACTCTACACATAAACCTGTACAGATATGAGTTTCTCTGAATTTCGTCTTAGATATTCTGGCTTGTTCATTGTGTTGTTTTAAATGAAAATCGCAAAATATATGCCCGGGAAGAGAGGAATTATTGCATTTTACGCATAATCCTGAGTTCTTTTGTGCGTTATACAGAATTTGTCTATGAATATTTCTGGCAATAATTTTAAACCTTATCATAAATTATCCCTCTGAAATTCTGCTCCCCTATTATATATATCGAACAGAGGCCCTTAATATTTCGAAAAAAATACAATTTTGTGGAATATTTTGAAAAAACCCCAAGATCAACCCCTGAGGCCGATTCCGGCCTAAAAGATTAATCATGCTGCAACGGACCTGTTATTTTTGGTACGCATAACATATGATATGGCTACCCGCTAATAAGCTTTCAATCCTGGGCTAAATCTAGCTTTTTACCAAATTCTGTGAGCCGCGTGCTGCCAGTAACGTAAGTATTTTGGGAGAGCATTTTTATACTTCAACCTTTTTAAGTACCAATATTTCTTATAATTGTGGGGTATTAATGCCATTTCCCCACATAGTCCAGCCTTCTCTCCCATTTCGGCTAAAGAGTTCTATCTTAGTTCTTTCGGGATACATTTTTTCCAATATTTCATAAACTTCCTCTGGTTTTCTACTGTGCTCCGTTCTCTTTGCTGAAATAATGGAAGATACCCTGTTTTCCGGATCTGGTAGTGGTAAATTTCCTCGTTTCCCAACCAAAAGAATCTCATTCTGCTGCCGAAAGTAATAACCCATTCCCATTACCTTCTTATCCCATATAGCACAAGTAACATACTTGAATCCCCATTCATTCAGAACCGATAATCCTTCTTCCAACTTTGGGCTTGTAGTCCATAGGAATAGAACACAATCGTCTGACAACAAATCCTGAACGGTTCTCTTACCGTCCGTTAATTCTTTTATGTCTTTCAATTTCATTGTGGGATAATGATTTTCTATTTCCCTGCTTTGGGTTTCCGAAAAATCATATTCCCAGGGAGGATCTGCGTAAATGACTTGAAATTTACCTTTGGGAAAATCGTCTATCCCTTTCTGTTTGAATTCTTCTTTAACTTTCTCCTTCTTTTCTTCCTGCGTTATGTCTTTAAATGCTCGATCTATACTAGTTTCATTATTACGAATTTTCTCCATAAGTTCGGGGGCTTTTTGCAAAATAACCTCTACTTTATATACAGTACCCTGGGACGAATGGGATAATTCGGCAATTTCTTCCCTACTTTCTGCCAGATCTGGCGGAAAGTTCTTCCCAAGGTCCGTCCGGGTTCCTTGCCTCTTTTTTGCCTCAGCCGATAGAAGTGGCTTGAGCTTGAGATTCAAAGCAATTCTATCTGCTGTCGAAATATTCCTTCTGGAAAGTTGATTTTTAATAATCCAAATCTTTGCGTCAGCTTCGCCTTCAAATGTGATATCTTTGGTCTTGAAATTTACGTTATATTGGCAACAAATTTTATATCTATTGTGTCCGTCAACTATGGTCTCGGCCCAAACGATTAAAGGATCTCTGCACCCTTCTGCTAAAATAGACCCTTCCAACGAAGAATACTCTTCAGGGGATATAGGTGGTATTAGTTCCTTGAATTCTTTATTTTCTTTAAGCTGCATTTTTTCTCCTCCTTATTTTAGTTTGTATTTTGTCTTTATTATGATTGCTTATTTCACACTGGCTTTTAGTGGATGCTCGCTCAGCCAGGATTCTATTGTCCATGGGGATGACAGGCTCAGCCGATTGTGACGCCTCCAATTGCTCACTACCACTTTTATGCTTGGCTTTAACGGACCTCACAAATTGCGTCCCCCTATTATATATATCGAACAAGGGTCCTTAATTTTTCAAGAAATCTGCTTTTTCCCTAAAAAAAGTTGCGATGAACGAATTGTGCCTATTATAGAGAGTAAGAATGAGCGGAGGACATTATCCTCCTATATATATATGTTTATATGTGGGCACATTTGTATAAACAAGAAATGGGAATTAGGAAGGAATAATTAATTATGTTAAAAAAGAAAGAGGATATTTATTTAATTCCTATATCCCCCAGGCCCTATTCCAGAGCCTGAAGGCAAGAGGACAATAAAGGGGGGGAAGCTACCCTATCGACCAAGAAGGACTCAGAAGATTGATGATATGGGGTTTGTCTAATCACTTGTAGGAATATTGATTACCGTAATCCCACAAGTAAATAATTAATAGGAACGATTAGGGATACGCATAGTACAAGCATCAGCCGGGAGAGTTTTAGTCAGCAAAGGGGGTGTAGAGTGTGGAAGTTATGGGCCAGGACGCTTTATAGACCTGAGGAAGAGTGCTATCAGATTATGGGAACGGATAAACAAAGAATTATGCATAAAAAGGAAAAAAAGTTAGGTCAGTTCCCCAGTTTTCTAGCTACTTTTGAAAATTCAAATGTTTCAATTCCTCCAATAATATCATACCCTTGTCTTAATTTCCCTGCTGTGTCGAAAACGCTGCGGTTGCGTTGATTTCCTAATCATATCATAAGCTTCCAGATCACTCACGAAAGACCCTTCTCCAGATCCGTATTACTATGTGTGGGGGATATGAAACTAGGCAAATTTGGCCTGGAATATCCATTTCTGGGGGCTATATCCCTGGAAAGATTGGAGGAATTGACGTGAATAGAGCCAAAAAGTTATTGGGACTGTTTACAGAGGATCAAGGCCAGTTGTTTAATTCCAAAGAGTCTGCTATTGAACAAGCCAAAGCTAATGCCAAGACCTTCAATGTCCCTTACTATGTCAATGATACAACGGCCGGGCTCAGGGTAGAGAGGGAGCCCATCAAGACCGTGGGAACCGGGACCCATATCCTCTTTGTAGTATCCCCTGAGGGAGAGGTAAAGGAGTGGGGTAAAGGTGAGTAGGGCCAAGAGGTTTATTTCATTTCTTGAGACTGATACCGGGGATCTTATTGGTAAGGTCCTTACCCAGGACCAGGACCGGATGCAGAGCAAGCATGAACTGTTAAAAGCTGAGGCCAAAAGAAGACCGGCATTAAAGCCTGAGGATGTAAAAACGGTCCATGATGTGGATGTCTACCGCTACCAGAAAGCATGCCTTCATGGTGAGAAATTTATACCAAGTCATTATGATACCCTGAAAGAGCTTTATGGTGAGAAGAAAGCGGATATTATAATGAGGAACCAGGAAGTAGGGTCATGGAAATTCGGAAAGTGATACCCTTTGATAGCAATTTGCTGAGAAAATAGCCCTTTTTGAAGGAAAAAAAATTAATAATTATGTCCAGAGTGGAAGAGATAATTAATTTATGTGAGTTGAATACTGACCGTGAAGCCCTCTTGAGGAACGCTAAGGATGGAGTGGTCCATGACCTTTCTTACTGGATTAGAAAATACAAGAAGGGGAATTGGTGGAAGCATTACATTGACTATTGGGCTAATCAGTATCCTGATAATATCATGCAGGGTATAGCGGCAGGAGAGAACCGGGAGGATGTGGCCATGGACAGATCTTGGCCTTAAGGAAAAATAGACAGTCCAGGTTACAAGGGTTGGTGGTGAATCCTTGACAATGTAGCAACCTGCGCTTGGTCTCCCTGCACTCACAAGGATGGCTTCCATAGGCGCTATTTCCGGGCAGATCCTGGTTATCGCCCTTTTTAGAGCCACTGGGAGGAGTGATCTTACCTTTAGCTGCCGAATCCTATGGCCCTGAGTTTTATCCCTCTGGTAGTCTTGTCTGGCGGGTCCTTGGACTTATAATCCTACTATGGCCTAAGCCTCCCCATGGTACTGG
>Ga0187865_1003023_pt1 | contig 14609 bp, 12 predicted proteins | sample June2016WEW_11_1_2_FD_132989 | JGI IMG/M metagenome (GOLD analysis project Ga0187865, IMG submission 132989) | Peatland microbial communities from SPRUCE experiment site at the Marcell Experimental Forest, Minnesota, USA - June2016WEW_11_100 | ecosystem: Environmental > Terrestrial > Soil >...
CCAAGTGCTGAGGATCCCGGAAATCATTACCGAGCCGGTAGGCAGCCGCATAGTCACTGAACGACCACGCAACTGATTGATTCCGCAGGGCCGCGCCCTCAATTATGTGGAAGTTGGGCTAGCCGGCCGCCCGGCCCAGGAACGCCTTCGTCCAGCGGATGCTGGCTTCCACATCCTCCAGTTCCCGGGCGACGGCGGCCTCTCCGGAAAGCCGCGGCGGCGCCTCGCGTGGCGCGCCTTTTTCCGCCAGCGACAGAAAACGCACGAACTCCCAGGCCGGGGTCTGGCGGTATGCGTCCCAGAATTTGGGGTCGTGGTAATTGTAGAACCGCGGTCCGGTGACGATGACTTCGAGCGACAAGGCACGGCCGGGACACTTGGCCGCAAACTCGCGGATGTAGTCCTCCATGCCGATGTTGCCTTCGCCCATGCGGGTCCAGGCCACCGCCGCGCCCTGCGGCGCGATCCACACGGCCGTGTCCCGCACGTGGCTGGTGAGCACATACGGGGCCAGCGTCTCCAGCGTGAGGCGCGGGTCTTCGATCGTCCAGAGCGGGTTGCCCGAGTCCAGACACGAGCCGACGAAGTCCGTTCCCGCCTCCTCGATGAGCATCTTCACTTCGCGAGCCTGCAGGTCGCCGGCGTGGTTTTCGATGGCCACCTTCAGCCCGGCGTCCACCACGCGCGCCCGCACGTTGCGCAGCACCCTGACCGTGTTTTCGATGTGGGCCTCGATCGGAACGGCGCCGGTGCGGTCGGCGGCGTTTCCCAGCACACAGCGCACGATACGCGAACCTACGGTGCGCGCCGCGCCAACCATGCGCGTGAGCTGCTCTTCGGCGGTGCCTTGCGACTTGTTGAAGAGGGTCGAGGTGGGACAGATCGAGAGCATGCCGATCTCCACTTCGATGCCCAGTTTTTCGGCGTGCGCGCGAACCTGTTTGAGGTTTTCTTCTTCCAGACTCCCCAGGAAGCGGACTTCGCTGAAATGGACCACCTGGATGCCCCACTTCGCGCAGTAGTCGAGGTACTGGATGGGTGTCCAGCCCTGCGAGCGGAGACTGAACAGGTCGAGGCCGAATTTGACCCCGCCGGCAACGGCCGCGGCGCCCGCGCCCCGGCAGGCCAGGGCCGCGGCGCCGGCGGCCAGAAACGCCCGGCGGGGCATCATACGGTCTTCACCTCGGGGTGGACCCACGGCGTGCGATACGGCCGGCGCAACCGGCGATTCGCTTCTTCGTCGCCGATGACCATGGCCTTCTGCACATCCCAGGCCAGCGTCCGCCCCAGTTGCATGGAGAGATTCGCCAGGATGCAGCACGACGAGGAAATGAAGCCTTCCTCGATATCGGCCACCGGCTTGCCGCGCGACGCCATGTTCGCCAGCAGGTCTTTCATGTGGCCGCGGATGGCGGGGGCCACATGACGCTCCAGCCGGGCCTCGGTGCGGTCTTCGGGATACTGATCCAGCTCGTAGGCGACGTCTTTGTGAATCGCCTGCCCTCCCCGCTCCGCCGGAATGAAATCGTAGCCCATGACCCCGGCCTTCAGAGTGCCTCGCTCGCCATACAGCGTGGCGCCCCACGGGTAATTCGGATCTACCGCAGGACCGAAGCTGCGATGCTGCCAGACGATGGTGAGGTTGTCGTACTCGAACATGGCGGTCTGGGTATCGGCGATGTCGGATTTGCCGCCCTTGAGAATGCGCAACCCGCCAGAGGACGAAATGCGCTTCGGCCAGCCCAGGCCCATGAACCAACGCACCATGTCGAACATGTGGATTCCCATGTCTCCAATGGTGCCGTTGCCATACTCCATGAACTGCCGCCAACTGCGCTGGATATCGGGGCTGTAGGGCATCATCGGCGCGGGACCGACCCAGAACTCCCAGTCCAGCGACTCGGGCACGGGCGCCGGCTGCGCGGCAATGGCCCGGCCTCCACCGTAGGAATAGATCTCCACGTGTCCGATGGCGCCTAGCTTTCCCTCCCGGACGAGGTTACGCGCCTCGATCAGATGCGGAGTGCTGCGCCGCTGCGTGCCCACCTGGACCACCCGCTCATACTTGCGGGCCGCCGCCAGCATCGCCTGGCCTTCCACCACGTCCACGCTGACCGGCTTTTGCACGTACAGATCGGCGCCGGCCCTGGCGGCCTCGATCATGGGCAGGGCATGCCAGTGATCCGGCGTGGCGATCTCCACCAAGTCCAGGTCTTTCTCCTTGAGCATCTCGCGGTAGTCGGTGAACATCCGCGGCTTCTTTTTGGAGGCCTGGCGCGCGGCCGCCATCTCCGCGCAGCCGGCCATCATCTTCTTGTCCACGTCGCACAGCGACACGATCTCGACCGGCGCCACCTGGACCAGCCGGAAGATATCGGACTTACCGTACCAGCCGCAACCGATGAGTCCCACCCGTTTGGGAGGCGAATCCGCGGCCTCGGCGCTATACCGCCCGGCGGCTGACAGCGCCAGCCCGGCAATACTCGTTTGCATGAATTCACGACGATTCATGGATTCCTCGCAGATTTTTCAGTGCCGGCGTCCAGTTTATCCGATTTCATCGGGGTGGAGAGGTTGACCGCGGCGTAGCGCCGGCGATCTTGTCGCCGGTGTTCTTCCCAGTTCGGACAACCCCACCGGCGGCAAGACCGCCGGCGCTACCTTCCCCTTTGACACGGAAGGGGAAACCGGGGAGAATAAACCTGCCAGTCAAAAAGGAGGCTGAATGCAGAGAGTATCGAGTTTGCTATGGACAACGATGATCGGCGTTCTGTGGATCGGCGCGATCCAGGCTCAGACGCCGCCCGCGGCACGGGGCGCGCAGGCGCAGCCGCAGGCTGGGCGCGGCGGCACGCCCGTGCCTGGCGGACGCGGAGGTCCGGCGCCCGTGCCCAAGAAGCACCTGCTCGTGATCGGCATGACCAAGGGCTATCATCACGGCTCCACGTCCAACGGTGTGGCCACTTTCTGGATGCTTGGCAACCAGTCCGCGGTCTGGGACACGGAGATCAAGACCGACATGGAGTGGATCACCAAGAAGCAGCCATCGAGCGAAGCCCACAGCCTGGAATGGTTCGACGCCGTGGCATTCGTGAACACCACCGGCAACTGGAAGCTGGACGACGAGCAGAAGCAGGCCCTGCTCTCCTTCGTGCACGATGACGGCAAGGGGCTGGTGCTGGCGCATGCCGCCATCGACGCCAATTACGACTGGCCGGAGTTCGCCGAAATGACCGGCGGCTGGTTCCAGGCGCACCCGTGGGGAACTTTCGACGCGCCCGTGATCGTCGAAGACCCCACTTTCCCCGCTATGCGACACTTCCCGGCGCGCCTCTTCCTTTACGACGAGATGTATTCGCCGAAGAACTGGTCGCGCGAGAAGGTCAACGTGCTCATGCGGCTGGACGAGACGCAGCTCAACTACACCAACCCGCAATACGGCGTCGCGGCCACGCGCCCCGACAAAGACCAGGCCATTGCCTGGTCGAAGATGTACGGCAAGGGCCGCGTCTTCTATTCCAGCCTCGGCCACACCAAAGAGGCCTGGGAGAACCCCGACGTTCAGAAGATGTATATGGAAGCCGTCAAGTGGGCGATGAAGCGAACCGAAGGCAGCACCGCTTCTCATCCGAAAGTGAATTGAGGCCGCAGGGAACCTCAAGGCGGACTCTCATGCAAAGCAGGCGCAGTTTCCTGGTCGGCACCGCTGCTACCGCGGCCGTCTCGCGCTCCGCCATCGGCGCGAATGACAGAATCCGGTTCGCCATTATCGGCGCCGGCGTCCGGGGCAGTTATATCGGCGGGGTTTTCACCGACTTCCCGGACGTGGAGCTAGTGTCGGTGTGCGATGTCTACAAGCCCACACGCGAGCAGCAGGCGGCCAAGCTGGGCGAGAAGACCGACAGCCACCCCGAGGCCGTGACCGACTACCGCCGGGTGCTCGACCGCAAGGACGTGGACGCCCTCCTGATCACCACGCCGGATCATTGGCATGGGCCCATGGTCATCGAAGCCAGCCAGGCGGGCAAGGACGCCTACTGCGAGAAGCCGCTGACCAACAGCATCGAAGTGGGGCAGAAGATGCGCGAGGTAGCGCGCCGCTACAAACGGGTGGTGCAGATCGGCCTCCAGCAGCGCTCCTGGGACCACTTCCAGGAGAACGCCAAACGGGTGCAGGACGGCATGATCGGCAAAGTCTACCACGTGGAGTGCATGTACCAGGGCAACTACACGCGGCCCGAAGGCGAGCCGGCGGCGCCGCCCGCGGACCTCGATTGGGATCTCTTCCAGGGGCCCGCCGAACGTCGCCCTTATACCGCCATGCGGCAGCGGTCCTGGCGGGCATTCTATGACTATTCGGGCGGCACGCTGCTCGATTGGGGAACGCACTTGACCGACGTGGCGCACTGGTACATGGGCGTCGAGGAGCCGCTGACGTGCAGCGCGTCGGGCCAGTACGCTCGCGTCCCGCCCCAACCCTTGCAGTTGCCCGACACCATGGCCGTGACATGGAAGTATGCGCAGTTCGTGATGACGTACACGAACTGCGTGTGCCAGAGCCCGGATTTCGATGTCCAGGGCAACCACTTCCTGGGGACCATCGGGTGGCTGCAAGTGAATCGCACCGGCTTCCGCTACCGGCCCAATGCCACGGGCGGGCGCGGCGGCCCGGCCACGCCGCCGTTTCAGCCCGTGAGCCAGAGTTTCCGCTATGACGGCGGTCCTTCCGACCACGCCCACGTGCGCAATTTCCTGGATTGTGTCAAGAGCCGCCAGGACCCGGTGGTCAACATCGACACAGGCTTTTATTCCACGCTGCCCACTCTGCTGGGCGTGTTGGCCATCCGCACCGGTAAGACGCACTCGTGGGACGGCGAGCAAGCGCAAGCCGTCTAAAGCCGATGCGCGGCTCGAAAAAATCGTCGAGGTGAAGGAAAAATGAAACCGAGAGTTCAATTCGGATTCGCGCTCGCATGTGCCGCGCTGATCGCGGTCCCCTGTTACGGACAGACCGCCTCGGGCATCCCGCACTTACAAAAGCAAGGGACCGCCACTCAGTTGATTGTGGATGGCGCCCCGTTCCTGGCCGTCACCGGGGAACTGGGGAATAACACGGCCACCAGCCTCGAGAATATGCAGCCGATATGGTCCAGGCTGGTGGCGGGCAATCTCAACTGCGTGCTGGCGGCCGTCCACTGGGCGCAACTGGAGCCCGCCGAGGGCCGCTACGAGTTTGCCCTGGTGGATGGTCTCATCCAGGAGGCCCGGCGCAATAACCTGAAGCTGGTGTTTCTGTGGTTTGGAAGTTGGAAAAACGGCCTCTCCAGCTACGTCCCCTACTGGGTCAAGCAGGACTATAAGCACTTCCCGCGAATTCAGACCAAAGGCGGAAAGACCCTCGAGTTACTCAGCACGTTCGGCGACGCCACGCGAGACGCCGATGCGCGGGCCTACAGGGCCTTGATGCGGCACATCAAGGAGGTGGACGGCCAGCGGCATACCGTGGTCATGATGCAAGTGGAAAACGAAGTGGGCGTCCTGCGCGACTCGCGCGACCGGTCCGCGCCCGCCAACCGGGCCTTTGCCGGATCGGTGCCGCGCGAGCTGATGACCTACCTTCAGCAGCACCAGGCTACGCTCAGCCCGGAGCTGAGCGAGGTGTGGGCCGCCAACGGTTCCAAGACCTCCGGCACATGGGAAGAGGTTTTCGGCTCCGGCAAGCCCGACAGCGTCGATATGCCGGTTCAAACCAACAGCCCGCCGTTAAGCCAGGAAGAATACCAGGCGGGGTGGCGGAAGCTGCACTGGCCGGTGGATGAGATCTTCATGGCCTGGCACTACGCCCGCTTCGTAGGCAAGGTGATTGAGGAGGGCAAGGCGGAATACGACATTCCCATGTACGTGAACGCCTGGCTGCAGCAGCCCAATATGGCTTGGCCCGGCACCTATCCCAGCGGCGGACCGTTGCCCCAGGTGCATGATATCTGGCGGGCCGGCGCGCCCGCGGCGGACGCGCTGGCGCCCGATCTCTACCTCCAGTACTTCGACGAAGTCTGCGAGCGGTTCACGCGCAACGGAAACCCGTTGTTCATTCCGGAAACCAGCGCCAACGCGGCCAATGTCATGTCCGCCTTCGGTAAGTACGACGCTATGGGGTTCTCGCCGTTTGGCATCGAGCGGTCGGTGGGCCCGGACACCGAGCTGGCCGCCGCCTATCGCGTCATCTCGCAATTGACTCCGGCGATTGCGGCGCAGCAAGGAAAAGGGACCATCACCGCCGTTCGCCTGAATCGGGGCGATGCTCCGTTGAACGTCAAGTTAGGGGATTACACGCTGGACCTTACGTATATCGGCGCAGGCCGCGTTCCCATCGCGCCGGAGCCCACCGCGGCGGGCGGGCAGCGTCCGCAGGGAACCGCGGCGCAAGGCCCTCCGGCGGTGCAGGCGGCAGCCATCCTGATTGCGGCCGGGCCGGACGAGTTCTACTTCGGCGCCGCCGCCGGGGGATTGCGGATCCGCTTCACCCCAACCACGCCCGGGCCCCCCATCGTGGGGCTCGGCGACGTGCAGGAAGGTAAGTTCGTGGACGGCAAATGGCGGGTGGTCCGGCAGTTGGGCGGCGACGATACCGGTCAGGGCGAGATCCTGTCGCTGCGCCCCAATACGGTCTTGCGCGTCACGGTCTACCGCTACGAATAGAGAAGGACTGATGCCCGGCTCTTACGCCCTCAGGTAGGGCTTCAGCAGCTCCAGCGCCGCCCGGATGGTGTTCTCGCCTTCCGCGTCGAATGGCTTAGTGGGGCCGCGGCGGCCGCCGCCACCACCACGCGCTGCCGCGCCGGCGGCTCCCGTGGCGTTCGCGCCCGTGAACCCGGCGGCCATCGCGCCCCCACCGCGCGAGAGTGTGTTCTTGAAAACTCCGCGCGCCACCAGCACGAACTTCTGCGGCGCGCCTACCGTCTGGCTGACGCTGCCGAAACACAGCACCCGGCCGAACATATCGAAGGCCTCGCTGCGCTTGCCCGCGTACCACAAATCGAACGCCTGGGCGTAGAGGTCGGCCAGGTCCACCGTCGGGCAGTGGCCTTGGGCTCCCAGCATCAACTCGTTGATCATGTTGCGCACGCCGTTGCCGGTGAAAACCTTGACCCCGTCGTTAGTCCGAGTGCGGATCTCCGTGATGCGCGCCAAAGTGTCCCCGGCTTCGTCCTTAATCTGCCGGAACGAGGGAATCTCTTTGTACATGCGGACGATCAGGTCCATGCTCATGGGGAAGGGCTGGCTCTGCACGAAGAGCGGAAGATCGGTCGTCGTGCCGATCTGCTTGTAATAGTCGAACAGGGCGTTCTCATCGGTCACGTTTGCCGGAGGCAGCGAACAGACGGCGTCCGCGCCGATCTTGTCCGCGTGTTTGGTATATTCGAGCACCGTAGCCATATCCGGCCCTTGCACCCCAATGGTGATGGCCGTCTTGCCCCCTTTGCCGGCCGCGACCATGGCTGCGGCGCCATCCAGACGCTCCTGTTTCGAGAGGGTGGTCCACTCACTGGCGATTTGCGGCCAGATGACTCCGTGCACGCCTCCCCGATTCAGAAACTTGATTTCCGCCGCCAGACACTCCAGGTCCAGTTGGTTCGAATCGGTGAATGGCGTTGACCCGATCGGAAAAAGTCCCCGTATCGGTTTTGAACCGGACTTGGCAGCCGCGGAGAGCCGATTGAAGGCCAGTGCGGAGGCCAATGCGCCCCCGCCTAACGCCTTCAAGAAATCGCGCCTGCCCTTGGCTTCCGGCGCGGTCGTAATCTGCCTGGGCATAACCCTCCTTACTTCCATATCGGATCTGGATCGCACGCGGCGGTTCGTGGAATCGAGGACACTCCAGTAGGCGCGCACACATCCGAGCGACACCAGTATATCTCAATCAACCGGGACTTCCGTGCAATAGGCGTCATCCGGCAGCAGGCGCGATCAGGCCGCGCGCACGTGCAGCGACGCCTGAGCGATGACCAGCAGCCCGCCCGCGAAGAGCAGCAACATGAAGACGGCCAGCGTCTTGACGCGCAGGTCGGTCCCCTTGAACTCCTTCCACGCCAGAATGCCCCACAGCGCGGCGATGAGCGGGAATCCCTGCGCCAGGAAATAGCCAGCCACCGTTCCCACGTGCGTCTCCGCGGCGCCGCTGGCGGCGGCGAGACTCGCCACCAAGCCGGTGCACCACACTGCGCCGCCCACCAGCCCCAGCAAGTGCTGCTTGGGGGTGCTCCTGAAGATATCCAGTACCTCCAGCGGTTCGCCTTCCACGGGAAGGTTCATCAGAAACACGTTGAAGACGAATGTGGAGAAAAAAACGCCCATGGCGAAGACCGCGGCGACGGCATAGGGACCGAGGCCGATCTCGCTTTCTCTGGCCTTGTCCACCAGCGGGAAGAACGAACCCATGAGCAGGCCGCTCACCAGCGCCAGGACGATCCCCTTGATCGAACTGGGGCGGCGGGTGCTGGCGGCCTTTCCGGCCCGGGCGAGTTCTTCGTGCCTCAGAACGGCGTGAAAGCGATAGGCCAACGCGGCAGCGACGATGGCAGCGGCAATGAGCACGCAGCCGGCGAACAGCAGCGCGGGGTTCCCCGTCGACTTGGCCGAGTAGGCCAGGGTGGTTCCCACGATGGTTGCGACCCCTATTCCCACCGGGAACGCCACCGCCATGCCCGCGACGGAGATGGCCGACAGCAGGATCATGTTGGCCAGGTTGAAGATCACCCCGCCCATGAACCCGTAGAACCACTGGCGCTTGCCGGCATGCATCAGGTCGTCTACAAAGGAGAAGCCATCATAGCCCAGGTTGCCCACTGTGAAGGCATAGAGGAAGGCAGCGATCGCCACCCCCGCTGCGAAATCGAAATAGTAGAGCTCGAAGCGCCACTTCCCGGCGAGCTTGTAACTGTTCGCCCACGAACCCCAGCAAAACAGGCTGAGGATCGTCAGAATCAGGACCGCGGCATGTGTTTGTGGAAGAATCATGGATCACTTCCGGAAAGGGAAGGTTACAACGCCGGGGGTGTGCAGGTCAACCGGAGAAATGGGGGCCGGCGACGCCGCGGCGAGATGGGGCGGCTGGCCGGGAGACTGGCGCACCCACACCGGCTTGGGTTCGTCGGAGCATTCCGGCAACGGCGTGCCGGAGTAGTAGTTGAGCCCGTAACGCCAGTTTCGCTCGATTTGGTCGACGCAGACTTCGTCCGCGCGGCCGGAAATCTCGCGCCATAACGCTCGGGCGGAAACCGTGCGGTCCAGTTCCGGCGCCGCCACGCGTTTCAGGTAGACGGTTCCCGCGGCGGCGCCGGCGGCGATCAATAGGACCGCGGCCAACCGGTGCGCGCGGCTCTCCAGCAGCCACGCCGCGGCGGCCACTCCGAGGGCCAGCAGCCAGATGGCTTGAAATGCGGGAAGCGGCGTCTTCGAGAGGCCCGTGGCCAGCGCCACGGGAAGCATTCGGGCGGCCATGGGGAACGCCACCAGCAGCAGAGCGCAGCACGCCAGCCAGGGGCCCGCATGGGCGGTTTCGGCTTCGGCTTCATCGAGCGCCACTCCCATGAGCGCAGCGGCTGCCGGCAACAGCGGCAGCAGATAGCCCGGCAGCTTGTTAGTGGCGGCCGTGAAGAAAACCACCCCGAACACCACCCATGCCAGCAGGAACAGCCGCCGCGCGTCGCGGTAGGCCGCGCGCCGCCCCAGCAGAAACAGAAGAGGGAACCAGGGCAGCAGCAAACCGGCCAATACCGGCAGGTAGAACCACCAGGGCTGCACATGCATCAGGGCATTCGATGTGAACCGTTCGAAATTATGCACGAAGAAGAAATCGTGCAGAAAAATCTTCCCATTGCGGAGGTAGCAGAGCAGGTACCAGGGAAGCGCCACCGCCAGGAAGGGCGCCACCACCCGCGGCCGGACCAGGTCGCGCGCGCTGCGGAAGCGCAAGCATAGGGGCGCCGCCAGGACCAGCGCGACCGGTCCTTTGGCCAGCACCGCCAGTCCGAGTAGAGCCGCGGCAACCGGCAAATGCCGCGTGTCGCGCCGGCCGATCCACGGCAGCGCCAGCAGCATCGCGGCGGCAAACGCCGCGGTCATCGGCATATCGGGGACCCCCACCTGGCTGGATAGCAGCCACCCGCCGCAGCAGCCCAGGATGAGGGTGGCAAACCACGCGGCGCGCGCGCCGAATTCGCGGCGGAGAATCCACCAGTAGAACACCAGGAAGCCGGCGGCTATCAGGGCAACCGGCAGCCGCGGCGCCAAGTCCGGCCCGATGCCCAGGCGGAAGGCCGCGCCCGTCATCCAGTACAGCAGTGCGGGCTTTTCAAACCACGGCTGGCCCCACAGCCTGGGCGTAATCCAATCCCCGGAGCGCGCCATCTCACGCGCGATGGAAGCGTAGCGCGGCTCGTCCGGCCCGACCAAGCCCACTGCACCCAGGCCGTAGAAGTAGAGAAGATATGCCAGCGGCAGAACAATCCACAGCACGCGCGGGATTTTCCGGGGCATGGCTCCCATTATAGGGTGGCGCGTCGTCTTAGACCGCAGTGTTTAGTCACAGCCTCATTGCGCCAGCCCTCATTGCGCCAGCCCTCATTACCTCCACTTCCTCTGCGCTCTCAGGTTATGACTTGCTTGGTTCCTGTCTGGTTTCCTCGGCGTCTTCGCGCCTCCGCGTCAAATATACCGTCTCCTATTACACCCCCCCGGCCCCCGACCACAGCAGATAGCACCCAAAACACGCCAGCGCCACGGACGACAGCCCAATGAGCACCCGGTTCACCCGCGGCCCCAGATTCCTGGCCGTGGCAAAGAGCGCAATGGTGCCCGCCAGGCTGAGAACCATCGTGCCGTAGAACCCCGCCAGCAAAGCCACGCCGTGCGCGGGCGTCTCGCGCCAGCCCTTCAGCAGAAGCGGTCCCAGCACCAGGCTCCAGCTAATATACGGGTTGGGGTTCAGCACATTCACCAGCGCCGCTTTCAGCACACTTTGCCGCTTGGAGGGTGCTCGCGCCATGTCCTGGGCGTCGTACCTGCGCCATGCTTTTACGGCGCCCCAGGCCAGGTAGAGCACAAATACTCCGCCCGCCAGCCGCAGACCTTGCGCCATCCAGGCAGGCACGCGGCTCAACACCAGCAGAACCAGCAGGATCACCGGCCCATCGCTGATCAGCGGACAGAAGGCGGCGGGAAGAGTGCGGCGCCAGCCATGGCTCAGAGTCTGCGAGATGAGGTAGGTCTGGAGGGGTCCGGGCTGCACGGCGGCAGCGAAGGCGTAAGTCATCCCCAGGATCAGGTAAGCGATCATCCCATGCCAGCCGCGACCGGAACCATCATGGTATCGCTATAATCAAATCAAAATGCGCTTCCTTCGGACTCTGGCCGCCACCGTTTTCTTGCTCCTGCCGCTCGGGCGCGCCGACGTGCGCGGCTGCGCCTGCGATGTCTCGAAGCCCGAGACCATGGCCGCGGCGGAGTGCTCCTTGTGCCGCCAGGCCGAGGCCCAGCCCGCCGAGCCGCGGTTCTTTTTTGTCAAGGACGCAAACCCCACCAAGCCCAACCGCTGGCTGGCGCTGCCGCGGTTCCATGGCGCCAGCCCGCAAGATCTGGCGGGTATGTCCGCCGCCGACCGCACCGCCTACTGGACCGCGGCCATCGCCAAGGCTCGCGAGCTGTGGGGCGGCCAGTGGGGGCTCGCCATGAACGGACTCGAGCGGCGCACGCAGTGCCACGCCCATATCCACATCGGCAAACTGCTGGATGGCGTGGAAAACGATCGCTTCGTGCTGGTGGACTCCCCGGCCGATATCCCCGTCCCGCCCGATGGAACGGGCGTCTGGGTCCACCCCGTGGGAAACAAACTGCACGCGCACTTGGGAGACCAGGCCGCCGAGCTGGTGCTGGAACGCTAGGGGAACGGGATGCTGTTCGACATCGCCAAGCTGCCGACGGCCGGGAATTCGGCCATTCGCCTCCACCCCACCGATAACGTCGCGGTGGCGCGCGTTCCCATTCCGGAGGGGACCGAGCTGCGTGTCGAGGGCCTTCAGATCATCACGCGCGAGACCATTCCCGCGGGCCACAAGATCGCCCTGCGGGCCATCCGGCCGGGCGAGCTGGTCGAGCGCTACGGGCAGGCCATCGGGCGCGCCAGCCAGTTGATCGAAGCCGGGCGGCACGTGCATACTCACAACCTCTCCTTCGAAGAGCTGCAATTCGATTACGAGTTTCCGGCGGTGGAGACGCCCGTGCCGCAACCCCGCCAGGGCGCCGCTCCCACCTTTCTCGGGTACCAGCGCGCGGACGGACGCGTGGGGACACGCAATTACATCGCCGTGGTGGCGGCCAGCAACTGCGCGGCGCATACCGCCGAAATCATAGCCCGCGGCTTCGAGGGCCAAACCCTGCCGCCCAATGTGGATGGCGTGGTGGCCTTTCCGCACGGCGACGGTTGCGGCCACGTCTTCGGCCCCGACGTGGACCAACTCCGCCGCACCTTGGCCGGGGTGCTGGCCCATCCCAACGTGTCGGCCGGCATCATCCTCGGGCTGGGCTGCGAAGTGAACCAGATCGACTACTACCTCTCGGACGGGGGCCAGGGGCCGGGGGCCGGGGGCCGGGGAGCGCCGCTGGCGGGGGTGACGCTGCAATCGAGCGGGGGCACAAGCGGCGCGGTGGAAGCCGCGCGCCGCGAGATTTCGAGGTTCCTGGACCGGGCGGCGGCCGAAAAGCGCACCGAAACCCCGGCTTCGAAGCTGGTGCTGGGACTGAACTGCGGCGGGTCGGATTCCTTCTCCGGCATCACCGCCAACCCCGCGCTGGGCTACTGCTCGGACCTGCTGGCGGAGATAGGCGCCACCGCGGTGCTCGCCGAGACGCCCGAAATCTTCGGCGCCGAACACTTGCTCGTCAAGCGGGCACGCAATAGACAAGTAGCTGAAAAATTATTAAGTTACGTCCGAGAGTACAAGGAATACTTGAACCGGTTTGGGTGCGGTTTCGACGATAACCCGTCGCCCGGCAACAAGCAGGGTGGGCTGAGCAACATCCTCGAGAAATCACTGGGCGCGGTGGCCAAGGGCGGCACCTCGCCGCTGATCGAGGTCTACGACTTTGCCGAACGCGTCGCCTCCCCGGGTTTCGTGTTCATGAATACGCCCGGCTACGACCCGGTGTCCCTCACTGGCCTGGCGGCGGGCGGCTGTACCCTGCTGGCGTTCACCACCGGCCGCGGCAGCGCCATTGGATTCCCCACCGTCCCGGTGATCAAGATCTCGAGCAACAGCGGTATGTACCGGCGCATGACGGATCACATGGACATCAACGCCGGAGCAATCGCCGATGGCGAAAAGACGGTGCCGCAGGTGGGCCGCGAGATTTTCGATTTTGTGCTCGAGGTGGCTTCCGGCCGGCGGACCTGCGCCGAGCGGCTGGGACACCGCGAATTTGTGCCGTGGCGGATCGGCCCGGTCATGTAACAGATACAATAGGTGATACATGTCACGATCCCTTCTCCTTACTCTGGCGGCTGCCCTCTTGTCGGCGGCGCCGGTTTTCGCCCAGAACCAGAAGAAGTCCGCCCTCGACAAGGCCGTGTTCGAAGCCTACGTCCGCCATCTGTTCGTGATGAACTCCGAGATCAGCGTGCAGGTGTCCGATGCGAAACCCTCGCAACTGCCGGGTTTCGTCGACGTGGTCGTGCATGCCTCGAAGGGGGAGGCCTCCCAGGATTTCCCTTTCCTGATCTCGAAGGACGGGTCGAAGATTTTGCAGGCCGTCGTCTACGACGTCAATTCCAACCCCTTCAAGCCCGATCTGGATAAGCTGAAGACCGAATTCCAGCCGAGCTACGGGACGCCGGGCGCGACCGTGGTGCTAGTGACATTCAGCGATTACGAGTGTCCCCACTGCAAGGATGAGGCCGCCATGCTGCGGCAGAACCTGCTGACCGCTTATCCCAAGCAAGTGCGGCTCTATTTCAAGGACTTTCCGATCGAGGCCATCCATCCCTGGGCCAAGCCCGCCGCCATCGCCGGCCGCTGCGTCTTCCGGCAGAACCCCAGCTCTTTCTGGAGCTACCACGACTGGATCTTCGCCCACCAGGCCGACATCACTGCCGCGAACCTCAAGGACAAGGTGATGGAGTGGGCCAAGGGCGAGAAAGACATCGACGTTTTGCAGCTTGGCCGGTGCATGGACACCAAGGCTACCGAAGCCGAGGTGGACAAGAACCTCGCCGAGGGCCGCGCGCTCGAAGTCAACGCGACTCCCACCCTGTTCGTGAACGGGCGCCGGATCGCCCAGATCATCGACTGGCCGAACCTGCGCGCCATCATCGATTACGAAATCGAGTATCAGAAGACGGCCAAGAACGCCGGCGAGGATTGCGGCTGCGAATTGAAGCTGGATGCGCCGGGACTGCCACAGAAAGCGCCACCGTTTAAGAAATAAAAGGACAAGCTAGTCAAGGGCTTTGCCCTTGGTATCCCTGGCAGGTGCTCGGGAGGCGTTCATCGCATAAACTTCCAGGTAGTGAGCTTGGAGGACAGCGATGAACGCCTTTTACCAACACCACCAAA
>Ga0187865_1003028_pt1 | contig 14592 bp, 14 predicted proteins | sample June2016WEW_11_1_2_FD_132989 | JGI IMG/M metagenome (GOLD analysis project Ga0187865, IMG submission 132989) | Peatland microbial communities from SPRUCE experiment site at the Marcell Experimental Forest, Minnesota, USA - June2016WEW_11_100 | ecosystem: Environmental > Terrestrial > Soil >...
GCCTCCTTATTTTTGGCTCTGTACTTGGTTGCTAATTCACCAAAGTATAACCCAGGTTCATAAGGGGCAGGTCCTTTTCATTTTCCTTCAACTGTCAACTATTATGTCTAGTCTTTTCAGGACCTCCTGGACCCCGGCTTTCGCCGGAGTGACGGAGAATCGGAATTTTTCCGCATCCTGCTAAAAAATGAGTGAACTGTGAGGTTTAACGCTTAGGCAGACTTTGAAAGGTGACAGGATGAAATACTATGCATTATTTTACTATGTGATCGATGACTTCGTGGCCCGAAGGGCCGAGTACCGGCAGGAACATCTTCGACTCGTGCGGGAGTCGCACCGCCGCGGAGAACTCCTCCTGGCTGGCGCGTTAACCGATCCGACAGATCGGGCACTTCTCGTATTCCGCGCGGGGGATCGATCGGTCGCCGAAGACTTTGCCCGAAATGACCCTTATGTCAAAAGAGGGCTGGTGACCCGATGGGAAGTCCGGCCCTGGGCCGTCGTGATTGGCGATGAACCATCCGACGCAAGTCCCATGGGAGGTGTAAGATGATCGCCCGTTTCTGGTCGGCGCAAGCGAAGCCCGCTCAGGCGCCCGCTTACGCCAGTCACCTGAAGAGCAATGTATTACCCGCCCTAAGAAAGTTGGACGGATATTCCGCGGCAATGCTCCTCGAACGGTCGGCCTCCAATGAGGTTGAAATCACCGTCGTCACCTTCTGGCGGTCGCTCGATTCGATTCGGGGATTTGCCGGAGAGGACGCTGAAACGGCTGTCGTCGCCGATGAAGCCGCTTCTTTGCTGACCAAGTTCGACCGGCGCGCCCGGCACTACGAGGTCGTGGTGACCGATAAGGTGTAGCGCTACGACTCCAACCGGGTTTACTGCAGGATTATAATGCAAAAACTGGTGCGGGCCTTTTATGATCGAGATACCGTCATGGTCGCCAGGGAGTTGCTCGGGAAATACCTGGTCCATGTATCGAGCGGCCTCGAGCGCATCGGCAGGGTTGTGGAAGTCGAGGCGTATCTCGGGCCGCACGATCTCGCCGCACATTCTTCCAAGGGCAAGACGAAGAGAACGAAGGTCATGTTTGGCCCGCCGGGCCACGCCTACGTATACATGATCTATGGGATATACTGCTGCATGAATGTCGTGACCGAGCCCGAAGGCCATGCGTCCGCAGTGCTGTTGCGGGCGATCGAGCCAGTGAAAAATGTCGATGGACGGACCCAAGGCCCCGGGCTGTTGTGCAAAGCGATGCACATCGACACGCGCCTCAACGGACACGACCTGGTCAGCGACGATTTCTATATTGCCGCCAACCCCATGGCGGAACCCCTGGCGATCGTCAAGAGGCCTCGGGTCGGCGTGGCCTATGCGGGACATTGGGCGAGGAGGCTCTTGCGGTTTTACATCAGGGGCAACCCTTTCGTCTCAAGGCAATAGCATGAGAGTCAGGGGTTAAGTGAATGGCTGGAGAAAAGATAAAAGAAGACGAATCCCGTTCAACGGTACGGGAAATCATGCTTGAATTTGCCAAACTGTCCGGACTTTCACCGGCACGGAAGGCTCCACGACGATACTTATGGACCGACGCTTTTGCCGTCTGCAACTTCCTGGAGCTTCATGGTCAGACGAGGGACGAAGAATACAAGCGGCTCGCGTTGCGCCTCGTCGATCAGGTTCATAATATCCTCGGCCGGCACCGTGAAGATGACCCACGAACCGGCTGGATCAGCAGCCTCGATGAGCAGGAGGGAAAAAGGCACCCTACGAAGGGGGGGTTGAGGATCGGCAAAGAAATGAACGAACGGAAGCCTGCTGACCCCTTTGACGAACGCCTGGAGTGGGACCGGGACGGGCAGTACTATCACTACCTGACAAGATGGATGCGTGCCCTCAACCGGGTAAGCCGAGTCACCGGAGACTCAATCTACAATACGTGGGCGCTGGAGCTCGCGAAAACGGCCCATGCCAGGTTTACGTATGTTCCAAGGTCCGGCGGTCAGAAACGTATGTTCTGGAAAATGAGCATAGACCTCTCCTATCCTCTCGTGCCATCCATGGGACAGCACGATCCTCTCGACGGACTGATCACCTATCACGAACTTCAGGCGACGGCGTCTAGAGATGGAAACAAATCAGGGCTGGATCTCCATGCGGAGATTGAAGACATGATCAATATTTGTAAGGGAAAAAGCTGGGTGACAGATGACCCGCTTGGTATTGGTGGTCTTCTGGCTGACGCCTACAAAGTGGCGCAATTAATTCATGGCGAATATTTTAAAGAAACCGACCTGATGGAGATTTTATTGGGTTCTTCCTTGCCAGGTCTAGAATCTTACGCGAGAAAGAATCCCTTGAAACTTCCTGCTGATTACCGTCTGGCATTTCGGGAGCTGGGATTGTCTGTCGGATTACATGCTGTTGAAAGGTTGCAGGGATTGGTTGAGAAAAACCCAGGCCTTTTGAATAAGAAACTTCCACTGCATTCGCGGATTGAAAGCCTGATGCGATATATATCCTTCAGTGAAAAAATTGAGATGTTTTGGCTCGAAAAGGCAAACCAAAAAGCCAACAGCTGGACGGAGCATCGTGATATCAATATGGTGATGTTGGCAACCAGCCTGGCCCCTGATGGATACCTGACCCTTTAGATAAATCTTGGAATGTCATGGTAATGGAAACGGCCTGGTTCTGCATGCTCGAAATAGAGCCTGTGAACTGGGATAAGTTGTGATGGAAAGAACTCGACCTCCCAGACGGCGTCCAATTATCTCTGATTCTTCCTTTCACACGTTGCGGATATCAGTTAAAGCTAAAAATTGATGAATTGTGATTGAAAGAAGGCTGAACTTTATTAATATAGCCTGCGGTGGGCGTAACCGAGCGTCGGGTTAATTGACTTTCGGGGCACTGTCTCGCCTAGGGAAATCATGGGAGACAATTCAAGGTCTCCTTTCCGCTTGACAAGAGAAAATCAAATAAGATAAAAAGAAGTTACCCAGCAATCCGGTTGGATTATCTTAACAGGACCTCCCTCTCCATGCTAGGCGGCATGTGAGAGCCGGTCATTATTTGTTTCACGGAGGAAGTTTTTATGAAGAAGAGTCTATCCTGGACCCTTTTCTTTCTGGCGATGGTGCTCGTATTCGCCCTGCCCGCGGCGTCTGAAGAGACCATTAAAATCGGTATGTATGCCGACCTGAGCGCCGGCACCGCTCAGTGGGGAACCGACGCCCTCAAGGGGGCTAAACTCATAGTAAAGGAAGTCAACGCCGGCGGAGGAATCCTGGGAAAGAAGATTGAGCTCATCGCCTACGACTGCAAGGGCAGCCCCACGGAAGGGGTAAAAGTCTATACCCGGCTGGCCAAAGAAGACAAAGTTTCCGCGGTTCAAGGGTCCCTCATCTCCAATATCGGGCTGGCGGTCTCGCCCGTGGCCGAACAGATAAAGATTTCCGTGGTCTCCCGGGCCCTTGACGAACGGGTCACAACCCCTGATTTCAAGATGGAAGACCCGGAAAACCCCGGTCGCGTCAATCCATACTGCTTCCTGACTCAGCCCTCGAGCTACCAGCAATCCTACATGATCGCGGGATTTGCCATCGATGAGCTGAAGATGAACACGTTCGCCATGCTCTTCACTCCGTCGAATTCTTACTCTTTTATGCTGGCCAAGGGATTCGAGTATTATGTCAAGAAGCGGGGAAAGAAGATGTTAGGGGGCTTCGAGTTCCAGGCCGGCGACGCTGACTTCAAGGCCCAGCTCACAAAAATTAAGGCACTCGGGCCGGATGGCCTGTACATTCCCAATTACATTCCGGAAAACGCCAACGCCGCCAAGCAGGTTCGGGAACTGGGGATCAAGACAACCATGATAGGCAACAATTCCTGGTACGAGCCCATGGACAAGGTGGCCGGATCCGCTGCCGACGGCGCCTACTTTCCCTTAAATATCTCCCGGGACGATCCCACCCTTAAATCCTTTATCGACAAGTACAACAAGGAATACGGTGAACTGCCGCGCCTTCATTCCTTTTCCGGTTGGGATGACGTGGGCTTCATCATCGAGGCCATCAAGCGGGCCAAGTCAACCGATCCTCAGGTGATCCGCGACACCATGGAGAAGATGACCCAATACGAGGGATTGATCGGGACGATCAACGTCGACCCCAAGACCCACCGCCCGGTAGGCCTGAAGATGTCGATTTTGAAGTTCGAGGGCGACAAGATCAAGACGGTAAGGCTGAAATACTACCCGAAGGATATCTGATAAGCCTCTTAAAGAGGGCGGAATCTTGCCCCCCGGGGATTCCGCCCTCTTTTTATGTGAGGATCCATCCCGAGGGCGATCCCCCAGCCATGAGAATTTTCTCGAGATTTCTGGACTTTCACGTCGACGTTTCTTGCTAGAGGTCGGCCTATGGATTGGAGCGTTTTTCTCCAACAAATCTTCAACGGGTTCTCATTGGGCGGGGTTTATGCCCTCGAAGCCGTGGGGTTCGGGCTCATCTTCAACATCCTCAAGTTCTCGAATTTCTCCCACAGCGGCCTGGTTTGCATCTGTGCCTACCTGGGTTACTATCTCGCCCGCCATGTCTATGCCAATTTCATCGTAACCCTGATCATGACCACGGTGGCGGGCGGGTTCATCGGCGTCCTCATCGAACGGCTTATTTTCCGGCCCATCCGGCTCAAGGGAGCTCCCCAGACCCTTTTTCTAGTCAATTCGATCACGGCCGCTATGCTCGTCCAGCAGTTCTTCTCCGCCACCCTCGGCGCCGACTATTATCCGTATCCTGAATTCATGAAGCAGACAGCCTTCCACCTGGGAAACCTGACGGTCTCGAAGATCTATCTCATGATGCTCTCCATCACGACGGTGGTGCTCCTCCTGCTCACCTGGGTCATCAAGCGGACCCGAGTCGGCATCGCCCTGAGGGCGGCTTCAACGGACATCCGGACCCCGAGCCTCATGGGGATCAACGTAGATAACATTATCTCATCGGCCTTTTTCATGGCCGGGGTCCTCGGCGGGATCACAGGATACCTCCTGGGGATGAGCTACAATGTGGACCCTTTCATCGGAAGCATGATCCTCAAGGGGATCATCGCCTCCATCATCGGCGGCATGGGAAGCCTGGGAGGCGGGGTAATCGCCGGTCTCCTCCTGGGCGGAACCGAGAGCCTGCTCATCGCGGAGATCGGATCCTCGCTCACCCAGATCGTCATCTACGGGGCGATCTTCCTGCTGCTGCTGGTCCGGCCGGAGGGCATTGCGGGCAAGAGGTACATTATAAAAGCTTAAATGCCTAAAGTTCGAAGTTCCTAAATTTAAACAAGGAAAACTTCAGACATTTCAATTCACTTCAGGTTTTGCAACTTTAGACACTTTAGCGCACTTTAGGCACTTCGAACTTTAAGCATTCAACATGGAATTTTATCTCAAGGTCCTCGAAATCACCTGTCTCTACACAATCCTGGTCCTGGGTGCCTACCTCATGACCGGGCTCACCGGCCTCTTTTCCCTCGGGCAGGGAGGGTTTGTCTCCATCGGGGCCTACACGGCCGCCATTGCCTATCTCAAGTTCCATCTACCCTTTCCCGCCTGCATCGCCTTGGCCATTGCCATGGGTGTTGTGGTGGGGTTCGTGATCGGTCTTCCTACGCTCCGCCTCCACCGGGATTACTTCCTCCTGGTCACCTTCGGCTTCGGAGAGATGGTCCGGGCGGCCCTGCTCCACCTGGCCCAGCTCACCGGAGGGGGCCTCGGAGTGGCGGGTATTCCCAAGCTCGTCGGCCTGCCCATGATCATCCTCTCCATCGTCGTCATCACCCTGATCATCGCCAACCTTAAGCGGTCCCGTTTTGGCCGGGATTGTATCGCCATCCGGGACGACGAGCTGGCGGCCACCCTCATGGGCATCCCCGTCTACCGCCACAAGATGAAGGTTTTCATCCTGAGCTCGGCGATCACGTCCTACGGGGGGGCCCTTTACGCTTTTGTGATCATGTTCATCGAGCCGAATCTGTTCAACTGGCTCGAATCGGCCAAACTGATCATCATCACCTTTGTGGGCGGCATTGGCAGCATCACCGGCGCGATCGTCACCTCCGTCGTCTATTACTCTTTCGGCGAGTTCTTCCGGTTCGTAGACGTCTGGAGAGACGTGCTGCTGGCCATCGGGGTTCTCCTGGTGACCATCTTCCGGCCGCAAGGAATCTTCGGGAACTGGGAACTGACCCCTGGCAAGCTCCGATTTTGGAGGAGGAAGGCGGTCTGACCGTGGAGGTCCTGAAAGTTACCGATCTTTCGAAGAACTTCGGCGGGGTGGCGGCCGTGGAGGGCTTCTCCATGATCCAGCGGGAGAACGAGATCACGGGGATCATAGGCCCCAACGGCGCCGGGAAGACGACGGTCTTCAACCTCATCACCGGCGTCTACCCGGTCGATACGGGCCGGATCTGGCTCTACGGCACGGAGACCACCCGGACGCCGGCCCACGCGATTACGGCTCTGGGGATCACCCGGACCTTCCAGAACATCCGGCTCTTCCGCAACCTCAACGTCCTCGACAACCTCAAGGTGGCTTTCGGGGTGAAGACCCATTACACCTTCTGGGAGGAGATGGCCCGGCTCTCCCGGGTCCGCCGGGAAGAGAAAGAGGTCGTGAACCTGGCCCGAAGCTATCTCGCTTACTTCGGGATGGAGAAGTACGCCGATTATTTTCCCTACAACCTCCCCTACGGCCTCCAGAGAAGGCTTGAGCTGGCCCGGGCCCTGATGGCCACGCCGAAGCTGCTTCTCCTCGATGAACCGGGAGCCGGGCTCAACCCCAGGGAGATCCGGGAACTGATGGGCACCCTTCTTAAGATTAAGGAGGAGAAGCTGCTGTCGATGATCGTGGTCGAGCACCACATGGAGCTGGTGATGAACATCTGTACCACTCTCCATGTCCTCGACTTTGGGAAGAAGATCGCCGAGGGCCGGCCCGAGGAGATCAAGAAGAACGAACAGGTTCTGCAGGCCTACCTTGGCGACGAGGTATAAACAAATAAGTGCTAAAGTGAAAAATGATTGAAGTTAAAGAGATCACCGTGCGATATGGCGGGATTACCGCCTTGGACCGGGTCTCCCTGGCCATCCCCGACGGCAAGATGATCAGCATCGTGGGGGCCAACGGGGCCGGCAAGTCGACGACCATCAACGCCATCAGCGGGATGGTCCCCCTGGCAGGAGGAGAGATCTTCTTTGAAGGTCAGAGCCTCGCCACCCAGCCCCACGTGATCGCCCGCCGGGGTGTCGTCCAGGTACCCGAGGGTCGAAAGATCTTTTCCTCCATCACCGTGAAGGAAAACCTTCTCCTCGGGGCCTACACGATTCGCGACCGGAAACGGGTCGAGGAGAACTTGAAGAAGGTCTACCGGACCTTTCCCATCCTCGAAGAGCGGCACGGCCAGCCGGGGGGGACTCTTTCCGGAGGGGAGCAGCAGATGCTGGCCATCGCGAGGGGACTCATGTCCGAGCCCCGGATCCTTCTCCTCGACGAACCCTCACTGGGACTTGCCCCGCTCATGGTCCTGGGAATTTTTAAGATGATCCAGGCCTTAAACCGCGACGGGCTCACGATTTTTCTGGTGGAGCAAAACGCCCAGAAGGCGCTGACCATCGCTGATTACGCTTACGTCCTTGAGACCGGCCGAATGGTCGCCGAAGGGGAGGGGAAGAGGATCGCCGAAGATCCAGTGGTCAAGAAAGCATACCTTGGCATTGAAGAGTAGCCGGGAGTGAGGAGCGCCCTCGTTTCTCTCTTCCGCGCCTCCATTGAGGAAAGTAGGGGCGCACGGCGTGCGCCCAGCGTTCCCCGTAGGATGTCCTGATCGGAAATGGGTAGTCGTAAGGCCTAAGTCGAAATAAGAGAATAGTGGAGTCCTACTTGTATGTCGCGACGGGGGAGCCCGGCTCCATAAACTAATGAAGGGGCCTCGATTTTGGGAGGCCCATTCCAGACAGTCTTGGAGAACACTTTATGCTAACTACTTCTGACATCGAACGAATCGACCGGGCGGCCAAAGCGCTGCTGGAGGACCCGGGAGTCCGGGTCGAAGACGATGAGATCGTGGCCAAACTTCTGGCCTGCGGCGCCAAGCCAGGCACGGGGGCGCAGGTCGTCCGCTTCCCCGGTGCCATGGTGAAGGAATACCTCTCGATGGCTCCTGAGCGGTTCTCCCTCGGAGACCGGAAAGACGGCAGAAGGGAGGTCTCCCCCGACGGGGAGGCGACCTTTTGGACCGCGGCGGCCCTCTTTTATCTCGACCGCAAAGGGTTCCGTCCCATCGAACGGAGGGACCTGGCCGACTTCGCGTGGGTAATCGAAAACCTCGCGGAGGTGGACGGCATCGTGGGCACAGCGACTGAGGACACCCCACCACCCCATCGCGATTTCGTGGGCTTCCGGATCATGGCGGAGAATACTCGCAAACATCTCCGCCCCCTTTCTTTTACGCCTCGGGGGGGCGAGGCCATGATCGAGATGGCCCGGGTTCTCTCGGGGGGGAAACCGCTTCGGGAAAACCCGCTTTTCAGCGTCGGTTTCACCGCCCACGGCCCGTTGAGATGGACGAACCTCGCCCTGGGGGTCTTCAAGGCAACCGCGGGCCACGGGATTCCCTGCACGGTCAACGGCGAGCCCATGGCCGGCGCCACGAGCCCGGTGACGCTGGCCGGGACCGCGGTCGTGGGCACGGCGGAAATCCTGAGCGGCATCGTCATCAACCAGGTGCTGGAACCGGGGAGGCCGTGCTTTTTCAACCTGGGCTTCGCCCACGTGATGGACATGCGTTTCGGTTTTGCCGTCACCGGGGCACCCGAAAACTGCCTCTTCGCCGTGACGGGGGCGGAACTCGCCCGGTTCTACCGAATTCCCTCCGCCTCGTGGATCTGCTCTGATTCCCTGGGTTACGACGCGCAGAACGCCATGGAAAAGACGCTCGCCGCGTTGACCCATGCCCAGGCCCGGGTGAGCGCCGTGTGGGGCGTCGGCTCCTTCGAGTCGGAGAAGACGATCTCGCCGGTCCAGGCGGTCATCGACGACGAGATCGTGCGGATGGTGAGGAAGTACCTGGCGGGGATCCTGGTGAATGACGAGACGATCGCCTTGGACGAGATCCGCCGGGTGGGGATCACGGGTGAGTTCATGAGCTCTCTCCACACCTATCAATACTTCCGGGGAACCATCTTCGAGCCCCGGCTGAGCATACGTCTCCCCCGCTCCCGTGCGAGCGAGCGGGACAACCTGATCGCCCGCGCCGAAGACCGTGTGGAAACCATCCTGACTACGCCCAGACCTCCTACCCTGGACGAGGAAATGCGGAAGGAGCTCCTAAAAATCGAGGACCGGTATTCCCGGAGCTGAGCCTTTCTCCCTGCTTCCTTAATTTCTCGTAAGTTGTCTGTACTTGATCCGGTGGGGTTGGTCGGCAGCAGCGCCGAGCCTTCTTTTTCGGTCGGCTTCATAATCAGAATAATTTCCCACAAACCAGACGACCTTACTATCCCCTTCAAAGGCCAGTATATGAGTGGCGATCCGGTCGAGAAACCATCGGTCGTGGCTGATCACCACAGCGCACCCGGCGAAGTTTTCCAGAGCCTCCTCCAGCGCCCGCAGGGTGTTTACATCCAGGTCATTGGTCGGCTCATCCAGAAGAAGTACATTGGCTTCTTCCTTGAGCATCTTGGCCAGATGGACCCGGTTCCGCTCGCCGCCGGAGAGTAAGCCCACCTTCTTTTGCTGATCCGCGCCCGTAAAATTGAAACGAGCCACATAAGCGCGGGAGTTGACCTGGCGAGTTCCGAGCTGGATTGTATCCTGGCCGTCCGAGATTTCTTCCCAGATCGTTTTTTGGGGGTCCAGTCGATCCCGGCTCTGGTCCACGTAGGCGAGCTTTACGGTTTCTCCGATCCGGATGGTTCCTCCATCCGGTTTTTCCTGGTCTGTGATCAGACGAAACAGGGTCGTTTTGCCAGCCCCGTTGGGGCCGATCACTCCGACGATTCCCCCGGGGGGAAGAGAGAAGTTCATCCCTTCAAACAGAAGGCGATCGCTGTACCCCTTGCTAATCTCCCGGGCTTCAATGACCAGATTCCCCAGCCGCGGGCCCGGGGGGATATAAATCTCCAATTCCTCCTGACGTTTTTCGGCTTCCTGACCCAGCAAGGCTTCGTAGGCGTTGAGGCGGGCTTTCCCCTTGGCCTGCCTAGCCTTGGGAGCCATTCGGATCCACTCCAGTTCGCGTTGCAGAGTCTTCTGCCGGGCGGTCTCGGACTTTTCCTCTTGCTGGAGACGGAGGCGCTTCTGCTCCAGCCAGGAAGAGTAATTTCCCTTCCAGGGGATTCCCCGGCCCCGGTCTAATTCCAGGATCCATCCGGCTACGTTATCGAGAAAGTAGCGGTCATGGGTCACGGCAATGACCGTTCCCGCATACTGCTTCAAATGCTGCTCCAGCCAGGCCACGGACTCGGCGTCGAGGTGGTTGGTCGGTTCGTCAAGAAGAAGGATATCCGGTTTTTGGAGAAGGAGACGGCAGAGAGCCACCCGGCGGCGCTCTCCCCCGGAAAGAACCCTCACCAAAGTGTCGCCGGGCGGGCAGCGGAGCGCATCCATGGCCATCTCCAGCCGGCTATCCAGGTCCCAGGCGCCCAAGGCCTCCAGTTTTTCCTGAACCTTCCCCTGCCGTTCGAGGAGCGAGTTCATCTCGTCGTCCGACATGGGCTCAGAAAATTTTTCGTTGATCCGCTCATATTCTTTAAGAAGGTTGACGGTCTCCTGGACCCCTTCCTCTACGATTTCTCTCACCGTCTTCGAGTCATCCAGCGCGGGCTCCTGTTCGAGAAGGCCCACCGTATAACCCGGGGAGGGGATGATCTGGCCGACGAATTCCTTATCTACCCCGGCCATGATGTGCAAGAGGGAGCTCTTGCCGGAGCCGTTTAATCCGATGACCCCGATTTTGGCGCCGTAAAAATAAGAGAGAGAAATTTCCTGCAAGACCGGCTTCTTGTCGTAATATTTTCCGACTCCGATCATGGAGTATATGACTTTGTCCGGCTTTTGGCTCATCCTGGATTTAATCCTCCCATGTGAATCCCGACTTGGTTTTAGCGAATTTCCTGGAGCAAATCTTTTAAAGTCCAACCGATGGTTGTATCCCAGATTTTGACCTTCACCCATTTTCCTGACTCGCCGATCTTTTCTACCTTCCTTCCCTTTTTCAGGGTCACGATAATCTTCGATTGGCTTGAGGGTTTTTCCCGCAGAGGGGCATTTTTCTTGGTTATTAAAAAAATCGGCTCATAACCGAGAACTCTGGCTTTCGGTTCGACTTTGGGAATGATCGGCGCACCCTCCTCGGCCGAGACCGGAGAGATCAACTGGGCTTCTTTAGGAGGAGTCGAAGAGAATGGGGGAATTTCTTTTGATTTGGGAGCTGCAGGCTCTGCGGGAGCCTGAGATACGGAAACAGAGGGGGCGGGAGGCGGTTCCTTGGGTTTGAGCGTCTCCGGTGAAACCTGAGCGATAGGTGGAAGACTCATTGGGGCCTGCCGGGCCGAGGTCATGGGCGGCGTCTCTTCGTTTCCGGGAGAAGTTGGCCAGGAAGCCCCTTGGGGAAGAAGGAAGGATTCGATGGTCTGGTATAGCTCTTTTTCTAAAGCAACCACCTCATCCGGGAAAATGCTGTTGGCATTGATATAGGACAGGCCACTCCTGTCTTTGATCTCATAAAGGCAGCGAAGATTCAGGATGGTTTTTTTCTCCCCTTCTTTGAAGAAGAATAAACTGTACTTATACCGAAAGGAGGCAGGCCTCCCCATAGTATCCGTGCCTGAACCGGCTTGATAATCCGTCCGGATGATACCCTTTTCTTTGTCCTGGAGGATGACGGGCAGGCCTTTTTCTTTTAATCCCCGGAGAGTGCTCTCCCAGGCGGAAGGAAAATCTAGATCAAAAACTCTCTTGGGGATAAAAGCGGAATCGATGGAGACCGGGGTTGTTTTCACGGAAGGGCCTGTACAACCGCCCTGAAGGAAAAGAAGAAGGAGGAGGGTCACAAAAAGGGCCTTGATCACCATGGTCTTAGGCGTTCCTGTTCTTCGGGGCAGAGATTCGAAAACCCGTATAGAAAGGAGGCGGGGGGATAAAAGGATGAGGAAATAAATCTCCATGAGAAAAGGTTTTGGCCCTACTGGATCTCCTGCAAGAGGTTATCCATGGCTGCTACCGGGTCGGGGGCCAATCTCACCGGCCGTCCCACAACGATATAACTGGCGCCGGCAGTAATGGCCTCTCTGGCCGTCATCACCCTTTTCTGGTCATCTTTGCCCGCCTGCTCAAAAGCAGGACGGATGCCGGGAGTGACGATAACAAATCTCTCCCCGCAGCGCTTACGGATAGAAACGATCTCCCGGGGAGAAGCCACCACTCCGTCGATCCCCGCCCTTTGAGCCAGCTCGGCCAGGCTCATGACTCTTTCCTCTACCGGGCCAAGCAGGCCCACTTCTCTTAGGTTTCCTTCATCCAAACTGGTCAGGACCGTGACTGCCAGGATGACCGGAGCCGGCCGACTTAATTTTTCTGCCGTCTTCCGGCAACGATCCACCGTTTCCCGCATCATCTCCATTCCACCCGTGGCATGGAGATTAAACATGTCTACGCCCAGCTTGACCGCTTCTTCTGCTGCCCGGGAAACGGTATTGGGAATATCGTGGAACTTCAAGTCCAAAAATACCCGGCCCCCCTCGTCCTGTACGGCTTTTACCGCCTCATTCCCATAAGCCGTATATAGCTCCAACCCCACTTTGAAGAGGCCCACCCGGCCTTTCAGCAAAGTGACGAACCTTCGGGCGTCTTCCAGAGTAGGGACGTCGAGGGCGAAGATTATTTTTTGGGCCGGGGCCGATGGGGGATTCAGGATTTCTTCTCCGTCCGTTCTTTTTCTTTGAGTTCCTTCGGGACCTTTCCTTGAAGGGGACGCCCCTCCTCTAAGGGGCTGGCCGGGGTCACTTTGCCGGCGGCAATTTCCCGCAAGGCCAAAACAATTTCTTTATTGTCGGCCTGCACCCGGGGTTTGGATCCCTTGTAAAGCTGCTTGGTTCGTGCTGAAGCCAAAAGCACCAGTCCAAAACGGTTGGATACCTGCTTTAAACAATCTTCTACTGAGATTCGTGCCATTTTTTTCCTCCCCGTGCGGCCTAGCCGCAATCATAATCTACTCTTAATCAAAGCTAAAAGTCATTGTGAGCCCGATGGGCAATACACCCTCACCCCCTCCCAATCCTCCCCCTTCAAGGGGAAGGGAGAGGGTCGGGCGTTTGCCTTAGTTTAGCAAATTTTTTACGAATTTGCTTTTCACTTTTCGAGCATCAATTGTTCCAGGACCTCAATCATCCTCTCCCGCCGGCAATGCTCGGCCAGGATGATGGCCTGAAGCTTTGCCTGAGCTTTTTTAAGTTCATCGTTGATGATCAGAAAATCATACCAGCGGGCTTCGACTATTTCGTCGCGGGCTTTTCTCAGGCGTTCCTCCAGGGCCTCTTTCCCCTCGGTTTTCCGCTTCATTAATCGCTGCCTCAACTCTGCGAGGGAAGGGGGGAGGATGAATATGAAGGTCCCCGGCAGGCCCTGCTGTCGCAACTGTCGGGCCCCCTGGCCATCGATGTCCAGGATCAAATCCTGACCCTGGGCCCGGGCCTTTTCTAGCATTCTTTTTAGAGTGCCGTACCGGTGGCCATAGATCTCGGCCCATTCCGCAAAATCACCCTGATCGATCATCTTTTGAAATTCTTCAGGGGAGATGAAGTAATAATCCCGACCGTTTTCATCTCCCGGTCGCTGCGGACGTGTAGTATGGGAGACGGAAAAGCGAAGGTTGGGATAAATCTTTAGCATGGCCCGGCAGAGGGAGGTCTTGCCGGTTCCCGATGCGCCGGAAACAATGAACAAAATCCCTTCCTTCTTCATTTGTTTTCCATAAAGATTTAGCCACAGAGGCCACAGAGAATAATTTAAAATAAAGGATCGAAAAATAAACACAATTTACAGAGAATTAGGATTTTTAATTATAGGAAATCTCTGTGTCCTCTGTGATCTCTGCGGCGAAAATTTATTCCACGTTCTGGACCTGTTCTCGCATCTTTTCCAGTTCACTCTTGATTCCTACCGAAATCTGAGCTACCCCGGCATCGTTCGCTTTGGAGCCGATGGTATTGGCCTCGCGGCCAATCTCCTGGAGGAGAAATTCCAGTTTTCGGCCGGCAGGCTCGGGTCGTTTCAGCATCTCCTGGAACTGATTTAGGTGGCTGCGGATACGAACTAACTCTTCGGTAATATCACTGCGCTCGGCCAAAAAAGCCACTTCCTGGGCCAGCCGGGCTTCGTCGACCCCGAGTCCTTCGCTCAACTCTTTTACCCGCTGGGCCAGCCGGTCGCGGCAGGCGTGCAACGCCAGAGGAGCTCTTTCCTCGATTTCCTGGAGCATCTTCCCAATAGCTTCGAGTCGTCCCAGGAAATCTTCACTCAATTTTAATCC